>Ga0210402_10003358_pt1 | contig 15070 bp, 7 predicted proteins | sample IncBWC7MmetaG_FD_161055 | JGI IMG/M metagenome (GOLD analysis project Ga0210402, IMG submission 161055) | Forest soil microbial communities from Barre Woods Harvard Forest LTER site, Petersham, Massachusetts, United States - Inc-BW-C-7-M | ecosystem: Environmental > Terrestrial > Soil >...
TATTCCGGATGTTTTTAAAATACCTAAAAATCCCTTTGATTATACATTGTTACATTTTTTTAGAAATTGAATTGTAGGATTTACGGTTTCTGAGGGTTCATTTTTTATTAAAAGTAATAATGATGGTTGTTTTCAATTAAAACAAAGAATACACACTAATTTATTTGAAGCATTTAAACTAATATTCAATACTGACAGAAAAATAAATACAACAAATAATTTTAGTCAATTTTTTAAAAATTGAATTGTAGGGTTTACATGTTCTTCCCTATACCCTGGTGTAATTGAATTTGCGAAAACAAACCCTCTTGTATATAAAAGGGTTAAAAGAGATTTTAAAAAATTATGCGCTAATAGGGAAAGTTACAATACTCTTAAGAGAATTTACTTGTTAAAGCAAAGACAAATAAATATTAATAGGAAAAATAATTCGATCTGTGAAGTTACAGATCTAAGTATACATAAATATACTGAAATTATGGCTCATTATCCTAAATTTAAAAAAAGAGTAAAAAATTTCATAAATAAAGATTTGAAGGCTTTTACAGGTAAATATTTTTATTGTACTTCCTCTTTGCACGTAAAAGATTCTCAAACTCCAGATAAGAATTTTTATGAATGATTTTGTGGATTAGTTGATGGGGAGGGTTCTTTTCAAATTACTAGAAATAAAGAAAATTTCAAATTTACATTCCAAATTGGTTTACATGTGGACGACCTTAAGCTATTGTTATTTATTCAATCTGAGCTAGGGATAGGTAAAGTCACATGTTATAATGATATGGCCTATTTCAGAGTTCATAGTCAAAAAGAGATTTTAAAAATAATAGAAATTTTTACAGCTTATCCTTTAAACACAGTTAAATATCTGAATTTTTTGTCATTTAAAAAAGCTTTTGAGGTCTATACAAAAACATATAAGAAAACTTTAGAAGTAAGTGAAATAATCAATAAGATTATAATTAATATGAACACCCGTAAGGTCCGATTATGAATATCCGGAAGCTAGAGTTTTTAGAATAACTCCTTATTGATTACTTGGCTTTGTTGAAGGTGAAGGTTCATTTTTTCTTAAAAAAACGGAAAAATACAAATTAGTGTTTAATATAAGTCAGTCTGCTAGGGATTTAGCTTTGCTGGATGAATTAAAAATATTTTTTAATAATTTATGAAATAGCGAAGGAGAGGGATATACAAACAATTCTAATAGCTCTAAAAGCGAAAATAACAGTGTAGCTTACATTTATGAACAGAAAGGTAAAAATACTTACTTTTTAACTATAACCGACACCAGATACATAAAAAATATTCTTATACCTTTATTTGATTCAACGCCCGTGGGCGTTGTAAAAAAGAATTAGATTTTATAGATTGAAAAACGGTATTAAAACTTAAAGAATTGGGGCATCACTATACAGAAGAAGGGCTTAAATTAATGTCTATTATAAATAATCAAATGAATAGTCGAAGATTATCCACTAATACCGTCGGTAAAGAGGCAGAGTTGGTTGTTGACCGAAAATTTTTGGATGTTGAAATTGATAAATTGTTAAGAGCACCATCTAACTTTGAAATAAAAGAAAATGGAAGAATCTGAATTAAATCTTTAAATAGATATTATTCAGACGGAAATAAAATAAAAGTTCATCTTAAAGATGAAAATGGTTTGTTAATTAGTACATTTAGTTCTATAGCTAGTTGTGCAAAATTTTTAGATATTCATCCGGCAACTGCTAAAAGTAGATTACAAAGGAATAAACCTGTATTATTTAACAATAAACAACTTTATATAACGGAATAAGACGACGATTCATAATGTCTTCTATGTGTACGAAGTGCCATTACAGTCTGATATACAAAAAGTTCTAAATTTCTTTTCATTTTCAGGTCTACATCCTTTAATCGGGTTGAAGTATATTCAATATATGAAATGATTAAATAATTTACGGGAAAGTTTGCGTTATAATAACTTAAATTACCCTGATGCTAAATAAGACTATTTTTAAATAAGTATAAATTAATAAAGGTAATGGGCTCCTTAAAATAATAGGGTTGTAACCTTATCTTATTTTAGAGGCAAATGGGGAAAATTACAAGGACATTTAATAAATTACCTCCAATTTATTAGATTATTTGTAGCGGAATTTAATCCGGTATATATTAAAGGGATTAATAACGTTCAACGACTAATGAGTGAGTTATACCAACAATAAGCTCAACACGATACCCCCAAAATCTTCGTTTTCACGTTTACTAGACGAAGGTTTAAGATATAGTCTAAATACACCCTAAGGGTGTAAAGTATAAGTTAAATATTATACGAATTATCACGTCATAAAAAATCCTTGACCTATTCAACACTTTACAATATCGAATTATGATACCATGTACAAGACATATGGGTCTTTACCTATAATTGGAACTCCTTATTCTAAATCACGGATCAATAGATCAAGATGATTGTCCGAATCTGAATATCTTTCTATACCCAAATCTTTTTTAGCTTTTTTAGTAGGATTTATAGATGGGGACGGAACTATCAGTATAATTACAAGAAAAAATCAGAATGGGGTAGCTATGGTATTAACTATCTCTATTCATTTAGAGGATCTAGCGGTATTAAACTATATTCAATCTGTATTAAAATTTGGTAGAATTCAAATTTACTCTAATAGAAAAAGTCCTACAGCTAGATTAACATTTAATAGAACAGAATTGCAGGAGGTATTATTTCCTTTATTGATACACCATGGAATATTTTTCTTAACTAAAACACGTAGGGCGCAATATAATATGGCTATACATATTTTAAAAAACAATATAAAACATTATACCGATTTACCTTCAGTTGCTCCTACTTTAAATGAATTACCTACTACTGCGGAAGGCTATGTAAAATTGGCATTCTTCACCAATTGAATAGTAGGATTCGCGTGCGCTGAGGGTTCATTTTTTATAAAACAAAATAATGATGGTTGTTTCCAGTTGAAACAAAGGTTACATTTGTTAATGTTTGAAGCATTTAAATTGGTTTTTAATACTACTCGTAAGATTACTATAGACCAAGAATTGTATGCACAATTTGGAGTTAGTTCAAGAGCAGACATACAAGAGGTAATTAATTTTTTTTCTTTTTCAGGGAATCACCCTTTCTTTGGTCGGCGTTTAATTGAATATTTAACCTGATTAGAAGCTTTATCTAAGCAGGTTAATAAAAATAGTAATCAAAAACCCCAAAATGTTGTTCTCCATGCAAGCTTATTTAGTATTCCTTTATTTTATTGTATTGTAGGTATGCTTTCTTTGGTTTATCTTATTTTAAACTTTAACCATGAAGTGGTTTACGGAGTGGGTGATTCTTGCTGAAGCTCTCTTTGTCTTAATGTAATTCCCATAGTGTTGTATACTAATGCAGATAAAGAAAAGGCAATTGCCATTAAATCTAATAAGAAAAAGTCCGGGGTGTATAGATGGATACATAAAGAATCAGGAAAATCGTATATTGGTTCTAGCGTAGATCTCGGGGAGCGTTTCAGGCGTTACTTTTCTTATGATTGAATAGCCAGTCAAGTTAAATCTAGTACAATTTGTAAATCTCTATTAAAATATGGGTATTCTGAGTTTAGTTTAGAGATACTAGAATATTGTAACAAGGAGGATGCTATAAAACGAGAACAATTTTATCTTGATTCTTTAAAACCAGAATATAATATATTAAAAATAGCCGGATCGCTGTGAGGTTTTAAACATCCCGAGGAAACCAAGGAAAAAATTCGTTTGGCTATAACTGGACGTAAACACTCTGAGGCTACTAAGAGTAAAATCAGTGCAAGGAGACTAGGATTTAGACATAGTGATGAAACTATTTCTAAATTAAAAGAGGTTATGGCTTTAAAGCTAAATGATTTTGCTAAGATGCAAGGTATTAAAGTGATTGTTCTAGATTTAGAAACCAAGATTACTACTGAATATGACTCAATAAGAAGAGCAGCTGTAGGAATAGGCTGTCAGATAGGTAGCCTTTTAAGACATGAAAAATTACAATTAGACAAAGCATACACTAAACCTTTCAAAGGTCGTTATATAATTGTAATAAAGAGAAATTTAATTTAAGTACACAGTTTGGCTAGAAAAATTGCGTAATTCTCAACGTTATAGTAAACTTAATTTTCCTCCGTTATAGTGACTTTATTTCAGCTTCTCCAATTTTCTTGTAGCTATTGGATATTGAGATTGTAGTTTCTTGCCTATGGTTTATGGCATAAGACTAGCCCGTCGATTTATAAGGTTTTTATAATTATAATCCCATGAGTGGTATATATATAATAATATCGATATTAAAAATTAAATGAGCTCCGTAAAACATATAAAAAGTTTTAAAGGAAATGAGGTAAATTGCAGGGACATATTAATTGAATATTATTAACCTCCTAGATTATTAATATCTGCAGCGAAGATTTGATGGGATATTAAACAAACATCAAATAACGTTCAACGACTACCCGGTGCGTGCAAATATCCACAATAATCTGGGCATACGATAGCCTCACAGCCTTATCTAGCTTATTAAGTTATTTATATATATATAAGGAAAAATATATAAAAAGGTTGAATACATAGTCTTTCAGGAACTGAGAAGTTCTCTTGGGTTTTATATTAAATTATATAAAACTAGAAATCATAAATATATATAACTTTACAGAACAATTTACATTACCAAATTATGACACTTTGTTTATTACATTGAGTACTTTACCTGTAATTGGAATCCATTCTTCGAGATCACTGAGCAATAGATCAAAATGACTATCCGAATCTGAATACCTTTCTATTCCTAAATCTTTTTTTGCCTTTTTAGCTGGATTTATAGATGGAGATGGATGTATTTCTATAAAAAGAGACCGAGGTTATGTAACCTTTAGTTTAATTATTTCACTTCATTTAGATGATATTTTGATAATTAATTATATTCAATCTATATTAAAAATTGGTAAAATTTATACTTATCCTAAAAGGAAAAGTCCTACAGTTAAATTAGTATTTAATAAAATTGAATTACAAGAGTTATTATTTCCTTTATTTTTACATCATGGAATCTTTTTCTTAACTGAAACTCGAAGGGCGCAATATGACATTGCTATGTATATTTTACAAAAAAATATAAAATTTGATTCAAAATTTCTGTTATCAGCTCCAGTTACACAAGAACTGCCCTCCAGGGCAAAAGATTATGTAAGCTTACCTTTTTTTAAGGATTGAATAGTGGGATTTACTTGTGGTGAGGGTTCTTTCTTTATGAAGCAAAACAATGATGGTTGTTTTCAGCTTAAACAAAGATTACATTCGCTATTGTTTGAGGCTTTTAGGTTAGTTTTCAATACTACTCGTAAGATCACTATAGACCAAAACTTGTATATGCAATTTGGAGTGAGTTCCAAATCTGATATACAGGGGGTTATAAATTTTTTCTCTTTTTCTGGCCATCATCCTTTGGTTGGTAATAAATCTATACAATACTCAGCTTGATTAGAAAAATTGCGAAATTCCTCACGTTACGGTAAACTTAATTTTCCATGTTAAGTAACAAGGCAATTAGGAGGTGGTAATGTAAACTTAAAATTGAGCTCCTCTAGATTAGTAATATTTTAGAGTAAAATAGAGGTGAATTGCAGAGACATGTTAAAAATTTTACCTCCGATTTTAATAAAATCTGCAGCGAAGTCTTGGTGAGATATAAAAAACAAGTCATCAAGGAACGTTCAACGACTAATGAGTGCGTATTATATCTACAATAATCTTGACACGAGCACCTCACAACCTTAACTAGCCAACGGTGTCTTTGAAATTTATATCCAAAGGTTGCACTAAACCAAATTTGTGCTTGCGCAAGGCGGCTATTTATATTTATATAGATAAAAAAATATAAAAAGGTTGATGACATAGTCTGAAGTGAAGGCGAGAGCCTTCTTAGATATTTAAATTTATCTAAAAAACACTACTTATCATATGAGGAGGTTTATTTACAGATGAACCACACAACCGTGAGGTTGTGTTAAAAATTCTGCTTAATGCGGGAAAATCTCCCAGCCCTGCACGCACTTCTTGCACACGGAGTAACGCACGACGTGAGGGGCAAGTTCAGTCGTCGCTAGACGCCCGAACTAATTTAGAATTTGCATACGGTTTATTCTTGATATCACCATCAATTATTAACGTAAAAACTGCAAAAACATGGAGAAAACCTGCCGGGGTGAGAAGTTTACATACTTCAGTAGCCTCTCAGAGATTACACGCAGAAGATCTTAGCTACGCATATTTAGTAGGTTTGTTTGAAGGTGATGGATATTTTAATGTTTTCAAAAAAGGTAAATATTTTCAATGTGAATTGGGTATTGAGTTAAGTATAAAAGATGTTCAACTTATATATAAAATTAAAGATTTATTAGGTGTAGGTGTTGTAGGTTTTAGGGAAAGAAAAGGAGGGATAAGTATGGTATATTTAAGAGTTAGAAAAAAAGATCACTTGATAAATAACATATTACCTATATTTGACAAATATCCTTTATTTTCTGATAAACAATTTGATTATTTAAGATTAAGAGAGGTAATTTTATCTAATTATGTTTACTATGAAAATTTGCCTAAATATACTCGTCCTGAAGGGGCTGTATTTTTAGGGGACCCAGCTAGCCCGAGCGAAGCATCTTTTTTTTATATACATAAAAAAAATGACTATTACGCCAGTTCTATTGAATCTATTATAAATACATCTTATTTTTCAGCATGATTAGTCGGATTTATTGAAGCTGAAGGTTGTTTTAGCGTATATATAATCCAAAAACCAGAAGGTTATCATGTAGCTAGTTTTGATGTTAGTCAAACTAAAGGTGAAATATTAATCTTAGCTATTCGTAAATACTTATCTTTAACTCCTATGCCATATAAGGATAAAACTAATAATTTTAAACTAAAAGTTACAAGTGTAAGATCTATAGAAAATGTAATTAAATTTTTAGATAAAGCACCTGTTAAATTATTAGGTAATAAAAGATTACAATATATTCTATGAATAAAGCAGTTACGTACAATATCTAGATACTCTCTAAAGATAAATATACCATCAAATTATTAAATAAATTAACTTACTTTAGCAAAAGATCATGATATAATCCGATCAATAATGAGAATTATTGAGTATAGTGAGAGTATTTAATTTATTTATATTAAATACGGGACTATCAACACTAATGCTCTGTAAACAACGCAACGTTAAATAGATTTTTTGCATTACATTATCTGTTGCCTTTTATCCTTGCCGCCTTAATTTTAATGCACTTAATTTCATTACACGACGGAGCGGGCTCTTCAAATCCATTAGGTATATCAGGGAATTTTGATAGAGTTACCTTTTCGCCGTACTTCACATTCAAAGATTTAATTACTATTTTTATTTTTATCTTTGTATTAAGTGCATTTGTTGCATTAATGCCGAACGTCCTTGGGGATTAATTTTTTAGTCCTATTATAGTTAACATTATTAACTATAAGCTAGAAGAGGAAGAATTTCAAGAATAACTTATAATAAGTCAACTTGAAGCGGAGCTTATATTTTTTTTAGTAGGGGCAAAAATACCTACTGCCTACTCGTTGGAATTAATTATAAGAACGTTTAACGACTAGTTGGAAAGTGCCTAATAAGTGACTAGCGTGCATACGGCTACAACTTTCCACATAGCATCCTCCGCCTCTTTAATAAATTTTAACTTAAAGAATTAAAAGTTTTTTAAAAAAGAGGACGAAGACATAGTCTGAACCATTTCGTAAGAGATGGAATTAAATGATGATAAGTTTTAGGCTAGCCGTAACTAAAAGCTCATCATTTAAAAATAACACAATTGAGCGAAAATTATATAATTAGACTTTATATTATGTTTTCTATCTTTATATTTAATTTACTTTTTCTCTTAATTCTCATTCCTCTCCTAGCTATGCAATTAATTGCACCGGTAGGAGGGAAAGAATGAGTTAGCCACTTTTTGTCCTCGCCTAATTTATTACGTGCAGTAATTTATTCGGAGGGGCGCGTTAAAAGTTCGCTCTTATTTTTTAGTTTTGTGTCGCACCAGGCGGAGCTGAAACACAGATTTTGGCTAATAAATTCAGCCCTCACCTTGCACAGGGAGTGGGTTACTTCTTCTTCTAATAGAGTGGTAATGCAAAACATACGATACTCAATCTACAGAGGTGAGCCTTCTAAAGATTTTTATATGTGATTCTGTGGATTTACATATGGCGAAGGTTGTTTTCATATTACATCTACAGGAGACAAATACTTTGTTTTTAAATTTATAATCGATCTTCATGTCGACGATTCTCCTGCCTTAGAGTTCATCCAGAAAACTTTAGGTTTAGGCAAGGTAATTATGACAGATAAAGGTAGAAAGTCGCGTTTTATAGTTCAAAGCCAAAAAGAAATAATGGAAATAATTAAGATATTTTCATTATATCCCCTTCAATCTATAAAATTCATTAACTTTATTAAGTTTAAAGAGGCATTTGAGCTATATGTTAGTTATAACAGTACAAATTGTAGAGAAGATTTAAACCAGAAGATTAATGAGTTTAGAAGTACTATGAACCGAGGAATAACCGACTATTTAATGCCAGAAGGTAAAATTTATCAGATAACACCTCATTGATTGTTAGGGTTTATTGAAGGTGAAGCCTCTTTTGCAGTGATAAAAACTAAGTTGCGCTTAGTTTTTAATATCGCGCAATCAGGGGTTGATTCTGCTTTATTGGAAGCCATACGAGACTATTTTCACAGTTTTAAAGGTGTCAATCAAGGACGCTATGCGGATAACCTTGTCGCAAATATTAGTATTTACACCCAACCTCCTTTAGCCAGTCCAGAAGTAAGAATAACTAAACCGGAGGGAAAATTATACATTTATAATTTAGATTTTTTTAATGATCACCTTATCCCTTGGTTAGATTCATTAACTTGACATACTAAGAAGGAAAAAGATTATCAAGATTTTAAATCTATATTAAAGCTTAAAAGTATGGGGTTACATCATACAGAAGAGGGGGTTAGAGTTATAAACCTTATCTTAAGGCAAATGAATAGTAGGCGATTATCCACCATAATTTCGATAAAGTCGATAGGGCGCTTTTATATGTTCAAATAGAAAAGTTACTTAGTGGGCCCTCTAACTTTGAAATTAAGGAAGATGGAAGAGTTTATATCATTTCTTTAAATAAGTACCATACTGGAGGGATAAGAAAACCCCTATTTCTTACATTAAAGGATTCTAATGGGTCCGTAATTTCTACGTTTAGCACGCGAGGTGAATGTGCTAAATTTCTAGGAGTGTCTGAGAATACCGTAACGACTAGAGTGCAAGGAGAGAAGGCATTTTTATTTAAAGGTCAATGAGTCTCACTGTTAAAAGGAGTTTAAAATTAATAACGAGACCATAAAAAAAATTATTTGGTGGTGGAGTTAGGTACTACTGCTAAAGTGCTGAATGGCGTCAAACCTCCCTAATCCCCTCTACCACCTCAATTCATTGAGGTGGATGAGGGGATTAGGGTGGCTGAAAGGTATCCTAAAGGATTCGTAAATAATATATAAGATAGAAAAAGTATATAACTAGGAAAAGCTAGTTATTGTTAGAGTGAACCTCTAGCTATTATAAACCATCAAATTGACGGGAAGTCCCTAAAGCTATTTCAACCAAACCAACCTAGTAATAGAGTTGGTGGCACAGGTAGTGACTCGTGGTAAGGTAAAATAGAAATGTATTATCTATGTTTATGGCTATTTTCGCTCTTTATACCTAGAAGCAGTAATGATAATATTATTGCTCTAAGGAGAGTGAGTAGTAATAAAGATAAATGGGTAATCCGCAACCAAGCACCATATAATGGGTGTGCAGTTCATCGACTAGACGTTGGTTGGCGCAAGCTTAAGCTATAGTCAAGCCTCATTCGAAAGAATGCAGGAAATTCTTCGAGGAGAATTTCTGTTAAATGGATAGTGTTTAAACTGTCTATCGCGGCATGGTTTAACCGGCCGACTCGGTTTAAACCTATTTAGGGAGAAAGCCTTACTCATATCTATTGTTTATTTCTATGTAATTTTCTCAAATATCTAAGTTCAAAACTTTATAAAACTGTTTATGCAGGTAAACTATCTAATAATTATCCGAGCTCGCACGTATTGTGCGCAAGCGAGTGAACCTATGTCCAGCCCGCTAGTCCGGAGGAAGGCCATGAAAAAAAATATATATTTTTTTTTACAGCACGTACCTTTGGTACTGCGCAGGATAGGTTCACACACAAAACTTTTAGTTTGATTATATTTTTTATGTTTATTTTAATTTATCAATCTGCCGCTTTTCGAGGTCCAACCCGGCGTAGCCGGGTCGGTTGCAGCCGCTCTGTACGAAGATAGGCGTTCGCTACTAGGTATTTTTTTTGAAGTTTTTGTAGGGAGAAGTGGGCAAAAATAAACCTAGGACTGGCGTGCCTACGCTGAGGGTGCCTTGCAAGGCACCGGGCTCGTATTATTGCGTAGCTTCGCTCTTCAAAATACTAACTAATATCTTTTTAGTAAAATTCAACTTATTCGTGATACCTACTTATAAGTGTTATTTTAAAAAATTTGCAAAAACGGAGTTTTTCATTTTTTTTTTATATATGTAATAAAAGTCGAATAGCAAGTCCTTTTTATTTAAGGATCAATTAGTCCTCCGGGAAGACCCCCGGGAGGTATAAGAATAAGATCAAAAAAGTTATTTTACCTTTAATTGCTCAGATTGTTAATTAAACAAGAAAAACATAATTAGGAAAAGCTAGTTATTGTCAGAGTGAACCTCTGGCTATTAGAAACCATCAAATTGCGGGAACACCCTAAAGCTATTTCAACCAAGCAAACGTGGTAACACAGTTTGTGGCACAGGCAATGACTCGTGGTATTTTTTTATACCCTAACCCAGTACCACCCCTCTGGCTATTTGTTGGAGGGGACCCCTATACAAGTTAGTGCGGGCACGGGGTAATAGAAAGTGCTAAAAAATTAGGTAAAATCGAAATGGATAACCCGCTAAGCGGGTAAATGGGCAATCTGCAGCCTAGTACCCGTGTTAATCTAGCAGCACGGTGTGCAGTTCATCGACTATATGTTGGTTGGCGCAAGCTTAAGAGATAGTCAAGCTCCCTTCGAGAGAAGGCAGGAGTTTCAAATTATCAATTATAAGATAAGAAGGCTCCGTTAAATGGATAGGTTTAATTGGCTTATTGTTTCGCACATTTAAGCCTTGTTTAAATTTGTTTAGGGATAAAGCCTTAGTCAGGCATATCTGTTATTTAATTATTTTCTATACTTTTTTAAAGACTGAAAATTATGTATATCTTAATACATCTTTCCTATTTGAAGCTGATGAGGAGATTAAATCTCCTGTCAAGGGTAAAGTAGGAGATAAAGAAATGACCCTTCCAGAAGTAAAAAATTTTTTTATTACTTTGAAAAATAATCAACCGCCAAAGGCGGTTAAAAATGAAAAGAAGGATAAAGATTTAGATAAAGAATTTTGTATGCTTGCTAATGGGTTTTGACAAGCCGAAGGGTATATTGGTGGTATCTTTAGATCAGGTATTAATTTTTATCCTATATGTTCAGCTACTCAATTGTTTTCAGTTGAATGCGCCGAATTTTTAATTAGATTAGACAATGCCTTAAATAATAAAGGTACTTTTAGTATAACTTTAAATAATTTAGGTAAATTTGTTATCGCTTACAGATTGTCTGGTTGAGATACTTTCTTTTCTATATTTGTTCCATACTTCTATATGCTGTACGGACAAAAACATCAAGCTATTTTAAAACTAAAAAAAATATTTGAATTAAAAGATTATCGGGTCCCCTCAGGGGACATGATAATCATCCCTGGCAGCGCCAGGGCCGATTATCTTAAGAATAATTCGGATGATGTGCATAAAGCTCTTTTAGTACGCTTAGTTTATTCTTTAACCTCTTATTCTTCTAACTATAAAGTAAATAGGGAAGATAAATTAATTTCTTTAGAAATAAATCCCTCAATATTGAAGGAATTGCCTACAGATAATTATAAAGAAAATGAGATCAAACCTCATTTTTTATTTATATTAGGATTCTTTTTAGGAGACGGTACTTTACATTTGAAACTTGAATGAAAAGAGAAAAATAGTACGTCACCCCGGTGGGGTGAGGTACCTCCCCTACGGGTCGGTACTGTTGTTATTCTTCCTTTATTTAATATATTGCAATCTAATATTGAATCTAATAAATATATAATGGAACTAATGACTAACACTTTAAATGCTCTTGACATTAAAACTTCTCTAGAAATAAGTTCTAATACTTATACTTTAACAGTTAAAGGTATTAATAACGTATTTAATTCACTATTCCCTCTATTGAAAAAATATTCACATTTGTTATACTGAAAAACAGATAGTTTTAATTTATTAATGTGAGCAGATCGACTTATTCGATCAGGGGGTCATCACACTTATTTTGGTTTAAAAGCGCTTATTAATAAGATATACAATAATTATAATAAGCGTTTTACAGACAAAAAAGTATGAATGGATCGTATTGATACTTGATTAAATGAAGTATCAGGTCGGAGAGAGTATGGTGAGTATTATATTTCTGCGATATATACTTCGAACCATCCCAAACAAATACGAGGTTGACAAGTACGTTTTCCTTCTACTGTTAAGTTACCTAATAAATCAAATAAAGCTTTCATATGTTCAACTTATGGAGGTAAAGATAATGCTTTATTAGCTGCTGTGCAATATAGAGATAAGATACTTTCCGGTTGAATTGACCAAAATTTTTATCCCACTTCCCAAGGTAGAGGGTTAATAAAGTATATACTGTAAAGTGGCTAAGGTTAATAGAGTGTGGGCTAGCTTAACAAGTTTAAAGTAAGGGGAGTGATCTTATAATAGTGCACGTTCACGAGTTTTTTTAAACACGTTTATAATATAAACCTTGTGCTAATAAATTCAGTGCGTAGCTAGAAGGTTTATATTATAAACTTCATAGCGTAGATATTAGCAGAAATAATTAAATATTAGTATATGGGAAATCTTTATTTCAAAGGAGGAGGAAACTCGTTTCATTTGGATAGCCTTTTTGCCTTTATTTATTATCCCTGATAAGAACTACTTAGGTGGAAGTATGGGTAAAGATAATAACCGAAACATTTAATAAATTTTAGGTTATTGCCCACCCTTATTATATGATGGTTATAAGTTAAATATCCAATATTGGATTATTTGAGTTTTATTAATGAGATATACATAGGAAATAAATTTGGCTAAGGTAAATCTGGGCAAATCCTATGCAAACACCGCCAGCGATTGTGCCGGAGTGATATCTTTTACTTTTTTATTGCATTCTTATGTCCTTCAAAATTATTAGGAGTGGTTCTGATGTTTGGAGCTATTATAGCTCTTATTCTACTACCCTTTGTGGACCTTGGTCGTTCTATTCGAAGGGATCACCAGGTTTCCAGTTTAGACCTTTAAATAAATTTTTTTTATGAGCGTTTGTGGCTAATTTCCTTGTATTAATTAGCGCTTATCGTGTTGAAGAACCCTTTATAACACTAGGACAGATTAGTACAGTATTCTATTTTAGCTACTTTATTATAATCGTACCTGTCTTAAATGTTATCAAGAATACTTTTGCAGACCTTTATATGAGAGCCACTCCTTTCTTAGTAGGATTCGTAAGCACCTGTAATTGTAAATTACATTTAATGTTGGCGTATCCCTATCCACATCCGCACAAAGCTCCTACGAAGGATGCGGTTACTAATAAGCGAGCTGCTCGAAAATATTCCCCACGTACTCTCACTGCCGACTATTCCCACCCTCTTTTCAGAATTAATAGGGCCTTTAGTAGTAAACGGTTATTTTCCACAAAGCTAGCTTTATCCTTAAATGATAATTTCTACGAATGGTTATGCGGATTTTCATTTTTTTATATATATAAAAAAAGCACCCAAAGGGTCGACGGAGAAGCTATGTTTTATATTGAGCTAACTGCCGGAGGCCGTAATGCCGTATTCTTCTTTAAGATTTCTTTACATAAAGATGATATTGGGGTATTGAACTTTATAAAAGATTCTTTAGGAATTGGTAAGGTTTATAGTGAAGGTGGTGGGGCACCTAAAGCTAGCTTTATGGTTTATAATAAAGCCGAGGTCAAAGTTATCATCGATATTTTTACTAAATACCCTATAAAGACAACTAAACTTCTTAACTTCTTAGATTTCAAAAAAGCTTTTGAATTATACCTTACTAGAAAAACTCATCCAGGGATGACAAAGGAAAAATTGACGAAAATTCAGGAAGAAATTCGCCTGATAAAAGAGGGTACTAATAGTAGCCGAACCGATTTTACTATGCCTAAGGGCTATAAAGCCAATATAACTGATTATTGATTATTAGGCTTTATGGAAGGTGAAAGTTCTTTTTCCGTAGTAAAACTTAATAATTATAAATTACGTTTCTCCCTGGGGCAATCTAGTAAAGATTTGGCTTTGATGAAAGATATTAAACTTTACCTACTTAACTTAGCTAATCGTATGAATTTACCTTCACCTTTTTCGCCTGACTCTATCTCCGTTAACCTCGTTAAAGTGAATAAAGGTGATTATCTAGATATGGTACAATTAGATATTCGCCGTAACGAATTTATCGAACTGGTCATTATCCCTTTTTTTTACAAATTAACTTGACGAACTAAGAAATACCAGGACTTCTTAGACTTTAAAGCAATTTTAGAGCTAAGAAATTGAGGTGCACAATATGATGGGGAGGGTATAAAAGTCTTAGACCTAATTTTAAGTCAGATGAATAATAATCGACTCTCTACTTCAAAATCTTCCGTTTCCCCAGTAGATAGACAGCATTTAAATCTTGAAATAATGAGAATATTAGCCAGACCCTCTAATTTAGAAAGATTAGCAGATGGTAGAATATTCATTAAATCCTTAAATAAAAT
>Ga0210402_10003359_pt1 | contig 15067 bp, 14 predicted proteins | sample IncBWC7MmetaG_FD_161055 | JGI IMG/M metagenome (GOLD analysis project Ga0210402, IMG submission 161055) | Forest soil microbial communities from Barre Woods Harvard Forest LTER site, Petersham, Massachusetts, United States - Inc-BW-C-7-M | ecosystem: Environmental > Terrestrial > Soil >...
CGCAGGTCTTGATGATCGTCGCTCCATACTTGTGCGCCAGCCGCACAGCCTTCCGCGCCTCATCCGGTCCGTTAATCACTCCAACTTCCGGCCCGGTCTCCGCCCCCAGCGCGCCTTCGCGGTATCCGGTCTCGTCGCAGTGCCCGCCCGTCGCTCCGATTGCATGCACTGCCACCAGCATTCGCGGCCCCGGCACCACGCCGCGATTGATTGCGTTCCGCAATCCCGCGTCCAGATAATCTCTCGAACCGACATCCCGCACCGTCGTGAATCCCGCCATTAGCGTGATACGCGCATTCACGCTGGCGTCCAGCGCCATCTCCGGAATCGTCTTTTGCAGCCCGTCCAGCGCCGCCCTCGCATAGTCTTCGCGGTACATCATCGTCAGGTGGGTGTGCGCGTCTATAAATCCCGGCATCAGCGTGGCATCGCCCAGGTCGATCACTTCGGCGCCAGCAGGCACCGTCGCGTCCGCTCCCACTCCAACAATCTTTCCGTCGCTGATCACCACCAGCCCCGGCGCAGCCAGCGCGTTGCTCTTCCCGTCAAACATTCGCGCCGCTTTCAGCACGTACGTTTTCGCCGCCTTCTTTTCCTGCCCCATCGCCGGCAACAGCGCCATTCCGCACAACGCCGCCAACACCATCAACTTGCGCATCATCACCATCTCCTTCGAATCGCACCCAAAATTCCGACCGCTCAAAATAGCCTGTCAGTGGAATTTGTCAAGGCAATCCGGTGCTGCCTCTAATCAACTTCCCCAGCCCCAACCCTCGCACCGCACTCTCTCCACAATTTTTCCCAGTTCCAGATCCCGTAATTCACCTCTTTCGGTAACGGGAACCCCATCTGATGCGCCAGCATCAGCACCTGACCGCGATGGTGCGCTTCGTGAGCCAGCATATAGCACAGCATTTCCGGCCCAACCGGCCACGGCCTGGCCCAGCCATCTCTGTGAAATTTCTTGATTCGCCCTCCGCTGCCCAGCGCTTCCGCCAGCATCTCCGAGCAACGGGCTCCACTCTCCGCTAGCCCCAGGCGCGACTGCTGCCGCGTACAGTTCGCGCGGTTAAGCTGTCGCGGAACCTTCAAATGCGGCGCCGTAAGCCTCACCCACTTGCAGCGAACGTTGTGCACATGTGTAAAAATCGCAGCAATGCTGCGGGTCTTGCCAGGCGGTTTGGCTTTCCACGCGCCCAAGTCAAGATTTTCGATCACCATCTGGTTCATGCGCTCATTGACGGCAAAGATACGCGCCGCGGCCCGGCCCAGTTCAGTCTGAATCCGCTCAGTGTGAACCGGTTCAACGCGAACCTCAACCCCACGAGCCTTCTGAGTGCGAATTTTACGTTGACCAATGCCCACGGTTTTCTTCCTCGGCCCACATTAGTCTCGGGCTTCAGCCAAATTTGCGTAAAGTATACCCAACCGCATTCCAATTCCAGGGAGCCTTCGTTAATCCGGAGATTCGCCCCCTGTGAAATCCGGTGTAGCCTCTGGCGTCACGCTTACTTCGGCGTTACGGCCCTTCGCTCGCGCCGACCTGCACTTTTTTGCAACCATCGGATGCAAAGAAACACTCCCTTGACCATGAGGATTTTGTTAGAATTCATCCCGAGCCGGATGAGGGTATCTGCCTCGCTCTTGGGACTCCGCCCTCCCCTTAGTCGCACGCCCTCTGAACGCCGCCCAGCTCCACAACTAGAAAGTCGTCCTGACCATGGAGCTTTTATGAGCACCAGAACTCACCAATCTCGTTCCTTCTTCACTCAGGTCTTTCGCCCGATCCCTCGCGATTATCTTGCACGTCGCCGCTGGTTTCGCAGACTTTCGACCACTTTAATGATTGTCGTGCTAAGCCTGCTGCTGGCTGCGGTCATAGTCTACACTTCCAACCCGTCCAGCTTCGGCTCCGCTACCCGCTAGAATTAGCTCAACTTGCATTTTTTTGGTAAGCATTAGGCAGTGGTGTCTCCGCCGAGGCTACGTTTCAAGTTGCGTCGCCGCAGCGTTTGCCTCTCTCTCCAAAATCAGCAAGAATGGTTCAGCTTAACCATGTTCGGACCCAAACACATCGCCCCCGAACTCCTGCAGTCTTACCGTTCGAATTCCGGCGAGTCCATCGACTCGCTCTCTCTCGACCATCCTCTCCTGCTCGTCTTCCTGCGCCACTTTGGCTGAACCTTCTGCCGCGAGGCGGTCGCCGAGCTCTCTAAACTTCGCACTCAACTCGAATCCCATGGCACTCGGCTGGCCTTCGTGCATCTTGGCACCGAAGAACGCGCCGCCAAGTTTTTCGCTCCCTATCATCTCGACGATCTCCCGCGCGTTGCCGATCCTGACGGCAAACTTTATGATGCCTTCGGCCTGGCTCACGCCGAATTGCGCCAGTATCTCAATCGTGAAAGCATCTATCGCATGCTGACGTCCTGGCTGGAAGGCAATTTCATCGGCTTGCCCGCTGGCGATATTCAGCGCATGCCCGGCGCCTTCCTCCTGCGAAATCGCCAGGTTCTCAAATCCTTCCGCCACAAACTGGTTTCCGACCGGCCCGACTATCTCGAACTCGCGACCGCTTCGTAATTCGCTCGCTCCGCGCTCACTTTTCGAAGTCCAAGGAAACCATTGCCAGCTTTGAACCCGCTATTGCGTCAAGCTGCCGAAATGCCGCAGGATATTCACTTCGCCCTACATTGGTATTGGGTGTTTTGTAGCTGCCTGTTCAGCGTTACTCGGAGAATCGCGTGACGGGTGCGGGCTCTACTTGGAGCCCGCCACAAGAAAGGTCCGGGCTCTACTTGGAGCCCGACAAAAAGAATGTCTTCAAGTCCGGACGTGTTGATTATCGGTGCGGGCCTTGCCGGCCTCGCCTGCGCGCGTCATCTCGCCGATGCCGGAGTGTCTTTCCAGATCATTGAAGCCTCCGACGGAATTGGCGGCCGCGTTCGAACCGATCAATTTGAAGGCTTCCTGCTTGACCGCGGCTTTCAGGTCTTGCTCACCGCTTACCCCGAAGCCCAGCGCACTCTCGACTATCACGCTCTCGATTTAAAAAAATTCACGCCCGGCGCTTTTTCCTGGTTCGCCGGCCGCATGAATCAGCTCGTCGATCCCTGGCGCACTCCCGGCGGCTGGAGCACTGCATTCAAATCGGACTTCGGCAGCTTGTTCGACAAATTTCGCACTCTGCGTTTGCGTTCCCATTTGCGCGCTTCCTCCATCGATCAAATTTTCAAGCGGCCAGAGCGCTCCACAAAAGATGCGCTCGCCTCCGCCGGATTCTCCGATGAATTCATCCACCGCTTTTTTCGCCCGTTTTTCGGCGGCATTCTCCTCGACGGCGAACTGAAATCCTCCAGCCGCATGTTCGAATTTGTCTTCAAAATGCTTGCCGAAGGCGATATCGCAGTACCCGCTCACGGCATAGGCGCAATCCCCGCGCAGCTCGCTTCTCACTTACCGGAAAATTCCGTTCGTCTCAACACTCACGCTGATTCTCTGCACGAAAATGAATTGATGCTCGCCGGAGGCGAATCGCTCCGCGCCCGCGCCATCGTCGTCGCTGCCGATGGCCCCTCCGCGGCCCACCTGGTCGGTGAGGCTGAGCCCGCTTCGCGCAGCGTTTCCTGTTTTTATTATGCCGCCGACGAATCGCCGGTCCCGTTCCCCATGCTGGTTCTAAATGGCGATGGCGCCGGCCCCGTCAACAATTTTGCGGTGATCAGCCAGGTCGCTCCTTCCTACGCTCCCGCCGAAAAATCGCTGATCTCCGCCACCGTTCTTGGCACACAACAACTCACCGACCAACAACTCAGCGGCTTCGTCATCGCGCAAATGAAAAACTGGTTCGGCAAAGTCGCGTCTTCCTGGCGCCACTTGAAAAGCTACCGAATTCCGCACGCCCAGCCGCAGCAATATCCCGGCGCGCTGGAGCCGCCGCAGCGTCCGGTTCGCGTGCGCTCCGGTATTTACTTGTGCGGCGATCATCGTGACAACGCTTCCATCAATGGCGCTATGCTCAGCGGACGCCGCGCCGCCGAAGCAGTTCTCGCCGATTTGTCACGTTAATCCCAGAAAAACTGAAAACTTCCCCGACGAAAGTTAACGCTACCGTTTCATTTAGGAACATTTCCACAAGGCTTTTCTCGCAAACACTTTCGTACTATTGACGCTAGGACTTTCCCTGAGGAAACTCGATTCATGGCCCGCTACTCAGCCTTTCTCGGGCGCACTGTTGATGTGCAATACCGCGCCGGGGACATTTGTCTTCCCGCCTCTGGCACCTTTGTCGGTGATTCCGGCCGCTCGATATTCCTCGAACAGCATTACGAACAGCGCGGCCAGGCCAAAAATTTCCGCTGGGAGATTCCTTATCCCTGCATCGTCCGTCTGGAAAGCGCTGACGATTCCGAAGTCGCTGTGTCGTTGGACCCCACACCGATTACCCAGAATTCCGCGTCACCCGAAACTCCCCTGCAAGCCAGCGCCGCCCACGCCTCTGCCGGCTCATCTTTTCTGCCCGTCCGCCCAAAAACCGCCTGATTCGATCGTCGCTTTCGCTTGGATCCCGAGACGCTGTCGGAATTCTGGCGCCTGTATCGCAATTGGAATCGGAGCTTTAGCTCCGACATGAGCCATCCGAATGGCGGCTTTAGCCGCTGAGGAAGTGAATCGCTCACCTCCAGTCGCAATGCGCCAAACTGCGCTGCTGCGTTAAACTATTTGCTCGTCGTCACTCCGTTTCTTGTGACGCCATCATTTCCGGAGGGCCATCATGCCGCAACCAACCGTCAGCTTGATCGGACTCGGACTCATGGGCCGTCCCATGGGCCACAATTTGCTCAAAGCAGGTTTCCCGCTCGTCGTCTGGAACCGTACCGCGTCGCGCGCGGATTCGCTGGTTGCCGCTGGCGCTCGTCTCGCCGCTTCGCCGAAAGACGCCGCGGCCGCCGCCGACGTCCTCATCACCATCGTCAGCGATCCGCCCGCGCTCGAAGAAGTTCTCTGGGGCTCCAACGAAAAATCCGGTGGCGCATTCGCCTCCATCAAAAAAGGCGGGATCTATATTGACTCCAGCACCGTCTCGCCCGTCCTCGCGCGCAAAATTGCGGACGCTTCCAAATCCGCCGGCATCCGCTTCCTCGACGCGCCGGTCACTGGCGGAACCTGGGGCGCCGAAAAGGGTGAACTCCTTTTCATGATCGGAGGCGAAGCCGAAACGTTCGAAGCCGCGCGCCCAGTCCTTTCCGCCATGGGCAAAAAACTTTTTCATCTTGGCCCCAACGGCGCGGGTCAAACCATCAAGCTCGCCATGAACTTGCTGCTCGCCCTGCAAGTTGACGCCTTCGCCGAAGCTCTCGCGCTCGTCACCGGTGCAGGCTTCGCTGGAGAAAAACTCGTCGAAGTCATGCAATCCAGCATGGCCCGCTCCGGCGTCCTCGACGTAAAAGCTCCGGTCATGCTCAGCGCCGACTACAAGCCCAGCTTTCCGCTGCGCCTCATGCACAAGGACCTCAGCCTCGCGCTCGATCTCGGCAACCAGCTCGGCATCCCCCTCCCCGCCGCTGCCGCCGCCCGCGAAATCTACAACTCCGTAAAGGGCTCCTCCAAAGAAGACCTCGACTACGCCGCCGTCTACAAATTCTGGGACAAATGACGACGAAGCTGGTTGCCGATGATCCCTCCGCTTCGGCTCATCGGTCTTTTGAGAAAGGGATACTCCATTGAAACGCGAACTATCAACAATCAGCACGAGAGGACGGATAGTCATTCCAGCGGAGCTTCACCGGTCTCTGATCTCAGGTCACTGATTCCTAATCCGTGGTCGCCGCCTTCACGGCTTTGCGTACGGCGAGAAAAATCCGATGGGCAAATCCTTGGCAGTGCGAAGGCCAGCCGGAGCGTCCAAGATCACCGGAATGGAGTTGACCGCAACCGAGGCGGTGGCGATGTCGCCATGTGAACCGCCGGGAATGGTCAAGCTGATGTTGGGATGGCCAGTGAGCGTGACGGTGTCCGCGGGATCTTTCGCTCCGACGTACATCTGCAATTCCATGTAGATGACTTCTTTGCCGGCAGCGAGGCCGCGCGCGATCTGGTGAACGCCGGCGGCCTGCCCCGGTTCGACCGTGAGGTATTCGGTTTGCACCCGCTCGGTAGCGACTTTTGGCTCAATAGTTTCGGTGATTTCGTCAACCGCGAGGCCCAGGCCATCCGAAACCATTGCCACCGATTCTGGGAGGCCAACATGCTTGATCACGCCTTCGGCAACTTTCGCTCGGAACTCTTCGACGCTCATGCCCGCGCCAATTTTTTTCTGCAGCGGCAGGCGCCGCTTCGAGGCGTCCACGATGCGTAGAGCTTTGGCGTGTTCGATACGTTGGGAAACCGCCGCCAGCGTAATCACTAGCTTGTCCATCACGAAGCCCGGGTTGACTCCGGTTCCGACCAGCGCCACGCCCCAATCTTTCGCTTCCTTGTCAATTTGCGTGGCAAGTTCCGGATGGGTGCGATAAGGATAAGAAAGCTCTTCGCAAGTGGAAACGACGCAGGAGCCGGCTTTCAAGCACTCAATCAGCTGGTCGGCGACCTTCACCAAGGAGGACGAGGTCGTATGCATCACAATGTCGGCGGCTTGCGAAAGAACTTCTTGCGCGTTGCCGGAAATTTTGACGCCCCACGGCGCGTCGCTCGCGCCAACCACTTCACCGAGGTCGCGGCCGATTTTGGCCGGGTCGTTGTCAATCGCGCCGCAGATTTCAATGGACTGCTTTTCCCGCAGCAACTTGGCGATGGAGGCGCCAATCGGCCCAATGCCATACTGAATCGCGCGTATCTTCTTTTTCACCGGAGTCTCCGTATTCCCGCTCGTGCTCCCGACAACGCAGCCCGACGCTCACTGCCGAATTTTAGGGCGCAAGGAAACCTATAAGATAAAGGATTCAGCCTGCTCAGGCAAACAAATCGCGGCGCGGTGCAGCGTCGCGAAACCAGCACCGCCTCTGGCATCTTGCGCCCCGCCGGATTCATAATGTGTGGAACCCCAGAACGCCGCCAGTTCTCCAGCGGGGAATGCGGTGAGCTTCGCAGCGAAGATTTAGCAACGCATCAGGAGGTGCATCATGCCGGCACGAAAACTTTCCGACGACGAAATCAACAAACTGCTCAGCCGCATTCCTGGTTGGCGAGTGCTGAGCGGCAAACTGCACAAGCAGTTCGAGTGCAAGGATTTTAACGCGGCGTTTGGCAACATGACCCGAGTGGCGCTGATCGCCGAAGCCATGAATCATCATCCGGAATGGTCGAACGTCTGGAACCGGGTGAGCTTCGATCTGGTGACCCACAGCGTCAAGGGCATCAGCGATTTGGATTTTGTGCTGGCGGAAAAGATCGAGGAAATTTTCGCCGCACACACTGCCAGCCGCGCGACCTCCGGTACATGATCCACAAAGTCATGATTGACGGCAAATGATCGGAGCGCACCAGCCGCAAAATAAGTCGCGTGGATTATTGATCACGATTTTCCGGTGGGCGGCGTCGCTCGCGGTTTTCGCGCTCCTTTTTCATTTTCTTCCAGTAGCGCCACTACGCGCGGCGCTTGGCAAAGTTCCTCCGATTCGATTTGCCATCGTGTTGGTTTTTTATTTATGCGCCCACACGATCGGAATTGCAAAATGGCGTATGGTGGTGAACACCGCCGGCTCGCAGCTTGATTTTTCCACCAGCGCGCAATGTTATCTCGGTGGATTGTTTGGAACCTTATTCTTGCCGTCGATCATTGGTGGCGATGTAGTTCGTTTAGCAGTGGGACTGCGGCGAAGCCCGCGTCCGGCTGCGGTGCTCGCCGGAAACGTGGTAGACCGTTTTCTGGATGTCGCGGCGCAAGCTACGCTGGTGTCGATTGGACTGATCCTGTTGCCGGGATCGCTACCAGAACAGTTCAGCTCCCTGGCTCGTAAGATTCTTCTCATCTTTCTTGTGATCTTTATCGCAGTCATTTCACTGCTGTTTTTTCTAAGGAAAATGATTCTCGCGGGACGCTCACGCCACTTCTTACGCCACTTTGCGCGGCTGCGCCACGCTCTGCGCTCAGTGCGGCAGCGTCCGCACATTCTGGTTTCGAGCTGGCTGCTCGGCGTACTCATTCAAGGCACGTTCATTCTGTTGAACGCGCTACTTGCGATTTCGTGCGGCCTGTTTGAGCCTTTCCGTGTTTGGCTGTTTGCGTGGCCGCTGGCAAAACTCGCGGCGCTGCTCCCATTGACGCAAGGTGGAATGGGAATACGCGAAGCGGTGCTGGTGGCGCTGCTCCTGCCGTTCGGCGCGACGGCTCCTTTAGTTTTGGCCGCAGGCCTGGTTTGGGAAGGAATCATTATTGCTGGAGGTTTAATCTCCGGTGGCGTGGCATTTCTCCTTCGCCGCCTGGACCGTACTAGTCCCTGACATTTTTGCGGCTACACGCACATCGCTCTTGACACTGACGTGACGCGGGCAAACACTATGCATCCCTTCAAAGTTGTTAGTCCTATTAGGACTGTCCTCTCCAGTTTCGAAAAGACGTAAGTAGCCGTGAGCCCAGCCACGCGATCGAGATTTGGCTGAGCTTTCGTGCCTTCTCGCACGGTTTTTCGTTCCTCCGTGTTTCGAACGGAGCGGCGAAGATCGCGACGACACGCAGAGGAAAGCCCAATGAGCACTAAACTGATGGAAGTAACCGCGGAGAGCGATGCGCAATTGCGGCGGCAACTTAACGAGCTTGATTCGCTGTATCGCAAGTCGCCGAATGGAGTCGCGGTTCTGGATCACGAATTGCGATACGTGCGCGCGAATGCAGCGATGGCCGAATTTCACGGCTTGCCACAAGATGCATTCGCCGGGCGCGAAGTACATGAACTGTTGCAGAATCTTCCAGGAGATTTTCTTTCGCGGTTTCACGAAGCCGTAAAAACCAATCAGCCGCTGACAGACATTGAGATTACGCTGCAAAACAGCGCGAGCGCATGCCCGCGGCACTTCCTTACACATTTTTATCCGCTCGACGCGGCTGGCGATGACGAGGCCGGCGCCGGCCTGGTGATGGTGGATATCACCGAACACAAATTGGCCAACGAAGCGCTGCGGCTGTCGGAGGCGCGCTACCGGGATGTGGTGGAACACTCGGTGTATGGAGTGTGCGGCGTGAATGCAACGGGCGGGGCCAGCGGAGCCAATACGGCGATGCTGCGAATTCTGGGGTGCTCGACGCACGAGGAGTTCATCAGCCTGGATTTTTCCAGAGATGTTTTCCGGTATCCGGAGCAACAGGCACAGCACTTTGCGGCGTGCAGAGAACAGGGATCTTTGCACAACGCGGAAGCCGAATGGCGGCGGCGCGACGGTGGAATCGTGGCAGTGCGGCTACATTTGCGGCGGCTGGCCGGCGCCGCGGATCGCGGGGATCTGGAAATAATCGCGGAAGACGTGACCGAATTGCGGGCGCTGGAGCGGCAACTGCAGCAGGCACAAAAGTTTGAAGCGATCGGACAACTGGCAGGAGGAATCGCGCACGATTTCAACAATGTTATTGGAGCAATTCAGGGCTGGGCGGAGCTGGGATTCGACCAAAATCGCGGAAATCAAATCACCGCGGACCGCTTCGCGCGGATTCGCGAACAGGCGGAACGAGCGGCGGCGCTAACCAGAGAGCTGCTGGCGTTCGCGCGGCGCCAGGTGTTGCAGCCGCGAGCGATGGATTTGAACGTGGTGGTGCGCGGACTGGTGACATTTCTGGATCGAGTGATCGGCAAGGACATCACGCTGGAAGTGCATACCGCCGGGTTGGACGCGATCAAAGCCGATCCGACGCAGGTGGAACAAGTGCTGATGAATCTGTGCCTGAACGCGCGAGACGCCATGCCGTCAGGGGGGCGGTTGTTGATCGAAAGCGGAATGATGGAGGTGGATGAATCGTACACGCGGTTTTATCCGGGAGTGACGGCGGGACGGTACGCGATGCTGGCGGTTTCCGATTCGGGTTCGGGCATGGACGCGAAGACGCTGGAGCGTATGTTTGAACCGTTTTTCACGACGAAGGAGCCGGGCAAAGGAACGGGGCTGGGACTTTCCACGGTGTATGGAATCGTTAAACAGCACGGCGGATTCCTGCACGTGTATAGCGAAGTGGGCCAGGGCAGCCTGTTTCGTATTTATTTTCCGGCGATGCCGGGAAGCTTCACGGAGAACGGCAGCGTGGCAGTGCCGTCGGTGGGAGAGATGCGCGGAACGGAGACGGTGCTGTTGGCGGACGACCACGAATCGATCCGGGAGATGGCTCGGCAGACGCTTACGAGCCTGGGGTACCGGGTGCTTTGCGCGGCCGATGGAGAAGAAGCGTTGCGACTTTGCGAACAGAACACGCCGCAGATCGCAGTGCTGGATGTGGTGATGCCGAAGATGGGCGGCTCCGTAACTGGAGAAAAATTGCTGGAGCGCTTCCCCGGGCTGCGGATCATTTTTACCAGCGGATATTCACGGGACCGCGACGAGCGAACGGCGAACCTGGAGCAGGCATTGTATCTGCAGAAACCGTATAGCCCGACAAATCTCGGCAAGTTGGTGCGGGAAGTGCTGGACGGCAAAAGGGAAAGCACGAAATAGAGAGAGGATATTGCGGACGGAGGGAAATTCGCAGGGTAACCCGGCAGAAGCTACACTAAGGTGTGGCTCCGCTGCTGGAACTGGAAAATGTAACGGTGGTGCGTGGCGAACGCGCGGCGCTGAGCGAAGTATCGCTGCGAATTGAAGCGGGAGAGCATGTCTGTATCCTGGGGCCGAATGGCTGCGGAAAATCCACACTGATCAAAACGATTACGCGGGAATGTTATCCGCTGGCGCGCGAAGATGCTGCGATGCGGATACTGGGACGAGAGCGCTGGGATATTTTTGAGCTGCGCACGCACCTGGGAATCGTATCGCCGGATTTGCTGGCGTCGTGCACGACGGATTCGACTGGGCGGGACGTGGTGCTATCGGGATTTTTCAGCAGCACGCGCATTTTTCCGCACCATCATCCGGATTCAGAGCATCTTGAACGCGCGGAAGCAGCGCTGGCACGGATCGGAATCGCGCATCTGGCGGACCGGCCGCTGCTGCAAATGTCATCAGGCGAGGCCAAGCGAACGCTGATCGCCAGGGCGCTGGTACACGAACCGCATACACTTTTGCTGGATGAGCCTTCGAACGCGCTGGATATCGCGGCGCAATTTCACTTGCGGGAAACGATGCGGGATCTGGCGCGCAGCGGCCTGGCTATTTTGCTGGTGACGCACCACGTCGGTGAAATTATCCCTGAAATCGATCGAGTGATTCTGCTGCGGAGCGGGCGAATCGTAGCGGACGGCGGGAAAGAAAAAGTGCTGAACGAGGAGCGTCTGCGGGAATTGTTTGGAGTGGAGGTGCGACTACACCGCCACGACGGATTTTTTCATTTGTACTAAGGAAACGGACAAAGGATCGACAATTGACAGATGGATCGTCTGGGCGAAACGGCAACCGTAAAAAAGCGGCGTCAAGCCGCCGCACTCCATAAAAGGCACGCAGCCCCGCGTGAAATCAGTTGATATCGAAGCGAGAGACTCCAAGAAAAGCGATGTTATTTGCTGACGGGCTTAGGTTGTTGCGTGTAGGAGCGCGCCTCGGGATTCTTGGGGGACCAATCTTCCGGAGGGAAGGCCACTCGCCAGAATTGCGGGCGCCGTGCGGAAAATTCCAGGCCGACTTCGGCTTTGTTGCCGCGCACCGGGCCGAGAAACGCGACGTTACACTCCTGCTCTTCCTTGGTGGTGTTGTTGCGCAGCATCAAAAGGCAGCCACTGGTGACGCGCGCTTGCAGCAGGACCAGCGCGCCGTGGGCGTTGATGGCCAGGGTGTCGCATTCTTCATCGAAAGGTTTGCCTTGGGTGTCGACTCCATAGATTCGAACGCTGAGCTGCATCAGAACGCGCTGACTTCTGCGGCGATGTGCTGGGTTTGAAGGATTGTTTGGAAGTTCGGCCATTGATTTCTCGCTAGGTTTGACTATACCGCAGGGTGCAGAACGCCGGGATTCGATGCGGGCAAAGGGTAAACAGCGAGGAAGCAAGTCCATAGTCGTCGGTTGAAAGTCGAAAGCCGTATGAGCAAAACGGGGGATCGGAAGGCTAGCGGAAACTTCCGGCGTGTAAGACAGACGGGCTGCTGGTAAGAAAAGCGGCGGCAAGCCGCCGCACTCCCAAAAAAAAACCATTCGGAGAATGGCGTTCCCGGGAAAATCTTCAGGAACGTTTTTCCATTGGGGTGTATTCGCGGGTTTCGTGGCCGAGGTAAATTTGGCGAGGGCGCGCAATTTTTTGTTCGGGATCGAGGAGCAGTTCCTGCCATTGCGCGATCCAACCTGAGGTGCGCGGAATGGCGAAGAGCACCGGGAACATGGTGGTCGGGAAACCCATGGACTGATAGATCAAGCCGGTGTAGAAGTCGACGTTGGGGTAAAGCTTGCGCTTGACGAAGTATTCGTCTTCAAGCGCGATACGTTCACATTCCAGAGCAATTTCGAGCAGCGGATTTTTGCCCATCAGTTCGAAGACTTCGTAGGCCACGCGCTTGATGATGCGGGCGCGCGGATCGTAATTCTTGTACACGCGGTGGCCGAAGCCCATCAACTTGGTTTCGCCGGCTTTTACGCGCTTGATGAAATCGGGAACTTTTTGCACCGAGCCGATTTCGTGCAGCATGCGCACGACTTCTTCATTGGCGCCGCCATGCAACGGGCCGTAGAGAGCGGCGATGGCCGCGGCGGTGGCGGAATAAGGATCGACGTGGGAACTGCCAACGCCGCGAATGACGTTGGTCGAACAGTTTTGTTCGTGATCGGCATGCAGGATAAACAAAATATCGAGAGCGCGTTCGAGGGTGGGATTCGGGCGGTAGCGCGTTTCCGAAGTGCGGAAGAGCATGTTCAGAAAATTTCCGGGATAGCTGAGTTCGTTGTCGGGATAAACGAAAGGCATGCCGAGGGTGTGGCGATAAGCGAAAGCGGCGATGGTGGGCATTTTGCCGATCATGCGGTAGGTCTGTTTTTTGCGGGACTCCTCACTGAGGATGTCCTTGGCGTCGTGATAGAAAGTGGAAAGAGCGGCGATGGTGGAGATCATCATGCCCATGGGGTGAGCGTCGTAATGGAAGCCATCGAGAAATTTTTTGATGCTCTCGTGGATGAAAGTGTGATGGCTGATGTGCCAGGTCCAGTCCTTCAGCTGTTTTTCGTTCGGGAGTTCGCCATATAAAAGCAAGTACGCGGTTTCGAGGTAGGTGCTTTTTTCCGCGAGTTCCTCGATGGAGTATCCGCGATACCGCAAAATTCCCTTGTCACCGTCGATGTAGGTGATGCGGCTGATGCAGGAAGCGGTGTTGTTGTAGGCGGGGTCGTAACTCATCATGCCGAAATCGTTGGCGTCGGTTTTGATCTGGCGGAGGTCCATGGCCTTGATGGTGCCGTGGGTGATGGGCAGGTCGTAACTTTTGCCGGTACGATTGTCGGTGATGGTGAGCGACTCGCGGGATGAAGAAGCGGCTTCGGGCTTCTTGGTACTGGCGGTGGTAATCGGGGCGTCCATCGGTCAAACCTCGTAAAAACTAACTATACGCCAAAGAAGGAGAGCAAGAAACGGGGAGGAGGAAGGAAAGTTCGAGGTGCGGCTGTGGATGAAAGAAAAGAAAGGGTTTAGGGGAGGGTGAGGGCTTAGAGATGTGCCTCTTGACAATAGTCGTTATAACGAGTATTATGGGGGTCGGTACTGGAGGCCATGATGATTAAGATTCGCAAGAGCAATGAACGGGGCCACGCCGACCACGGCTGGCTGAATACTCGGTTTAGTTTTTCGTTCGCGGATTATTACGATCCGAAGCACGTTGAATTTCGGACGTTGCGGGTGATGAACGACGACCGCGTCGCGGGCGGCGGCGGTTTTCCGACGCACCCGCACCGCGACATGGAAATTGTGACGTACGTGCTGGAAGGCGCGCTGCAGCACAAGGACAGCATGGGCAACGGCTCGGTGATTAAGCCGGGCGATGTGCAATACATGAGCGCGGGAACGGGAGTGGCGCACTCAGAGTTCAACGCGTCGAAGACCGAAGCGGTGCACCTGTATCAAATCTGGATGTTCCCGGACAAGAACGGCTACAAGCCGGCGTATGACCAGAAGAATTTTTCCGATGAGGAAAAGCGCGGGAAGCTGCGGCTGGTGGTTTCGCCGGACGGGCGCGATGGTTCGGTGAAAATACGGCAGGATAACGAGCTATACGCGACGGTGCTTGGCGCGGGCGACAGCGTGAAGCACTTGCTCAAGCCGGAGCGGCACGCATACGTGCAAGTGGCGAAGGGCAGCGTGACGTTGAACGGCAAGACGCTGGAGACCGGGGACGGAGCGGAAATTTCCGAGGAGAAGGCGCTGGAGTTGAAGGGCGTGAAAGAAGCGGAAGTGCTGGTGTTTGATTTGGCTTGAGACGGTGAGTAGTGGGTAGTAAGTAGTGAGCAGTCGGATGTGATTGCTCACGTTGAGATCCTTCGGCTTCGACGCAGAAGCGTCGAAGTCTCAGGATGACAAGCAAACAAAAAGTCCGGCGCGATGAGTGCTGGGCTTTTTACTTTTGTGGTGGATGTTTACAGTTGATGACAAATCTGCCGGCAAGCTGAGGCGCAGCAGGCTGCGCCCCTACGGGAGACGCCTCAGATTAGCGTGTTGGAGGCAAAGTCTGGACGGGACTTTGCGGGAAGAAATCGAAGGGGCGAAGGACGAAGTCGTGCCACATGACGGGCATGACTGGCCAGTCCTCGGCGCGAGTGACGTGGTGGAAGCCGAGCGTGTACCAGGCAACGATGTCGGTGTTTTCGATGGGGCGATTGGCTTTGGTCCAGGCGGCGAGAGTATCGTCACCCTTACTTTCGGTGGGATAAACGCCGGAGGCGAAGCGCTCGTCCTGTTTATAGGGCGTGACCCAGAGCTGGTGAGTGGAGAACGCACCAACTTTTTGCGGGCCGTCATCGGGA
>Ga0210402_10003360_pt1 | contig 15064 bp, 9 predicted proteins | sample IncBWC7MmetaG_FD_161055 | JGI IMG/M metagenome (GOLD analysis project Ga0210402, IMG submission 161055) | Forest soil microbial communities from Barre Woods Harvard Forest LTER site, Petersham, Massachusetts, United States - Inc-BW-C-7-M | ecosystem: Environmental > Terrestrial > Soil >...
GTGGCGCCCTTCGGGACACTCGGCTGTTCGCCGAGAATCAAAGAGCTGGACGCTCCTTGACCTCGATGATTCGGCCGTCTAGTTCCCGCCGGACCAGCAGGTCCAGCCCCTCACCACAACTGCACGGCGCCCAAGTCCGGCCCAGTCGAAGCGTATGGGCTCGTCGCAACTTCTAACGCAGCGGGAGCCCTTCCATTGGTGCCGCCGCTCTTCTGTCGGACAGTGCCGAGGTAACGACCCTGAGCCTTCCATGCGGCCTGCGCCTTCGCGGAAGCCTTCTTGCGACGCCTGCCGACCGGCCTCCGCTTCACAGCTTCTGGGCCCCGCAGGAGCCGCAATCCTTCGCCGCCCAGCGCCTCTAGTTTCGCGCGGATCTCCGCCACGAGTTCCTGGCGCCGCGAAAGCGCACTCTCGATGTCCTTAGCCGTGACCTTCCCGAGCGCGTGGAACCAGCGCAGGGTCGCGTGCGCGTCCTCCGCCGTGATCTTCGGAAACGAAGCCTTCTTTTCGTCGTGCCATCTTCACCTCCTGCCTCCAGCGGTGGAGGCCACATTAGTTAGCCCAGTGCAGCCCGAGCGCCTTCGCCAGGAAAACCGCCATCTGGCGCCGAGTCAGCGGCGCGTCGGGGCAGTAGTTGCCGCCGCCGCAGCCGGCTGTGATTCCGGAGGCGACGAGAGCCTCGATGTGCTGGAAGGCCGGATCCGACGTGGGGACGTCGTTGAACGTGGCCGTATCCGGCGGCGGACTCACCTGACGGTGCCAGGTAATCCGTACTCCACCTATAGCCGTGCTGGTACTGGTCTGCGCGAAAACGTAATGAGCGAGATGAGCAACTCCATTACCGTCGAGGTCGGCGTCGTCGTGAAACGTGTAGGACAGTGGATTGGTGCAAACGGTGCCATAGCCGATGTTGAAGCTTTCGTTAACAATGCTGTTTGGGACCGCGACCACGCCCGCCGGTTGGCCACCCGCTGGCAGCTTGACTGCCTCAATGAAGGCATCACTGCCGTTGCCGCTCGCATCATAGGCGTAAAAGCACATCATGGTGATCTCGGCACCGTCGGGCAACCTAAGAGGGGCAATGTAGGAGTAGCCATTGCCGTAGAGGTAACCGTCGAAAAAGTTCACGTCGTAGGTGTTGCTGGAGTTGTCGGGCCGAAACTCCGCCGCTCCGATCGTGAGGATTTGGTCGCCTGGTCCGTACGACTGCGAAAGGGCGGGCACCGCAACAGCGAGGGCGAGGACACCGAGGACCGAGGCGAGAATTGAGAGCCGGCGCGAGGTCATGGGGGCCTCCTTTTACGAGGAACGCTACACCCGACCGGAAAGCGATCCAACGGCTCCTCCTCTTCCCTGGCGGCGACGGACGCAGGACTTCCGAGACGTACGATCGCTTGACTTAGATGACACTCGCGCTCGGGACTCGCCTCGCCCCTACGAGATCCTGTCGCCGCTCGGGGCAGGCGGGATGGGAGAGGTGTACCGGGCGCGGGACAGGAAGCTCGACCGGGATGTTGCGGTCAAGGTCCTGCCCGAATCCGTCGCAGCCGATCCGACACGCTGGCCCGGTTCGAGCGGGAAGCGAAGGCGACTTGGGGCCGACGGCGACTCGTTCATACACTAGAAGAGGGCCTTACGAGCGGGAGGCTCCGCGTGGTCATCCCTCGCGAAAGGCACTCATCGGGTCCACTTCCGTCGCGCGTCGGGCTGGAAGGTAGCTGGCTAGAACGGCAATGGCAAACAGAAGTAAAGGTACGATCACAAACACAGCCGGATCATGGGGGCGCACCCCATAGAGCAAACTCTGCATCACGGACGCGAAGGATGCAGAAAAGACCAACCCTGCAACGACGCCTACGCCAGCAAGCGCGACTCCCTTGCGCAAGAACATTCTCAGAATGTCCTCCCGCCCCGCGCCCAGGGCCATGCGGATACCGATCTCGCGCGATCTTTGGCCCGCCATATAAGCCAACAAGCCGTAAATTCCGATAGCGGCCAGAAGCACCGCCAATCCAGCAAATCCGCCCACCAGATCGGCAGAAAAACGACGTGAGGCCAGTGACCGATCAAGGACGTCATTCATAGAAGCAACACCAAATACCGGCAAGCCGGGATCAATGCCCTGGATTTCATGCCGAATCTGTGGTTCGAGCAGGCTCGCGGCCAGAGATGTCCGTAACACCACGCTCAGTCGCTTGTTGGAGTCTTGATAGGTCGAAACGTAGATATGGGGAGCGCCATCGATGTCGAGACCGTCAATCTTGATATCCTTGACAATACCGACGATGGTCGTCCATGGCTTGCTAGAGTCTCGTCGGAACCGCACTCGACGGCCCAGCGGATCGCCGGTTGGCCAATACTTATGAGCGGTGCTTTCATCAATGATGGCCACCAGCGGTTTGCCGTCTTCATCGCCCTCGGTAAACGAGCGGCCGCGTAATAGCGAGGCCTGTAACACCCTAAAATAATCGGGGCTTATCGGAATTCTCTCAGCACGCAGATCCAGCAAGGACTCGACCGGTCTATCTTCAATCGCAAAGCCTTCATTCGCTATGCCACCGACCGCGTTGGGGTTGGTATTGGTGCTCGGTAGAGCTGAGGTGATTGCGGCGAGCTCCACTCCGGGAATCGCTTTCAGGCGCCGCAGCAACTCACGATCAAAGGTGGCTCTGCGAGGCACATCGAGATACGGGTCCGTTTCCCGCTCGTTGGGATTCGGAAGCTGTATGTTTGCCGTCACAACGTGAGTTGGATTAAAGCCTGGATTTTCCTGCAACAGATCCCGAAGCGTCCGCAGCAACAAGCCCGCTCCGACCATCAGGATGACGGCAAAGGCCAGCTCAGAAACGATGAGAACATCCCGCAGGCGGCCGGTCTTCGCGCTGTAGCCGGACCCTCGACCGCCTTCCCGCATGGCCGAGGAGAGAGCGACTGTTGTCGAATGAAACGCTGGGACAAGTCCAAATATCAAGCCGGTGAGAATTGAAATCAGTAGAGCGAACGCCAGCACCACCCAGTCGATTCGTACTTCGTTGAGCCGCGGAATGTTCGATGGCACGAAGCGCAGTATGAAATCCAAAGTACCCACTGCGGTTGCGACTCCCGCGGCGCCGCCGATGGGCGACAGCAGCATGGACTCGGTCAGCATCTGGCGCACCATGCGGCCGCGGCTCGCCCCCAGCGATAGCCGCACCGCCATCTCTTGTTGCCGCGCAGAAGCGCGCGCCAAGAGGAGATTGGCAATGTTCAACGATACGATGAGAACGATCAAGAGTGCCGCACCCAGTAACACCAGCAGCATGGGCCGAACATTGCCCACCAACGTTTCCTGCAATGGCTGAATCTCAATCGTCCATTGCGCCTGCGGCGGGTAATCGGCGGGAAAGTCGTGGCGTAATTGGGCAGCCATGGCAGTGAGCCGTTCCTGCGCTTTCGCCAGTGTCAGGCCAGGCTTCAGTCGTCCGATTCCGTTGACGAGAATCCGGGTACCACGCATTGGCTTGGGAAAGGGCTCACCGGTTCCTCCGAAGGCGCAGAACACCTCCGCGTCGCCGGAAACCGTCGGTCCAGGATGGCGAAATCCGGGTGGCAGCACCCCGATAATTGTCACGGGATCGTTGTCGAGCCGGAGGGTGCGGCCGACAACGGTCGGATCGGCGCCATAGGCGCGACGCCATAAGCCATCGCTGATCACGGCTTTTTCAGCGAAACCAGGCACGAAGTCCTGCGGACCGAATAACCGTCCAATTTGCGGCGTCACACCCAGCATGGAAAAGTAGCTGAAACTGCCGTTGACCCCGTCGAGACGCTCGGGCTGTCCGGCGCCGGTGACATTCTCGCTACCCTCGAAGATCGGGGTGACGTCTTCAAATACACCCGCTCGCGTCTGCAGGTCATCCAGTTCGGGCTTGGAAAACCGAACGTCCCGCAACGCGACGCCGGGCTCGTTGAAGAAGATTCGTACGAGACGATCGGGATCGCGGTAGGGCAGCGGACGCAGTAACACGGCATCCACGATGCTGAAAATGGCCGTGTTCGCCCCCACACCCAGAGCCAGCGTCAGGACAGCGACGATCGTGAGTGCGGGCTTCTTGACCAGCATGCGCAGACCGTAGCGAAGATCCTGGCCAAGCTCCGACACAAACCGTGACATCCAAATCTCCCGCGACTCTTCGTGCTTCAACAAGACGTTGCCAAATCGTCGGCGCGCTTCAGCCCGTGCGTGCTCCGCCGTCATACCGTCGGCTTCGAGTTCCCCAGCTTTTTCGGCGAGGTGGAGCTCCATTTCTTCGCGAAGCGCGTCGCCACGTACGGCGCTCTTCATCCAATACCGCAGGCGTCGTATCAACATGTCCGTCACTCCGCACCCATCACACGGGCGATAGCCAGCGTGAGTTTGGCGTACGTTCGGGTTTCAACCGCTAGCTGTTTGCGGCCAGTCGCCGTGATCTTGTAGATCCTCGCGCGCCGATTATTCGAGGTCATACCCCATGTGCCGTCAACCCAGCCGTTGAGCTCCAACCGCTGGAGAGCGGGATACAGCGAGCCCTCCTCGACCAGGAGCTCATTCAAGGACGATCGTTGAATAAACTGGACTATGCCGTATCCATGCAAGTCGCGCAGCGACAGCGTCCGGAGAATCAACATGTCGAGCGAGCCCGGCAACGAGTCGTTCTTTTGTGCCTTGCGTCCCATACCAAGAATTCTTAGACTAGAAGACGAAAGCACGCGAGTCAAGCCTTTCGGTACTCAAGTCGACGGCGAACCGTCCCCAGGCGCTCACCGAGCATCCTGACTGCCCGACTGTCGCTCGACCTGAAACGAAAAAGGGGTTAGGCACCTTCACCTAACCCCTTGATTTGCTTGGTTGCTGGGGAGGGATTTAACGCCGGACCTCGGCCGGCGTTTGCGACCGCGACTCCTGCTCTTCGTGCGGTCGCGCGAACCTCCGCGCCGCGCTGCTGCGCGTCGCGCTCGAGGGTTCAAGTCCTCTCGATTCTGGCAGTCGAGAAACAAAATCGCCGGGAGTCTCCTCCCGGCGCTTAAGAGTCTTGGTTGCGGGGGTAGGATTTGAACCTACGACCTTTGGGTTATGAGGGCCCGCCAATTGTCTACGGGAAGCGAAAAGAACCGATAGGGAGCAACTCGCGGAGCCCGTCGAGTCGGCTGGAGTCGCCCCCAGTAGGCTGGCTTCCGCCCGACTTTCGCGCGACCTGGAAGGACAAGAGCTTAGACACCTTTCAGCCGAATCGCGCCTAAGGATCTGCGGAGCGCGCCCCCGCGGCGAGCTCCTGGAACCTCGGGTTCTTGCGCAGAGGGTCGAAGTTGGGGTCGATCTCCCTCGAGGCGCCTGCTCCCGGAGAGCCAGTTAGTTGACGGACATAGTCTTTGCCAAATCTCAGCTGGTCATGAAGGTGGCTGTAGACGAATCGGCCCGCCCGCCCGATGGTCTCGAGGTTCACGACGGCTGCCAATGCTTTCCGGATGATGCCAACGTCGTTCGCGTAGTCAATCGTATAGACGGGATATGCGTTGGGGATCGAGTGCTGACGCGATTCCATGATGTCCAGCGGATTCAAGAGGCGAAGAGCCGTGAGCTCACCGACAACTCTCTTGGCAAACTCGGCGGCCGGGAGCCGCTCGACGGCGTCACCCCGGAAGCAGGGTACTTCCACCACGACCGAGGTCTCATCGTCCGGCGCCATCGCCGCCGATCGGTTCCTGGGCTCGGTAATCCGGCTGATGCAAAAGGCCGTGTCCGGGATATAGATGGTCGCATAGCCCGACACGCTCACCGACTTGAGGCGCAGAAAGAGCAGGCGCAGGTGGCGGAAGCGTAACCGACCTGCGGCGGCCCGCGCCTCGTCGGGCAAGGCATCGCAGAGCATTTTCGCCAGGAGCGGCAGCGGAAGGGTGGAAACGATCCGGTCCGGCACATCCTGCGTCCGACCTCCGGAGCAGTGAATTCGACTCACAACGCCGTTCTCGCAACCCAGTGCGACAACCTCGCGGCCGGTGCTTATCGATTCAGGTGGCAGGGCTCGTACGAGGGCGTCAGCAATCTGGCCGTAGCCGCGGCGGGGATATAGGAAGCTGTCTTCGGCTCTGCTTCCCGGCATTACGAGCTCATTGAGCAACGAACGCAACGTCATCCTCTGGAGCTGGCGGGTCGCGACATCGGGCGACAGCTGATCGGGAGAAAGCCCCCACAGTTTCGCGGAATAGTTGAGAAGAATCCGCCGTGCAACAGTCTCGCCAAAGCGGCTGACCGCGAAGTCTTCAAAGCTAACGCCGGCCCGGCGGCGGCGCAAGGTCGAACGCAGCAGATCCAGGCAGATGCGGCCGCCGTCGCCGGCGCCGTAAGCGAAAACTGCGCTGAGCGGCGAGGGAGGGAAGGCGATGTAGCGCCCTCGGTCCAGGATCGCGCTGGGCGCTTCGACCCGCTTCAGGTCATCGCCCAGCAACCCGATGAGGTCGCGCGTGATTTCCGGATCCCGATCGTGGAAGCGGTGTGCCCCGCAATCGTAGAGATGTTCCCCGCAACGCAGCGTGCGACACATGCCGCCCAGCTCCGACGAGCCCTCAAAGAGGACGAACGGCATCCCGGCTCGATGCGCATAGAACGCGACTCCCAAACCCGCGGGTCCCCCTCCCAGGATCGCGAGGGTGGTCATGGCGATACCCATTTTCGGAATCCCCGCACCCGGTAAACCTCTCTCATCCCGCCCGCGCCAAGCGGAGCGAGGATCTCGTAGGGGCCGAGGCGGGTACCGACGGCAAGGGTCATTGGGTGGACGCCGGAAAGGATGATACGTCGCGGCGCCGGTGGCCTTAAGGCGGGGTCGCCAACATCGGACCCATCGTCGCACCCATGCCCGAATTCCCAAGGAAAAATGCGGGTTTCCCTGGGTTCGAATCCCTCGGCCGCGAGTGCTCCGAACCGGTCCACGCTGACGCTGCTCTCATCTTAACGAATGACAGCCAGTAAAACTCTCTACCGGTTAGTCCTCCAAGGCAGCAGTTCCGAAGGGGGACTTGCCGCCGAGAGCGATCCAGAATCCACCGAACGCGAGGGTCACGATGATCAGAAGGGCGAAGAGAGAGCGGCCCGCATACCAATTGGAGAAGTCGAGGGTAAAGGGGAAGAGGACCATGAGGCTGAAGACGAGAAAGGTCGCGTAGAGAGCCAGGATTCCAAAACGGGAAGCTACGAAGACCACGAGTGCCCCGAATAACAGGGCCGGCGGCAAATCCACCCAAAGGTTCTCGCTTACCCCGAGATAAACGAGCATCAATACGAAGGTGCTCACAGCGATGACGAGCCACCTCCTGCGAAGCAAGACCGACAGCAGAACGAGAAGCGACATGGTGGCGAGGGTTGGGATCGCGCTTCCAGAGAAGTCGCCCAGTATCCAAGAGACGAGTTGCCTCAGGCTTCCAAGCGTCTCGAAACGCGGCGGTATCGGTGTCATCGCGGGCACGTTCGCGAACGCGGGCGCACTTTGTTGGACAAACCCAATGAGAACTATTGAACAGCCCGCGAGGACGCCGACGAGGATGTCGCGCCCCACAAGCGGATCCCGCCACCGGCCAGAGAGCAGCCGGGTCCAGGAAATCAACAGATCGGGCCAGCGGCGTCGCGCGAAGGGCTCAAGCGCCATATAGGTAAGCCAAACGAAGGCCGCGACGGAGAGCGCGAAGGCGACAGCCTCGCCGAACATCCCGAACTCTCCGGCAACGTCTGCCACGTGATGCGCCCGCAGGAGCCAACCGAGCATGGAAACGACCAACAAAAAAACCGCAACGCGAAACGCCCCCCGGCGGTCCCCACGGCCAAGACGCACGTTGCGGCGGGCTAGGACGAGGCCGCCGAAGATCAGCGAAAGAACCAGAACCACGACGGTTACGAGAGACGCCCTCTGTCCGGCGCCACGGGGGTTCTCTTGCACGCGTGTGGGTTGCTCCCATGGCCCGAGGACTGCGAAGTAAACGGGTTTGCCATGGTAGGAGGCCGCAGCTACATGAATTGGTACGTCATTGTGGCCGGTGAAACTTCCGTCCCACTCGGCGCGGGCGTCGAAGGGCATGAGTGACAGCCACTTCGGGCTCGAGGGCGTAAAGCGCTGCCACTCGAGCCCCGCCTCTAGAAAGAGGGCTCCCCAGTCAGGGTCCGGCCATGGCCCTTTCGATTCGTCGATCTGCGGGGCAACGGCCAGTAATCGGACGAGCTTGCCTCTGGCATCCAGGGTAACGCTGGCCATGCCCGAGATGACGAGCGGGGGATCAAGAGCCGAGACCAGGTCGCCGCCATTCGTAGGCACCATTGGACGCGGGCTCTGCCGGTATTCAAACCACCAAGGGTGGGGCTCGATTTCACCAAGTTCCCGCACTCGCGCTGGCGATGGGAGGTGGTCCGCTCGGTACCTCAACTGCTGGTACTGGCGAATCCACCGAGTTGCAGTGTCGGCCGGACGGTCGCGGTATCCGAACTTCTGGACGAGCTCGCGTGCCCGGTCCTCGAGCGCCTCGGAAGTCTTCGGCAGGGGCGCGAGACCCAAGTCCGTTGCGTAGGGCACGAGCGCCAGGATCGCGAGGAGAATCGCGAGCACGCCGCCGAAAAGCGCCCACGCTTTACCCGCCGAAAGCGCTCCCTCCTCACCAGCGGCCGCAACCATTTCGGGCGACGGCGTTTCTCCGGCCGCGAGCGCAGCCGCGAGAGGATCGCCTCCTGGCAGCGCCGCCGCCACTTGCGCGACGGAAAACGGCCGCCGCCCCGGATCTTTCTCGAGGCAGCGCAAGATCACCCGCTCGACGACGGGGTCGAGGCCCGGCGAAACCGTCGAGGGCGAGGCCGGAGCCTCCTCCGAGTGCTTCCGTTTCAGCTCCTGAAAGCTCGCGCCCTCGAAGGCTTTCCTTCCCGTGTAAAGCTCATAAAGCACGAGGCCGAGCGAATAAATGTCGGTGCGGATCGAGGCACCCTTCCCATCGAGCTGCTCAGGCGCCATGTACGCCGGGGTTCCGGAGATCTCCCCTACCGTCGCCTCCCCTGCCGCGATCGCGAGGCCGAAGTCGGTAATCTTCGCTCGACCCCGGCCATCGACCATGATGTTGGCGGGCTTCAGGTCCCGATGGAGTACGCCCTTGTCGTGGGCCGCGGAAAGTCCCGCGCAGATCTCACGCGCGATATCGAGTGCCTTGTCGGGGGGAAGTCGACCGATCCGCCTCAACAGAGAAGCCAGGTCCTCCCCATCCACGTACTCCATCGAGAGGTAGTGCTGGCCATCCATCTCGCCGACGTCGTAGACGCGGCAGACATTCGGGTGGGAGACCTGCCGCGCGATGCGCACCTCGGCATAGAAACGCTCGAGGCGCGCTGGGTCGTTTGCGAGCTTTCGAGGAAGAAACTTCAGCGCGACCGGCTGGCCGAGCTTGAGGTCATCGGCGCGATAGACCTCACCCATTCCACCTCGGCCCAGAAGGCCGATAATCCGATACCGCTCCGCCAAGACTGAGCCGGGCGTAAACCCGCCCCCGTCGATCGAGTCCGAAGAGACCAGACGGCCTACTGGGATGGACGAGGGGCTGCGCCTTGCAGCGGCCGCCACTTCTGAAGGCGAAGCCAGACCCGTCGGCGCCTGCGAAACCGAACTCACCGCTTGGCCGCAGACGGAGCAGAAAAGCGCATCGTCCCGGACCGGGGCGGAGCAGGACGTGCAGGTCATCTCTTGGCGAACGGCATCACGATCGCAGATCGTCGACCCCGGCACACCTCACCCATCCCGGCCGCGCCAAGAGGCGACACGATCTCATAAGGGCCGAGGCGTGTTCCGGCTGAGAGTGCGATCAGTTCACCGCTGCGCGGATTCTACGAGATCGATCAACTCGCATGCCGAAGAACCGAGAATCGCCCGACCTGAAGGGAAAAGAGGTCACGCCTCGCGACGTAACCCCTTGATTTGATTGGTTGCGGGGGTAGGATTTGAACCTACGACCTTTGGGTTATGAGCCCAACGAGCTACCAGGCTGCTCCACCCCGCGGCAGAGGGCGCACCTTATCGGAGCGGGCCAGCCTCGTCAAGTCGCCCCTCGCCTGGTCGATCACTTCGCCGGCGGGGTCAGCGTTTTCAGGCGCTCCTTGCTGATCTTGAGGACGATCCCGGCGTTGCGGTCGGCGACCTCGCTGATCTTGTACTCGGCAGCGGTCCCGAGCACCTGCGCCACCTCCGAGGGGGTCAGTTTGTAGACCTCCGCCAACCACTGCGCCATGTTCGCGGTCGCGCTGCGAAAGGCGCCGTCGAGCGAGCCGTCCAGGCCCATGGCCAGCAGGTGCGTGGCGGTCTCCATCCGCGGTCCTCCGTGATGCGGACCCGGGATGACGTCGACGGTGAATTCCACGTCCATCGAGGTTTCGAGGGCGTTGCCGTTCAGCTCGCCATCGCCCTGGAGGGCATGCGCGTCGCCGACGTAAAGCAGAGCGCCCGGCACGGACACCCGCAGGTAGATCGTCGTCCCTTCGACGATCTCGTTGAAGTCCATGTTTCCGCCGTAGCGGCCGGAGTCTCCGGTTCCCGGAGGGGCCTGGCCCGGCGAGGGCGCGACGGCGACGCAGCCGAGCATGGGGCGCATCGGGACGGTGTAGTGCGTCATGTGCTCCCCCGGCTTCTCCGGCGTCGCGACGCCCTGCTGCGGGTCCAGGTGCCACCGCAGCTCCTTGCCGCCGTCCTTCATCGTCACCGCCAGATCCGAATCGAGCCCGCGATCGACGATGGCGTCGTCGCTGATGGCCCAGTCGCGGTTGATGCGGAGCTTCGTGATGTGGACGACCAGGGTGTCGCCCGGCGCGGCGCTGTCGACGTAGAACGGCCCCGTCTGCGGGTTCCCGCCGAGGACGCGCGTCTTGCCGTTCTCGTCGGTCCCTCCGGCGTCGACCGTCGTCGTGTGAATCGTGTCGCCGGCAGAGACCGTCAGCACGGGCTTGTTCGCCGGCGAGAACTGGCGATAGAACGTCGTCGGCGTGAACTCGTGGCGCCGCGGCGGTCCCCCGGCGCGCTGCGGGACACGCGCGGCCGTGAACGGGCGCGTGTCGGCGCGCCCGGCGCTTCCCGCGTCGGTGAAGACGATCGTCCCGGACATCACGCCGGTCTGCAAGGTGCCCTGGAGCTCCTCCGTGCCGCCCTCGTCGTCCTTGGCCAGGAAGTGGATGGCGTTGCCCGAAAACGTCCCCTCGAGCTTGTCTCCGCCGAAATCGCCGGTGAGCTTGTCGCCCTGCTGTACGAGCGTCAGAGGGTTGTAGGTCGCGACGCCGTAGTAGTCGGCGTTGACGGTCCATCGCCCGGCCACGGACTCAGGGGCCGACGCGCTCTGCGCCAGCAGAAGGCCGGGGACGAGAAACAGGAGCAGAACTGGAGCCCTTCGCATGCACCCTCCTCGGTGCGCTCCCAATGAGGGCGCACCTTCGCCATGGAATGAGACGGCGGCCGGCCGCGAAGGTTCCCGCCCCTCGGCAAAAAAGACTACTTCCCCGGAGCGGCCAGGGCATTCTCCTTCGTGATCATCAGCGTCGGCAGCACGATCTTGTGCGGCACCTTCTCCCCCGCGAAGATCCGGACGGCGGCGTCCACGGCTTCGCGGCCGCCGGTCGGATAGACGAAGGTCGCGATGAGCTTGCCGTCGGCGACCATCTGGCGGCCGCCGTCCAGGCCCGGCAAGCCGTCGATGCCGACGAACTTCATCTCGGTGTCCCTGCCCTTCGCCTTGGCCGCGAGGTAGGCGCCCATGGCCATCGGGTCGTTGTGGGCATAGACGAGGTCGATGTGCTCGTGAGCAGCGAGCGCGGACTCCATCTGTGCCATCGCCTCCTCGCGCAGCCAGTTGGCCACGGGGTCGTGCACGATCTTCACGTCCGGCGACGCCGCGATCGCCTCACGAAAGCCCTCGCTGCGGTCCCGCGCGGGCGGAGAGCCCGGCAGGCCCTTGATCTCGACGATGTCGCCCTTTCCGTGCAGGAGGTCGACGACGTACTTGCCGGCCGCCTTGCCGATCTCGCGGTTGTCGGCGCCGATGAAGACCGTGTACGTGTCGCCCTCGATCGAGCGGTCGAGCACGACGACCGGAATCCCCTGCTCGAAGGCCTTGCGGACGATCGGCGTGAGCGGCTTCGCCTCGTTCGGCGAAATCATCAGGAGGTCGATCTTCTGGCGCAGGAAGTTCTCGACGTCGGCTACCTGCTTGGCGTTGTCCTGCTGTGCGTCCGCGTACGCGATCTCGAGGTCCGGAAAGTCCTTCGCGCGTGCCGCGACCTCGGCGTTCATGGCTACGCGCCAGGGCTCGCCGAGGTTGCACTGGGAGAAGCCGATCAGGTGTTTGCCGGACTTCGCCTTCCCGCAGCCGGCCGCGAGGACGAGAGCCGCCGCCAGGCAGACGGCGAAGAGCCGTCTCGTCCCGTCAGCGCCGCCGCCGCTGGAGCCAGACGGCGCCGAGAATGATGACGCCCTTGAGAATGAGCTGCAGGTTCGCGTCCACATTGTTCAACCCCATGATGTTGTTGATGACTCCAATGATCAGCACGCCGACGAGCGTGCCGCCGACCGTTCCCGTTCCTCCGGAAAGGCTCGTGCCGCCGATGACGACCGCGGCGATGGCGTCGAGCTCGTACGCCACGCCGTCGTTGGGGTTGCCCTGCTCGAGCTGCGCGCAGTGGACGATCCCGGCGAGCGCCGCGAGAACCGCGGCGATCACGTAGACCGAGGCCTTGTGCCAGGCCACGCGAATTCCCGACAGCCGCGCGGCCGTCTCGTTATCGCCGATCGCGTAGAGGTACCGGCCGGCCCGCGTGCGCGACAGGTACACATGCATCGCCGCCACGGAGGCCACGAAGAGCACCGCGGGCACCGGCACGTACGGAACGACGACGCCCGCGATCGCGCGCATCGCTTCGGGAGCGCCGCCCGGGCCGAACCCGAGGGGGACGGCCGTTCCGCCGCTGACGTAGCGGGCCACGCCCCGCGCCGCGCTCATGGTGGCGAGCGTGGCGATGAAGGGCTGGAGCTTCCAGCGCGCGATGACGAAACCGTTCACCGAGCCCCAGACGGCGCCCGCCGCGAGAACCGAGAGCACGGCCGCCGCGAGCGAGAGTCCGCCCTTCATGAGGAACCACGCCGTCAGCGTCGCCGCGAGCGCCAGCACCGAGCCCACCGAGAGGTCGATGCCGCCCGACACGATGACGGCGGTCATCCCGACGGCGAGGATCCCCTTCTCCGCCACCTGTCTGAGGATGTCCGTGAGATTGCCGATGCCGAGAAAGACGGGCCGCCCGCCGCGGACCGGCGAAAACACCGCCGAGAGGAGCACCACGGCCGCGAGGCCGAACAGGCCCGTGAAGCGCGCGAAGCGCCCGCGGCGCGGCGGTCCCGAGGGAGGCGCTCCCGACTGGCGCGGCGGCGATCCGGGCTCCTCGCGCGGCCCGGTTTCGGTGCCCGCGGCGGCGGCGAGCACGCGTTCCTCGGTCGCCTCCTCGCGCGTGAACGACGCCGTCACTCGGCCCTCGCGAAAGACGACGACGCGGTGGCACTGCGTCAGGATCTCCGCCATTTCGGAGGAACACAGCACGATCCCGAAGCCTTCGGCCGAGAGCCGCCTCAGAAGCGCGTAAATCTCGGCTCGCGCCGCGAGGTCGATGCCGCGCGTCGGCTCGTCGAGCAGAAGGACCGAGGGAGACGCAAAGAGGCACCGCGCGAGAACGGCCTTTTGCTGGTTTCCTCCCGACAATGTCGCGATCGGCGCCGATGCCGAGGCGGCGCGCACGCCCGTCTCCCGCATTCCGCCCTCCGCGGCCTCTCTCTCGCGGAGTCCGTCGATCCAACCAAAGCGGCTGAGCTTCTCGAGGGCCCCGATCGTGACGTTGCGCCCGACGGTCATGCCTGGGAAGATCGCCTGCGACTTGCGCTCCTCGGGAAGGAGGACGAGCCCCGCCTCGCGCGCTCCGGCCGGATCGGTCGGCCGGTACTCGCGATCGGTCACGCGCACGCGTCCCGTCACCTCGGCCTCGAGCGCGCCCGTCAGGGCCAGGAGAAAATCCGTGCGCCCCGCGCCCACCAGGCCCGCCAGCCCGACGATCTCTCCGCGCCGCACCGACAGCGACACGCCGTGCACTCGGAACCCGCCGGGACGATCCGGATCGGCGACCGACAGGCCCTCGACCCGCAGGACCTCCGGCGAGCCGGCCGGCAGCGCCTCGAGCTCCACGCGCGGGATCTCGCGCCCGACCATCAGGCGCACCATCTCGGCTTCGTCGAGGCCCGCGGCGTCGCGCGTCGTGATCCGCCGGCCGTCGCGCAGCACCGTGACGCGGTGCGCGAGCCGCAGGACTTCGTCGAGCCTGTGGGAGATGTACACCACGGCCACGCCCCGCTCCGAGAGCCGGCGAACGAGGCTCTCGAGCCGCGCCGCATCCTCGGTGCCGAGCGAGGCCGTCGGCTCGTCCATGACGATGAGGCGCGCCCGGAGAGACAGGGCGCGAGCGATCGCGACGAGCTGCCTTTGCCCGGGCTCGAGATGCCCGACGGCGACGCCGGGGGGCACGTGCGTCTCACCGAGGGCCGCGAGCTCCTCGGACGTGCGCGACGCGAGCGCCCGCCGATCGACCAGGCCGAGCGGCGTCCGGGGCTCGCGGCCGAGGAACACGTTCTCGGCCACGGACAGCGGCGCGACGAGCTGCAGCTCCTGCGGGATGACGGCGATCCCGCCCGCGATCGCTTCGCGCGGATCCGCGAGGCGACGAACGCCGCCGTCGATCCGCATCTCGCCGTCGTAGTCGGCGATCTCGCCGGCGAGGATCCGCACGAGCGTGGACTTTCCGGCGCCGTTCTCGCCGATGAGCGCGTGGATCTCGCCGGGTAGGACGTCGAAGTCCACGCCGTCGAGCGCGCGAACGCCCGGAAAGTCCATGGAAATTCCGCGGGCCTCGACGAGGGGAGTCATCGGGCGCCCCTCACCCTGTCCCTCTCCCGCCGGGAGAGGGGACCCTCGAGAACCCCCTCGCCCCCCGACGGGGGGAGAGGGCGGG
>Ga0210402_10003361_pt1 | contig 15063 bp, 13 predicted proteins | sample IncBWC7MmetaG_FD_161055 | JGI IMG/M metagenome (GOLD analysis project Ga0210402, IMG submission 161055) | Forest soil microbial communities from Barre Woods Harvard Forest LTER site, Petersham, Massachusetts, United States - Inc-BW-C-7-M | ecosystem: Environmental > Terrestrial > Soil >...
GCTAATGGAATCGGCTCGGAAGCATTCGGCTGGGGCAGCCTTATGTTAGCTGGGCAATTCGTGATAGGAGCGGCACTCATCTATTTAGGATTCTTGCTTCTCGCGATTGATTTGTGGGTCGAGCCGGATCTACGCGGTAAAACTGTGTGGCGAGTCGTTTTTACGGGTTTCATAGTTTTGCTTGCTGCTGCATTCAGTTGGGGAATGGTTTTTGTTGACGACGCATTAGATGTCTCGGGATTAGTGACAGATGCGGAATATGCGCAGGGGACCAAAATATCAGGCGTTGCCTGGAGACCTGAGTTCACGGAACTGAACGTAATGATGGTCAATCCAACAGATAGAGTTTATGAAGATCTGAATTTGGTAATTCGACCTACGGAACCTGTTATTGCAATTGAGCAAATCAGTGATTTTCCCGGAGTGTCTTTTGTAGATAAGAATGATTTCATGGCGCGCATGTTAGATATTTCCCCATCGGGAAGTTCTAAAGCTATTCCATTGGATCTATTAGCTACAGACGCCGGATATAGAGTGCGATGCCCACGACTACCCGCTCACAGCACCCTGAAAATATTGATAGCACTTGGAAATCTAAGGTGGGACCCAAGACCGCACTTTAATACTCCCGTCGAAGAGCAGGCACGTGATTCGGATTATGTGCTCAAAGTGAAATTCGATGATTTCAGTACATATTGGGAAGGACACAGGGAGGGGGCAGTATACACGCCTCGGCCCTCCATCGAGTGGTTCAAAGTTGAAGGGGACTTTGTAGTTACAATGCAGAAGAGGAAGATCGACAAAAAGATTTACGTAAATGGCAATATAACCGTCAGGCGGAAGTGACTAATTCCACCGTTACGCGCTTCTTAAACACTGGCTGTTAACTCTTCGTACCGCATATTCAAGGAGCGAATTAGTTTGAGCATTGCATCGCGGAATAGACACGGGTTTTGGCGATTGATAAATCGGAAGCACAGTTCTTCCAATAGGCCGGGAGATGTTTTGAAGAGACTTTAATCCTACCAAATTAAATCCTCTTATAGGCTTCTTCGCCATCTCCTCGTTACTTGAAAGTAACGCTCACCACCCCGAAACCCGCCCCCTCTAACCCCTTCCTTTGCAACACATCCAAAACTGATACAAAACAAACAACTTTAAGCCCCTGCAATATCTATCACTTTCCAAAAACAGGGGGGAGTGGGAGTAACTCCTCCAGCAACGTTCTATAACCGCCCCAAAGTACCATCCAAAACGTGACCAATGGGCCAGTGACACCTGTACCCTGGTACAGGTAAGCTTCCCGTGTTGCAGCCCACCGCATTTTCACCACGGCCTGCAACCCTGAGGTGCTTTTTGCTACTATCCGCCGCTCTTCTCCTGATGTGGCTGCCGAACTCCGATCTCCCCAAGTCCGCCGCCACCAATTCTCCGGCCCTCGCCAGCGCCGTCGCCTCAGAATCCGCCAAAGACTCGGCCGCGCGTCCCTCTCTCCCGAACGCTCCGATCGCCAAATCAGAAGCCGCCGCTGAGTCAAGTTCCATCGCCATCAAACCGTTCTCGAATTCCGCACTCAAGCCGGCCATGGAACGTCCCCTGCCCACGCCGCGTCAACAAAAACTCTGGTACACCTTCATGGCCGTCGGACACAGCGCCGCTGCCTTCGACGCCTACTCCACCCGCCGCACCATCTCCGGCAACTACGGCACGGAAGGCAATCCGCTGCTCCGTCCCTTCTCCCACTCCAACGCGATCTACGCGGCCACGCAGGTCAGCCCAGCCGTAATGGATTATGTTGGCCGCCGCATGATGACCAGCAGCCATCCAACGCTTCGTCGCTTTTGGTGGATTCCTCAAGTCGCCGGCGCGGGCTTCTCCTTCAGCGCCGGTATGCATAACTACGCACTTACTCAATAGCCGTCTTCCCTCTCTCCTCTCGTCTGGCCTCCGCATTTTATTTGCGGGGGCCTGATGACTTACCCGCCTTCTCTTCCATCTCTCACTCCCATGCGCCTCTTTCTGCGCTATAGTATTTTCATCTCGGCCGCGTCGCGATCCGCCTAGCCCTTTCTTTGCGACAATTTTTGCGCGGGCGGGTTATGATTCTTTGCTCTGGGAAATTAACGCCGCGGCGCCGTGGGGGCGCTGTTACGAGAGGCGGAGGACAATCGGTATGAAGAAGCCAATCTTGGGAATGGCGATCATCTTGGGGTCTGCCTGTGCCGTCTTCGCGCAACAGGCCAACAACGCCCCATCCGCCGAACGCAGCACGGAGAACGCCGCCGCCGCTTTCAGCGACACCAGCGCCGCCCAGACCAACCTGTTCGAGACCAGCAACAGCGAGTCGCGCAGCTTCGCCCTCGCCACCCCGGCCGATCCCGCTCCGGTTCCCGCCGCTCCGGCTCCCAAACCCAATTTCATCTATGGCAACCGCGATGATTACCGCTGGCAGTTAGGCCTCGGCGTCGGGTTTTACCGCTTCCAGTCGAACATCATTAACGCCAGCCTCGTCGGCACCAACACCACGGTCAGCTATTTCACGAACGGCTGGCTCGCCGTCGAGGGTAACATCATCACCGGGTTTGCTCCCGCTATCAACGTCAACGAGCACGTGAAGTATTTCGGCGGTGGCGGCGGAATCCGCGTCGGCGGCCGTCGCAATCGATTCGAGCCCTGGGCCCACGCTCTGGTGGGCGGCGCGCACCTGCAGCCCCAAACCGCGGGCAACAGCCGCAGCGCTTTTTCCGTGCAAGCGGGCATTGGCCTCGATTACCGCCTGCATTCCCGCTTTTCCGTCCGCGGCGAAACCGACTGGGTTTACACCTCCTTCTTCAACCAGACCCAGAACAATTTCCAGGCCGCCCTCGACGTCGTCTTCCACTTCTAGCACTCCCGCCCATTCCTGCCAGTCGTTCGGGCATATAAGAATTACATCGTCAATCTTGGCCGACCATCGGTTGTTTTCATGCATCCAAGTTGATGTTTGCGCGCCGAGGCGCGGAATTCGCGTTGACGGTGCCATCACGCAAATCTAGACTAATTTTGGTTGCAAATGAATTTCTGAAGAAGGAAGGGCCCAGCCCATGCATCGTTTCGGCGTAATATTTTTGTGCTCCGTGTGTGTGTTCGGAGGAGCAGCGCGCGGGCAAAATACGAACATCGAGCCGATTCATGCGCAACTGGGAGCCGTGCTGACGTTTCACCTGCAAACTCGCCTGAATCCTGCTGACAGAAATGAAATGGACGTCCTTCCAAAAGGGACCGTGATTCGAGTGAGAATGCTGAATGGTGTGGACTCCAACGTGGATCGTGATGGCAGCGAGTTTCACGGCGAGGTGGTGGATTCGGTTTCGGCGGGAAGCAAAGTCATCGTCCACTCGGAATCGGAAGTGCGGGGGATTCTGGTGCTGCTCCGCAGCAAAAATCACCCGGATGGTTTTCGGTACGAGTTGCTGGTCACGAGCGTGACGGATCACGCGAAGACCTATGACCTGACCGCCTCTTTGAATCCTTCTTTTTTTGACGCGGTCGCTCCTGTTCCGCCAACCTCCAAAGCGGAAGCCCCGCGTGATCCGAATGCTAGAGACTCTGGCGCCGCGAATTTGCAATCACCCCTGCACAATTGAATTGGCAAGCTTTTTGCATATTCCTTGCGCAAAAAAATCTGCCGATGGGTTATGTAAAAAGTATGACCGTGCAAGTTTTACCGCTTCGGGATGTGATAGGAAGATAAGTGTCTGAGCGTGAAGAGATTTCCGGTCCCGGTACTTACTCCATCCAGCGAGCCCGGAGAGCCGTCCCTTTCGCAAGTTGAATATTCGAGAGGGGATAGCAAATTTGGGTTGTCCGCAACAAAGGTGGCCGTCCGTCTGCACTCCTGTGGGCACCAGTCCGAGAATCTCTCGGAGGCTCTAAAAATGAAGAAAGAACTGAAAATCATCTGGGCCGCCATGGCCAGCCTGATCCTTGTAGCAGTAGTGTGCGCCCTTCCGCCCACACTCCCCAACAGCACCGCGGCACACGAGCAGACGGCGACGCCTACGCAGTCTGTTTCCGGCCAAATCGCTGAGGTTCAAAAGACCTCGTTCACCCTGAATATTGGACCTAGCCATACGATGTCCAACCTGGGCCAGCAACTGCAGGAGACACCGCAAAAAACAATGACTTTCCAAATCGACAAGAATACCACTGTTGATGGCAAGTTGAAGGTCGGGGCGAATGCCGACGTAACGTATCGCGAAGATGGCGGCAAGTTCGTGGCGATCAGCGTGCGCGTTTCCTGATGGCTTGATTTCCAACTGATCCGATTCGAGCAGGGTTTCTCCAGGTGAGTCCCACCAGGAGAAACCCTATTTTTTTGCGCACGAGCAATGTGACTGGGAAAGTCGCGGGCGCCTTGCGGGAGGGTGTAATCTCTGAATTCGAGGATTCAGAGGCTATTTCTGCTGCCGGGTGCGTTGTGGGGAGCGTAGGGTTTTTCAGCCGGGCATTTCTTCTCCTGAGAGAGAGGAATTTACGATTAATCGTCAGGTGCCCCGTCCATGTTTGGGCTTGAAGGAGCACCTAAGAAATCCTGCGGGCATGCAGCCGAAGGTCACAACACAGTTGTCATGAAGTTTTCCGAGTGTTTGATCACCTTCTCGATCGCGCGGATCACCAGATCCGGCTCCTCCTGCATGATCCAATGATTGCTGTTGCCCGCTAGGACGTGATTCCCGAGAGGCAGGCGCCCAGCCATCGCAGCATGTTCTTTACGCCGAGCCTCGGGTGCCGTACGCGCCGACAGAATTACCACCGCCTTATCGCAAAACTTATCGAGTTGACCAACACGCGCGGCACTGATAGGCAGATTTTCCAGTTGGCTCGCGATCGTTAGAGCAAATTTCGGCTGTATCCAGAAAACGGATGCCATTGCTTTTTCGTTCGCGGGTAGGGCAGAAAACCATGGACTTGAAACCGAACCGGCTTCGTCAGGAGTTCCTCGACTGATAAGGCGAACCAGATAGCTTGCTGGTTTCTTGGCCCTCGTGGTCAGAAGAAAAGCAACGAAGCGAATGAGTCCAATGCGCGTGAGGAGAGCCGCGCGCCGGCACACCTTGGCTCCAATGCGCGTGAGCTTCCTGTCGTGTTCCGAAGGCGGATTCCATTCCGCTGGCGCCACCGGATCCACAAGCACCATCCCGGCTAGTTCGTCCGGGTACCGCGTAGCAAACAGCGGCATGGTCAATCCCCCAAACGAATGTCCCACCAGCACGTAGGGAGGAGGGATTGCCGCTCGTTCCAGCATTGTATGCAACTCATCGACGATGCGGTCTGCCGTTCGAGGCATCGGACCTTGATCGCTCCAACCCAGTCCCGCCCGGTCATAGCTAACGACACGAAACGACCGGCTCAACTCACGCTGGAGGTCGCTCCAGCTTAATACGGTAGACATGAGTCCCGCTTCCAACAAAATGGTTGGACTGCCGTGTCCCGATTCAAGAAGGTGCAGCCGGTGGCTTCCAAGGTCGACCAATCTGCCCGGTGGAGGATAGACCTTGCCGTCCCTCCGTGTCCCCAGAATCTGGTAAACCACGCCCAGAAGTGCAACCAGTAGAGTAATGCCTAAAAGCCAAGCTACTATTGGAATTAAGTCCATGACTCCTCGAATGAATCCCCCGGTCGCTTAGATGACTTAGCCTCGAAGATGGCTATGCACATCCTCCGCCACACGAAAGGCAATTTCAACACAATCACCTATTGACCGGCCTCTCAGAAAGTTGCCAGCGAGATGCAGGTTGGGGAGTGTGCGTAAAATGGCGTCGATCTCCTCCACTCGCTGTGCGTGCCCAACATTGTATTGCGGCAGCGCGCGTGGATCTTTCCAAACCATTCGATCCACCGGTCCACCTGTGATTCCCAGAATTCTGGCGCTTTCCGCCTCTACAATCTGAGCGCACGTTTCCCCTTGCATGGCCCCGACATCGGCGCTCATCCCCCTTCCGGCGAAGCTGGTCATCAGCACTTTGCCTTCGGGCGCACGCTGCGGAAACAGTGAAGAGTTCCAAAACGTGCAGATCGTCTGTAAACCTTCCCGCCTGGGAACCATGAAACCAAATCCATCGAGTGCGTTGGCCACCTTGGAGCGGTCGTAGGCCGACGAGACAGCACACATTGGCGCGTACTCGATGGCCCTGAGATGCGAAGCAAGTTGCGGCGCGCTGTTTGCTAGAAGTTGTGCTGCAGTGTACGCCGGCACCGCAAGCACCAAGTGCTCTGTCGCGATTTTCTCGCCACTCAACAAGCCGATTTGCCAGCCAGTTGTTGAGCTACCGTTTTCGTCTCGTAATGGCGCGACGAATGCGATTTCGGCTTTGTACCTAGTCTCTGCTCGTAGCTCCTCCGCAAGCCTCTCTGGCAGTGTCCCCATTCCTGACGTGAAGGTACCAAGAGATGGCAGAGCGTCGGTGACGCGTAAGCTGTTATGGTCTGCATTCGCACGAGAGCGTGTAGACGAACCATCCGACCTGCCCGCGGCTCGCTTGGATTTGCGTGCTCGAAGCGCACCCCGCACCAGGCTTCCTTGATTTCGTTCCCATCCCACCAAAGCCGGAAAGGCGCTTTCCATCCCCATCTTGTGCGCATCCCCAAAAAAGATCGTGGAAATGATTGGGTCCACCAGATAGTCCAATACTTCTGAGCCAAACTTCCGTTCAACGAACTCAGCCAAACTTTCCTCACGCGGAGGGGGTTGCGAAGAACGGAAGATCTCGGTGAGGATTCGGAGCTTGGACCCAGGCCCAACCAGTCGCGTCGTGATCAGCCCTTTCGGCGAGAACGGCGCTGGATGCAGACGTCCGTGCCGGACAATATACCGCCTTGCTTTCGGATCGCCTGGTACAAATTTGCTTTCCAGGTTTAGTTCGCGCACAAGCTGCCACACTGGAAGCGGAAATCGCGGGAATTGCGGGCCGGCCTCGAATAAGTAACCGTTTCGGCGGATTGTCGCAATTACGCCGCCAGCACGTTCCTTAGCCTCAAAGACGAGGCAATGGATTCCCAATTGCCTGAGCCGATAGGCGCAACCCAAGCCTGAGATTCCAGCGCCAATAACCACGACTTTTTCTGTGTATCCCACAACAAGCAAAGCCTATCAAAGTTGATGGAGCTGCCTGTGTGTGCCAGGCTCTCGCACTTCTGCCAAAATAGATGTCTGGAATGCCCTTGGAGTCACTACTTAATTTCGTCAAAACCTACGCGGCGCGCGGCAACGAAGTTGCCGTGCGGCAACGGCGCGGCGTTCGCATGGAGACTTGGACTTATGCGCGTATTGCTGAGGAGGCAAACCGGCTGGCCAGGGAGCTTGAGGTTCGCGGCATAGGAAGGGGTGATGCAGTTCTCCTGTGGGGCGAAAACTCTGCGGAGTGGATCATCGTATTTCTCGGATGTCTGCTTTGTGGCGTCGTCATCGTGCCAATCGATCACGCCTCGTCGATGGAGTTTGCCTGCCGCGTGGCCAGCGAAGTGAATGCAAAGCTCATCTTCCGGTCGGATACTCACAAGGAATCCGCAAATATTCCGTCCATCTCCTTGGTGTCGCTTCTCGCGGTTACCGCGCGACACCACTTTTCCCCCTACCCATCGCCACCGCTTTCACGCAAAGATACGTTGGAGATCATCTTTACCTCTGGCACCACTGCGGAGCCTCGTGGTGTAGTGATTTCGCACGGAAATGTGCTCGCGAACATCGCGCCCCTGCAGAGCGAAATCCAGAAGTATCACCGCTATGAAAAACTTGTCCACCCGCTGCGCTTTTTGAACCTGCTTCCGCTCAGTCACGTCTTCGGCCAGATGCTCGGGGTGTTCATCCCTCCGATGCTGGCGGGAACAGTTGTTTTCATCGATTCGCTCAGGCCCCCGGAGTTCCTGGACACGATCAGGCGAGAGCGGGTGTCCGTTCTTGTCGCGGTCCCTCGTTTCATTGAATCCCTCCAGCGTGAGGTGGAGCGCCAGGAGGAACGCCAAGGAAATACAGAGAAGTTTCGCAAGGATTTCAGCTTGGCGGACGGGCAGCACTTTCTTCGCCGGTGGTGGCGATTCCGCCGGATTCACGCGCGTCTCGGCTGGAAATTCTGCGCTTTCATCTCTGGCGGAGCCGCACTCCCGCAGCAGGCCGAAACCTTCTGGAACCGGTTGGGATTCGCCGTGATTCAGGGATACGGGATGACGGAAACCACTTCGCTCATCAGTCTGAATCATCCATTCCGTTCAACCAAAGGATCGATCGGCAAGGTGTTTCCAGGCATGGAAGTGCGTGTCGACGAGACCGGCGAAATTCTCGTACGCGGAGAGAATGTTGCCACGGCCTATCGCCATAAGGGCCAAACTCTCTCCGTAGCCGAACCAGATGGATGGTTCCGAACGGGCGATGTCGCGGACAAGGACGAGAACGGCCGCCTGTATTTCAAGGGCCGCCGGAAAAACGTCATCGTCACACCTGCAGGGATGAATGTCTACCCGGAGGATCTCGAGAAAGCTCTCCGAGTGCAGCCCGGCGTTCGAGACTGTGTCGTGATCGGGCTCGAAAGAGACGGCAACGCCGAGCCTTGCGCCATACTCTTGATGAACAGCTCCGCCAGCAACCCTGCCGCGGTGATCGAGGCCGCCAATCAATCACTGGCCGAATATCAGAAAATGCGGAATTGGTTTGTCTGGCCCGAGCCCGATTTCCCACGGACACCAACCCAAAAGCCAATTCTTCCCCGCATTCGCGATGCAGTCCAAAATGCGAAGAGCGGCGCGACGGAAAACACTCCCGGCCCAGACTCCCTCGCTGGGTTGATCACGCGGATTACCGGCCGCCCCGTTTCATTGGGCTCCAAGGACGCCAACCTGGAAACCGATTTGCACCTTACCTCCCTCGATCGCGTCGAACTTATGAGTGTTTTGGAAGAGCGCCATCAAGTGGGCCTGAACGAAGCTCAATTTCAGGACGTGACCACGGTCGCTCAACTTGAGAAGCTCCTCGCGCAAGGCACCGCTTCTACGATTCAGCACGTCTATCCCACCTGGCCGCAACATTGGTTCACTACCGCTGTGCGCCTTGCCATCTACTACTTGCTCGCCTGGCCGGCGACGTTTCTTCTTGCGGCTCCCCGGATTCGCGGCCGCGAGAATCTCCGTGGGCTAGATGGTCCGGTCCTGGTGATCTCCAATCACGTCACCTACCTGGACATCGCTTGGATTCTGCCGGCGTTGCCATCAAGATTCAGGAATCGGCTTGCCACGGCTATGGGGGGTGAGAGGCTCGCAAGAATGCTGCGTCCCTCAAACAGCCTGAGTGACTTCGAGCGTTTCCTGGAACGCCTGAGATATTTTCTCGCGGTATGTCTCTTCAATGTTTTCCCGCTGCCACAACAATCAGGATTCCTCCGGAGCTTTGCCTTCGCGGGCGATCTAGCTGACCGTCGCTGGAACATCCTGGTCTTTCCGGAAGGCAAGACGACCGAGAATGGAGACATGTTTCCTTTTCGCTCGGGCATTGGCCTACTCGTCAAGCAGTTGAACATTCCCGTTGTTCCGATTTACCTGCATGGGCTGTATGACCTGAAACTGCACGAGCGCATCATCGCACGCCCCGGCCACGTGCACGCCACGATTGGCGCGCCGGTGCGTTTCGCGTCCCACCAGGACGCGAACGAGATCGCCCACGAGCTTGAACGCCGCGTTCGCGAACTTCAATCTGTCTGAGAATATTCTGTCTTGCGCAGCGCCGGGAGCCGGCGAATCAATAAAAACACAAGAACAAAGCCAAGGGCCAGCGCGAACGAAGCCCATTTCTGGTTCACCAGGAATTGTTTCGCTTCCGCCCCATAACGAGCTCCCAGAAAGCCTTCTAACAAGAAAAGAGAGCCACGCCCGACCAGGGTGCCAATCACAAACGTCGCGAGGGGTACTTGAAAAACGCCTTGTGCAATTACAAACGGCTTGAACGGCACCGGAAACGGCGCAACCGCAGGAAGAAGGACGGATGCCATCGGATATTCCTGAATGAATTTTCGAATCCTGCCCGGCGCATGTCCTTGGCTTTTGCGATAGTAGGCCTGCCCGCTTTTCCGGGCAAGCCAGTAGATCCAGATGCATCCCCCCAGTGAACCAAGCGCGGCCATCGCGACGTAGAATGGCATTCGCACCGGGTGCCGGCTGGAAAGCTCCATCAGAAGCAAATCTGTGACCAGGGGAAGTGGGACAAACGAAGAATCAATGAACGCGGACAAGAGCAGCCCGACTCCACCCAGAGCAGGTAGCGTTAACTTCAACCAAGACCTAAATTGAATCCAGCCCACGGCACCCTCAAGTTGCGCGATCATTCGTTGTGTGGCGCTCGACTATCAAAGGGTTGATCCCGCCTGCGGCGAATCTGAGTTTTCGCTTGCGCTCTGTGGTATGGAGACACTTTTCGGGAGAAACCGCGCTGCCGTCTTTCAAGGCCGGGTTTCCATCCATTTATAGATGCATAGTACCGCCGAACAGGCGCAAGAAATCTGAGTTCTAGAACTTAATATTTTTGCGGGTTCGATGTATCTCTCCGGCGGTTTCCTCTATCCAAGGTTTCGTAACCAGGGGATCACTCTTGCTTCTTCACCCTTTCTGCACCGGCTCAAAGAGGGCTGAACGAATCAAGCATGTCTCAGTGCATTCGGTGGCGGGCTAGCTGTACTAGAACGCCCCATCATCTTGTGCAAAGGAGATGTCCGATTCATGTCCACTGTGGAACAACCACTCCCGACAGTTCCAGCTCAACCATTTCGTCTCGACGTGCCATTACATAGTCTCCTTCAGGAACCTTCACAGCGGCCATCACCCCAGTCTTCAAATGGGAACGGCGATCTTCCCGAGCCGATCTTTCCGCAACATCCCGAGTTGCTGCACGAGCTCGATATGGCCGACATTGCCGCCCACGATAACGTGTTGCGTACGGGGAAAAGGCATTGGCCGGTTTCTCGCATTCTCAAAACCATGCGAGGCTGGATGACGCCTTACATCAAATCACGCGTTCTTCCTGGTGATTTCCAGCCGATCATCGCTTACCTGTTTACCGAGTGGAAGTGCAATCTGGATTGTCACTACTGCTGGTCGTATGACAATCGAGTGAAGGGAATGACCGAAGAAACTGCGCGTCGCGCCATCGACTGGCTGGAATCAACCCCTTGCCGTGTGCTGGCTCCCACTGGCGGAGAACCGTTGCTGCGACCCGATTTTGTGCACAAGGTGATTTACTATGCCGCGAAAAAGGACTTCTGGGTCTATCTGGCCACGAATGCCCGTCTACTTCGCCCCGAGGTAACCGATCGCCTCGCCGATGCTGGAATCGCGACTGTTAATTTTGCAGTGGACACGATCAAAGAAAGGCCCGGACTGCCCAAAGCATTTGAGCACGTGCGTTCGTACTTCGACTACCTCGTCAAACGCCAGTATCGGTACGGCTATACCGTCTTCTTCAACACAAATATTTGCCGCACCAACATCGAGGATGTCAAACAGCTCGTGGAGATTGCCCACGATAACGGCATTTCTCTCACGTTCCATATCAACGAAGCTCCCATGATGGAGCAATCCCATTTCAAGCACCTGCACGAAAATGACACGTACATCCGTCCGCAAGACTTTCCCATGGTTGATGATCTGCTGGACTGGCTCATCGACAAGCAACGCCAGGGATACAAGATGGTGGATTCCATCCCACGGCTGCAAAACATGAAAGGCTTCATGCGTGGAGTGGGTGAGCACTGGGGTTGCCGGGCCGGTCAAAACTGGCTGATCGTTCGCACGAACGGCACCCTCGCCCCCTGTTTCCCGATGTACAACGCGGGATTTGACTGGGGCACTGTCGAGAATCAGAAATTCGATCTCAAGCAACTCGCAGAAATGAAGAAAGGCTGCGAGCCAAATTGCTTCTCGACGCTCGGATATAACGTCGCCTACTGTTACGACGCGGCTCGCGTCATGAAGTGGCTTCTCAAGCAGGCACGTCACGGATTTCAGGGTGTAACTGGCAGTTTCGAATAGTCACTCGGTCCGATGATCCCGGTTAGGCTCAGCGTATTTGAGCCAACAATCGCTTCGTCGTCTTCCTTGGTTCGGCTAGTATCCACCGTCTGGCCAGCTTCCGTGCAGCCGGCGATACGTCCGAAATGACGGAAAAGGGACGAGTCCTCGCGAGATCAGAAGAACCCGTTGTCTCTGCGTGTCCGAATAGAGTTAGGTGGTCGCCCAGTGCCGCATCCTCGGGTGTTCCTTTCCTAGTCAAACACCATGTTCATTGTTTTCCATCGCCCGACACGTTCGTCGTCAAGCGCTTCGAGAGGAATTCACGCATTAAATTCGTACCCACTCGTCCGGCGAGGCCAACGGCGGTATTGGTGAAGACTAAGTGCGCTCCACGATTCGCTTTGGGATAGTACAGATTGGACAGTGCTCCCGAGCACATGTCGCCAAGCAAATAAGAAGCGTTGGGCACAGGACGCCCACTATCGCTGCGTGCGACAAATGCGGAGGTGACCGCATGCACAAAGCGGGACTTAACGGAGCCGGAGCCCTGGTAGTAGTAGCGCGGATCCTGGTGAAGGAGCGCGGGGAAGACCGCATGAGTCAGGAAGTCACTGCTGCGTCCGTCGGCAAACTTTGCGGCAAAACGTTTGCTGTATCCCGCGACACCTTGCCCGTACCCGGCATAGGAATTATTCGCTTGCTCGATGCCGGCAGCGAAGGCGATGCCGAGCATCGCAACCGGATCGAACGTGCCACGTGTAGCGAGTGAGAATTTCTGTTTCGCCGTGAGCGGGGCGGCGTCATAAATGTAGCTTGTATAGAAGTTTGGGAAGAAGCCGACCAGACGCTGCTTCTCTGCCGCCCTTATCTGCTCAGCGGCGATCAGCTCGGTGGGACGGACCGTCACCTCTATGTTTGCCGTTGCAACCGATAATGAGACGTCAGGAAGCTCGTAGGCCTGCTGCACCGCGACAGCGAACTCTGCGGATGTAAACGGCGCAAAACCCTTAGCGTAGACGGTCACGAGGTAGGAACCGGCAGGAATCTTTGCGAAATTAAATTCGCCGTTCGCCTCAGACACCATCGTATGCAATTGTGTTCCGTCTCCATCCATCAAGCTGACGTCTGCACCGGAAACGGTGCCTCCGCTTGCGTCCAGAACGGTGCCGCCGACGCTGGCTGATCCTCCCGAAGGGGGTGTTTGCGGAACCGAATTCTGCGGGTCTGATTTGGGTAGAGGTGCATCCGGGAGGGAGCGGCTGCTAATCCCGCGCGCGGCTGTTCGTTGCTGAGCGAGTGCGCTCGCAGGAACCATACAGAGCGGAAGTATCGCGCTGGCAAGAAGAGCAAGGAGACGGGGGCACTGGGCCTTTCTCAAAGCGTGCTTCCAAGGAAGAGAGGAAGCCACAGCGCGAAACTCAGTCACGCTCATGAGGCTTGTGCGGAGGGCTGCAGGTGGACACATCAGGAAGTCACCTCAAGTTCTCCTCTGCTGGTGCAACTCTTATCGAGGGTTTATCCCCTGTCCACTGAGTCAAGGCAAGATGCTTGCCCGGGCATACCGCACCCAGCAATTCAATTCGTGCTTTGGCGACTTCAAGACCTGTTGAGGATTCTTGCCACGTGAATTCACCGGCATCGACGCGGACAATATTGAACTGTGAAACCATTTGGTCTCCACCGGGCTGGGCGGCTTCCCGACGTGCTACATAGGAAGGGTACGCTACCGCACGATACGTTGCCTGTTCAATACGATACTCACTAAGCTTAGTGGTTACCTTCGACAGCAAATCGTCAGTCAGGCGGTGCACCCACTACCAAGTCCGCAAGGGGACTTCCCGCCGCGGTTACCGGCATCAAATTCTGGTAAGTGCATTATAGAAAGGCGTTTGTTTGGAAACCGCCTCGCGATCGCGTTCTTACGAGATCTAAGGTGTTATGAGGCTTTGAGAGGGTACCCCTCTGACGGTGAGGAACTCTTGCAACTGCCGAAAATATGAGCGGATAAAGCGGTAATTCCGCTAGATCAATGGATTGAAAAAGTATCCAACTATCGGGTAGACAACCGAATGAGCCACGATACCTTAAAGCAGCACGCCGCAGACAGAATCGACCGAAAACATAGTTCAATTGAATTCGTATTATGCAGTCCGCTTCTGCGTCTTCCGTTCACTGTCGCAAAATCTAGCGTCGTGCGATTTGGTCAGCAAGCGCGAACAGCGATCACTCACGAACTCTTAATAATCTGAAATAGTAAGAGTATTCGGTCTCCGCTCCGAATGCTCTTTGCAAACCGCAAAGAACTCAGCGACTAAGTCTTTGAGAATGAGTCAGAACAAATTGATCTTTTCGCTGTGCTATCTTGGAAAATGAGGATGTTGGACCCAGTTGGACCCCAAATAGAGAGGAGAGTGGCACGTTAGTGCAAGCTGCTGTAAAATAAACGTATAACTTGCCCGTTCCCCGGTAGCTCAATGGTAGAGCATTCGGCTGTTAACCGAAGGGTTGCTAGTTCGAATCTAGCCCGGGGAGCCAAATCCCTTTCAATCAACTAGTTAGCGAAGGCTCATTTTGCCTTTGAGGTGGCGTAGTAAAAACGTAGTACGTGTCTCGGAATTCTCCGCAAGCGAACCGACACGAATCGCGCAAAAACCCAATGTTTTCTGCGAAAGCGTTTGTGGAAAGGCCCGACCCTTCGGTTCGTAACCGAATGCTCGGGTATTTTTTCAATCGATTGATGCACCGCGATTTGGATTGCTTCCGGATGCCCCGACCATAATCGCTGATTGGACCCTGCCGAGTCTCCGGCAAACACTAGCCGACTTCTCATTACTAGTGGCATGTCGCAGAGACAACGTTACTGCGGATGCGGCGGGTCGGATCGGAATACTTCCACTGGATCTGTCCGAGTTGCTCCATGATGCGGCCGACTCGAGCCAACAAGCCCAGTGGTTACCTTCTCGGCTCATACCGCATCGCCACCGCCCCCGAGCCGAACTCCAGCCGGCTCACGAGCCTCAAGTCGACATGCTT
>Ga0210402_10003362_pt1 | contig 15057 bp, 10 predicted proteins | sample IncBWC7MmetaG_FD_161055 | JGI IMG/M metagenome (GOLD analysis project Ga0210402, IMG submission 161055) | Forest soil microbial communities from Barre Woods Harvard Forest LTER site, Petersham, Massachusetts, United States - Inc-BW-C-7-M | ecosystem: Environmental > Terrestrial > Soil >...
TTACTGGCCGTGTGAACCGCGGCTTTCTTAAGGCTTCCCACTTTGGTGGCGCCGGAAAATTCGCGATACAAGTTCACGATCGACGCGCACCTCTTCCGATAATCGAACAGGGCCCTGGCGATCGGCCGATGGTTGACCGGAGACGATGCGTGCAGCTTTTCATACCAACTGGCAATGCAGTGGGAAAACCCTTCCACATCGCCCGGGCGGGCTTTCCACAGGTGGGAAAGGGGTTGGGCCAGCAAATCAACATTGCCGGGAGCCTCGCTCAGGATCATGGGCAAATTGGACGAAACGGCCTCCAGCACGGCCAACGAAAAGCCTTCGTATTGCGAGGTGAGGATGAATCCATCCACCACGTGGTAAAAATCCAGCGGCACCGACATATACGGCCGTCGAAAAACCCGATGGCCCAAGCCTAGGCGCTCGACCAGCTGGTCCAATTCAGGATCCAGGTCGCCCTGGCCAACATGAAAAAGAACAACCGGTTTTTCTGCGGCCACCCGGGCAAACGCCTGGTAAAGGGTGAGGGGATCTTTCTGGGCCGAGGAGCGCCCGATGAAACCAAGGATCGGATGGTACAACGGCAGGCCCAGGGCTTCGCGCAGCCGGAGTTTTTCCTTGGGCGATACCGGCTTGAATAAATCCGTGTCGACTCCGTTTTTCCTGAGAAAAACGCGCGTGGGGGAAATCTTCAAGCGCTTGCAGGCAAAGAATTTTTCAGCAGACGAAACCGCGATGGTGTAAGCCGTCCGGCCAAGAATGGCTTCAATCATATTATAAACGGGATCCAGCCGACCCTTTACCGGGCGCATGCCGACATAGGCATGGGGATGATAAAACTGCACGGCCTTGATTCCAAAAAGGGGCAGGATTCGCGCGAGAAACCCGGCTTTGGAGCTGTGGCTGTGGATAACATCGGGCTTTATCCTCCGGGCCAATTTAAGCAGCGAAAAAAATGCACCCCAATCGGAAAACGACGGCTGGTTCGAGGTGTGGAGGTTTACGGTTGAGCCACCGTGGTCTTCCACCCAAGAGACCAATTGGGGCAGGCGGTCGCATCCCCGCCGGTCGGAATAGGCCAGGTGCACTTCAATTCCCTTGTCGATCAAATAATGGCAGAGTGTTTCCACATAACGAAAAACCCCGTCAACTCCGGGTTCAGTAACTTCTAATACTTTCATGGGAGGCTCCTTCCTTGGTTGCGGGCATGGACGGCCCGGTGAGTTTTCGATAAACATGAAGCAGATCGGTAACATGTCCGCTGGAGGTCCACGGGTTGCTCCAATACCAGTGATATGCCGCCCGGCCGAGGCGGGCCACCCGCGCATGGCATGTATTCAACTCCATCATTTGCCGGCTGAGCGACTCGACCGCACCATGAGTAAAGTGAAGTCCGTTGACACCATGGCGGATATAATCCGTGGCGGCGCATTGGTCTGAAACGATGGCGGGGACACCCGCGGCTGCGGCTTCAATGACAACCAGCCCGAGCGTTTCATACCAGAGGGTTGGGAAAACCAGGGCCCGGGCCTTTTCCAGATGCCGGCGGATATCTTCCGGAGGCAGCCAGCCGGTGAAACGGGCCCCGGGACAGATCGACCGCAGGGCTGGCATGAGATCTCCGTCGCCGATGAAAGTCGCCGAAACGCCGGACGCCTTCACCGCTTCGGCAAAGAGGACGGCGCCTTTCTCGTTCGAAAACCGACCGATGAAAAGAAAGTCGCGATTTTCCGCCACGGGCGCGGGCGCCGATTTTATACAGTCGACCGGATTGCGAATCACCCTCGCCGGCGTCGCCGGGGGCAGAAAAGGCCGCATGATTTTCAGGCTGAAATCCGAGACGCCGATGTAATAAGAGACCTTATCCGGCACCTTCAGCATCCGGTTTTGAATCACGTTGCGGGCGTTGCGCCAAAGTTTATGGCCATAGTTCCTCCGGTCGCAATTGCAGCGCCAGCATGACAGCGAAAGGGGAGTCCGCCGGCAAATCTCCCGCGTGGGATGCACAAAAAACCCACCGCTGGGGCATGTGATAAAAAAGTCGTGCAGCGTGACGACGACAGGGAACCCCATCTTCCTGGCCACCGTGAGGACAAACGGCGACAGAGCCTGGCTCCAGGTGTGGGCATGAATGACCGTGCTCCGGGGAGATTTATGGGAGAGGACTTCGCGCAGGGCATGGATGGCCTGCGCGTTTCGCCACCCGCTCACAAAGGCCTGCATCCGGTTGGAATTCTTTCCGATTTCCGATTGTCCGAGGCAGATTACTTTTAAGTTGGGCACGCCGGTCAGTTCTGGCGCGACCGGCCCGACCGCAGCGAAGTAGGTCACCGCCACCTCGCGCGCGGCCAGGCCCACCGCCGAGGCCAGCGCCACCGCGGTGGATCCGCCCGTCAGCGAGGCGTAATCGTTCAGAATGACAACTTCGAGTAATTCACGGTTCATCGTTGGACGGTTTTTCCCTGAAGCAATTGGTAGCTGGTGCGAATTCCCCGCATGCGCGTTCTCTCCAGGTACCGGGGCAGGTTGCAGGCGCGATAGCGCCAGCGGGCGAACCGGACGTTCCACGGGGAGACGGGCACCGGCAAATGCCGTTTCACAATTTCATCCTGCTCGTGCCGGGTCGTGGCGGTGCTGGCCGACAATTGGCCGGAGCGAAGGCGAAATTGGCCCACGCGTTTTGGATAATAACGAAACCTGGCACCCGCAACATAGGCCCGCAGCCAGAAATCCAGGTCGGCGCAAAGCCGGTAGCGGAGATCAAAGCCCTGCAGTTTGCGCACGATGTCGCGACGGAAGAGCATGCCGTGTTGCATGAGCGGGCTGATGCCCTGTTGCAGCAAGGCGGGAATCCACCGCGGGTCGCGTTCGGTGGTCACCCGGGAGATGGCCCGGTCGCTTTCATCGATCAAGTCCACATCCCCGTAAATTACCGGTTCGGGTGCGGCGGAACGCATGTGCCGGTAAAAAACTTCGCTGAATCCCGGCAGCAACAGGTCGTCGTCGTTGATATAAGTGAACCAGTCCCATCCTTCGGTGACCTGGGCCAACGCGGCATTCAGAGCGCCATAAATGCCGCCCGATTTTCCGCCGTCCGGGACCACGCGGGCATGCGGGAAACGCCTCTGCAGGGCCGGCTGTTTTTCCGCGGGCGCGGAAATGACATGCAGGATGTCGAGCAATTGCGTCGCCACCGAGTCCATGGTCTTATCCAAAAAGACGGAATGGCCGAGGGTCGGCGTGACGACTAATATGCGCCGATAGTGTGACATCACCGGGCCTCCTTGCTGGCAGGCTGTTGAAAAACTATGCCGGCAGAGTTTTTCAGCAGCCTGCTAATGGTGACATAAACCGTCGTGGCATCATAATTGATGTCCACCGCCGGTCCGGGATCGACCGCGAAATCGATTTTTGTGCCCGGACGCACGGCCTCGACAAAATCGAACGACTCCACGACCGGGTTTTCATTTCCGCCCCCGAGCAATTTCCTGAAGCGGCGCTGGCCGTCCACCAGAATGCTGACGCCGACTCCATCGCCCTGGGTCCCGCAGCGAAAGTGCCCGGCAATCCGGACCGAACCCGCATGATTGCTTTTCCAGCGGCGCACCGCGGAAACCGGGATATTGCCCATCGCGGATGGATGCTGGTCGCTGGCCGTCACCGAAATATAGGGATACTGGCCGCTCCAGGTTTTCGTCCAATCCGTGATGACATAATTGGCCAGCGGAACAAAGGTCGTGGAGCCGCCCACAAAGACCCCGTAGGACCATTCGTTTCCCTGCGCGGACGAGAAATCCCGCAATGAATCGGCCAAAACGGTTTCCTTCGCTGCCGTGGGTGCAGGCAGTCCCTTGAGCGGGCCGCTCACAAAAATCGGGGAATCGTCAAGATACAATTGGCTGGTGACCCCGATGGGCTTCCCTTGTAGATCCGTTACGGTTGTTGCTCCGCGTGCCGCCACCGTGGTTGGCTTGAGCGACCAAAGAACGCGGACCTCCTCGCCCGACGGGCGGGCGAACACCAATGAATACAGGTCTTCGGGCGTTTTTTCACGCGTGACGAAATTTGCGCCGTGGAGCTGCCGGATCATCGCCGCCATCGCCACGTAGGCTGGTTTCGGCGTGCGCCTGGCATCGTCGCGGACCAGGCCCATGTTGAATTCCTGGTAGTCGCGGAACAAATACCAGTAAACGCGCTGAACATCCGCGGAAAGGAGGAGGGCATAGGCGCGCACCAAAAACCTGGCCAGGACATCGTCGTCGATGGCCAGATCGCCCACGGCGGCACTGGGTTTCGTTCCCCAGCCGATTTCCGTCACCCAGACGAGCTTGGGCTTTCCGCCATTGTATTTTTTGACCAGGTCCTGCAAGGCGGCGATGTCCGTTTCCAAGCCCTCCGGCGGCGAATCATACCGGTAGGGATGCACCGACAGGACATCCATGTAAGCCAGGCCGCCTCCCGCCAGCAATTCTTCCCAGTAAGGCAGGGGAATGCCGCTCGTGCCCCCACCCACGACGATCACATCGGGCCGCTCCCGCTTGATGGCGGCATAGGCCGTTCGCAACATCAGCAGATAAGTCCCGGCCCGATTACGGGCCGCCGGCCCCTTGCAGAAAGTCCCGTTGTATTCATTCCATATCTCCACCGCCTTGATTTGTTTTCCATAGTGGCGCAGCACCTCGACGGCGTAGCGGGCATAAGCCTCGATCCCCTCATCGGTGTACGGGGTGAGCCCTTGGTCATAATGGCTGTTTTCAAAGCTCAACACCACCAAGGGAGAGAGGTTGTTCCGATTCAGTTCGGCCATGTAGCGCTCATACGAACCGGGAAAAATGAACCTGCCCCTTTCTGGTTCCACGTTTTGCCAGTACAATTCATCGCGCACACCGGGCACCGCATCACGGGCGATGAGCGGGATCCACGAGGGATCCCAGCCCTGCGCAAAGTGGGTCATGACGCCAAACCGCTGGTCTTCAATGGCCGGAGGCGCGGGCACGGCGAACGAGGGCACCGCGGTGGCAGCCAATGTTCCGGCCAACAGGAATTTTCCACACCTTTTCATGTTATGGTTTAAATGGGGTTCGCCTGCCAACGGTCGGCGGGTTGGGCTTGAAGGATTTCCCGGTACAAAGCCGCGTAGCGCCGGGCCTGCAGGGTCACGGTAAATTCCTGCCCGATCCGGGCCAGGGATTCGCGGCCGAAGGTCCATTGCAGCAACCGATCTTCCAGGATTGACCGCAGGTTGAGGGCAAAGGCGGTGTCGTCGCCGGTTGCGGCAAGCAAGCCGGTCTGCCCGTCGATGACGGCTTCGCCCACGCCGCCGGCGTCGAAGCCGGCTACCGGCGTGCCGCAGGCCATCGACTCGAGAATGGTGTTGGGCAGGTTGTCCTGCAATGAAGGGATGGCGAAAACGTCGGCGGCGCTATAGGCCGCCCGCAAACTTGCGAAATCGTTCATGGGGCCCAAATGCCGGAAAAGCGGGCCGGCCAGGAAGGAAGTATCTCCCCGTCCCAGCGTCACGAGCAGCAGGCCGGGAACACCCCGGATGGCATCAATCGCTTTCAGCAAAAAGCGGAATCCTTTCCGTGGATCCTCGATTTGCTCCGCCACGAACAACACGATCCTGGCTTCAGTCGGCAGGTTAAAACGGCGGCGGGCCTCGGTTCGCTCAACCGGATAATAATCCAGCGGGTTGACCCCATTGGGAATGACGTGCGTGTCAAAACGCCGGCATAATGTACTGCGCCCGGATTCGCGGGCCAGCCAGCGGCTCGGGCAAACAATCGTAAGCCGGGCCGGTGGAATGCGCGCGAAGATCCGCTGCTTGCGGTTCAATATCCGCCGGGTCATGTCGTTTTCCCCGGACGATGTTTTGAGCTGCGGGCAGGCTCCGCACCGCTCCGTATAGCGTTCGCACGTCCCGCTATAGTGACAGCCGCCGGTAAACGCGTTCATGTCATGAAAGGTCCACACGACGGGAAACCGGGCCGCCAATCGGGGCAGCGTATGATAGTCGAGAAAATCGGCGACCCAGTGCAGGTTTACCAGGCTGCACGGCGGTAACTGCGATGGCAGGCGCCAGCCCGTTAGCGCCCACTCCGGGGTAAAAAAGGCGCCGGCCTTCCGGAATCTGGGATGCTGCCAGCGCCGGCCAAGCCGGAAAAATGCGCGGCCCAAGGCGGCGGGCATGGGCTTGACCGGATTGTATTCCAAGGTGTCCTCCTCCGCGCTGCATCGCTGCGCCACCAGCATCTGGGACGCGATTTGTTCCTTTGCGAGCGCGCGGTGCAAACGATGCGCGGCCCTGGCCGCCCCGCCATTCACGGCAGTGGTGCAGATTTGCATGACGCTCAAGCGGCGAATCCGGGCCGGGCCGGGCCGGTCGTCCTGCTGGCGGGTCAAGGAATCGTCAGGGCTGGTTTTGCTCATAAAGATAGTCTGCCTGCAAGGTTACCGGCGGCGGTTCGGCCAAAGCGCGGCGGGGTTTGGGCCGGCCATGCATCCGGCGGAAAACCCGGACGGTTTCGGCGATATTGCCCAGGAAAAGATAGGGCAAAAATCCCGCGACCATCCCGAAGACGACGCCTTCCTGGGCATAACGATGCACCAGCAAAAACATCAGGCCCGCGCTCGCCACGATGCTGACCACGGCGTAAAAAGTCAGCCGGCGCACTTCCGATATTCCCGCCAGCATATATCCAAACGGCTGTTCCAAAAAGAACACCGCATTCCAAATGAAAAGCAGCCAGATCAACGGTTCGGATGGAAGCGCGGCGTTGCGGCCGACCCACAGGACAAGCAGCGGCTTGGCGAAGAAGGCGCCGACCGCCATGGGCGCGATCACGCCCAGCAGGGTGAGGCGCAGGGAGAAAGCCAGCGTCCGGCGAATCCAGCCGAACTCCCCGCGGGCGTTCGCATCCGAGTAGGCCGGCCAGAGCGGCAGCATGAACGCGTTTTGAACGATGGCGAAAAGATTGAAAATCCGCTGGGCCAGGTTGTAGGGCGTGACGGCCGCGGCGCCGAGACCCGTGGAAATGATTACCTGCGGCAGGGAGATCAGCAGGACAAGATGGACTTGCTGGATGCCGAAGCAGGCGCCCAGGCCCAGCAACTCGCGCATGGTTGCCCAGTGAAAGCGGACCGTGCGAAAATTAAACCAACCCAATTGGATGAGCTGCAGCGACAACAACCCGGCGTTGGCCAGAATCAAGGGGAGCTGCGCGGCGGCGATGAACTCGGCCAGGCCCAAGTGGAAATGGGCCGCGAGCAGGACTCCGCCCAACGCGCCGGCTCCGCCCAGCGCCTGGGCGATGTTGTGCATCCAACCCTGCTGCCTGCTGTAGGCCAGCCGCTGCGCCAGCCCAAGCGGGAAATTCGCGCAGAACAAAAGCAGCGTGACCATGATGGCCCGGGGCGCCTGGGCCTGGACCACCGGATCGGTGAGGTTGAAAAGCGCGGTGAAATCAAGCATCGGCACAACCAAGCCGACCGCTGCCGCCAGCAGCAGGCCCAGCAAGCAAAGGAAAACCGCGACACTTCCACCCAGCTCACGGGCGGCACGTTCTTTTCCGGCCGCAAAGGCTTCGGAAAGTTTGTTCTGAGCGCCTTGCCCCATGCCGAAGTCGGCAAACATGATCATGGTGCCAATGCTCGTCAGCGCCATCCAAAGCCCGAAGGCCTCGGGCCCAAGCGCCTTCACCGCGATGGGAACCTGCAAGAGCTGGCAGCAAATTCCGAGCGCCCTGGCTGCCACGGAGGTGGCAAAAAAAAGGCCCACGGCCCTGGAACGTCCAGAAAGCCGGGCGAAACGTTGTCGGAGAGGTGAAATTGGATTCATGAGCGGGAGAGCGTTGCCGGGGCCGGGTTGATTGCGTCCTGCTGCACGAGGAGGATAAGGCCGGACACCATGGCGATGGATACGCGCTGCGCCCCGGAAAACGGGCTGCAGAAAAAATCCCAAAGTGCTGAAAGCAGGACCAGCGTGCAGAACGGAGCAAGCCGGTGCCAGCGGCGGACGAATACCAGGTCGTAAAGGGTCCAAACCAGGCCCGCGCCATAAACGAAAAAAAAGGCCCCGCCGAACAAGCCGCCTTCGGCCAGCGCGACTAGGATTTGGGAGTGAACCGCCACCGCACCCGGCTCCTTGTTGGGATCGTCAAAGCCGCCGACGTGCGCCTGCTTGGCTTCCGCATGGCGGATCACCATGAAATTGTCATAGACATCCGTGTTGCTGAACCACGAGCCATGTCCGATCAGGGGCGATTGCTCAAAGGCCTCGAGCGCGGCGGTGGCCATGGCCGAACGTTCGACGTCGGACCGGGTGGCCCGGGTGTTATCGCCCTGGGTTTGCCCGTAAATCCATAGGACCGCGGCCAACGCGGCGCCCATCATCAATGGCGCCAGCCACAGGCGGAATTGCCGTGGCACGATTTGCAAAAACGCCAGCATTCCGACCAGCAGGCAAAGTCCGCCCAGGCTGCGAAAATCCAGGGTGAAGTGAACCAGCCCGATCGCACCGGACGCCAGCACGGTCGCGAACGCTCCCGCAAACGGGGCGAGGAAAAAAATCAAATACGTCAAGGGATAGCCGATCCCGAATTTCCACATGTCGCCAAACAGCGGGCCCAGGACCAGGGCGCTCGTGACCGCGCCGATGCATTGGCCCAGTTGAAAAACAACAAAATTTCGTCGCGCGCAGCCGAAGAGATAGGCGATGGCCACGATATCGATGCCGAGGAAAACCATGCGGCTCCACCCGCGCGCCATATCGAGCGGAAAACTGTGCCGGTAGAGGTCGGAGAAAACATATCCGCCGAGGCCGACCAGTTGGGCGGTCAACAAAGTCCATAAGAACCGATTCTGCAACAAGGGCCCTGGCCAGGTGTGGTTGAACACCACGCAAAACGCAGCCCATCCCGCGATGGCCATCAGCACCAGCTCGCCGACCGGCATTTCGCCCACGAACGAAATCGTGAAGACCGTCAAGAAACCCGCGAGGAATGACATCCAGGCCGAGGGCGACAGCCACCCGCTGACCGGCGGAGCTTCATCGATGGACGCGTTTGCTTCCCGGGCTCCGGGTAGCAAATCCGAGGGGGAATCCAGGGCGGGAGAATTCATGGTTCAGTGTTTTGCCGTCTCAATAGTCCATTCCGTCACGGCAGCAGGGGGCTTCGGGTGGACGATAGAGTTGAGTATTTCCGCGACTTTGCGTCCCGCGGTATCCCAGGAAAGCCGTGTGTCGGCGGCTTCGGCCGTTCGCAGCGCCAGCTGATGATAACGGATTGGATCATGCATGAATTTCAGGATATAATCCGCATACTCCGCGCCACCGGCCCCGAGCGGGAACAGCCGGCCGGTGATATCGTCGATGATGACGGACGGAAGTCCGCCCACCCTGGTGGCCAGGCAGGGAACACCGAAGGCACTGGCCTCGGCAAAAACCAGCCCGAAGGCCTCGGCCCGCGAGGGCATGATAAAAAAATGACTGCGCCGGTAAAGTTCGCCCAGCTGGCGCCGATGTTCGACGGTTTCCTTGCCAATAAACGGAATTAACTCGACGCAGTCGGGCAGGCGGCACGAGGCCGGTGGCTTGCACCCGACAACCGTGAGCCGGGCATTCAAGCCGGCTGCGTTCAATGCCTTCACCGTATCCACTGCAACATCGGCGCCCTTTCGCTCCCAATCCACGCCGACGAGCAAAAGATTGCATTGCGACATGTCACGCGCCCGCACTCCGGCCCTGGCTTCCTCGACGGTCGGCGGTTCCAGCAAATTTCCCCCGAACGGAACAACCGAGACCTTGGATGGTTCGATTCTATAGAATTGCCCAGCCATCTGCGCAGCCCAGTCGGATGAATAAATCGCGCGAGCACAGCGATCCAAGGCCGCCTGTTCGGCCGCATGGCCCGCCTGGATACTGGGCGGGGCCAAATTGGTGAAGGATCCATAGAAGCCGGCCATGCCGGCAAAACAGGCGTCGGTCCAGAACACGACGGGCAAATTCGTTTCGAGGTAGGCAATCGGCCAGGTGCTGGGGCTGAATACAATATCGACCGGATGCGCCGCCAGGTGCTGTTCGAGCTGCCGGGCATAGTGCCTCAACCCCCTTTTTTCACCATGCCGCAGATAGCGTTTCCCGCGCAACCAACGCCAATAAAGAAACCGGGCCCATCGACCGCCACCACCCATATCCCCGACCAGCGGCATGGTGACGATCTCAAGGCCGGCATTCTCCAATGCCCGCCGGATAAAAAATGGCAGCCCCGACCATGACTTGACGTTGTCAGGATCGAGAAACCGGGTGGTGGGAAAAGCGACGCGCATGGTGAGAGATGGCCGTGTGGTGGGAGGGTTGAGTCCGGTAAAAAGGTTTTATTACGCGGCATTTTTCTGCCGGAAGAGGGTCAGCAGCATGATTTGAAAATCCAGGAGCAGGCTCCAATTTTCTATATAGTAGAGATCGCAGTGAACGCGTTTGGTCAGATCGGTGTCCCCGCGGAAACCGTTGACCTGGGCCCAGCCCGTGATCCCGGGCTTGATATTATGCCGGGCATTATAATGGGGAATTTCCTCCTTGAATATCCCGATGAGTTCCGGGCGTTCCGGCCGCGGCCCGACGAGGCTCATTTCGCCTTTGAGCACATTCCAGAACTGCGGCAGCTCATCGATGTTCCAGCGGCGCATGAAGGCGCCGATGCGCAAGCGCCGCGGGTCGTCTTTCACCGTCCAACCCACCTGGCCGGCAACCTCGGCGTCCATCTTCATGCTGCGGATTTTGAAAATCCAAAAAGGCCGGCCGGCCTGGCCCAGCCGGCGCTGGCGGTAGATGATCGGGCCGGGACTTTCGAGGTACACCAGGAGCCCGAACAGGGCGATGACCGGCGCACTCAAGATACAGCCGACACAGCCGCCCACCAGGTCAACGAGCTGCTTGAGCATGGCGTTGAACGGCAGGTCGAACGGCAGGTACGATATGCCGAGCACGGGCATGCTGCTCACCGTCTGCATCTGCAAACACGGGAGGAGGATTTGAAAACAACTGGGGATGACCTTGAAATCGACCATCTCCTTCTCGCAAAGATTGGCCAGGGCCACCGTCTGGTCGGTCGAAAGGTTCATGTCCGCCAGGATGACCATGTCGATCGAATGCGCCTGCAGGACCTCGGCGATGCTGCCATGGTCGCCCAATTTGCGAAGGAAAACATCCGGGCGGCTGGCTTCGCGGGCTTGTCCGGATGGGACGTAACCGGATATTTTATACTGCAGGCCGCCATCGGCCGCGATCGCCCGCACCAGCGAAGTCGCATGTCCCGACCAGCCTACAAACAGGATCCGCTGCTGCAATCGCCGGGCCATGGATTCACGATGGACAATTTTGCAGAGCAAATACCGCCAGAGCGTGAACATCGTGGTGGTTACGCCGAAAGCGATGATCACGTAAGCCCGGCTGACTTCCTCCTCGGAGCGCAGCAGCCAGGAGAACGCCATGTAGGCGAGGAGCCAGGTCAGCGCAGATTTGACGATCACCGGCACGGTCTGGCGCAGGTGGATGATCCGGTGCAGGTCGTAGAGGTGCCGGTGGGGCAGGAGCAAAAGAAACAACAGGGTGCCGAAGGCGACATGGTTGGAATAATCCATCCAATGGATCACGTGCGACCTGAACCCGAAGTGCACCAAGGTCGTCTCGAAACGCAGCCAGCTGCTGAAAGCCAGCGACAGGAAAACGACCACGGCGTCGCCGATGATCCCGGCCAGCAGCACCTGCGTTTGGATATGCCGGTTCTCTATCCGATGTTCAAAGGGGAGTACGGCCGCCTTGGCCGTTGCAGTTTGGTCCATCATGGCTCGTAGTTCCTTTTCTTTCGTCCAGGGCGGGCGCACGAGCTGGACCATGGCTGCGCGCTCCCCCTAGGATTTGTTCTGTTTTTTTCATTTCTTCCACGTGTTCGTGTGCGGATGCGGTTCGAGTTGGAATCAGAAGCTAGCTCAAAATTGAAAAACGATGCTCATGTTGAATTTTGAGATAGCTTCTATGCCGACTTGGCGGGGCCACTATAGTAATAATAATGGCTGGTGGATTGGCGCCGGTCGACTTTGTTCAGGACCACGCCGGTGGCGGTGCGCTGGGCGACATCATCCAGCAGTTTGAGCGCCCGCCGGACCAGGCGACGGGGAGTATTCCCGGCATAAATCACCAGGCAGACCGTCGGGACGTTTTTTGCAATATAGAGTGTGTCACTGACCGCCATCAACGGGGCGGTGTCGATGATCACCCGGTCGAAGTTTTTCTGGGCGCGCTGCAAAATGTCATGCAAGCCGTCTTTTCCCACCAATTTGGCCCCGCCGGGCCGGCATTTGCGATCGCCAAGGCAATAGAGATTCTGGATGGAGGTTGGCTGCACGGCGGCGGGAAAAAGACCGGGTTCTTTCAGGCAATCGGTGAGCCCCGGTTTTTCATTCCACCCGACCAAAAGCCGCTGCAGGCCCGGGCGGCGGAGGTCGCCATCGATCAGAAGCGTTTGGAGGCCCTGTTGGGCAAAGGCCGCCGCGGTATTCAGCGAGCAGTAGCTCTTGCCTTCGCCGGGCACCGCGCTGGTAAAGAGAATGAACTTTTGCTCGTCATCGTTGGGCAGCAAGGAAAGCGAAGTTCGCAGGGAGCGAAAGGCCTCCGCCTGGGCTGAGGCGGGATGTTTTAATACGGTGGGCTTTCCCCCAAAGCGCGATTGGCGCGAGCGCGTCACCGTGGCCAGCACCGGCAGCCCGAGGAACGATTCGGCGTGGTCGACGGAGGACACGGTGTTGTCGAGGGCCCGGGAGACCAACGCCGAACCACAGCCGAGGAACAGGCCAACGGCAGCCGAGAGGCCCAGCAACAGTTTTGCCCGGGGTCGGACCGGCTGCATCGGGACGAGGGGTTGGGCGATGACGCGGATATTGACCCCATCGATATCGTTGGCCGATGCCGTCCGGTGCGACACATCCGTTTGTTTGAGATTTTCCAAAACTTTTTGATAAACGCTGTTATTGGCTTGGACCTCGCGCTCGAGCGTGTGGTAGGGAATGGCGATCCGATCCAGCTCCAAGGACGCCTTCTCCTGTTTGGCCAAGGCCGAAGCCATCGCTGTTTCCGTGGCTTGGGCCGATTCGTAGGACCGGATGATGAGGTTGCCAGCCTTGCGGATGCTGGCGTGCAACGCGGAATGAAGCTCATCGAGCTGGCTGCGGGCCTGGATGATGTTGGGGTGCAGGGGGCCATAGCGTTGCGCCAGGGTGGCCACCTGGGCCTCTTGCATGGCGATCTGTTTGCGCAGGTCACTGACTTCGGGCTGGCCGGCGATGCTGCGGATGCTGAGCAGTTGCTCCGGATCCGCGTCGGCCAGGCGGTGGACCTGGTCCATATCCGGTTCCAACGCCAAGCGGGTGTTTTGAGCCGTGGTAACTTGCTGGTTCAAATCCCGAAGCCGTTCGACCACGATATTCTGCTGCTCTTGAAGGGAAACCGCGTTATATTTGTCCCGATAGGCGGCAAGTTTTTCCTCGGACGCCTTGAGTTCCGCGCTGATTCGCTTGGCTTCGGCGAGGAGAAGTTCGTGGGCGGAGGCCGTGTCCTTGCCCCGCTCATCCAATGATTCCTGGAAAAATTCATCGGTCACCGCCTGGGCGAGATGCTGGGCGTTACTTGGATCCCCATCTTCGACCGTCACCGAAATAAGCCGGCTTCCCCGCACCAGGTTCACGGAAGTTTTGGCCATGAACTTCTGGACCAACTCCGCATCGGAAAATGACCGGCCGGGTTGGGGTGGGGCAGCCTTGAGACTGCTGATATCAATGAAGCGATCCGCCCGGATGAGCTTGAGGAAATCCGCCGCACTTTGGCCGAGCCACTGGACGAATTCAGGGTCTAAAAACGTCCCCGCCGCCTGTGCCTGGGTGAAATTGGGGTCATCAGCGAGGTGATTGTCCTGGATGACCTTTAAAATCACCGACTGGCTGGCAATTTTAAGTTCGATGGTCTTGAGGATGTCCGATGAGTCGAGATCTGGCGGTGGGTTCGGGGAATCCGGATCCACATTCGGTGCCACCTCCAACATCACGGTGGAGGCATAAACCGGATGCACGTGGTTCAGGTAAACGGCAACGGCCCCGACGGCGAGCAGCACGCATAAAAATATCCGTCCAAAATTATTTCGGAAAAGATGGATCATTTCCCATAAATCGACCGTGCCGGCGCCGGATGATTTCGCATGCGCAGCGCTGGTGGCGGCAAAAACATTTCGGCGGCCAGCGACTTGGTCTAGTTTACTTCCTTTTTCCATCGGGTGGATTCCCAACCAGATTGTGATGTTTGACTTGCCTTGGTCACACTCCGGTTTTTTTGGGCAGGCCGATAGAACGCGGCACCGGCGGTTTGTTCCGAACCGTAAAAAAATGTGGAAATCTGATATGAGCGCGAATCGGTTGAAAAAAACTAATCAAATCCCCCCGCGCAACGGAATCAGGCAAGTCATGCATGTCGCCTGATCTCGCGTGCAATTCGCAGTGTCCAAAATTCCAAACGCAACCTCCGCCGCACGACAATGGGGCGAAACCAGAAATTTTTTATCCCGCCCCTAAACCCCCCGCCGTTGGCTTATCGCGATGATTTACGGGCCTACGCGAAGGCCAGCGGCCTTCGCAAAAGCATGTTGCCTTGTATCGAAGGTTAAAAAGTCCGCCCAATGGAAGGCGGCATTCGCTTTCGAACTGAGAAGGGGCGCCACGGCTACCTGCCGCTATTGATCATTGCCCTTTCGGCGACGAATGTTTCGAGGTGGAACGCGTCGTCCCCGACGCGTTCATTGCGCAATTTCAAACGAGCGCGTTGGGGACTGTATAGACCGGGGACATGGGTTACACACGTACGGAGACATGGGTAACACAGGGGGATGCCCTGGATTACCTCTACACCCATGTCACAACGATTCGAGTTTGTCGTTTTAGCCAGCCAAGCTGGCATCAACTTCCGCCAGCTTTGTCGACGGTTTGGAATCAGCCCGAAGACTGGCTACAAAT
>Ga0210402_10003364_pt1 | contig 15053 bp, 13 predicted proteins | sample IncBWC7MmetaG_FD_161055 | JGI IMG/M metagenome (GOLD analysis project Ga0210402, IMG submission 161055) | Forest soil microbial communities from Barre Woods Harvard Forest LTER site, Petersham, Massachusetts, United States - Inc-BW-C-7-M | ecosystem: Environmental > Terrestrial > Soil >...
TTCACCAGCCCGTTTGATGCGAACGCCTCAGCTGACTGCACGGTCCGGGCCCTGATGCGAGCGTCCGACGATTCAGTCGCTCCAGGCTCAGATGACTGCGATCGGCTGGCTGCAAGCCCCTACGACACGGCCCGCGCAACGGGCGTTCAGGGTGTGCCTTTCGAACGGGTCGATGCTCCGGCGGCTATCGAAGCTTGTAGGGCAGGGCTGGCCGAGCAGCCTGACGATGCTCGGCTGGCATTTCAGCTCGCCCGGGCATTGCAGAAGGACGGCGGCCCTGAGGCTCTGACGGAAGCCGTGCGCCTCTATCGGTTCGCCGCCGATCGAGGCCACGTAACCGCGCAGTACAATCTCGGTGCTTTCTATGAGAATGGCCTCGCCGGTTTGCCGAAGAGCGACGAGGAAGCCGCACGCCTCTACCGTGTTGCCGCGGACCAAGGCCTTGCTCTTGCGCAGTCTAGGCTCGGCTTATTCTACATGACCGGCCGCGGTGGGTTGCCGAAGGACGACCAGGAAGCCGCGCGCCTTCTCGGGCTAGCCGCCGATCAGGGAATCGGTGTCGCTCAGGAACATCTTGGCCTTCTGTATGAGGGCGGTCGTGGCGGATTATCGAAGGATGACCAGGAAGCCGCACGCCTCTATAAGCTCGCCGCCGATCAGGGCCTTGCCAGCGCGCAGGGAAATCTTGGGCGTTTCTACGAGGCTGGCCGCGGTGGATTGCCGAAGGACGACCAGGAAGCCGCGCGCCTCTATAGGCTGGCCGCCGATCAGGGAAACACCAACGCCCAGGGCAATCTGGGGCGTTTCTACGAGGCTGGCCGTGGCGGATTGCCGAAGGACGAGCAGGAGGCCGCACGGCTTTTCAAGCTTGTCGCCAGCCACGGCGACGCGATCGGCCAATATTATCTCGGCTTTTTCTACGAGACTGGCCGCGGCGGACTGCCCAAGAACGATCGGGACGCCGCACGCCTCTACAGGCGCGCTGCGGATCAGGGTATTGCGAATGCGCAAACCAGGCTGGGCTTTTTCTACGAGACCGGCCGCGGCGCGTTACGGAAGAACATTGAGGAAGCCACGCGCCTATACAAGCTCGCTGCCAATCAAGGCGATGACACCGCCAAAGCCGCACTTGCAAAGCTCCGTCGCTGAGACAGCTTCCAGATTTTAGAGCGCGTTCCGGTGAAGTATGACCAGATCGCTCTCTCGTCGACCCTCACGTGTCATCGCCCGGCTTGGCCGGGCGACCCAGTAATCCCAGCGATGCCGGGGATACTGGGTCGCCCGCCTTCCGCGGGCGATGACAGATATTTAGTTTAACATGAACGGGATCCGCTCTAAAAAACGCGGTTCCTTGGCGCGCGGGTCGAAGTGTTGCGATCTTTGGTCAGGCGGCCTCATGGGTACCGTGGTCGCCGCCGCTTAAGATACCAACCGGCACGCCGGGAGACGGGATCGATGACACCAGCCGCGCAGTCGGACTACATCGCCCGGTTAGGGGCAGTCTGGAGCAACTCTCGCAATTCGCGTGAGTAGAACTTGGCGTTGCCAGTGGTGCCATGGCCGCGCGTCTCTTCGCTCGCGGGAATGAGGTAGAGCCGGCCGTTCTTGACGCGTTTGATCGCTCGCTCCGTTATTCCGGTTTCTGGCGGATTGCGCTCATCGTCCGCGGAATTGATTGCCAGCAGCGCGGCTTCGATGCGTTCCAAAGCGGATGAGGGATCGTAGTCGCGGGCGGAGTCGTACTGATAAATCAGATCGTTGGCATCGGCGTCAGGCCGTGCCGCCAGCCTGTCGTCGACCAGCTTGTCGGCTTTTTCGCGCGTCGGCGCGAGCTTCTGATAGGCGAGGGAGCCGCCGCTGGTCGCGATGCCGAAAAACGTATTCGCCAGACGCAATGACTGCGGCTGTCTGGTGTAGTTGCCGCCGTTCCATTCCGGGTCGTTGCGGATCGTTTCGATCATCATGCGTCGGAGCATCCAATTGCGGCTTGCCATCGGCGTTGGCTGCGAGGCCATTGGAACGAGCACGTCCATGAAACCGGGATACTTCTCGCCCCAAAGCCAAGTTTGCATTCCGCCCCCGGAATTTCCAAGCACTAGCCGCAAGTGTCGGATACCGAGCCCCTCGGTCACAAGTCGATATTGTGCCTCGACGATATCCTCGGAATTGTAGCGCGGGAACTTGGTTCGCAGACCGTCAGATGGCTTTGAGGACTTTCCCGCCCCGAGAGCATCGGGCAAAATAATGAAGTGCTTGCTTGCATCCAGCGGCTGGTCTGGGCCGAACAACTCCCCTGCGAAAGTATTCGTCAACATCCCGGCGCCGGATCCGGACGTGCCGTGCAGAAGCAGTACCGGCTGGCTGGATGGTTCGCCCACGGTCCGGTAATGCAAGCGCACTTCTGGCATGATTTCGCCGGTGCGGAACTTGAAGTCCCGCGCCACCCAATCGCCTTCCTCCGCGGCGGGATAATCGGCGGCCATGCTCGCATTCGAGAGCGAAGCTGCTGCCAGTGCTGCCACAGCCAAGATTGCTTTGCGCATGCTGTCCCCCAAGCGCGTTGAGGATATATGAAAATAGCAGGTAACAAGATAGATTCTTCGGGGAAGCAAAATCAACGCTCTTCGCATCGCTGGATTCCGGGGTCAGCGCCGGCACACCGCGAAGCACATGTGATTGATGTCGGAGTCTACTCCGGCTTGATGTTGGCTGCCCGGATGACTTTGGCCCACTTCTCAGTTTCGTCGGCGATGAGCTTGCCGAACTCCGCCGGCGTGAGCGCAAGCGCTGTGCCACCCAAATCCGCAAAGCGCGCCTTGATTTTGGGATCAGCGAGGGCCACGGCGATCTCCTTATTGAGGCGATCGACGATCTCGGGGGGCGTGTTTCTGGGCGCGCCGACTCCGAGCCAATCGCCGGCATCGAAGCCAGGCACAAATTCGTTCACGGTGGGCACGTCCGGCAGCGCCTCCGAACGCGTTGCGGTGGTAACCGCGAGCGCACGCAGCTTCCCGCTCCTCACATACTCGATCGATCCGGCGATACCGGCGAAGGAGATCATTACCTGGCCGCCGAGGAGATCGGTCAATGCCGGCCCGGCACCGCGATAAGGCACGTGAACAAGATCGACGCCGGCCGTCATCTTGAAAAATTCGCCCACCAGATGACCTGTCGAACCTATGCCAGCCGACGCCATTGTGATCTTGCCAGGATTTACCCTGGCGTAAGCGATCAACTCGGGAACGGTCTTTGCCGCCAGCAATGGATTGGCCAGCATGACTTGAGGTTGTCGAATCATGATCGCAACTGGCGTGATGTCGCGGAGAAATACGAAGCTGAGCTTGTCGTAGAGCGTTGCATTGACCGCGCTCGACGGGCCGACCATGAGGAGCGTATAGCCGTCGGGGGGAGAGCGCACCACCGACTCAGTTGCGATATTGGTGCCCGCGCCTGGCCGGTTCTCGATGACGAACGGCTGACCGAGCCGCTCTTGCAGCCATTGTCCGATCAAGCGGGCGCCGATGTCGGTAGAGCCGCCAGGAGTGAAACCTACGACAATGCGCACCGGCCGCGTCGGGTAAGATTGCGCTTTTGCAATGTGCGAAACAGCCGGGAGCGCGGCAGCCCCCGCGGCCAGACACAGAAATTGTCGACGGGGAAGTGTCATCGCCGGCCCCCAATGCGATGAGATTACTTCAAACGCGGAGCGATCGGAAGGACCTGGTTTTATCGCTTTTGAAGCATTGGCACGGTCGCGTGCCCCCGGGCTTCCGTCAATCCAGACATAGTGCCGCTTTATTCGTTTGCTGAACCGTCGTTGGCCAGCTGATCCTGCGGTTCATCCTCAGGCCCCGCCGATGTGCCGCACGCATGATTGGCGGGGAGGTCTTTCGGGACGCGAGAGGAAAACATATACAGGCCGTAGAGGACACGAACGCGTGCAGCGTTACCCAGTGTTCCGAGGCTTGGATGGTATGATCAAGGGCGCGATCGCGATGGTGATCGCCAAGTGTATCCCGACCCCAATGGACATGCTCGTAAGGCTCTATGACCTGCCTGACTCCGGTGCCGCCTTCGAGCGGCTCCGCAAACAGGATATTCAGATACGGCGGGCTCTGGCGCCGGAGAAACATAAAATCGTCGCTTGGGTGCGGGAGAATTTTGCCGAGGGTTGGGCCAGCGAAACCGAGGTCGCCTTCGCGCGTCAACCCATCTCCTGCTTCATCGCGGTCAAGGAGGGTAAAATCGCGGGATTCGCCTGCCATGACGCGACGTGTCGCAATTTCTTCGGCCCGACCGGCGTGGAGCCCCAGGCGAGAAAAAACGGCGTCGGCACGGCCCTGCTGTTCGCTTGTCTCGATGCCATGAGGCAGCAGGGCTTCGGCTATGCCATCATCGGGGGCGTGGGTCCGGCAGCCTACTATTCGAAAGCCGTCGGCGCGGTGTCTATCGAGGGTTCCGAGCCTGGGGTGTATCGGGGGTTGCTTGGGAGCCCTCGGTTTGGAGTTGCGACGACCTGATTCAGGCTGGTCGAGAGACTTGTGTCAGGGGGGCGATTGCATTTCAATTTCTTGGCCATCTGGCCAATCGGCTCCGGTTTGAGAACTCTTTGAAACCAAGGGGAGGACCGCATGGAAAATCGTCTGACATCAATCGCGGTGTGTGCTGGCCTGGTCGTGGCCGGCCTGGTTGGCGGCATCGAGATGCGAACGCAGGGCCAGCCTGCACCGGCTGGGCAGCCGCCCGCGCCGGCGGATACAGCGGCGCTGCGCGCCAATTACGAGCAGTGGCGGACAGAGTTCAAGACCTGGGGCAGGTGGGCCCCGTTAGGACAGGAGTCCAAGGGCACGACAAGCCTGATTACGCCGCAGAAGGTCGCCAGCGCGATGAGTCTTGCGAAAGACGGGATCGTGGTGTCGCTCGCGCACGCCGAGCCGCAGACGGCCGCCGCCGACGTCGGCCCTGCCGGGGTCTTTCACCGTGTCACGAACGCCATTACCGACGTCGGCACGACAGACAACTACCAGGTGAGCTACCACGGCCAGACGGTCGCCCATATCGATACCTGGTGTCACTTCTTCGAAAACGGGCAGATGTACAACGGCATCCCGGTCAAGGAAAACGTGACGAACGAGAGCGGATGCATCAAGGGCAGTGTCATGAACTGGAAGGACGGCGTCACTACGCGTGCCGTCCTCTACGATATTGCACAGCTGAAAGGCGTTGACTGGGTCGACCCGACGGTGCCGATCACGCGAGCGGATCTCGAAGCGTGGGAAAAGAAATCCGGCGTCAAGATCGGTCCCGGGGACATCCCGCTTCTGTACACCGGCCGATGGAAGAGACGCGTCGCGCTCGGCCCGTGGACAGGTCAGGTGGCGGGCTATTACCCCGACACGATCCCGTGGATGCACGAGCGGTTGCCGGCTTTCATCGGTCACGACTTCAACATCGACTGGAATCCGAGGCCCGGCTGGGAAGGCATGCGTAACCCGATCCACGTGGCTACACTGATCTGGATGGGGATCAACATCGTTGAGTGCCTCGATCTCGAAGAGGTGGTCGCGACGGCGCGGCGATTGAACCGGTACGAGTTCGCGATTACTTTCGCGCCGCTGCCGGTGGAGGGCGGCACCGGATCGCCCGTCAATCCGCTGGCGACCTTCTAGCGGGAGTGACGCGGACGTCCAGGGGCCGCGCGTGTCCCGGTGAAGTTTGATCGGTTCACTGTCGTCGACCCCGACAAGTCCCAGAAGGCAATGTCGAACTTGGCGCCGGTCTTTACCCTCGGCAGTCGCGCAGTGGCCCCGCTCCTTCCCGGTAAGGCGAGGACCGGGGCCACGTTGCGACCTCACGCTGATATCGAAAACTCAACCGGTTGCGCTGGGCCAATCGCTGTTAGGATGAGTGGCCCCAACCCGTGGTGATGATGTTTGAAGGCTGGGGAGTTGGGGCCAATCGCTCGGTTTACTGAAGGTTCGAGCAACACCAAGGCTAACGGCCATGGCCTTTGCCGACTACTGGACTTCGGGACAGTTGGCCTTTTGGCCACGGCCGCCGGCTGTCGTGCCACCGACCTGGATCAATGCAGGTCGCAAGGCCTTCCAATAACGTGACTATGCTTGGTCTTGTGAGGTCAAGCGTGGCGGTCCAGACATGAAGAAGATCACGCCCAGCAGGCGCTGTCGGCGTGATGGAACACCCCGCCCCGCCGGTTCAGCTTGCCGACGCATGCCGGTTTCGTCGGAGGTAAGGATGATGCCGGCGAGCAGGCGGGCGCGCCGGTTCAGGTCCGGCCGGCGGCGTCGCCTCGAAGCGCTTGGTGCAGCAATAGCGCACACTATGGTGCTGCTGGAATCGGAGCTTTTCATTCCTACTATGTATGGCGTTATGTATGGCGCCCCCACGAACGCCTGCCTGCGCTCGTCGCCCTTCCAGAATCGAACTTAGACGATATGCACCCCGCACTGAGCGTTCGAACCCCGCGGCGCATCGCGACCGAAGCCTTCACCGATGCCGCTGCGGCGGTGGCTCGCCTTGAGGATATCTACGAGCGCAATACTCGCTTCCTGCGCGATCGTTTTGAGGCGTATGCCAATGGCGAGGCGCTCACGACGCGGGTGCGCGCCACCTATCCATTCGTGCGCGTCACGACGTCGACGCATGCGCGGCTCGATTCGCGCCTCTCCTACGGCTTTGTGGCGCGACCGGGCGTGCACGAGACAACCGTGACGCGGCCCGACCTTTTCCATGCCTATCTTACAGAGCAGATCAGGTTGTTGATTGAAAACCACAGTGTCCCAGTCGAAATCGGCGAGTCGAGTGAACCCATTCCGGTTCATTTCGCCTATCGCCGCGACATCAATATCGAAGCGGTGCTCTCCGGTGGCGGAAAGCCGATGCTCGACCAACCGCTGCGCGACGTGTTCGACACACCGGACCTCACCGCCATGGATGACGCGATCGCCAACGGCGCGCTGCAGCCGCCGCCTGGCTCACCGGAGCCGCTGGCTTTATTCCGCGCCGCGCGCGTCGATTATTCATTACACCGGCTTTATCACTACACCGGTACCGATCCGGAGCACTTCCAGAATTTCGTGATCTTCACGAACTATCAGTTCTACGTCGACGCCTTCGCGCGGTTGTGCCACGACCGCATGAGCTCGGCCCAACCCGGCTTCGAAGCCTTCATCACGCCCGGCAATGTAATCACGCATAACGCGGGTCTAGGCGGAGGCAAGACCGGAGTTGGCCCGGAACGCATGCCGCAGATGCCGGCCTTTCATCTCGTCCAACCTGGCTATCGAGGAATAACGTTGATCAACATCGGCACCGGCCCGTCCAACGCCCGCACCATCACGGACCATGTTGCCGTTCTGCGGCCGCATGCCTGGTTGATGCTGGGGCACTGCGCGGGCCTCAGGAATACGCAGAAGCTCGGCGACTACGTCCTCGCTCACGGTTATGTGCGGGAGGACCACGTGCTCGACCGGGAACTGCCGCTGTGGGTGCCGATACCCGCGTTAGCCGAGATGCAGGTCGCGCTTGAACAAGCGGGCAGCGAAGTCGCCGGGCTCGGGGGCTTCGAGCTAAAGCGCGTGATGCGCACCGGAACGGTCGCGAGCGTAGACAATCGCAATTGGGAGATTGGCGGTCCCGCAATCATTCGACGCTTGTCGCAGTCGCGCGCTATTGCACTCGACATGGAGTCGGCAGCAATCGCCGCCAACGGCTTTCGCTTCCGCGTGCCCTACGGCACATTGCTTTGCGTTTCGGATAAACCCCTCCATGGAGAAATCAAGCTTGCCGGCATGGCTGGCGAATTCTACCGGCAGCGCGTCGGCCAACATCTTGAGATCGGCTTGAGGGCGCTGGAAAAGCTCAAATCGCAAGAATCGGAGCGCTTGCATTCGCGAAAGCTCCGAAGTTTTGCGGAGGTTGCATTCCAGTAATATTCTCGCATTGCGTCTATAAGCCGGCGACCCCTACCTAACGGCGATTTCGTCGCTCGGGTTTGAGCAGCCATTTAACCGGCCGGCCACTTCAATTCCGAGCGCGGCATGCGTCACGCCGCAATGACGGAAATATGAGCACGCGGCCATTCGAATAGACTCGATACGCATCAGGATTCGACATAGCCTACGCCATTTCCGACGGTGTTCGGCACATGTCAGCTCGACTACTCATCGACCATAGCGAGTATCGCCATATTGCGATAGACGCCGCCGTCCTGGTTGATGCGTTCGAAAGCACCTTGAGCGAGTTGGGATTGGCGGATCATACCGACCCGGCAATGCGGTTGGCGGTAGCGAACCATATCGTCGTTTTCGCGAAGGCCGGTGAGCGCGATCCCGTCCGGTTGCGCGTGCTTACCTTGGAAGCCGTCCGGATCGAGAAAAGCCGGACGCCGCCTGGGAGCCCAAGCAGCCGGTAAGTCGGCCTTCAGCCGGCAGTTCAGAAATGTCGAAACCGCGTCCGTCATGGACGGACATCACCATGCAGCGTGTCCTTCTGAAGCTTGTGGCATCGCCCTGCGACGGGTGCGTTGCCGGCGTGCCCCCCCTTTGGCAGTGGTCGCCATTGACCTAAAAATCGCCAAGTTGTGTCGAAAATTGTGGCTTGAAAGCGCCCCGAATTTGCCTAGCCTACCGGAAGGCTCAGAACGGTTTCCTCCCGTTTTGCAGGCCTGGACTCGGCCCCGGCTGCCTTTCCTCCCGCAGCCGGGGCTACGCTTTGGCCGGGGCAATTGGGCTCGCGGGCATCAATCGAATCGCCCGCCGGTGACGGCTCGGATTGTCTTCGTGACGGCGAGCGGGTCTTGTCTCGCACCGGCTGCCGAACGCTTTGACCTTCCAGCGCCTGCCATCGCTCAACCAATCCCAACCAAAATGCCCTGTCTCCGGCATTACGCGCATCAGTAGCAAGGCGGCGGCATTCATCGGCGCGCCGCCGGAATTCGTCTACGGCCCACGGCTCCCTTCTCCGGTTGGGACAAAAGAACTGTATCCGATCTTAGACTAGAAGCTGAACGGTTAAACTTTTCGCGAGGAGGATTAATGGTTCGCTACCTGGCGGCGGCGCTCGGAATGGCTGAACCTGGTTCGTGGACGGCGTCAAATGATCAGGTTCATCGAATCGGTCCAGTAGGACTTCGTTGAGGACCTGGCAGGGACGACTTTGGATGCAGTTTTCGTTGAGCATCGCGCGACTCCTTGGAAAAGGGAACATAACATGAAGAAAAGTTAAGAAGAGAGCGCCAGTGTCCGGTCTGCAACACTTCACAATATTCGATTGAAGCTACTTTGCGTCCACGACGTTCGGATGTATCGAACACGAGCCGGGTGGGGAGGGAGTGGCCTCGACTCTTCAGGGCAAATGGGGCTGGGAGTCGGGGCCACGCTCTCGCGTTACCGTTTCGCTGCCGCCTGATGCGTTGCTGAGACCTGATGCGAACCGTGGTCCCTGGACGTCAGGCCAGCCCAATTGGGCAAAATACCGCCGTTATTGGAGGAGAAGGATCGATAGGTTTAACGGTTCGCTGATCTTCGATGGGCGGGCCACTTGGATGGCCTCTGCGGGACCTCACCGCATGAGACGGTGAGTCTATGCCGCTTCGATCCGTGTCAGATGAAAACGCCGGTTGTTTTGAGATCTGGACCATTTATCGCCACCCGAAAGACTACCCGGGTTGCTGGGTTTTGAGGGCACACGAGCTTTTGCCAAGCGGCGGGACTCACGCTCACAGCTTTTGCTTCGTCGCCAGCACTCTCGACGAAATTCGCGCTAAGGTGCCGCCGGGCACTTGGTGCGTTGGCCGCGAGCCGGATGACGATCCGGCAATCTACGAGTGTTGGGTTGTCGAAGCGTCAGCGCGGCGCCAGCATTGAAGCGATTCGCACCGGTCGATCACCGGCCCGCGAACAATCAAGCGATCGAATGTCGAAATCATTGAGGCCTATTATCCGGTCGGGCCTTCGAGCTTCTTGGGTCGGAACTTCAATGCCGCCTGGACTCGATTTCGCACGTTGAGCTTTTGCATGATGTTGGTCACGTGATGTTTTATGGTTCTCTCCGTGCAGTTGAAGCTTCTCGCAATCTCCTTATTGGACATGCCCTGCGCGACAAATGCGAAGATCTCCCCTTCACGAGAAGTAAGATCATGGGGATTTTCGTCGACAACCGCTTCCATCCGTTTGCTCCTCTGGGTCAGCAGTCGCGCCGCAAGATTCGGCGCCACATAGGAGTCCCCTTCGGCGATAGCACGCACCGCCTCGACCACCTCGTGGCCGCTGCTGCCTTTCAAAATGTAGCCGCGTGCGCCTGCCTGCAGGGCCGCTGCGACGTCCTGCTCGTCTTCGGAGGCGGTCAGCATGAGCGTCCGCAGGTTTGGACACGCACGGGCAATGCTGGCGGCCGCTTCGATGCCGCCTCCCGCCAACCCTATATCGAGGAGCATGACGTCCGGGGCGAGTTCCGCCGCGATCTTTAGGGCGTCGGCCGCAGTGGCGCCTTCTCCCACAACCTCAATACCGTCCACGCTGGCCAGCATGTTCGCCACACCCTCGCGAAACAATGGATGATCGTCGATTATGGCGACGCGAACCAAATTCATTTGTCGCTCCTTCCGTGAGCGAGGAACTCGAACGCATCAAATGACATTCAATATCCAAAAAGGAGTGCTGAAGACCTTGATTCACGTCAAAGTCTCCATCCGACTTTTTCACCCCGGGCAGGCGTTGCGGTTGATCGCTGGTCCGGCCCGCGCCGCATCATGCGGATCGCGGCCCCACGGGCAACACCGGTCAACCCCCGATTCATGGGGCATTGGAATCGAGCCCGCGTAGATCACAAAGCCACAGGGCAGGCTCAAAGCGTGACGGCATCAGACGTCGCACAGGCATAATGGCGCATGATCGCCTGAAGCAGCTACGGTTAGCGACACGATTGAATTGGTCGCCGACGTTGATCCAATCGCGATGTTCGCTATGATGTCGTTATTCCCCGCAGAATATAGCTCCATGCAGGAGGCGAACATCAATGGACATGAACAGACGGCGTTCATTTGGCCTGCTGTTCGGAGCCGCGCTCGCGCTTGGCACGGCTACCGGACCCGCATTGGCACAAGTCAAGGAGCCGCTGGTATTCGCGGCGGCCAGCCTGAAGAATGCGCTCGACGAGGTCGCGACGCAGTGGCAACGGGAGAGCGGCAAGAAGGTCGTCATCTCCTATGCGGCCAGCAACACGTTGATTAAGCAAATCGAGCAAGGCGCGCCGGCGGACATATTCATGTCCGCCGATCTGGACTGGATGGATTACGGTCAGCAAAAGAATCTGATCGATGCGCAGACGCGCTCGAATCTGCTGAGCAACCGCATCGTCCTCGTCGCCCCAAAGGACGCAAGTTTCACGCTGAACATTACGCCAGGTTTTGACCTCGCTTCGGCTTTGAAGGGGGGACGGCTGGCCATGGCTAACGTAGATGCGGTGCCAGCCGGAAAATACGGCAAAGCCGCGTTGGAGAAGCTCGGTGCCTGGGACGGCGTGAAGGATAAGGTCGCTCAAGCCGACAACGTCCGCGCCGCTCTCCTGCTCGTCTCGCGGGGCGAAGCTCCGATCGGGATCGTGTACCGTACAGACGCGGCGTCAGAATCGGCGGTGAAGGTCGTCGGGACGTTTCCGGAGGATTCCCATCCGCCGATCACGTATCCGGTTGCTCTGACCAAGACCTCTACAAACCCCGATGCCCGCGCTTTTCTGAGCTATATTCGGTCCCCGGCGGCAAGGCTCGCATTCGAGCGTCAAGGCTTTACGATTCTGGGTCCCGGCGGCCCGCGGCCGTAAACAGCCCTGGACCCACCTCGAGCACAGATTGGGCAGCTGCAATGGATGGATTGCTCAATCTTTCTCCCGAGGAGTGGACCGCCGTTCGGCTTAGCGTGCGGGTCGCGACGGTGGCGATGCTGACCAGCCTTCCGATCGGGATCGGTGTCGCTTATCTGCTGGCGCGTTATAAATTTCCCGGCAAGTCGCTCGTCGACGGGATCGTGCTCCTGCCCCTCATCCTGCCGCCGGTCGTAACCGGATATCTGCTCTTGTTGACCTTCGGTCGGCGCGGCGTGATCGGTTCCTTTCTGGCCGAGCAATTTGGCATCGTGTTCTCGTTTCGTTGGACCGGCGCGGCGCTTGCCTGCGCCGTCATGGGGTTCCCCCTGATGGTGCGCGCGATCCGGCTGTCGATTGAGGCCGTCGATCGCCGACTCGAAGAAGCTGCCGGCACGCTTGGCGCCAACCCGTTTTGGGTGTTCGTGTTCGTGACGTTCCCGCTGATTGCGCCCGGTATTATCGCCGGCATGATCTTGTGCTTTGCCAAAGCTATGGGTGAGTTTGGCGCGACCATCACCTTTGTTTCGAACATTCCGGGTGAGACGCAGACGCTGCCTTCGGCGATCTATACGTTTACGCAGGTTCCTGGAGGAGAAGCCGGCGCGCTGCGTCTGACGCTGGTGTCAATCTTAATCTCCATGGCGGCCCTCATGGTATCCGAATTGATGGCGCGATGGGTCGGCCGCAAGATTTGGACTGCATGACGATCGAGGTCGATGTCGCGCATCGGTTAGGCGCCTTCGCGTTGGAGGTGCGTTTCACTTCGGAAGGGAGGCTGACCGCATTCTTCGGACAATCCGGCTCGGGAAAGACCTCGCTCGTCAACGTCATCGGCGGCCTCATCCGTCCGGATCGCGGGCGTATCTCCGTCGACGGAACGACGCTCGTGGATACCGCATCCGGCATTTTCGTCCCGACCCACCGGCGCCGCGTCGGCTACGTGTTTCAGGAGGGCCGCCTTTTTCCTCATCTTACGGTTCGTCAGAACCTCATGTTCGGGCGCTGGTTCAGGCCGCCGCAGGAGCGCAACGTTCAACTCGAAACGGTTCTTGATCTTCTTGGCATCGGCCATCTTCTGGCGCGTCGGCCGGGCGCACTATCGGGAGGGGAGAAGCAGCGCGTTGCGATCGGGCGAGCGCTTCTTGCCTCGCCGCGCCTCCTGCTGATGGATGAGCCGCTGGCGGCGCTCGACGACGAACGGAAGGCCGAGATTCTGCCGTTCATCGAACGATTGCGGGACGAGGCCAATGTTCCGATCGTGTACGTGTCTCACTCTCTCGCGGAGGTGAGCCGTCTCGCCAATTCGATCGTCGTGCTGCGCAATGGCCGTGTCGCCGCCGTGGGCAATCCGGCAGAGGTGCTGAGCCGGGCGGAACTCGTGCCGCAGGACGCCGTGGAAGAAGCCGGCGCCGTCATCGAAGCGCAGATATCGCAACACGATGCGCAATTCGGTCTCACGACGCTGCAATCCAAGGCCGGGCTGCTTCGTTCACCGTACCTCGACCTGCCCATAGGCACGATCGTGCGCGTGCGCATCCGCGCGCGAGATGTGATGATTGCAAACGCTCCACCGGTCGGACTGAGCGCCTTGAACGTGCTTCCGGGAAAAGTGATCGAGCTGAGGAAGCGCGGAGAAACCGTGGTCGAGGTCTATATCGATTGTAATGGTGTTAGATTGGGGGCGCGGCTTACCAGAAAGTCAGTCGAGACCCTCGGACTTACATCTGAACTGCCAGTCTACGCTGTTCTAAAGAGCGTCGCACTGGACAAGAGCACGCTCGGAAAGTCTCCCCTGTCTGCAAACCGCGGCGCCGACCTCGGCGTACAGCTTCAAGATGAGGGTACCGAGAGAGAGGATCGTCGACGAGGCCTGACCAGCCAATGAAGACGTAGCGGCGACCTGATCGGGGCACTATCTGGTAAATCATCGTGAGCGAAATAGAGGAGTGGGCCTTCCCATCAGGGCCGGTGGATTCAGGCACAATGAGGCCGTCCACGGACTACTTCTGAGGTGCACACCTCGCCACCACGTTCGCGCCCGGGGTGGATTGACTAAAAATCGTCGCTGCTGCCACGCATGCTCTCTCGGACGGGAAGCTCAAAGTCGTCATCTGGACACCCGAAGCGGCGCCCGAAGTCGACGTGGCGATGATGACCATGTAATGCGAGATATCGGGTACGGCAGCAGCCTGCGCGATCGCATCGCAGAAGATGGCAAAGAACATGACGACGGCGTAAACGGCTAATGATCTCATCGTAAGCTCCCGGGTTGCAAGCCGCCTACGAATAACGTTAGCCTCCGAGCCGGGCAACCCGACAGGGGCGTCCGACGACATCGCAATCGACACGAGGGAATGGGAGGCTCTGATGCCGCGCATCGGACGCAGGATAGCCTTGACCGGCGCCGTTGCTGCCGCATTGCTGCAACCGGCCCTGGCGGAGGCACCGAAATTCGCAATCGACCCCACCTGGCCACAAACGCTGCCGAGCAACTGGATCATCGGCACGATCGGCGGCATCTTCGTCGATGCGCAGGACCATATCTGGATCAATCAGCGCCCGAGTTCGCTCGATGCCCGCGAAAAGCGCGCGTCGACGGCGACGAACGTAATTTGCTGCGTACCCGCGCCGCCGGTGATCGAGTTCGACCAAACCGGCAAGGTGGTGCAAGGCTGGGGCGGGGACGGGCCCGATTACAAGTGGGGCAATGACGGGCACGGCATCTTCGTCGACCACAACAACTTCGTCTGGGTCGGCGACAACGTCGAATCCGGCGGGCACATCTACAAATTCACCCGCGACGGCAAGTTCGTCATGCGTCTCGGCAAGCCCGGCACGCCCGGCGGATCGAACGACACCGAGCACTTCAATCGGCCTGCCGACATGGCTGTCGATCGCGAGACCAACGAGATCTTCGTTGCCGACGGCTACGCCAACCATCGCGTGATCGTGTTCGATGCCGCGACCGGCGCCTACAGGCGACATTGGGGTGCCTACGGCAAGCCGCCGACGGACGAGAAGGTCAACTGGGATCCGAATGGCCCGCCGCCCCAGCAGTTCGGCAATCCGGTGCATTGCATCACCATCACCAAAGACGGGCTGGTGCTGGTATGCGACCGCAGCCACAACCGGATGCAGATGTTCCGCAAGGACGGAACCTTCGTGCGTGA
>Ga0210402_10003365_pt1 | contig 15049 bp, 11 predicted proteins | sample IncBWC7MmetaG_FD_161055 | JGI IMG/M metagenome (GOLD analysis project Ga0210402, IMG submission 161055) | Forest soil microbial communities from Barre Woods Harvard Forest LTER site, Petersham, Massachusetts, United States - Inc-BW-C-7-M | ecosystem: Environmental > Terrestrial > Soil >...
TTTCCGCTTGTGGAGGGCTGGCGCTTGGCTGCAGCGTCGAGCAAACGCACATCGGCCTGATGTTTTCTCTCGTGGTAGCGCCGATGATCTTTTTCGGCTGCACGTATTATCCGTGGAGCGCGCTGGCGAATTTTCCAATCATGCAAAAAGTCGTGCTCGTGAATCCGCTGGTCTACGCCAGCGAAGGTTTGCGGGCAACGCTTGTCCCGCAGTTTCCGCATCTGTCGCTGCTCGCCGTGTTCGTTGCTTTGCTAGGGTTCAACGCGCTGTTTCTCACCGTGGGACTGAGGCAATTCCACAAAAAAGCCGTCAGCTAGGAGAGTTGGAGAAAATTTAGCAGGCGCGAAAAACAAGTTCAGCGCCAGCGAAAAAGCTTCAGCGCAAGCACGAAACAAACAAGCAGCCAGGCCGTCAGCACGCCCATCTGCGGCGCCATGTTCGCGAGGTTCGCGCCTTGCAGCATGTTTGCGCGCAACGCATCGATCGCCGCCGTTAAAGGAAGCGCTTTGATGAGGGGTTGCACGACATCGGGAAATCGTTGCGCGGAAAAAAACACGCCGGACGCGATCCACATCGGTAACATGACGGCATTCATCAAGCCGGATGCCGCTTCAATCGTTTTCGCTCGCGACGCAAGCAGCAATCCCAGCGCGCTGAACGACAGCGAACCCAACAGGCACACCACGCCGAGATCGAGCAAAGAGCCGCGCACCGGCACATGAAAAATCAAAGCGCCGAAACCAAGCACGATTCCCACTTCAAGCACCAGCATCAAAATCCGGGAGAGCAAGTATGAGAGCAGGAAGTATTGCTTTGGCATGGGAGTGGCGATCAATCTCTTTAGAAGTTTCTTTCGCCGCGCATCCACGACAGTGAAGCCCATGCCCCAGATCGCGCTGCCCATCAGATTCATTCCCAGCAACCCGGGGATGAGGAAATCGATGTAGCGCGAGCCGGGTTCACGCATGAAATTGTCGCTCGTTCGAATGGGGTCGACGCGGCCAGCGGCTTGCTGCACGGCGCGATCCGCGAGCATGCGCGCGGTGCGGCCTTCGGGGTTCGTGTCGTCGTAGCGGTAGACGACGGCGCCGTTCGAACCGGGCACGGCGAGCAGCGCAATTTTGCCCGTTCGAAGCGCGTCTTCGGCGGCGTTCGAATCGAGCTGCTGCACGGATAGCAGCTTTTCCCGCTGCAGAGATTTCGTCAGTTCCGGCGTGACCGTTGCAATCTTGAGAACATCCGCGGGACGGTTGCGGAAAGCAATGCCGAGTCCAGCGGCGAGAAGAATAGGAAACACGAATATCCAGAAGAGCGCTTCTGGTTCGCGCAGAGTTTCGCGAAAGCGCACCAGTGTCAGCTGAACGAGCGCATGATCGGCGAAGGACTTGCCGCGAGGAGCTTTTCGCTCCGCTTCGCGCGCACGAATTTCCGGCAGGGAAGTAGTTTCACTCATCGCGTAGATGGCGTCCTGTTAGGGATACGAACACATCTTCCAAAGTAGCGGAATGGGTGCTCAGCTCCGTGAGCGGAATATTTTGGCGGGTCAGTTCGGCGAGCAGAGCTGGAACCGCGAGATGCAGTTCCGTGACTTGCATCTCCACCGTGCCGTTTTCGGTTCGAACGTCGCGGACTCCCTCGATGCGGCGCAGCGCGGGAATATCGAGGGCGTTCGAATTGGAGCCGGCGGAAAACGCGACCATGTGTTCCGCGCAGATGGAGGCGATTAATTCGCGCGGCGTGCCGAGAGCGATCTGTTTGCCGTTGTCCATGATTGCGACGCGCTCACAGAGGCGCTCGGCTTCATCCATGTAGTGCGTGGTGAGAAGGATAGTGCGGCCGGAGGATTTGAACTGCTCGATCAAATCCCAAAGCTGGCGGCGGGCTTGGGGGTCGAGGCCGGTGGTAGGCTCATCGAGAAAAAGAAAATCGGGATCGCCGACGAGCGCGCAGGCTAGCGCCAAACGCTGTTTCTGACCGCCGGAAAGATTGCCGACGCGGGAATTCTTTTTTTCCTCGAGTTGCACGAGGGCAATCGCTTCGGAAGCGCCCGGGCCTTTATCAAAAAAGCTGCGGAACAAGCGGAGCGTTTCGAAGACGGTCAGCTTTTCCGAGAGCTGGGTATCCTGAAGCTGAATGCCGAGCCGCTGGCGGAGTTGTTGGGCATCGGAATTCCAATGGAGACCGAGTAATTCGACGTCGCCGGAATCGGGAGCAGTCAAGCCTTCGCAAATCTCGACGGTTGTTGTTTTTCCCGCCCCATTGGGCCCGAGAAGGCCAAAACACTCGCAGGGGTAAACCTCAAGGTCGAGGCCGTTGACGGCGACCACGTCTTGATAAGCCTTTCGGAGTCCACTGACGCGGAGAGCTGCTTTGGTGGAGGAGCCAAGCATGAAACCAGTATCGCGTCAGGCGGCTACACATGCAAGACTCGGACTGGCTGGACAGCAAGAACTGGTTCGAAACTCTTGGCTGGGGAGAATGTCAGCTTCCGAATTGCCGACTCCTCGGACGGAGCGCTCTGAGGTTATACGCCGGTTGAGATCGAACGATCGCGGTAACTAATCCGCGCGCAAGTTCGAGGAGATGGTTTTAGGCGACGGGACGGATACGACAGCCGGGCCGGTACACCCAACCGATGCTGGTGGATCTGCGTCGCACGCGGCACGGCTACACTATTCCGAACCGCGAACGACGCGTTCCAGAGACTGCGATGCTTGCTTAATGACTATCCGCACCGTCTTTGTCCGAATTGGGAGCGGTGCGAACGACGCCGTTGATGGCATGGGTTCCGAAATGCCCGGTCGCGGGTCCCGTCAACACCAGGCTCACGTTCGAAAACGGGACCTCCGCGCCGCCGGTGATGCAGATCTGCAGCGTGGATGGGCCCTTAGCCTCAAAGGGTGCGGGGCTTCCGTTGCCGGTAATGCTGACTTGGCCGGTGACCACAAAACCAGCGCTAGTGGTAGCAGGGCTGTTGGCAGGGCAGACGCTCGTGTCGAAGCTGACCGCGGCATCCGTCATTGTGATGTGGTGAGTATGGGGACTGCGCGCCGCGGGATTGTCAACAGTAGGGGGAGCAGGGGGTGTAGTGGGATTCGCCAGAACCCAATAATCGGAATGTTCCATGGTCATCACGGCAGAGAAATCGGCTTTACCGGAATCTCCTTTCAAATTCAATGACCACACGGCATGCATTTCCCATGCACCAGCGACGCCTGTTGCGGCCGTATAATCATTAATCACGCCCCTAAAGTGCTTGGGTGAGGGAGCTTGAGCCTGAGCGCCCGTACCTACCGCGAGGACCAAGACAGCGATGATGCGTAACGTCCACGAGAATGCTTTGCAGTTCATGAAAAACCTCCCAGTTTGAGATTCCTGTTTTTGTCCTCAAGAGCTCCCGGGACGACAAGACCTGCGCGGGAGGTTGCGGCCCGAGAACTACATCTCGGTGATTTCACGCTTAAGGCGCTCAGACACAATCGGACACCTCGATGGAAACATTCAAGCTGTAAAGCGCAGAATTGCAGCCGATAATCGATTTGCCGTCGAATGCGGTGCTTTGCCGTTGCATGGCCGGACGAGTTACAATCGGGTTAACAGTCTCGCGACAATTGAGACGCATTCAGGAGAGCGCGATGGGCGAATCATCCCCTGGCACGCCGCCATCCGTGAGTCCGCCCGAAGACCGGCTGGATTCGTGGAAGGAAATCGCGGCTTACCTCAACCGCGATGTGACGACGGTCCAACGCTGGGAGAAACGGGAGGGGATGCCGGTTCACCGGCACGTTCACGACAAGATGGGCTCTGTCTTTGCTTCCCGTGCGGAATTGGATGCATGGGCGCGCGGTCGTAATCTTCGGGCGCCGCATGAGAACGGGTCCGAGGCCGCCTCGTCCAATCCCTCCGCACTGCCGACACCCTCGGCGATAGCGCCCTCTCCAACCAAGTGGAAGTTTGCCTTGGCCCTTGCATCGGCGGGGGTCGCCCTGGCGATTGGCGCAAGCCTGTGGTTGCAGAAGACGGAGTACTTCTGGCGAAACCCCATCGCTAACGCGCGATATCAGACAATCACAGAGTTCGAGGGAGTAGAGCAGGCCGCCGCAGTGTCACGCGACGGTCATTTCGTGGCGTTTCTGTCGGACCGAGACGGACAGATGGATGTCTGGGTGACGCAGGCCGGCTCGGGAGAGTTCCACAACTTGACTCGCGGGAGCGCGCCGGAACTCGTTAACCCTTCGGTGCGTACGCTCGGATTTACGCCCGACGGCTCTTTCGTGACATTTTGGGTTCGCAAACAAAACGGCTTGAGCGGCGGCGACATAGGCATCTGGGCGGTGCCAACGCTGGGTGGACAGCCGAGGCCATACCTTGAAGGGGTGGCCGAGTTCGACTGGTCGAGCGACGGGACGCGACTCGCATACCACACGCCCGGACCGGGAGACCCACTGTTCGTTTCAGACGGCGACCGGCGATTGGAGGGCCGGCCCATCTTTACCGCGCCTGCCGGACTCCACAGTCATTTTCCCTTATGGGCACCCGACAAGGCCTATATCTACTTCGTTCAGGGGTCCCTACCAGACAAATTGGACATCTGGCGTATTGCCCCATCCGGGGGCACCACTGAACGGATCACGTTTCATGCTGGGCGCGTGAGTTATCCGGTCCTACTGGATCGGCGGACGCTAATGTACCTCGCCAGTGATCCCGATGGTTCGGGGCCGTGGCTTTATAGCATGGACGTCGAGCGCCGCATTCCCCACCGGCTGGCTTCTGGCCTTGACCGATACACGTCGCTGGCGGCCAGCGCTGACGGCCGCCGTCTAGTTGTGACGCTCGCAAGTCCAAACAGAACACTGTGGCGCTTGCGAATCGATAATCCACCAAGCGCGGTGCCGGCAGCGGCACGAATCCCGCTGACGACCGGCACGGGGTTCTCCCCACGGCTGGGTCCAAATTATCTCTTGTATGTTTCCGCGACCGGTCCCAACGAGAGTATCTGGAAGCTCGCCAATGGAGCTGGAACGGAGTTGTGGAGTGGTCAGGGAGCGCAAGTCATTGGCGGGCCGGCGATTTCGCCCGATGGACGGTATATCGCATTCTCGGTGGGGCAGAACGGGAAGAGGATGTTGTACGTGATGCAAGCCGATGGCACGAACGCGCGGATTGTGACTGATTCGCTCGACCTGCAGGGAGCTCCGGCGTGGACGCCGGACGGCCAATCGATCACTTCGGCAGCGAGCGATCACGGCGTACCACACCTATTCCGCGTGCCGATCGACGGTCGCGCCCCGAGGCCTTTTGTCCAGGAGTACTCTGTCGATCCCGCGTGGGCGCCAGACGGCCAGTTCGTTGTGTACTCCGGACCGGACATCGGCGCCACGTTTTCGTTGAAAGCCGTTACGGCCGAGGCCGCTGCGCATGCCTTGCCGGCACTAACGCTGACCAGGGGGGCTCGACACCTGGTCTTCCTGCCTGGAGGACGAGGACTGGTGCTTCTGCGAGGAGAGATTCAACATAAGAATCTCTGGCTCATCGACGTGGAGACGGGCGCCGAACGACAATTGACCAACCTGAGTCCCGACTTCGACATTCGCGACTTCGACATCTCGCCGGACGGCCGTGAAGTTGTCCTCGAACGAGTGCAAGAACGCTCGGACGTGGTGCTGTTGGAGCGTCTGGCAACCGGCGGGCCTTGAGATCTGAACCTTTCCGTTTGTGTAGGCGTACTTTACGCCAGGAGCCTGCCCTGCCAATGAGAGGCCGTAACAATGTTGCGAAGATGTGGCTGGAGCAAAGAGCTACGTTAGTCCGCAGCGGCCTGGGACTTGGCCGGGTCGATTTCGATGCGGCCCTTGAAGTGAGCGCCATCCTCGATGCTGATGCGCGCGGTGGAGATGTCTCCGATGACAGAGCCGTCGGTCTTGACGTCGACGCGGTCGCGGGCGTAGAGATTGCCGACGACTTTGCCGTAGACGACAACTTCGCCTGCACGGACTTCGGAAGTGAGAACGGCGGCGGGGCCGACAGTGAGCTGATGACCGTTCAACGAAACGGGGCCGTCCACCTTGCCGTCAATCTGCAGGTCTTCCGTGCCGGTGATATGACCTTTGATGTGAAGGCTGGAGCCCAGGCGAGCTGAACTGCGCGAGGTGGAGATGCCAGGGCGAGCGGCCGAAGGTGCACCAAACGCGACAACGGTTGACGGAGATGCCGGGGTTTGCAGCGGCGGAGCTGCGGGGGCCTCAGGTTGCACTTGCTGCTTGTTCCACATAGTTCCTCCCTAGATCGGTTACGGATAGCTGATTTGGCCCCGCTGGGGTGGAGCGATGTGCAGGTACTGTAGACGGGCGTATTGAATCGAGGCAACGCAAAATTTTATCGACTTGCGCTCTCAAATACCTGCCCGTGAGAACAGGTCGTGTGAACTGGCACTCATGAAAGATCGACAGCGCGATTGAGAAAACCAACCAAGTACTTCCACGAGAGATAGTAGGCGGTGAGGCCGACGACGGCGAAGACAGGGAAAACGTGCGCGGTATTAATGGGAAGCTGAAAATCGAGCGTGCGGGTGAGCACGATGCCCAGCGGTCCGAGCAGAAACGGCAGCAAAGCGCCATGCAAGCCAATCGAAAGACGAGTCCGCGAGTGCGACGCGAGGAACAGCATATTCCACAAGCCCCATAGATTGGGAACAACCGCCATCGGGAAAATCATGACGCGCTCGAGCGGCGCCGGAAAGTTGTATACGTAGCGCGCAATGCAAAACGCCGTTACGCCGATTACAAGAACTATGGTGGGCACGACGATCCCTGCCATGTAGGCGCGCAAGTATTTGTGCCGATTCATAAGGCCTCCTGCTTCACAGGTGATAGAACAAAACCGGGATGGAACCGGGAAAGAAAATGAGAACGGCGCTCAAGATGGCCGCAAGCGCCCAATCGAACCAGGGAACATGGATCGCGGGAGCAGGCTGCTCGTCGAGTTTGCGGAGCATTTGGGGCCAGAGGTCGCGGCGGAGTTCAGCGTTTTGCACGGAATGGACAGATCGCTTGAGAAGCTCTTTCATCTCGTTGTTAATTTCTTCGTTGCTCATCTCGCGTTGACCTCCACACCCAGGGAATTGAGTTTGTTTCGCAACATTCGAACGGCACGGAACACACGGACTTTGACGAGAGATTCGGAGATTCCTACGGCCCGGGCGATCTCGCTGTAAGTTTCTTCTTCGACCAGCGCCAGCGTGGCTACCAGGCGGTATTTAGCCGGAAGCTCGTGGAAAGCTTTGCTAATTCGCTCGCGAGTCTCCCGGCGAACGGCGCCATCCGGGTTTGTCGCACAAGCGAGGTTTTCTGGAAGAGCAAATTCCCGGCGGTTGTGCCTGAGATGGTCGAGGGACGCGTTGGTGGCGATCCTGCGGGCCCAAGCCCGGAAATTGCCATCGGGTCTGAATTGGGAGCGATGTTTGTAGATGCGCCAGAAAGTTTCCACGGTCAGATCCTCAGCGATGCCGGTGTCGCGGACGATGCGGACAATCCAGGCATAGACTTCCTTCTGGTGCTGCCGGAACAGCACCTCGAAGGCTTCGAGGTCGCCCACCGCAAACCGTTCCAGCAGTTCCATCAGTACTCTCTATATCTACTTACTGGTTAGCGCGAGTCTAGGTTACAAATAGTTTTGGGCACGGCGCAGAAAACAAGAAGGGGCACGATGAATCGTGCCCCTTCAAGGAACAGACCGGGAACTCGCGACGCTTAGTAGATGTCGTATTGCTCCCAGTGGAGCGTGGCGTCGGACTGGATGATGATGTGCTTGTGCGAGGTTTGCTCGAGTTCGTCCATGAGCATGGACTCGCGGGTTTTCAGGGCTTTGGCGATTTCGGGATGAACGCGAAGGGTGAGGTTGGGGCCTTCGTGTTCGGCGGTGGCCATTTTGCGGGCTTCGGCTTGAATTTCGTAGCAGAGCGTGGGGATGGATTTGACCATGCCGGAGCCGGTGCAATAAGGGCAAGGCTGGCAGAGGACGCGTTCGAGCGCTTGCTTGGTGCGCTTGCGCGTGATGCAAACGAGACCAAATTCGTTGAAGGAAAGAGCCTTCGACGGGGCTTTGTCTTGTTCGAGAGCCATTTGTAACGCGCTTAGAACCTTTTCGCGGTTGCGGCGCTCTTCCATGTCGATGAAGTCGACGACGATGATGCCGCCAAGGTCGCGCAAGCGGATTTGGCGAACGATTTCCTTCACGGCTTCGATGTTGGTCTTGACGATGGTGTCCTCGAGGCGCGTGGAACCCTTGCCGACGAACTTACCGGTGTTGACGTCGATGGCGACGAGCGCTTCGGTGTGGTTGATAACGATATAGCCGCCGGATTTGAGCCAGACTTTGGCGCGGAGGGCTTTATCGAGTTCGTGCTGGATGCCGAACTCCTCGAAGATGGGGGTTTCCTTGGTGTAGAGCTTGACCTTGTTGACGAGCTTCGGCTGGAAACGGCTGACGAACTCGACGATCTTGCCGTACTCCTCTTCGTTGTCGATCCAGATGCCGGTGAAATCGTCGCTGACGTAATCGCGAAGAATGCGCTCGACGAGGTTAAGGTCGCGATGGAGAAGCGCGGGAGATTTGCGCTGCTCGCTGCGCTCCTTGATTTCGTTCCAGCTCTTGCCGAGGAACTCAATGTCGGTGCGGATTTCGTCGTCGGTAGCGCCACCAGCGGCGGTTCGAACGATGAAGCCGCCGGGGTAACTGTTGCCAGCTTCGCTGACGAGACGCCGCAGACGCGAACGGTTTTCAGCGGAAATAATTTTGCGCGAGACTCCGGTGTGATGAACCGTGGGCATGTAAACGAGGAAGCGGCCGGGAAGCGCGACGTGGCTGGTGATGCGCGCGCCCTTTTTGCCGAGAGGCTCCTTGGCGATCTGGACGACGACGTCCTGACCGGCTTTCAGCATCTCAGAAATTAATTGCGGTCTGCGAGGCGGACCGGAATGGCTGCGGTGACCGCGATCGTGCCGGGGACCGCCAGGGCCGCTGGGACGGCGTTCGAATCGAGGGCCGATCGGGCGCCCGCGGTCTTGACCACGATCTGCGCCGCGATCGGGACGGCCACCACGACTGTCTGGGCGGCCACCGCGGCCGCGGTCGCGTCCACCACGCTGCGGGCGCTGGAAACGGGCGCGTGGATTGCCGCCGATGCGGGCGGAATCACGCGGGAAATCTTCGCGAGGAGCTGAGGCGCCACCGATACGAGGAGCGCGAGTTTCGCCGGGAAGTAGAATGACGTCGTCTTCGATGGCGGCAGGCTGGGCGGCGATTTCTCCCGCTCGGGCTTCGATCAGTTGTGGTTCGGAATGTTCGTGTTCGCTCTGTTCGTGTTCGGAGTGTTCGTGCGTGACGAGTCCGGAATCACCGAGAGCCGCGGCGTGTTCGGCGCTTTCGTGCGCGGCGTTGGCTTCGAACTCAGCGCGATTGGCTGCGCGGTGCTCTTCGACTTCTTCCGTTTCCTCCTCGGAGAGTTCGGATTCGGCGGCAGCCTGGTCTTCGGCGGCGTCCTGGTGCGCCGCTTCCTGTCGCTCTTCTTCCTCGGCTTCTTCCTCCTCGGTGAGTTCGGTTTCACCGGCGGCGTGAATTTCCTCGGGTTCGTCCTCTTCGAACTCGGCGCCACCAGCGAGCGCATCGGCCGCGGCGTGGTCGGAAGTTTCCTCATGCTTTGCTTCGGCAAGTTCGGACGCGAGGGAGACTTCCTGTTCTTCACTTAGTTCGACTTCGCTGCGCGAAGGCTCAGATTCCGAACCAGACGCTGCAGGCAACTCGAGCGGCGAAGCTTCATGCCGCGAAGGATTCGCTCCGTGAGCCGAAAGGGAAGAGTCTTCCGCAACGCCGATATTTTCGTCCGCGGAGACGGGAGCAGCTTCCGATTCGGAGCCAGCGTCGGCGAGCAGCCAGCGGGGAAGTCCGCCGGAGAAACGGCGGGGAACATTGCCGCCGGCAGGTCCGGTGGCAGGAACGGGAGCGCTCAAGTTGCTGGAAGAGCGAGATGTCGCGTCTTCGAAATCGGGTTGCGGCTCGCGAATTTCCGGCTCGGCCACTGGTGGCGGAGGCGCGACTGCGGGCTTGCCACGATACTTGGCGAGGGATTCGCCAGGGAGAAGGATGGGTTCTTCCGCGGCAGTGTTGGATGCGGAGGAACCTGCAGCTTCGGGCGGGCGATGATCGAAGCCGCGTTGTGCGGGACCACGAGGCTCAAACCCACGGGGCTGACCTCCCCGATTTTCCGGGCCGCGCTGATCGCGGCCGCGGTTGTCGTACCCGCGTGATTCGTTCCCGCGAGATTCGCCTTGCGGCGAAGCGTATTTCGAAGGAGGCAGATTGCGCCCGCCTACGTTCGGGCCCTGCGGACGTCCGCCACGATGGCGTCCGCCGCGGCGGCCCCAACGGCCACCACGACCGCGGTCACCGCCGCGATCACCACCCCGGTCTGCACCGCGATCGGAGCCACGGCCATAACTTTGGCCGGCTCGATCGCCGCCTCCGCCGGAGCGTGGCGCGTAGTTTTGCGTAGGATTGTAATGGGGCGAAAAATTCTGGGGCGCGGAGGCGTTCGAATCCGGCTGGCGCTCCTCCGTGTGATGAGCATCGTCGTGCACTTCGGCAGCGTGGGCACCAAGCGTTTCGTCGGCACCGGCATGGTCTTCTACGACGCCGGGTTGCTCGTCGTGAGAAAGAGAATCGTGATGAGACGATTCGTCATGAGATGCTTCGTGCTGAAAGGATTCGTGGGAGACTTCTTCGCCGTGAGCTTCGTGGGCGTGCCCGTCGTCATGCTCATGCGATGAAGAAGCGTGAGCGAGCGTTTCGCCGGGCAATACTTCGACAGCGTTTGACGGCGTAGGCGAGTACGCAGGCGCAGCGGCGGGAAGATCCGTGTGCGAATGCCCGTGGTCGTAATCCTCGAGATTTTCGAAGACGTCGCTTACGTAAAGAAAGGCATCGCCATCGAGACCGATATCGACGAAAGCGGACTGCATGCCGGGGAGGACGCGGGTGACTCTGCCTTTGTAGATACTGCCGACGAGGGCGAACTCTTTTTCGCGCTCGATGTAAATTTCGACTAACTGACCTTCTTCAAGAATCGCGACCCGCCGTTCGTGGGAGGCCGCGGAGATAACCAATTCTTTTGACATGAAAACTCCTGACTATTCGTGACCCTGGCCAAGCCTGGGGCCACTTTTCTGTGCGGCCGCAAAGGGCCGACAGGACGCATCGCCGCGCACATTATGTCGTCGGAGGTCCGAGAAAACGGGGCCGGCCCGGTTCGCACCGGGACACACGCAGGCCACACTGATATCGAGATGGCTTTACGTTCGAAGCCGGAGGGAGACTTCCTCTTGCTTACGAGGCTGGTCCGTTGCCGGAGAGCTTCCAGGCCAACGGCGGACGATGCTGTCCTCACTCTAAGATCCTTGTTTCTATGGCTCCGAGAAAACCGGGGCCACCATAACCTATCCGGCGGGATTTGCCGAAGCAAACGCCTCGCGCGGGACCGGCGGCAGGTTCAGTTAACGAAGCGGCGAAGCCGAACATTCATAACCAGACCAATCGCCAGGAAAACAAACAACGTAGCGGAACCCCCGTAACTCATAAGAGGAAGCGGGATGCCGGTCACGGGCATAGCGCCGATGACCATGGCCACGTTTACCAAAACATGAAACCCAAGCGCTGCTGCGACGCCCATTACAAGAAACATTCCGGCGCGGTCTTTTGCGCGCTGAGCATTCTGTACTAAGCGTAACAGAAGAGCCATGTACAGCCCAAGGGCAAGAAGCACGCCTTTGAAGCCCTGCTCTTCGGCCCAGGCCGACATGATGAAATCGGAATAGCGGACCGGGATATAGCCGAGCTGGTTTTGCGTGCCGTTGCCAAACCCTTTGCCCCAGAAGCCACCAGAGCCGACGGCGATCTTCGACTGCAAAACTTGATAGCCGGAGCCTTTGGCGTCCTCTTCGGGGTGCAGGAACGACGTAACTCTTTCTTTCTGATAGGGCTTCAAGACGCGCCATCCAACGGGGAGCATCAAAAGCCCAACAAGCGCGATTGCCGCGGCGTGTTTCCACTGCAAACCCGCGAGAAAGGCGCCTACAACGAGCAAGGGCACCAAGACAAGCGCCGTGCCCAAATCGGGTTGCTTCAAAATCAAACCGAGAGGCAACCCCACGATGAGCCCTGCCTTGATCAAATCCTGGAGGGAAAGCTCATCCGTACGCACTTCCGCAAAGAAGCGCGCCAGCACGATGATTATAATCAATTTGACCAATTCCGACACCTGAAGAAATTCTCCAAGGATGGGAATCCAGCGTTTGGCGCCGAAGCGGGTATGGCCAAACGCCAAGACGGCGATGAGCGCGGCAATACCGATGAGATAGAGTATCGGCGCCTGGTCAAGAATCAGATGGTAGTCCAAGCGGGAGAGCGCGAACATCAAGACAAAACCGACCACGAGCCAGCGGAGCTGCTTGTTTTGCATTCCTGCCAGGGAACTGCCGTGCGTCGCGGAGTAAATCTCGATAACGCCGAGAGCACAGATGGTGGCAAGGATGGCTAACAGCCACCAGTCGTAATCGCGCGTTCCGGGTGCGTCGTTCATAGTAAAAAATTGATCCTTCGTTTATTCTCAGGGCAAGCGGCCGAAAGTTGAAAGTTAAAAGTCAAAGCTAGAGCCCAAGAATTACTTTTGCATCAGCGAACTCTTATACTGCCCGCAAAATCAGGCACGGACCAAACCAAAATTCAACGCTGCGGATCAGCGCTTGCTGTGTGCGCTGTCACCGGGGCAGAGGCGCCCGCAGGCTTCAAAACCGGTGGCGGTTGAATCGCCGCCGTTGTGGCAGACCCATGGCTTAGATCATACCGTTTGTCACCGGCCGTCAGTTGGCCTTCTGATTTCTTTGCCTTCTTATCGTAATAGGCCTTGATAATGTCGCGCGCGACCGGTCCGGAGGCTTCGCCTCCATGCTTGCCGCTCTCCTGGACGAGAACCGAGACGACGATTTCCGGGTCGCGGCGCGGCGCGTAACCGACAAACCAAGCATTGTCTTCGAATTTCTTTTCTTTGCCGACGCGATCGCGCGTCCCATAACCTATGACCTGGGCGGTTCCGGATTTTCCGCTAAACTCAATGCCGGCGAGCTTCAATTGACCGCCAGTGCCGCCAGGCTCGTTGACGACGCCGTACATGGCGTCAGTGATCTTCTGGATGGTCGGCTCCGAGATGTGAAACCGCTCTTCACCAACATTCTGGGCATCTTTCAACATGTGCGGCTGTTTGAAAACGCCACCAGAGGCGATTCCGCCAATCAAGCGGGCAAGCTGCAGCGGCGTAGTGGTAACAGCGCCCTGGCCGGTGGCCACGGAAATAACCTCACCCGCATACCATTTTCGATGAAAGACGCGCTCGACCCATTCCTGCGAAGGCATCAACCCAGGCTCCTCGGAAGGAAGATCGATGCCGGTTTTGTGGCCGATGCCAAGTTTGTTGCCGTAATAGGAAAGCCTATCGATTCCGAGGCGCATACCCACGTTGTAGAAAAAGACGTCGCACGATTTCAGAATTGCGTCGTGCAGGCTCAGTACGCCATGCGACTTTGCTCCAGTCTTCGCGTAGTAGACCCAGCAATGGTATTGCCGCCCGAAGAACGTGCCGTACCCGGGACAAAACGTAGTGAAACCTTCCTCAGGAACATGGTCTTCGAGCATCGCTGTCGCGGTCACAATTTTGAACACGGAGCCGGGAGCAAGTTGCGCTTGAATGGCGCGGTTCAACAGAGGATGCAGAGGATCGTCGTTGAGCCGCTTCCATTCTTCCGCGGGAATGCTAATGGCGAAATCATTTGGATCCGGTGTGGGGCGGCTCACCATGGCGAGCACTTCTCCCGTGCGGGGATCAAGCGCGACCACGGCGCCGGGCCGCAGGCCAAGAGATTGCTCGGCGACCTGCTGCAAGTCGTAGTCGATGGTGAGTTGGATCTGTTTGCCGGGAATCGGCTCCTGTTGTGTAAGGCGCCCCAGATCTTTCACTTCCTTACCAATGCTGTTGACGACGACGCGGCGCATGCCGTCGGTGCCTGTCAGGATGTCGTTGTACTGGCGCTCGAGACCGGTTTTTCCGGCGAGGTCGCCGGGGCGAAGCCTGCCATTGCTGGCTTCGATTTGCTGCTCGCTGACTTCACCGACATACCCGCTGGCGTGCGACATGAAGCCGCCAGGAAGATAACGGCGCCGCTGGACCATGAGCATTTCGAGCAAAGGGATGTCCGAGCGATGCGATTCAATGAACGCCACGTCCGCGTTGGTCGCCTCGGACTTGATGACGATGGGCTGGAACTTGGGAAGGTTCTTGGTGCTTTCGAGCTGGTCCTTCAAATCGCTGAGCGGGATGCCGAGACCGTCGGAGATGGAGGGCAGATTCTTGTCTATGAGCACGGGATCATCGCGGAGGAGAAGAACGCTGAAGGAGGGATAGTTGTCGACGAGGACGCGGCCATCACGGTCCAGCATACGGCCGCGCGGCGCGATGATGGGGATGGAGCGAACGCGGTTGCGCTCGGCCATTTGGGAGTATTTGTCGGAGTCGACAACCTGGAGTTTCCAAAAGCCGAGGAGCAACAATCCGACCATGCCCACAATGATGTAGGAGGCAATGGCCAGTCTGGCCTGTGGCAAGCGATTGTCGTTGCGAAACCAGTACGACACGAAAACCCCGCGCGCGAGTGTTTTTATTTAGGCCGTCAAACGGACGGCTCTTTCATCAGGGCGGTTCTTCGCCCGTCCCGCGAGAGACCGGGACATGCTCGCGTCACGAAAAAAAATCTACAGCGTGGGTTTCGAAATATCCGTCGAAAACTTTTCTCGAAAGAATTCGAAAAATTTCCCAGGAACTCCCGAATCACTGCCGGACTTGTGCTGCATTCACACAGCAGAGTCAATTTAAACGTAGCACTTGGACGGGAGGGCCGCAAGCCGTCCTGAAGTACAGTTGCTTGGACAATACCCTCTGGAAATCAGG
>Ga0210402_10003366_pt1 | contig 15048 bp, 18 predicted proteins | sample IncBWC7MmetaG_FD_161055 | JGI IMG/M metagenome (GOLD analysis project Ga0210402, IMG submission 161055) | Forest soil microbial communities from Barre Woods Harvard Forest LTER site, Petersham, Massachusetts, United States - Inc-BW-C-7-M | ecosystem: Environmental > Terrestrial > Soil >...
CGGGTCGCCCCTATCTCAGGCGAACATCTGGTCTAGTATGATTATCTGGCCGTTCCCAAGCGCGAATGCATCGCCGCTATATCGGATCTGTTGCTATGCCGGGTTCTCTCGATGCCGTGCCGCTGGACAGTATTGCTCACGTCATCCAGGTGGCGCTGACGCCGGTGTTCCTGCTGTCGGGCATCGGTGCTCTGCTCAACGTGTTCAACACGCGGCTGGCACGCGTCTCCGACCATGTCTCGCATACCGCCGATCTCCTGGCAGCCGACCCGCAAAGCGCGGACGCAGCACTGATGCAGAGCCATATTCGGCGGCTGCGGTGGCGTGTCGTAGCACTGGATGCCGCCATCGTACTGGCCGCGCTCGGCGGGGCCACCACCTGCGGCGCCGCATTCACGTTGTTCGTCGGCGCGACGCGGAACGCCAATACCGCTTTTGTGCTGCTTCTGCTGTTCGGCTCGGCACTTGGCTGCACAGTCGTTGCGCTGGGCGCTTTCATCGTCGATGGATTGCTTGCTTGGCACGGCCTCCGCAAAGAGGGCCCTTTACCTGCAATGCAGCGGCAATAAGCGTGGCGACCTTCGAACAGCGCTGGAACGACGCCATGCGGTGCCTACAGGACTCGAAGCCGAGCTGGCTGTGTTCGAGCGACAGACCATGCGGGCGGTGACGGTCGAGCAAAAGCGGCAGATTTTCCAACTCGCCAGCGATCTGCCCAGACTTTGCGCCGCATCGACCACCGCGCCGCGAGATCGCAAGCGGATGCTGCGCTTGCTCGGACGCGACATCACCGTAACGAAGTGGGTCGGGACGAAGGTTATCAGATTGAACGTCTGCTGGCAGGGGGGTGCCACCGAAACGCTGGAGCTCAAGCTGCCTCCCAACCGCGCCGAGGCAGTTCGCTACCCGTTTGGCAGTGATGCCGTTCCACGTCTGTGTCCGCCGGCAAGGGAGCGTCATGTCCACTGAGCCCGCAGTGACATCTCTAACGGGAAGAAATTGCGACTTTTCAAACGGGGACCGACAACCGGCGCCGCCCTCTGGGCGTTATGGCAAGTCGGGGCAGCAGGGTCCGCGGCGGCTGCATCGCTACCGATGATCTGCCCGGCGTGCCTGATCTGCTTCGGAATGAGCTCGGTGGCTGCGTCGCGGGCCACCAGCAAATCCCGGGCGGGCGAGATGAGCCATTTTTGGGGAAGGGCATGGGGCGGACAGGCAACGTTCAGTCTGATTTGGTCGTGCCTGCCGCGCGACAATCAAGACGAGCGGTGCTGCGGTCTAGGCTAGGGGTCTAGGCTTGGAATGAGATTCAGATAGTCGGCATAAGCACAAGTCTTAGCAATCCTACCCTCCCTGTGTCGAAGGCGAAAGACGACAGCCGCAGATATTTCTCGTATTGTGAGACCTTTTCTTCACCTACTGTCGCTACCGCTTCGGCGCGCCGTCGGCGGAGGTTGTGGTACCACAGTTTGCAGGTTCGGCTGTATTGAACACGATCGTTGCGGAGCAGCGTCAGCTCAAACAGGCCGCTCGTCGCCTCCACGATCTCATGCGGCTGAGGCAATTCGGAATCCGGGAAGATTTGCGTGCTGATAAACTCGATGGCCTCGTGCGGCCGCATCGTTCCGTAGGCGATCGTTTGCAGTGACATTGCGCCTTCTGGTTTCAGCCACGACCGGCACTTGTGAAAGAACTCCCGATAAAGCCCAATCTTTTCGGCCGTACTATCGCCCGGACTGGCAAAATGCTCGAATGCCCCGATAGACACGATCGAGTCGTACTTGTGCGCTGGCTGATGGCTTATCCAGCTCTCCTTGCGAATCCGCAGGCCGGGGCGAGCGCGAGCGACAATATATTGGAACTGCGCCTCGCTCAATGTGAGGCCGGTAGCGGTCTCCACATGCGCGTAGGTCAGCGCCCGTTCCAGCAAACTGCCCCAACCGCATCCGATATCGAGGACGTGACGTGCACGCGAAATTCCGGCGGCGTCGAGGTGATAATCGATCTTGCGCCGCTGGGCTGCTAACAGGTCGTCGGGGTCGTCGCCATCGCGCCATAAGCCGCATGAATAGGTCAGGGTTTCGTCTAGCCATAGAGCATAGAACGCGTTGCTCACGTCATAATGATGTTGGATGGCCGCTTCTGTTCCGCCGCGCGTCGGAACCGCCTGAGTAGCGTTTCCATGGGGCGGCGGTTTGATTGTTGACATCCCTTGCTCCTAGATTCTACCTGAGCGAATCGTAGACAAAGGAATACAGCAAGGACAACAACGAATACGCGAAGCTGCTGGATCTCGTAACGCTGCTCGCGCACGTCATCGGCCACGACCCCTGTCAGCGGCAGAGCATCCACCGCCTGGGGCGGCGGCACATATTCAGCCGGCGGCTCCACCAGTTCCGCAGCTATTGGCCGGCGTCATTTCGCCCGATGGCGTTCTCATGCAAACGGAAATTGAGAAGTTATTGACGGCCATCAAGGCAGTGCACCCGCGGCATCGGTAGATGGTTTGACGGAACTGAAGCAACTTCCCGGATTCCCTGCATGAACCGACGAGCGATCCTTCCCCTTCTCTGCGGAGCGACACTGACGCTCGCTGCCAGTCCCAGTTTCGCGCGCGTTGGCGTGGTCGTCGGCATTGCTCCGCCCGCGCCCGTCGTCCAGGCGGTGCCCGCCCCGCCTGCCGCCGGATATGTCTGGCAGCCCGGCTACTGGAGCTGGAATGGCGCCCAGTATGTCTGGGTGCCGGGCGCATATGTCGCGGCACCTTATGTGGGTGCAGCATGGATTCCAGGACGCTGGATCAGGCACGGCGACGGTTGGGTATGGGCCGCTGGCCGCTGGCGGCGGTAAGGCCGGACTGACGCGCTTCGGTCGCCGCAGGCGCTTCATGAGCTCGCGTCAAACACCGTCAAACTTCGCTGACATTGACGGCGATCAATGCAGCGGCAGGTGATTTTGCCTCTACTGTCACCGGCCATTGAGGGACAATCATCACGGCAAGGAGGCAGCAGATGGACAATTCAGGCGTGCTTGAAAGGGTGAAGGTCCGCGAGGTCGCGGGCGTGTTTCCGTCCCGCACGGCTGCCCTTGCCGCCATGGATGACTTGCTGCTTGCAGGCTCTGACCGCGCGGATATTGCGGTTGCCGAAGGCGAGTGCCTGCGCAATCGGACTGGCGGCATCCCCATCCCGGCCGTGGAGCTCGCCGACATGCCGGGCACGCCATGACAGGAGCTTGTTGCACCTGAAGACATCGCCGCGGTTATTGCCCTGTGTGTTGCTATCATGAGCTGTATCGGCGCGATGATTGGCGCGGCGTCTGCGATCGCATCCGGAGGGACAACCACGTGCATTGTCATCTATGTGATTATCGGGGTGATTCTTGGCTGCGGCCTGGGCATGTAAGCACCGGAACAAAGATCCCTCACTGAAGTGGCCGGGTTGTCACCGGTCGCACGCGATTGCCCGCACGAGTTCAGGAGATCACGCTATGAGCGCACCCGGTCTCGACGAAACGGTACACAAGACAAACATATTGGCTCAAGGAGATCGCACAGGCGCTGAGTTGCGACCGGCATCGCGCCTGTACGGCATTGCGCGCGGTCCTGCATTGCCTGCGCGATCGTTTGTCAATCGACGAGGCGGTAGGATGATAAGCCTACACGATCCCTATAGTTTCGCACAGCTTCCATCTTGAACGCCAAATCGATTAGGACGGCTGGTCTCTCAGGTTAGTTGCAGTCGCCCGATGCAATGCCCGTTGGATGTTCTGCAGCAGATCATCTTCCTCGAAAGGTTTGACGAGATAACAATATGCGCCGGCAGCCAACGCCTGTGCCCGCGCATGTTCGTCTGCAAAGGCGGTTATAAAGATGATCGGGATGTCGTTCCCGGATGCAACCAGTTGGCTCTGCAGCTCAAGGCCGCTCAGCCCGGGCATGTGCACATCCAGGACTAGGCAAGCGGTATCTTTAAGCCGTCCGGAGGCCAAAAAGTCTTCGGCGGAGGGGAACGTATCGACGGCCAGCCCATAGGATTTGATGAGACGGCGAGCGGCCCTGCGCACAGAGTCGTCATCGTCGACGATCATGACGAGGCATCGGTCGTTCATGGAATGGCTTCCTCTATTGCAGGCAACGTAAAGCGAAAGACGGCACCATAAAGAGAGCCGGCCGTTGCCGACAGCCGCCCGCCGTGTGCGCGCACGATAGAATTACAAATCGGCAAACCCATACCCATGCCCTCGGCCTTGGTCGTAAAGAAAGCCTCGAAAATGTGGCCGGAGTTGGCAGAATTGAATCCCGTGCCAGAGTCCACCACGGTGACGGAAATCTCGCGGTCGTCGTCGATCTCGGACTTGAGCATCAATACCCTGGGCCGGTCACTGGTCTCACGCATCGCCTCGATGCCATTCATCACAAGGTTCAATATTACCTGCTGCACTTGGATCCTGTCGGCCCGAACAGACGGAAGATTGGGATCGAGTACGGTCTCGACCGAAACTCGATTCCTCTGGAGCTCGTGTCGGGTAAGCGCCAGGACCTCGTCGATCGTATCGTTGACGTCGACCGGTCCTCGTTCCGTTGAGGTGGCCTTAACCAGTCCGCGGATACGCCGGAGCACTTCGCTGGCGCGCCGGCCGTCGCTGACGATCTCCTGGATGGCCTCCCTGGCTTCCTCGATGTCCGCTGCTGGCCCGGCGAGAAAGCGCAGGCATGCCTGGCCATTGGCCACAATGGCGCCGAGCGGCTGGTTGATCTCATGGGCGATTGACGCCGACAGCTCGCCCAAGGTGTTGAGCCGCGCCACCCGCAGAAGTGTCTCGCGCGCTTCGTGCATGGCATCCTCCGCACGCTTGCGCTCGGTGATGTCCTCGATGATGGTGGGTATGCCTCGCAAGCCGCTTTCGGGATCGGGTGGCCTAGCCGTGCTGACCCTGACCCAAATGATCTCCCCATCCTTGCGCCGGTAGCGCTTCTCGACGTCGTAGCCAGCGCGCGGGTCCGCCAGCATGTGGTCAATCATCTCTTGCGTCGCGCGGCGATCATCCTCGTGAGTTATCTCAACCGGCCCTAGCGAGCGAAGGTCCTCGTCGGTATAGCCGAGCATTTTCTGAAAGGCTTCGTTGACGGCAACGAAGCGTTGATTGTCGTCGGTCAAGGCAATGCCGACCGCAGAGGCTTCGAACATGCTGCGCCATCGCTCCTCGCTAGCGCGCAACGTTTTTTCGGCGCGCCGCCGCTGCGCGACTTCCCCCTCAAGCTCGGCAGTGCGCGCTGTGACACGGCGCTCCAGCTCGGCATTCGCGTCGCGAAGTGCCGTTTCGGCACGTTGCCGCTCGCCGATCTCATGTCCGAGCGACTTGTTTGCTTTCGCCAGCTGTTCAGTGCTCGGGATAGCAAGTGCCAACGGCATTGCTTGCCAGATCACGATGGCTGTGCCAATCGAGGCCAAAGCGGTGACCAGCTTGATGATTCCGTCTGTCCAATAAGCGGGATACCATAACGTCAGCACCGCCATGACATGTGTCGTCCCGCACGCCAAAATGAATGCGCTGGTGAGTACGAATATTCCACGAAACGCCAAGTCGTGGCGTCTCGATACGAAATACACTAACGCGAGCGGGATCGTGTAATACGCAATTGCGATGGTAGCGTCCGACAAAACGTGGAGCCAAAGTAACCCCGGTTGCCATAGCAGACATACCCCATGGGGTATGTAGTTCTGCACCGACAACAACTCAGACAGTGATGACAGCATGGCGTCCTCGGCAATAGTTGAGGGTGCCGGGTATCGGCACTATCGAACGGAGACCGGCGTCGCCATGACGGCGGTTCGTATGGGGTTGGCTGCTCGTGCCTCCGGACGATCGCGAGTTGGAAACTGCGGAACCTCGGCATTTGGCATCGGTTCGCGATCCCGCTCTGGAGATGGTTTCTACGGGTCGAAAGCCAGGGACGCCAGCACTGCCAGACGTATCGCGTCGGCAAGACGCCTTGTGCGGAGCCGCTCAAGCATCCGGATGCGGTGAACCTCAACGGTGCGCACGCTGATCCCGAGTTCGAAGGCGATTGTCTTGTTCGCCTGGCCGACGACCAACCCATCCAGCACCTGCCGCTCACGTCGCGATAATGTGGCGATGCTCTTTGCCGCTTCCGCCACTTTCACGTCACGCTCGTTGCCGGCATGGGCGGCCTCGATTGCGAGAATCAGATGCTCATCGTCGAAGGGTTTCTCGATAAAATCGCATGCTCCCGCTTTCAGCGCCCGCACCGCTGTAGGGATGTCGCCATAGCCTGTCATGAGAATGACCGGCATACGGGAACCGAGCGCGTGCATCCGCTCCAGGATCTGCAACCCGTCAATCCCGGGCATTCTCACATCGAGAAGGACACATCGGCCCGCCAATCCGGGCGCCGCATCGAGGAACGCCTGTGGTGTCCCATATTGAATGGTCCCGAACCCCGCAGCCTGCAGCAGCCGTTGCAGGGCGGTACGGAACCGCGCATCGTCGTCGACGATGTGGATCGTCCGCTCATCGGCCATGTTATTGTTCCCCCGTCGCCCGGACGTCGCTGAGTTTCGGAAGGCCTCCAAAAGGTGAGCTTTCCCCAAATAGCGACCCGGTATTGACACTGGTCAAGTCCTTCGATCGGGCCGGGCGGACAAGAATCGGTGGTCATCCGGCCTCCTCTGCGCACTTATTCGCGACTAAAAAGCCGCAAACGAACCTGCCCCAATTGCCAAAGCGGAATGCGGGAGGGGCGGACAACGATGGACGGACCGATATGAGGTATTCTTTTCATGTGGTTGGCGACGGAAGTTCCTACTATGACGATGACGGAATGGAATTCCCTACCAACGAAGACGCCTTGGCGCGACGCCCGCTCTTGCGGAGGAGATGGCGTATGCCGCAGTCCGATCAAATCCCTGACGCGTGCTGGTCGACTGCGTTGCAGGAGGGAGGAAGGGCGAACGAAAATCCGCGGCGCAGCGACCAAGCGGAGTGCCGCGCCAGTTGGCACGATGGCGGAGCGCAGCGAGCAAGCCGCAATTTTCGCTTCGCCCGAGTGCCACAGTGCGGCCGGGACCCACGCCGGGGGTCGTCCGGCGCGGTTGCCGCTGCGCGCGATCACCGACTCGGTACAAGGTCGGAGCCGGTATCCGTCTGCCGTGCAGCTATGCGGCGCGGAGCATTACGGGAAGCCAGCCGGTGCCGGTGAACAGTTCGGCGGCGCGGTCGGCCATGTCGCCTTTCTTGAGTGTGGCGATGTTGTCCGTCGCGCCTTGTCCTTGACTTCGATGACCGCCTCGCAGATCAGCGCCTTGGAGACGCGCCCGATATAGCCGCCCATGGTAGGCTGCCACCACTACGCTATGTCGAGCGCCACGGCTGTGGCGATCTGGTCAGCGCACGGGCTGTGCGCCGGCTTGACGGTGCATGACACGCAGTATGCAAGCAGCTTGAATGAGCGTATCGGCGTCCTGCGTCAGCCGCCAGTACCACAACGCCTCGGTATCTTCGGGCAGCGCGTGGCCCACAAGGATGCCGCCGTGTGCAGGCCAATCAAGCGACCGAAAGCAGTGTCCCCGGCGGGCCGCGTCCTTCCCGGCCACCCGAAGGGCCTGGCCTTGAAGTGAAGGTTGTTAATACGATCGTCTCGCGCGGTTTTGGGGCCGATGGGAGATATTGTGGGTGGCGAGCGAACAGGATAACACGCAGCCAGCATCATCACATCAGACCACTGCAGCGCGATGGAAGCGTTGGCGCGGCCTGTCGGTTCAGGCGCAGTTCGAGCACGTCATCGTTCTGTTTCTGAGCGCGCTGATCGCAGTGGTGGTCGCCCTGACAGTCTGGAGCCTTGCGCTCAAGGTGCTTGCCATCTTGCTGCAATCAAATCCCTTCGCCGCCGCGGATCCGACCGTATTTCAAAGCCTTTTCGGGATGATGTTCACGGTGATCATCGCACTGGAATTTCGCCGAACCCTGCTGGTAATAACAGAACGACAGCAGAGCATCGTCCACGTGCGCGCCGTCGTGTTAATCGCCATGTTGGCAATCGTCCGCAAGCTGATCATTTTCGACCTGGCCGGCGGAGCGGCCGTCGAGCTGTTTGCTCTTGCTGCGGCCATCCTGGCACTGGGCGGAGTGTACTGGCTCGTTCGGGACCGGGAGACACGTGACGCGGCATCGCCAAACTGACTTGCGATGCGCGATCGACGGTACCGCTCGTCGATCCGTGACGAGATCCTGCGTGCCATCGACAAGAACGCGCGGCTCACACGGAAGGTGGCAGCATGGCCGTCGGCATAAGAACAACTTCGTCCGCCATGCCAATGACCAGCACTGGCATGGCGAGCACTAAAAGTCGAGCAAGGAGGCCGGTTGTCCAAACGGCGTCTGTTTCTGCAACAGGACATAAGCCAAATCCAGTCTGTCCGCTACGCCGCGCAGTGCTCTGCCGTGCAAGTGACCGCGTTGGCATAGGCAGCATTGCGGCGTTGGCTCTTTTGGTCATGCCGGGTGGCAACTCGTGCCACCAACTGTACAAGTTACCCGACGATCTCAGCGGCGTTTTGGTAACGAGTGTGGCGCCCCTATAAGCCCGACCGACGACAGAGGTCTCCATGTCGGCGACGTTATCGAGACCGTGCAGATGGCACCGGCGAAAGCCCCGGAGGATGTGATGCAGCGATTTGCCCACATGCGGCAGCAAAACAAGCATTGCGTGCTCCTGCTGGTGTGGGGCGACGATGCCAACCGTCTATCGCCGTAACTGCTGGACGATGGCTAGTGCGTCTGCTCACGCAGCCCGTGTGCCTCTGCGATACTCCCTCGGCGGAACACCATATGCGGCCCGGAGTTTTCGGCCGAAATGGGCATGTCGGAGGATCCCCCTGCAGCCATCACAGGGCGGTTCGCATCAGTGTGTGGCATTTCGGACTCACCCAGCCCACACAACCAAGACGAGAGCGTTGAATAGCCCCGCCCCAAGACCCGACCGATGCCTCTGCTCAGTGAAGCGAAGCCCTGTCCGCGCTAAGCTGGTCAGTCAGGGACTTGTAGAACAACGCAAAGCCCTGCATGACCAATAGGTAATCCGTCTGCGGCCACGCAAAACCGTGCGCCATCTGCAACAGCACCGGATTTTCAGCTTCCAGCTCTTCAATGATTTCCAGGGTGAAGGCCTCGGAGCCCTGGTTATCTATCAGGCGAACGATCTTCTCGCGGGTCTGCGCGGTCACCCTCGGCAGCGGACTCAACAGCGACCGCTCGTCGCCTGGCGTGGTTGGCGCGAGCAGCAGCCGGTAGAACATCCCGAAACCAACCATGATCCTGCGGTAGTCTCCGAGGCTGTGGGCGCACTTCGCGATCATATCGAAAAGCTCGGGGTTGTTCTGTCTGAGGTGGTCCTCGATTTCGATCATGCAGGCGTCGGGACCTCGATCATCAAACTCCCGGGCAATGCGTTCACGGATCAGTGGGGTGACAAGCGGTAAAGGGCTCACTGCAACGATCCTCGATTCCGTTCGATGACGCCGATTGCTTAGCCGCTCGCCACGGGTCGCGCAATCGTGAGAAGGCGGCTGAGTGCGAGTGCATCGGCTGCATGTCCAGCCTTTGCACGAACCCCAAGTCTCACGCCTCGTGAGCAAGAGGTGCTGACAAGGGTCGCGCAAGGCAGGTCAGCCTGGAAAATTGGCGAAATACTTAAGATAGGCCATAGAACCGCTGAATGGATACCGAAAGCGCCTGTCGGAACAGGGAGCCACCAACCGAACTCAAGCTTGCATGATCGCGGTTCGAGATCGGATGATTCATCCCTTGGAAAGCAGCGAGACGCAAAGGCTACAGGTACCAGACCGTGTTTGCGCCGCACGCAGCGGTGATCCCGCTTTCTCCCAGAATAGGCCCCGTATTCTTACAGGTTGTGGCAGTGTAGCTTGAACGACACAATAGTGAACGGGTCACTCCGGCGAGGCTCGGCATGCCGCGATACTTCTTCATCCTCGACGACGAACAGCAGATCGATGACAGAATGGGAACCGTCCTCGTTGATGACGAGGCGGCACGGTATCATGCGCACCAGATCATTGCCGAACTCCAAGCGGACTCCAGCTTCGCCGACTACCGCGGTCAAATGATCGTTACGCGGGATGGCAGCGAGATATTCCGGATACCTTTCGCGCCCGATGCGGGACGACCTCGATAGCCTTGTTGTCCACCGGATGGCAGGTGACGCGCCAACACCGTATTGATTGCAGAAGGATGTACCGGCGCGCGGTCAGACCTCCGTTCGCGGTGAATAGCAGATGTGAGGGACGGGTTTTGGCGCAGGGTGTTGATTTGCCTGCAATCTGATCCCATAGTTGGCGCAAATCAGCGATGAAACATAGACACACGACTGTCTGCAATAATGCTGGATGAGATTGGTGACGCCCTTGACGCAAGGCTTATCCCGTTAACTCAGGTCTGTCTATATGTAGTATCCACGCCTGCAGCGGGAGTGGATCAGAGCATTTTGGGACCCTTGCGAGGATTGTCCCGCTTGATGATGTCCCAATAGCTCTCCGGTTCGTGGCGCGCGGCGAGGCCCAGCATGGTCTCGAACGAAACATGCCGGTAGAACCGGCGGTTGTAGCGAAAGACGAACTCATCGAGATAGGTGTCGACGTGCTTGCGGCGCAGGCCGTGATACGTACCCAGCGCCCATCGCTTCAGCAGCGAGAAGGCGCGATGGCTCCACGGCAATACGATGTGCGCCGCCATTCTGCCGACGATGCGCGGATCGTGCCGATAATCGCCCGACAATCCGGGATACGACGCGTGGCCATCGCTGATCAGCGTGGCTCCCGGCTTCACATTGGCCCTGACGAAGGCCTCGATCGAGGCGGCCGTGTTGTCGGCGATCATGGCGAGGCGGAGACGCCCGGAGCGCGTACCGAGGTACTTTGCCCCCTTCCGTCTCGGCTTGCTCGTGTTGGTATCCCGGTCAATCACCTCAATGGCACCGGCAATGAGGATTTTGCCGGCGTTGCCAGGCTCAAGGAACGTATCGCCGACCCGGAATGGGATCTCCGCCTGATCGACTTCAACGACTCCCTCGAGCGGATCGCGGTTCGGATTGGCCATTGATCGCCGGAGCTTTTGCGTCAACAGCCAAGCCGTCTTGTAGGTGACGCCAAGCTGGTCCGCCAACTGTCGCGCCGACATGCCGTTGGAATGGGTCGCCATCAAATGCGCCGCCCAGAACCACATCGTCAGCGGCAGCTTGGAACGGTGCATCGCTGTGCCAGCCGTAATCGAAGTTTGCCGGCCACAGTCGAGACATTCGAACAGGCGTGGGCGGCTATTCAGCGCGACACCGCGAGGCGCGCCGCAGGCGGGGCAGGCGAAACCGCCTGGCCAGCGGCACTTGAACAGAAACGCCGCACAACACGCCTCGTCGGAAAACGCCGTTTGAAACTCCGAAAGCGAGCGCGCCCTCGCCATCGATTGCTCGTCCCCCCGATTCCACACGTGGCCAGCCGAACCACTCACACGCTATATGTAGTGTCGACCTGAGTCAACGGGATAAGCCTCCGACGCGGCGCCTCGGCGAGTATTCGATCCAGGAATGCCAATAGTCCGCAAGTAACGGCCCGGCCTCACCATCCGTGATGCTCCGCCCCGTCGGTCGGCAGGCCGGCCAGTCGCAGGCCGTCGCGAAGTCGCTCCCAATCTTCGCGACGGCTGATCGGATAGAGATGCAGTAGCCACCGCACGATCGCCTGGTCGGTCGCGGGCTCGGCGCCGAACCAGTTGGCACGGATCCCGGCAAGGAACCGATCGGCCTCCGCCGCTGCCGCATCGATGTGTCCGAGATGGGCAAGGGCGGCCACCCGCCAGGCAGCGCGCGTGTGGTGAAGGACATCCTGCGCGCGTTCGGCGGTCGCCAGCGCGCCTTCATAGTTCCCGGCCAGGAACTGGATGTCGAATTGATAGGCCCAGTGGGTGCGCGTCGGCGGGGCAACCGAAATATCCAGCGCCGGCCCCGCCAGCGCCATTCCTCGCTCCGGCCGGCCGCAAAACACCAGCAGCAATGCGCCCGAGATCAGCGTGAAGGAATCGTTCGGGTTGAGTTCGCAGGCCAATTCCATGTGCATCTCGGCCTGGGCGTATTGCTTCGCCATGGCGTGGGTCCAGGCCAGGCAGCGATGCGCGCCCGCGTCCGAAGGATCGAGCTGCACGGCCCGTTGTGCGAGGTCGAGTGCCCTCCGCTCTGCATCCCGCGAACGATACATTCCCGGGTGCGAGATGTGGCCGATGTTCTGAAGGTTCGCCAACCCGCAATAGGCCGGGACGAAGTTCGGCGCCGCCTCGATGATTTCTGCGAATTGTCGGGCCGCGCGATCCAGGTACTGCGCACTGAAGGTGCGGACCAGCATCTGGCAACGCAGCCACCGGTCATAGATGCCAAGCGATACGTCCGGGTGCTCGGCGAAACGCTCGAGCCGTTCGGCCGACACGTACACGTTGAGCGCCATTGCAACGCGCTGGACGACGCGGCGCTGCGAGTCGAACCAGCTTTCGAGCCTGAGTTCAAACCCGTCGCTCCAGATGTACAGGCTGGTCTCCAGCTCTTTCAGCATGAGCAGCAAATGGACGGCCTGGCCATTCTGATGAGCGGTCATCTGCAACTCGTAGCGGCCCGCTCCATCCGCCATGGACGTGGTTGCCGGGAATGGCGCATCGGTGACCTGCCATTCGCGGAAGCGTACCAGCGAGGCGATCACGTGCTGTCGGAAACCGTCCACCAGGTGCACTTTGTCAGCGTCGACCGCATGCGTGGTCACCTCCCGGAGCAACAATCTCAGCCTGGTTTCCTGCTTCGGCGCGACGGGTGCCGCGGCAACCGGCTGGATCCGCTCGTCGGGCAGCGCCGGCTCGAGCAGACCGGTCTTTATCTCGGCAACCAGCCGCTGCGTGGCCGCCGCCGGCTCCATGCCATGTTCTTCGTCCAGCAGATCCCACAGAGCCTTGTAGGCGCGGAGCGCGCCGGCCGTGTCGCCGATCGTCGCACGCGCGCGCATGAGTCGCCGGCACGCTTCCTCATGGGTCGGATCGAGGTTGAGGATCGCCTCGGCCAGGGCGCTTTGCCTGCCGTAGTCAAGCCCTTCGCCGGCAAGTGCCGTCTCCAGCGCACGCAGGAGCCGATCGCCTACCGTCGTCCGCTTGGCGACGACCCATGTGCGAAACGCCGGATCGACATCATCGAGCCCGGCCAGTAACTCGCCGCCAAGGCGTGGGTGTTCGAGCAGGAGCGGATGCACCTCCCCTGCTTCGGCAGCTTCGATCACAGCCCATACATCGACGTCGACGGCGTCGTGCTCGAAGCCGATCTCGCGTGCATTCACGTGCAGGCCGCCAAATCCAGCGGTCGCGAGAAGACCGCGCAATTCCCGGATCACCTGGCGCAGCACGGCACGGGCCTGCGCTTCGCCGGATTCGGACCACAGCAGCCCCACCAGCCGCTCGCGCGTTTCGCGCAGCTTCTCGCTCAGTGCGATGTAGCCGAGCATTGCCCGCAGCTTCAGGCTCCTGGTCCGGACCTCCCGCCCGCCAAATTGCAGGACGACCGGTCCAAACAAGGAAAGCCGCAAGACCAGGCGGAATTCGGCGACAGGGCTGGCGGCGAGCTGGCGTGGCACCAGAACAACCCCCCAAAGGTTTCTTGCAGTGCAGCGTAACGTTAAGTAACACCGGCCCACAAGGCCACCGGCGCTCGACGACTCACGCCCGCTTCACGTCGCCTGTGCTGGCGTTGCCTCTCCGCAAGCCGATCGGCGATGGAGCGCGACGCAAATGGCGACCATGTTGATCCAGCCGCCCGCGAACAGGGCGGTATATCCCACGCCCCTTGGACCGCAGGCTCTCGGGACGCGCGCGCATGAGCCACGCGCAGGGACGCCATATGTCACGCCCGTTGGGCTGCAGGCTCATAGCTGCGTTGATGATTTTGCGAACAGGCTGCTTGCCGGACAGAGCGCATTCGGCCGCCTGCCCGAACGGGACCTTCGCGAATTGGTGCAGCGGTCATCGGTGCGCACGTTGCGGGAGCGCGAGCACCTCTTCCGGCGTGGCGACCCCGGGCGGACCGTGTTCGCTGTGCTGGCTGGCTATGTGAAACTGTCCTCGCTGACCGCCAGCGGACGCGAGGTCGTATTGGAGATCGTTCGTCCGGGCGGATGCTTCGGCGAATTGGCTGTCCTCAACAGCGCACCACGCGCCGCCGATGCAACCGCGATCTCGCGATGCCGGTTGCTGGCAATCGACGGAAGACAATTCACGCAGGTCATGGGACGCAGCCTCGAAGGGCTGCAGGCGATGGTCAAGCTGATCAGTCACCGGCTCCACACGGCGACGCAGCGGGTGTTGGACTCTGTCGCGCTGCCGGCCACGGCGCGGCTGGCGAAGGCTCTCCTGCAACTGGCAGAACTGCATTGCCCCACCGTGCGCGACGGTGCCCGCATCGAATTGCGGGTGTCCCAGGCCGAGCTTGGCGGATTGGCAGGTCTCACCCGCGAGAGCGTCAACAAGACGCTTGCGGTCCTGCGTGATGCCGGTTGGATATCGCAGTCCAATGGTTCTGTGACGCTGGTCGATGTCGCGGCACTGGCCTCCTTTTTGTGCGATCACGCGGAGATGTAGGGACGTCGATACCCCCGCCTAATTCATCACCTGGATCATCTCGCGCACGTGCGGGTACACCTCGCGAGCCCAGCGCCTGCCGCTGAACACGCCGTAATGCCCGACGCCGGTCTGCACGTGGTTCTGCTTCAGGTTGACCGGAATGCGGCTGCACAGATCGAGCGCCGCCATCGTCTGGCCGATTGCGCAGATGTCGTCGCGCTCTCCTTCCACCGTCAGCAGACCCGTGCGGCGGATCGCGGCGGGCCGCACCGTCTGGCCGTGCCAGGTCAGCGCGCCGCGCGGCAGGTCGTGGGTCTGGAACACGCGCTGCACCGTCTCGAGGTAGAATTCCGCCGGCAGGTCCATCACCGCGCC
>Ga0210402_10003367_pt1 | contig 15047 bp, 10 predicted proteins | sample IncBWC7MmetaG_FD_161055 | JGI IMG/M metagenome (GOLD analysis project Ga0210402, IMG submission 161055) | Forest soil microbial communities from Barre Woods Harvard Forest LTER site, Petersham, Massachusetts, United States - Inc-BW-C-7-M | ecosystem: Environmental > Terrestrial > Soil >...
TATGCCCGATGCGATGCTGGCAGCCACCCGGTCGGCCAATTCAGCCCTCGCCTCAGCCGGGAGAGCCAAGGCAGCGGCGGTGATTTCTTCGATTGAGACGGTCATGGCTGATGGACGGAATTATCGTTCCCGTCGGATTGAAAGTCAATTCGACGGTTGTGGTCGTGTCAGCGGCTAAATTCGCGGCATCCGCGAGCTCGCGGGCGGAAGCGACCAATTGGCGCTTGGAACTGCAAGCCAGGGAACAGGGCTTCGTCATTTCAGCTGCCCGACCCCAAATTCCTTGCTGGTCAGGCGTAGGCGTCGGGGAAAAGCGGTGTGTCAACCCCTTCTTCGGGCCGTGCTTGTCACCGGCCGGATGTAAGGTTAATTGTTGGTGGTTCGGATCGTATGTCGCGCCTTCGCATTGTTACCTTCAACATCGCCCATGGTCGTGGCCTCATGCCCGTCTCCGGCCTTACTTCGCGTCGCCGGCTCGAGGCGCGCCTGCAAAAAATCGCGCATTTGATCCAACGTTTGGAGCCCGACATCGTCGCCCTCCAGGAGATCGATGAGAATTCCCGCTGGGCTGGCAGCTTTGATCATCTTGAGTTCCTGCGCCACCACACCGGGTTCCCCCATGCGATCTTCGGCGTCAACAACCGCCATAACGGCCGCCTCCACCTCAATTATGGCAATGCCCTGTTGTCGCGCCATCCGATCCTTGGGTGGGAGACCATCACTTTCGGCCAGCGTCGCATCGGCGAGAAAGGGTTTCTTTTCGCCGAGATCGACATCCATGGCTGCCGCGTGCCGGTCGTGAACCTCCATCTCCACTTCGGTGCGCGCGAGCGGCGGTTTCTCCAGCTCCGGCAGCTCACCGACTACCTGAAAGAGAAGCAGCGCCACCGCCATGCCCACTGGCACATGCCTCCCATCCTTTGTGGCGATCTCAACAACCCGCCGCATGTCCCCGATGCCACCGCCTCGCTGCTCACTTACTTCTCGAGCCACGGCGACTACACGTTGCATCCCGGGGCGGGCGTGCACACATTCCCATCGCCCTGGCCGCGCCGCACGCTCGACTTTGTTTTTCTTCCACCGCGCTGCATCGAGCCGCGCTGCGAAGTCATCCGCACGCTGCTTTCCGACCATCGTCCGGTGATGGTTGAGTTTGCCCTGGGCAACTCAATCGACCACGGGTGACACGGATAAAATCGCCAGGAACAGCAGAGATTCCTCGGATGGCTGCCAATGAACTCGTTTCCCTGCACTGTAGGTCGGGCTTTACGCCCGACATGTCGGGGATAAACCCCGACCTACAAGAAAATGTCTTGTGCGAATCGGTTCATTGGCGCGTTCCACGCAAGCCGCGCAGTGGCTTGCTCAGGGTCTCGGAATGACAAAATAAAGGATGGGTCGCAAAGGCATACCGATGTGACCAAGTAAATCGAAAATGCTTTAAAGCCATTTCTGGCCCCAATCTGCTAATCCGTGTCCATCTGTGTCATCCGTGGTTAAAAACCACGTTCCCTGCAGAATCCTTTTGCGCCCGGCGCAACTTTTTGCGGTCATTAACACCCATGTCCCGCCTCACCGACGCCTTTGCCCGCGCCAAGAAAGAAAATCGTGCGGCCTTTGTCGCCTACCTCTGCGCAGGCGATCCCGATTTCGACACCTCTCTCGCGGCCTGCCGCACGCTGATCTCGGCCGGGGTGGATGTGCTTGAGCTCGGCGCACCTTTCTCCGATCCGCTGGCCGATGGCATCGCCAACCAGCTCGCCGCCCAACGAGCCCTCGAGGCTGGCATGACGACGGCGCGTGTTTTGGACTTGGCCAAGCGCGTCCGTGGCTCGACGGCGGTGCCGCTTGTTCTCTACACGTACTACAATCTCGTTTTCGCCCACGGCATCGATGCCTTCGTGCACAGGGCCAAGGCGGCCGGGATCGATGCGCTGCTCGTGCTCGATTTGCCGCCGGAGGAGGCAGGCGAACTGCTGGCGGTGTGCCAGTCGCATGAAATGGGCACGGTTTTCATCGTCGCACCGACGACGCCCCCCTCGCGCATCGCCAAAATCTGCGCTGCGGCCACCAGCTTTATTTACTATGTCTCACGCGAAGGCGTCACCGGCGTGCGCGACCAGCTTGCGGCGGGCATCCCGGCGGCCGTCGCGCAAATCAAGCAACACACGCAGCTGCCGGTCGCGGTCGGTTTCGGCATCTCGACCCGCGCGCAGGTGGCCGAGGTTGCCGCCCATGCCGACGGTGTGGTCGTGGGCAGTGCGCTCGTCAATATCATCAAGGCCAACCAGCCCGACCGCATCCAAATCGTCACGCAGCTCCTGGCCCATGCGACTGACCTGGCCGCGGGCACGCGCCGTAATTGATGATAGAGCATTTAAAATCAAGCATCTGCCGACGAAATTTTGCCACGAAGGATCGCATAGAAATACCGGTTCATAACAGCAACCCCCCGCGTTTTCTTTGAGTGCTTTGTGACCTTTTGTGGCTAAATATTTTCGAAACCGCCCTAACCGCCTATCACCCATGCCCCGACGAATCCTGCTGATCGACGACGACCGCCTGCAGTTTCGTTACACGCAGGCGCAGTTTAAGAATTTCCGGGCCGATCGCTACGATCTCGATTGGGCCGAGACTTACGAGGAAGGCCTCGCGCAGCTGCTCAGTGGCGACTACCGTGCCTGCCTCCTCGACTACCAGCTCGGCTCGCGCGACGGGCTGGAGCTCATCCGTGAAGCGGTTGCGAAAAACTGCCGCACGCCGATCATTTTTCTCACGGCGGAGTCCTCGGAGAATGTCGACATCCAGGCGATGAATTTGGGCGCGCTCGATTATCTCATCAAGGGCGAGATCACGCCGCGCATGCTGGAGCGTTCATTGCGTTATGCGCTGAAACTCGACGAAACGCTGGGTGCGTTGCGCGAGCTCGCCACGCACGACCAGCTCACGGGCCTGCTCAACCGGCGCGAGTTCGACCGCCTGCTGGCCGAGGAGGTTGAGCGTTCGCGGCGTTTCGGGCGCCCGTTCGCCCTCGTGCTGGGCGACATCGATCACTTCAAGGAGATCAATGACCGCCATGGGCACCAGGCGGGCGATGCGGTGCTGCAGGAAGTTTCGCGGCGGATGGCCACCGGCCTGCGTTCAGTGGACCGGCTGGCGCGGTTTGGCGGCGAGGAGCTGGCAATGATCCTGATGGAAACCGACCGCGCTGCCGCGCTCGAGGCGGCGCAGCGGGCCGGGGCCGAGCTGGAGTGCGCCCCGATCAAGGCCAATGGCGGGACAAATGTGCGGGTGACGATGAGCTTTGGCGTGGCGGTGATGCCGCAGGATGCGGATTCGGTCGAGGCGCTCGTGGCCGCGGCGGACAAGGCGCTCTATGCGGCAAAGGCGCGCGGGCGCAACTGCGCGGTGGCGGCGACAAGTGCGTAGCGCCCGCGGTTCAAGGTTCCCGGTTCAAAGTTCAAGGTTTAACCGAACTGCTCCGAAAGAAAAAACGGATGCCGAAGGGAAAACTTTGAACTTTGAACCTTTGCCAGATCACGTCGCGTTCGCCGGATTGGGCACGGGTTCGACCGTCTCCGCGGTTTCGGAGGCTTCGCTTTCAAAGGGATAGAGTTTGGTGAAGTGGGTGAATTCAATGAGCTCAAAGCGGCCGTCGAGGTGCTCGACGACGGCGGTGAGCGATTCGACCCAGTCGCCGGAATTCAAGTAGTGGATCTCGCCGAGCATTTTGTCCGCCGCGGTGTGGATGTGTCCGCACATGACGCCAATGCAGCCGCGGCGCCGGGCGAGGGCGGCGATGTGATCCTCGAATTTCGAAACGTGGCTGACGGCGGATTTGACGCGCGCTTTCACGGCCTTGCTCAGGGAATAGTATTCCTTGCCGCGCCACGCGCGCCAGTGGTTGTAGAGGCGGTTCAGGCGCATGAGCGCGCGATAACCCCAGTCGCCGATGTAGGCGAGAAAGACAAAGTTCTGGGTGATGGTGTCGAACACGTCGCCGTGCAGCACGAGATAGCGCCCGCGCACGGATTCGTGGATGTAGTCCTCGACGATGCGCAGGTTTTCAAACTCGAGCGGCAAAATCTTGGCGAGCACGTCGTCGTGGTTGCCGCGGAGGTAGATGACCTCGGTGTCGCGTTTTTCGAGTTTCTTCAGGACGATGCGGACGAAGCGCGTGTGCGACTTGGGCCAGTGGCCGCCTTTCTTGAGCACCCAGCTGTCGATGATGTCCCCGTTGAGGATGAGTTTTTCGCAACGGGTGTGCTTGAGAAAATGGTTAATCTCATGAATTTTGCAGTCGAAGGTGCCAAGGTGAACATCGGAGATGATCACCGTTTTGACCCTAAGTGACTTCAGATCGTTCGGCATCGCGGTTAGCAGGCTGTTGAGGCTAACAAAATTGGGGCAGGCGGGCTAGGGGCGCGGCGAAGAAGTCACGCAATCTTCACCTGCCGGTGCGGCCCCATTCAGTTTTGCCGCAACTGGCCTGGCCGGCCCCATGATTTTGAGGCTGCGCGGCAGCACCGTGACCTCGACATTGGCGGTGGTGTCATGCGTCTCGCCGTCGGTGTGGAGGCGGCCGGGCGCGGTGCGTTCGATGATGAAGTGGCCGCCGCGCAGGCGTTCCACGCTCGGGCTGCCGTCGAGGGTGTTGGTGAAGAGGCGCACGGCGAGAGGGAGGGCGTTGAAAAATCCGACGGACTTGATGGCGATGAGGTCGAGCGAGCCGTCATCCACGCAGGCGCCGGGCGCGATCATGGCGTCGTTGCCGTATTGGTCGGAGTTGGCGACCGTGATGAGAAAGGCGCGGGTGGCGAGCGTCTTGCCGTTGGTGATGATAAAAGCCTGGGGCTTGAAGGAAAAATAGGTGCCCAAGGCCGTGCGCACGTAGGCCGGCAGGCCGCGCCGGGTCAGCTGGTTGAAGCGAAAACTGATTTCGGCGTCGAAACCGATGCCCATGGCATTGAAGAAGGGCCGGCCGTTGGCGAGGCCGGTGTCGATTTCGCGCACCTGGCCGTGCAGGAGGGTGCGGAACGCTCCCCGGCCCGGCCCGGGGATGCCCAGGTGGCGGCCGAGGCCGTTGCCGGAGCCGCAGGGAATGAGGCCGAGCGCGGCGTCGTTGTGCACCAGGGCCTGGGCGACTTCATTCATCGTGCCGTCGCCGCCGACGGCCACGATGAGGCCGCAGCCGTCATCGATGGCGCGGCGGGCGAGTTCGGTGGCGTGGAGCGGGCGCTCGGTGACGACGAGATCCGCGTCGAGCTTGTGCTCGGCGATGAAGGCATGGCAGCGCGCGAGCAGCGATGGATCGTGCTGGTTGCGGCCGGAACAGGGATTGAAAATGAACCGGGTCTTTAACATGAGGCGAGTTGCAGCGAAGGCGGGAGCGAGGCCGGCTGGGCGAGCTCGACCAGGTCGCGTTCGAAACCGGCGACGATGGCGTCCCACGGTATCATTTCAGCGGTGGTGCGTGCAGCCGGGCCGAGGCGGTGGCGGAGCGGAGTATCGTTGGAAAGGATACGCACCGCATCGAGAAAGGCAACCCGGTCGGCGCAGGGCACAAGCCAGCCGTTTTCGCCGTGGCGGATGAAGCGTGCGGCAGCGGCGTAGTTGAAGGCGGCGACCGGCAGGCCGCTGGCCATGGCCTCGAGGACGACATTGCCGAACGTCTCGGTGAGGCTGGGATAGAGAAAAAGATCGGCCGAGGCGTAATGGGCGGCGAGTGCCTCGGGGTCGAGAAACCCGGGGAAATGAACCCAGGGGTGCGCGCGCTGAAGTTTTTTCCGGAGCGGGCCGTCGCTCGCCAGGATGAATTTTGCCCGCGGATGCGCGAGGCGAATGGACGCGCAGGCCTCGATCAGCAGCGGGTAGTTTTTTTCCGGGGCGAGTCGGCTGACATGCACGACGGCCAGGTCGCCGGGCGCGAGGCCCCATGACGCGCGCAGGGATTCGCTGCGATGCGCCGGCGAGAAGAGTTTTGTATCCACCCCGCGGGCGAGCAGGCGGAGACGCGCGAAGCCGGCGCTCGCGAGTTCGGCATTGAGCACATCGGTCGGGGCGAAGGTGGCTCGGGTGCGGTTATGGAAGTGGCGCAGGTAGGCGAGCGCGGGGCGGTTGAGAAAGCCAAAACCGTAATGGCGGCTGTAGGCATGGAAGTTGGTGTGAAAACTGGAGCTGACGGGCAGGCCGAGGGTGTGCGCGGCACGCAGCGCGGAATAACCGAGCGGGCCTTCGGTCGCGACGTGCACGAGATCCGGCCGATCGCGGCCCCACTGCGCCAGCAACCGGCCTCGGGCGGGCAGGCCGAGGCGGAGAAAGGAATAGCCGGGAATCGGCAGGCTGGGAAAAAGCTGCTCACGATAGCCGCTCTGCGTGGCCGGTGCGTCGGCGGAGTTTTGCCGCGGGCGAAAAACCGTCACATCGTTGCCGCGGCGGGCGAGGCCCTCGACGAGGCGTTGCAGGGTCATGGCGACCCCATTGATTTCAGGCGGAAAAGTTTCGGTAACGAGCGCGAGTTTCAACGCAGGGAGTGGATGCGGTGGCACCCATCGAATGAAAAGTTTTCGGGTTTCACGCAAAAGTAAAGTGACGTCAGGGGGGTAATATCACATGGTCGTAACAATTCATCCATGACGGCTAAAGCGACACACGGCACGATTCACATCCTGACCGGCCCGACGGCGGTGGGCAAGACCGAGCTGGCGCTGCGTTGGGCGGAGACGCACGGGGCGGAAATCGTGTCGTGCGACTCGCTGCTGTTTTACCGCGGCATGGACATCGGCACGGCGAAACCGACGAAGGCCGAGCAGGCGCGCGTACCGCATCACCTGGTGGACATCCTCGACGTGGAAGAGCGGATGGACGTGGCCCGGTTTGTCCAGCTCGCGCGGGCGGCGGTGGAGGCCATCGCGGCGCGGGGCCGGGCCGTGCTGGTGGTCGGCGGCAGCGGATTGTACCTGAAGACGTTCTTCGCGCCGGTGGCGGACGGGGTCGAGGTGCCGCCCGAGGTGCGGGCGCGCGTGGAAAAACTTTCGCTGGCGGACGCGGTGGCGGAGTTGCAACGGCTGAACCCGCACGGATTGGAAAAATTGGATGCGGCGAATCCGCGGCGTGTGGCGCGCGCGCTGGAGCGGTGCCTGGCTTCCGGAAAAACGGTGCGCGAGCTGACGGAGGAATTCGCGCAACAGCGCCCGCCGTTCGACGGCTGGCGCAGCGTGCTCACGCGGCTCGACCGGCCGCCGGTGGACTTGGCCGGACGCATCGAAGCGCGCGTGGCCGCCATGCGACGCGGCGGCTTGGTGGATGAGGTGCGCCGCTTGCGTGCGGCGGGCCTGGAAAAAAATCCGAGCGCGGCGCGGGCCATCGGCTATCGCGAGGTGCTGGCGATGCTGGATGGAAAGCTGGGCGAGGCGGCGCTGGCGGATGAAATTGCGAAAAACACCCGCGCGCTTGTGAAAAAGCAGCGGACCTGGTTTCGAACCCAACTGCCAGCTCACCGCGTCGTTGGAGCGGACGAGAATCAGCTGTTTGATGTAGTTGGTAGTTAGTAATTGGTAGTTGGTCGCAAGCGGACAGCAGTAGCATGAATTTCCCCTGGCTATCTACTCGCTACGCTTGTGACCAACTACCAACTACGACCAATGACCTACGACCTACGACCTACGACCAATGACCACCCAGCTCACTCTACCAAATTGACGTGATAGATCTGGATGGAGCTGCCTTCGAGAAAGTGCAGGTTGGCGATGGCGGTGCGCAGGTTGACCTTGGCCTGGAGTTCCTGCACGCGTGCAGCCAACAGTGCATTTTGTTCCTGGAGCACATCGAAGCTGGTCACCAGGCCGGCGTCGAACTTGGCCTTCTCCAGCTCGTATTGTTTTTCGCTGAGCGTGGCGGTCTCGGTCGAGGCCCGCACGCTTTCCAGGCCGGTCTGCACGGCGCGGACCGCGGAGCGGACTTGGACCGTGAGGTTTTCGTCTTCCTGCTCAAGGGCGGTTTCCTCGCTGTGCTGGCTGGCGAGGGCCTGATGGTAGAGGGCCCGGTTGGCGCGCAGGCCCAGGGGAAAAGTAAGGGTGATGCCGGCCTGCCATGAATGGCCGTTGTCATTGGGGATTTGGTTGATGGCGGCGTTGTAGGAACGCCCAAGGCTGTTTAAGCCGACGCCGCCGTTGAGATCGAGCTCCGGCAGGGCGTTGCGCTTGGTCGTGAGTGCGTCGAGTTTGAATTGCTCGATGGTGGCCTGGATGATGGCGAGGTCGGGGCCGTTGTCGCGCGCAAGTTTGTAGGAGAGATCGAACGAGACCTCGGGGTCGCTGGTCATGTCCGGGAAATCCACCGGGCCGACGGAACCGCTGAAATCGCGCTGGCTCAGGCTTTGCAGAAGGATATCCTCGTCATTATGGACGATCTGCCCGTCGAGGATAAGCTGGCTGCGGGCCGTGGCCACGCCGACCTGGGCCTGCAGCACGTCGAGGTCAGTGAGGACGCCGGTCTGCCGCTTGACGACATTTTCGTTATAGAGTTCCTGGGCGAGGCGCAGGCTGTCTTCCTGCACTTTGTATTGTTCGCGCGCGAAGAGCAGGTTGAAGTAAGCGGTCTCCACGTTGAAAATCACCGTGAGCACGGTGCTCTTGAAATCCAGGTCGGCAATTTGCACGCCGAGCTTGGCGCGGTTGATGGCCGCAAGGTTGTCGTCGAGGCCGGCGTTTTTTAGGAGAGGCTGGGTGACGAAGAGCGAAACATTCCCGGTATAGGCAGGATTGACCGTCGAGAACGTCGAATTGGTGGCGTCTTTATTGAGATCGGTGCCGAGGGTGGCGGTGGCTCCGGTGGGAATTTTTTGCGAGAGGCCAAAGGTGGCATTCGTCGTGTCCGTGCGCGGGCCGGTTTTTGAGCCGTCGAGGGTGCTGCCGGAGCCGGCAGCCTGGTTGAAGGAACGGTTGGCGGTGGCTGTGAGGGTGGGATCATAGCCGGCTTTGGCGATGATGACGGAGTCCTTGGCTTGCTCGGTGGAAAACTTCTGGATGCGCACGTTGAAGTTTTTTTCCAGCGCCTGGGCCACGCATTCATCCAGGGTCAGGGCAGGCCCATTCGGCGGATTCGGCAAGCTCACCGCGGGTGTGTCTTGGGCGGCGAGGGCGCCAGTAAGAACTATAAATAGGGCGAGGGTGGCGCGGACGGTAGGTCGAGGCATGGGGGTGTGAGGACAGATGGAAACGCGCAGGATGTGTCGTGGGATTATGTTTTTACCAATTTGCCCGCACAGCGAGGATGCGCGCACCTCTGGCATGACGGATAACGCGGCGGAAAGTTTCCGCAAATCGCATAAACCTTGGCGGTGATGGGCTGGCGGACCGGGTGGCGCATGGGGCGTGATGCTTGAAGCTGGCTCAAATTGAGAAACAACTTCCTAGCGAACCACCGCGTCAGCGCGAGAGAAAATCATACCCTGGCAGCGTGTCGGACTTCGTCCTCCACGCGGCTTAACCAAAATGGCGGAGCCATTTGTTAAGGAGCCTGTGGGCGAAGCCCGGCGGGCTCCTAGGGCGTGCCGACGGGCGCGGATTGCTTTAGTTCCTTGGCGACGATTTCCCCGATCGAGGCGCCCATGGTGGCGTTTGCCACCATGGGTGCGATCTTGTCGCGGGCGGAGGCAAACTGCGGGTTGGTTTCGGAAAGATCGGGGCCTTTTTTTGCGGCGACGTAAATGAACCAACCCTTGTTCTGGGAAAAAATCATATCGGAGACATCGCCAGCCTTGAGGCGATCGAGGTTGTCGCTGATGCTTTTTTCGAGATCCTTGGGTGGTTGCCGCCGGGTGAAGGGCGGGAACGTTTTAGCTTCAAGCTTTACGCCGTCGGCGGGAGTGATGCTGGCGATAACACTGGTGGCGGTGACGGCTTTCTCGAAGGTGTCACCGGCTTTGAGGCGCGCCACCAGCCGGTCGTGGATGGTTTTGCCGAGCTCGTTGGTGAAAAGTTTGTGCTTCAGGTCTTCTTTGTAGTCAGCCGTGACTTTGGCCTGCACTTCGGACAGGAGCGGGGTGTAAGCGGGGATGGTTTCTTTCCAGAGCAAAATCACGCTGCCCGCCGGTGTCGCGAGGGCATCGGAAAAGAAATGATCCTTGCCGAGCATGAGGGCTTCATTGGCGGCTTCCGGCGAGGTGCCGAGTTCAGCGGGAGGCGCATCGGCGGCAAAGGGAGGCAGCGATTTAAGCGTAAGGTGATGCTCCGTCAGGAAGGCATCGAGCTGGGGCGTGAGGCCGTTAATTTTCTCGTTGTAAAGGGCCAGTGCGACATCCGAGGCGGCCTGCGCAGACGCGCGTTGCGCACGTTCGAGCTTGAGGGCGGCTTCGACTTGCGGGCGGACGACGGCAAAATCGAGATCGGCAGTAGGCTTGGCCGAGGCCTTGCTGGCGGCAGGTTTGGGAAACCGCGCGGGGTTGGCGTCGTAGTAGGCGCGCACTTCGGCGTCAGTCACGCTGATTTGAGCGGCAAAATCCGCCGCCGGAAATGCGAGATAATCCACGCTGACGCGGGTGGGGATTTGATAATGGGCGGGATTGGCCTCGAAAAATTTTGTGAGCTCAGCCGGGGCGGGAGTGATGGCTGGAGCGTATTGGGTGTAGTCGGCACTGGCGACGGTGAGCGTCCATTGCGTGTCGTCACGGGCCAGCTGGGCCTTGATGTCGCCGGGGAGGACATAGCCGGGACCGGCCAGAAGCTTTTTGGCCTGATCGGCCCGCCAGTTGTCGATGAGGACGCGGCTGACATCGGCCGTGGAAACCGGGGCATTGAACCCGGCCAGAACCTGATGTTCACGAAAGGAATTATACTTGTTGGGATCGAACCCACCATTGGCATCGGCAAAGGCGCCCAGGGTTTTAATTTCGTCAGAGAGTGCGTCTTGGGAAGGATCGGGGATGTGGAACTGGTTGGCGAGGGCGATGGTGGCGATGCGCTCGAACGCATATTGCTCCAGTTCACGACCCTGGCCGATCGGAAAGCCGTAGTGGAGGTAGATGCTGAGCTGGGCATCGCCGAAGATGCGATGCTGGTCGTCGGTCGACGCGAGATTATAGCCAAAAAATGGCTGCGAGCGCGAGCGGTTGTCGCTGTGGCCGATGCCCGGCGTTGCGCCAATCGTAAAGATAAACGAGATGATCATGACCGCCAGCATCACGGCGAAGATGCTGCGGAAGTGGTGCTGAAAGTTGCGTTGGATCCAGGAAATCATGGGTAGAAACGGACAAGCGTGGATTTCGCCCGGCGGGTGTCAACCCCCTACCGAACATCCAACATCGAACATCCAACGTTCAACATCCTCCTTCGCCAAGGCTTCCGCCTTCGCTGAAGCTTCGGCGGACAAGACGGAGGACAGGTCCAACATTCAACATCGAACGTCCAACATCCAACTTAGCTTAGTTACCAAATACCAATTACTAACCACCAACGATGACGAGGCATCCGCCTTTTCGATTTAATCAGTCACATCGGCATGCCTTTGCGCCCCATCCTTTATTTTGTCATTCCGAGCCGTGCGAGGAATCTCGTTTTTGTAGACTGTAACCTATTGGGTTACACTCCGAGTGAGATTCCTCGCACGGCTCGGAATGACAATTTCGTCGGGGCATAAAGCCCCTCCCACCTTTCAAAACCGTACCACTGCCGCACTCCGAACTTCGAATAAATGCCGTCTGTGTCAGTGACTGGTGGCAAGTGACCAATGACTAATGGCAAATGACTAATCACGATCCGGCAAATGCCGCCGGCGCCAGAGAAAATAAATCGTCGGATAGAGCAAGAGCTCGAGAATGGCCGAGGTGATGATGCCTCCGATCATGGGCGCGGCGATGCGCTTCATCACGTCGGCCCCGGCCTGGGTCACCGGCGACCACATGATGGGCAGCAGGCCGAAGAGAATGGCGCAGACGGTCATGATCTTTGGGCGGATGCGTTGCACGGCGCCTTCGATGATCGCGTCGTGCAGGTCGGCGGGTGTGTGCAGGCGGCCGGCGGCCTGGAATTTATCCCACGCCTGGTCGAGATAGAGGAGCATGACGACGCCCGTCTCGGCATCGAGACCGGCGAGCGCAATGAGGCCGACCCACACCGCGACGCTGAGATTATAATGCAGGAGAAAAAGAAACCAGAACGCGCCGACGAGGGAGAAAGGCACGGCGAGCAGCACGAGGAAGGTGCGGGCCACCGACTTCGTGTTCATGAAAATGAGGACAAAGATGATGAGCAGCGTGAACGGGATAACGGTGGCGAGACGCTTCTCGGCGCTCTTGAGGTATTCGAACTGGCCGGCCCACTGGATATAGTAGCCGGGCGGAAATTTGACCTGCTCCCGAATGCGTGTTGCCGCCGCCTGAACATAGCCATCGATGTCCGTACTGGTGGTGTCCACGAAGACAAAACCGACGAGCTGGCCATTTTCATCGCGAATATCGGGCGGTCCGGTGTGGTAGCTGATATCGGCAACTTCGGAGATCGGCACCTGCGTGCCGGTGGGCGTGGGCACGAGCACGCGCTTGAGCGCGTCGAGGTCATCGCGAAAATCCCGGGCATAGCGCACGCTGATCGGGTAGCGTTCGCGTCCCTCGACGGTGGTGGCGATGGTCTTGCCGCCGATGGCAGTTTCGATGATATCATTCACGTCGCCGACCGTGAGGCCATAACGCGCGGCGGCTTCGCGGTTGACGGTGAAATCCAAAAAGTATCCGCCGGTGGTGCGCTCGGCAAAAACGCTGCGTGTATTCGGGAAAGTGGTGAGCGCCTTCTCGATCTGGACGCCCAAGGCCTGAATCCCGCCGAGGTCGGGGCCGAAGACTTTGATCCCGAGCGGGGAGCGGAAACCGGTCGTGAGCATCTCCGTGCGGGTTTGGATCGGCATCCAGAAGATGTTGGCCATGCCGGGCGTCTTCAGCCTGGCATTCATCTCGGCGATGATTTTGTCCCACGTCATGCCGGTCCGCCACTGCCCGTGGGGCTTGAGCGTGACGACGGTCTCGAACATCGAGAGCGGGGCGGGATCGGTCGGCGTTTCCGATTGGCCAGCCTTGCCGAACACGGTTTCCACTTCGGGAATTTGCCGGATCAGGCGATCCTGCAATTGCAGGATGCGCGTGGCTTCGCCGATCGTCATCCCCGGCACGGCGGTGGGCATGAAAAGAATCGTGCCTTCGTTGAGCGGCGGCATGAACTCGCTGCCGAGGCGGCGAAAAGGAACAACGGTCGCCGCCAGGATCGCGACAGCTGCGAGAATCGTGAACCAGCGAAAACGCAGCACAAAATTCACGAATGGCTGGTAGGCCCAGATGAGAAACCGATTCACGGGATTACGTTTCTCCGGCGTGATTTTACCGCGGATCAGCAGCGTCATCAGCACCGGCACGAGGGTCACGCCGAGCAGCGCGGCGAAGAACATCGCGAAAGTCTTGGTGAAGGCGAGGGGCTTGAAAAGCCGACCCTCTTGTGCTTCGAGCGAAAACACCGGAATAAAGCTGACGGTGATGACCAGCAGGGAGAAAAACAACGGGCGGCCGACGCTCTTGGCGGCGGCGATGATCACGTTGGTGCGCTCGGGGCTGGTGGGATCGCGTCCATGCTCCTCGCGAAAATGCTCCAGGTGTTTGTGCGCGTTCTCGACCATGATGATGGCGGCGTCCACCATTGCCCCGATGGCGATGGCGATGCCGCCGAGCGACATGATGTTCGAGGTGAGCCCGAGCTGGTGCATTGGCAGGAACGAGAGCACAATGGCGATCGGCAGCGTGACGATCGCCACGAGGGCCGAGCGCACGTGCCAGAGAAAAACGAGGCAGACGAGCGCGACGACAAGGCTCTCCTCAATCAGCTTTTCGCGCAGGGTGGCGATGGAATTGCGGATGAGTTCGCTGCGGTCGTAGGTCGGCACAATCTTCACGCCGGGCGGCAGCGAGGGTTCGATCTCCTTTAATTTCTTCTTGATGCCGTCAATGACGGTGAGCGCATTTTCGCCATAGCGCATCACGACGATGCCGCCCACCACCTCGCCCTTGCCGTCGAGTTCGGCCACGCCGCGGCGCAGGTCGGGGCCGAGATGAACCGTGCCGACGTTTTTCACGTAAACGGGAGTGCCGTTCACGACCTTGAGCGGAATGTCTTCGATGTCGGCGAGGGATTTGATGTAGCCGCGTCCGCGCACGTAGTACTCCGTTGTGCCGACCTCGAAAACTTTTCCGCCGACATCGTTGTTCGACAGGCGAATTTTTGCGACGACATCGGCGAGCGGGATGCCGTAGGCGGCAAGTTTGTTCGGATCGAGATCGACCTGGTATTCCTTCACGAAGCCGCCGACCGGCGCGACCTCGGCCACGCCCTTGACGGATTCCAGCGCGTAGCGCAGGTGCCAGTCCTGGAAGCTGCGCAGCTCCGCGAGGTTGTTTTTTCCGCTCTCGTCGACGAGCGCGTATTCGTAAACCCATCCGACGCCGGTCGCGTCGGGGCCGATGACGGGATTGACGCCCTCGGGCAGCGAGCCGCGGACGGAGTTGAGGTATTCAATCACGCGCGACCGCGCCCAGTAAATATCGGTGCCGTCCTCAAAGATGACGTAAACGAAGGATTTTCCGAACATCGACTCGCCGCGCACGAATTTGACGTGGGGCGCGGCGATGAAACGGGTGGAGATCGGATAGGTGATCTGGTCCTCGACGAGGTCGGGCGAGCGCCCGTCCCAGTCGGTATAAACGATCACCTGCACATCGCTCAGGTCGGGGATAGCATCGAGCGGGGTGCGTTGCAGCGCCCAAAACCCGCCGGCGAGGGCGAAGAAAACAAGCATGAAGACCATGAACTTGTTGCGGGCGCTGGCTTCGATGACCCGTTCGATCAGGGTCGCTGGCGGCTGGACTGGAGAGGATGGTTCCATGTTGTGGCGAGTGGCGTCTAAAGGCAGGGAGAGGCGTTCCCGGCGAGCCGTTCGACGTCGCTCACGGCTACAGCCGCAGCAACAACCTCGAACTTGTCGAGAGGCTCGCCCGGAGGTCTCGCCCTACC
>Ga0210402_10003368_pt1 | contig 15041 bp, 12 predicted proteins | sample IncBWC7MmetaG_FD_161055 | JGI IMG/M metagenome (GOLD analysis project Ga0210402, IMG submission 161055) | Forest soil microbial communities from Barre Woods Harvard Forest LTER site, Petersham, Massachusetts, United States - Inc-BW-C-7-M | ecosystem: Environmental > Terrestrial > Soil >...
TTTCGAAACCTGGCTCACTCAGTCCGCCGCGAAAGCGGCGGCGGGCACCCACTAATAGATTCGTCAAAGAGACGCCGGTTAGTGTCAAATCAACCGGGCAGGTCCTGGTAAACGCGGTAATCGTCCAAGTGAAGTTTTACTTCACATCTCCGGTTACGCGATTTACCAGGACTTAGCCTCGTCCGACGATAACTTCCGAGTAGCCGACCATCCGCCCAGAATCACGAACTTCCGAGAACCCCGTTTGTGGATAGTTTCCGTACGGCCGACAACTCGTCCGGAGCCGGCCAAAGCGGGTTCTGACTACTTCCCTTGAGAATTCTGAATCAATACCAGATCCGAAGGAGAATCTCCGCGCACTAGGGCCAGATTCTTGCCGCCGGGCGACCATTGATAGGAGTAGATTTTGAGGGAACCGAAGTTCGTCAACTGTCGGCCGGGACCTCCGTCCAGCGGTTGAAGCCACAGATTGTCCACGCCCTTTTCGCGGACGGGGTAGACGATACCTTTGCCGTCGGGGCTGAAGCGGAGTTGTCCCCGATGCCGCGGGCCGTACTCAAACATGCGCAGGACCTGGCCGGAATCAAGAGAAATCAGGGAGATCGTTGGCCTCTGGGCTTTGAAATCGTAGGTGCCCAGCACAACCGTCTTTCCGTCGCGGGCAATGTCATAACCGGCGTTGACTTCCGCGAAATCCTTCGTAACTCGCTCCGGCTGACCTCCCTCGATGGACACTTTCATATAGGCAGGAACGGCCATATCTATATAAAAGACGGTTCTACCGTCTGGGGAGCACATCGGAAACATATCTCTCTTGCCCTCGGTGAGACGGTGCAATCCGGTGCCATCCGCTTCACTGCGCCAGATGTTCACCGAGAGGGTTTTCAACATCCCGCGCGCGAAAACGAGGTGGCCGTCGCTGCAGCCGTTAGGCTCCATCGCCGCAGTCTCCTTTTCGGAAGCGATCTCCCCTTTGAGTTCGCCGTTCGGGCTGATCTCCCGAATGGATGACCCCTGCCCCCCCGTCAGCAGATTGTCGTCTCTCGCCCACGCGACCTCCGGAACGGGATCTCCGGAACTAACTTGCCTGGCGTCGGAGTAATCAGCCTTTTGGCCTGAACTTACATAAACATCGCGCACCGACTGGCGCATCACAGTTGCAATAGTCTCGCCGTCGGCGGAGACGCTCAAGTTGGCATAATCATTCGTGTCGGCGGTAATGGGACGAAACTTGCCATCCGGATAACTGATCAGCCCAATCTGCTGCCGGCTGAAGTTTGTTTCCATAGTTGAAAAAGTCACAGCCAGCGCTCTTCCATCGGGCAGCCAGGACAGGTTGTTCAGCACTGTGAAGGGCGGCCTTGATATCGTCCTCTGGGCACCGGTGTCCGGATCAGTCGAAATCACCGCGCTGACGCTGTCTTTCGTCTGATCGAAGATCGTAGCGGCGATCGCCTTTCCATCCGGCGACCAGGCTGAATCCGATACCACATTAGCCATGGGACCGGAGAAAATGCTCTTTTCGTTGCTGCCGTCGGCATTCGTGATCAGGAGATGGTACTTGCCTGGGTTGGGATCGTTGGCGCGCACGAAAACGAAGCGCCGCCCGCCGGGAGAAAAACTTGGGGTCGTGTCTACATCCTTAACGAGCAGTTGTGGAGTCCCGCCCAGCACGGGAATTCGGTATAGGTCGTACTCCTGAGACGCTGGACCGCTGACCAATTGGGTGTGCGAGAGGTAAATGTGGCTGCCATCGGGAGAGAAGCGCAGGGCGGCGTACTGCACATGCTCGGGCGGAATGATCTGCACGTTGCTTTCGCTGGCCAGATGGCGCAACCACAGGGTTTCATTTCCCTCGCTATTCACCACGTAGGCCAGGTAGTTTCCGTCCGGAGACATGGCGCCGATCCGCGCATTGTGGGTGCCGCTGATCTTGGTGATCTTGATGCTCTGAAAAGGCTGGCTGTGGGCGGAGAAAAGCAAGTTGTAAATACCAAATGCGGCAGCGGCGACCAGTAGCAATACGACACCGACCAGGACTCCAATACCGCCTTTATGCTGGCGTGCAGCCGCAATCAGGGCAGAACCACTGGATCCATGCTCGGCTCTTGCGACGGACACGGTTGCGCTCGATGCCCCATGGGCTGCGGAATCGTGAACCTGCAGCCTTCCGGATTCGGTGTCGCGCTTCAGCCGCTTGAGGTCGCCTCTTAGTTCCGCCGCGGATTGATAGCGTAGCTCGCGATCCTTCTCCAGCAGTTTGCTGATGATGTCTTCCAGCTTGGGCGGTACTGCCGGATTCAGCCGTATCGGCGCGACCGGAGTTCGGTTGAGGATACCGTCGAAGATGATTGCTGACGTTTCTCCCGCGAAAGGCAAGGCTCCCGTGGCCATTTCATACAACACTGTCCCGACGGAAAATAAATCGGTGCGGGCATCGAGATCCTTGCCCTTGGCTTGCTCCGGCGACATGTAAGCGACGGTGCCAACCACCGCGCCGGGGCTTGTCAAAAGCTCATTGCTGTCGGCGATGGTGGCCGCTGTGGGCCCCACCGACTGCGCTTTCGGCAGGAGGGCAACTTTGGCCAGCCCAAAGTCCAGGATCTTGGCGTGCCCCCGTTTGGTGATAAAGATATTAGCGGGCTTAATGTCGCGATGAACAATACCTCCGGTGTGTGCGGCGTCCAGCGCATCCGCCACCTCGATGGCTACCTCCAGCAGCGTCTCAGTCTCTAATGGTCGCCCCGCGATGCGGTGCCTGAGTGTGACGCCATCCAGAAACTCCATCACGATGAACGTCTGCCCATCCTGCTCGTTGATTTCATGAATTGTGCAAATGTTGGGATGGTTCAGGGCAGAAGCGGCCTTTGCTTCACGGCGAAAGCGGCTCAAGACTTGAGCATCTTTGGCCACTTCGTCGGGCAAAAACTTTAACGCAACAAAGCGATCGAGTTTGGTGTCCTCGGCTTTGAATACTACACCCATCCCGCCGCCGCCCAGCTTCTCGATGATGCGATAGTGCAAGATGGTTTGGCTGATCATGGGAGACGCTTGTCGCCGGAGCATTCATCTTAAGGACGGGGTCGAGGCTAGTCAACGTGTTCGCAGTTCTGGGCGAAGCGCGCCGAGCAGTACACTTCCGACTTATCGGGACTTAGCCCCAATCTCTTGATTTGCGTTCGCGTCCGAGCCGAAGAGTTCAATGAAGAAACTCTGCATCGCAGCTGCAGAGCGGGCGTCAGCCTGGGCATTATATGCGACGCCTGGGACGGGGGGTCCAGCCTCGTGGGTAAAACCATGCATTGCACCGCCGTAGACAATAAGCTGCCAGTCAGCACCAGCGCTGTTCATTTCTTCAACAAACGCGCTCACGTGCGTCACTGGGACATGAGGGTCCAAAGCACCGTGGCAGACGAGTATCTTTGCCTTGACCAACCCCGGCTGAGCTGGTTGGGACGTGTCCAGGCTCCCGTGGACGCTAATTACGCCTGCGAGCTCCATGCCGCTTCTCGCCAGTTCGAGCACGGTCATCCCTCCGAAGCAGTAGCCCACCCCTGCAATGCGCCCATCGACTCGAGGCTGCGCTGCCAACACCTCTATTCCCGCGCGCGCCCGCCTGCACAAAGTCGCGCGGTCACCGCGCAGTTCCATAATTCGAGCCATCACGCGTTCACGATTGCCGGCAACGCCATTGCCGTACATATCACAAGCAAGTACGACGAAGCCGAGCTCAGCCAGCCGCCTCGCTCGCCCTTTAGCGTGGTTGTCGAGGCCAGCGCCCCCGTGGACAACCAGAATGCCGGGGCGCTGATGATCCCGCGAATCATCCCAAGCTAACAGGCCGCTGAGTTCTATATCGCCATCACGGTATCCGATTGTTTGCGTGTTTATTGGCATGTGTTCGTCCTTCCGAGCAACCTAACGCTTGCTTGCGCGCCACAGCGACTTCCACGATGAAGCGGAGGCAGCTATGTAGCGTCTGGCGAGGTCGCTGCATGAATCTCCGTTAGTAATTGTACCACACTTTCTTTAGATAATCAAGATCGTCTGGCCATAGGGAGCGTAGAGAAGCGAGCTTGCATCAGCGGTAAGGTCACGGCGTCTGAAGGACTGACTGAGATTGTCGCAGAGCATCCAAAGCAGATACGGGCCGAAACAGAAAAGTGGTTCCACCCCCGAATGCATCACTCGCTGGGACGCTGCTAGTGCCTTGTTAAACGCCGAAATCGGGAAAGTAAGTATGGGGTATGGAGATTCTGAATCATGTGGCCGGGTTTGGCGTGATACGCTGCAGCCGTACGAAGAGGTGGGTGAAATGCCAACTGTCGAAGGTAGAGAAGCTCGCGTCTGGATCGATGAATATGTAAAGAAGGCCGGAAAGTTGTCTGGAGTTGCCAAGATGGTGAGGGCACTTGTAAAGAAGGCCGTAGCCGGATGCGAGGAGTACGTGAATCCGTGGAAGATTCCCACGTTCGATCTAAACGGGCCGCTGTGCTTTTACATGGTGGCGAAGGAACATGTAATTTTTGGATTTATGCGAGGAGCGATGCTCCGCGATCCGGCGAAGTTGCTGGAGGGAACGGGAAAGTACTTGCGACACGTAAAGCTGCGAAGCGCAGCGGATGTACGGCGATCGGGAGTGCGGGCTCTCCTGGAAGAGGCGGCGGCGCTAAACCGCAAGGAGCCGGTCACTGGCACCAAGGTCCAGATGAAGCAAAGCAGGGCAACCGGAACGCGGAAGAGCGGACGCCGCGCCACGACTCCCGATTAACGCGGTAACTGGAGAAATGGGTCCCGGTACCCTCGTGCCTCCTTACTGCGGGCTTGCAGTGCTTTCCCCTTGACCCTAGCCATGCACGCCCGGAACGCCGACCCGTGCGGATCATCCTCCTGTCTCCAAGTCGCAACGTGACACATTTCGTGAAACACGGTGTCTTGGAGAACTTCATTCCGGAGATTTGTTCTCCAGTCAACGAGCACAATAAACGTGCCATCACTTTCCCGGTAGGTCTCGCCCAGGTAGTTGTATGCGGTCAAATCCGCCCACTCGATTCGAACTGGTGGCAACCCGTTGTCGAAGGCCATTTGATTTAGCTCTTGGTACTTGCTCCGCAAAAAATTTGGTGAGCGCCTCTGTTCCTCGGGAACCTCGCGCACACCCCCAGCAATTGTAAGCAAGCCGAGAGCGAAAATGGCGATGTTAACGCGCAAGCCCATGGATGGTGTGTTTGGATCGATAAGCAATTGCTGTGTTGCCGACGCGCACCGATCAGGCTTCGACGGAGCAGTGAAGTCACGTTAGCGCGGTCTATATGATGTCGACAGGCCACCTGCACTTCACAAGTTAATATTCTTGGCTTACTGCGGTCGTTGCTCTGAGGCAATGAGAAGATCGACAGGCGGATGAATGCGTTATACACACAAATCTAGTTTCCGTAAAATCAGGTCCGTTACTGTTTGTTGTCCCCGAGCAACGACAGCGTACCGCCTGATCGCAGATGCTCCTATAAGCCCGAAGACATTTTTTCTTGTGCGGAAACTTAACTGCGGTAGTGGAGACAAAGGATGTCGAAAAAACGTAGAGTTTGGGCCGTCGGCTTGTCACTGTCAGCGGTGCTGGACTGGTGCAAAAGGACCGCAGGTAGATATCGGCGGTTTGCGGGCAGAATTCCGGATCAATTACGGATGGTCGGGCGAGAAAATCAATTTGAAGTTGCGCGAGTTATGAATGGCATCCATACGTTACATGTAGATTGTGCCGGAAGGCGCGTGGAATTCAGCGAATTCATCAAGGTATTGAGTATTGGCGACCGCATCCGTGTGTTTTGCGATGACGGAGTTGTTGTGGCGGAGAAAATCTCTGAGACGCGATTCAAGTTAATTCATACTGAAACGACGGCAGAGTTAGTCCATCGATTGGAGGTCGAGTCTTGGCCGCGAGCCACGTTTTAATGACTCCACGTCTGCTGTCTGAGGTCACTCAGATTTAGACCTCGTTGTCGAGATTTCAGCCCAGCAGCTTTGCCCACACTGGATAACTCCTGATAAACGCGCTAACCCGAGAAGTGAAGTCCTAGTACTCGAAATGTCCGGTCAGGCGACTACCGGGAACTAATCGAGGATTCGGGGTCGTTCTGTCAGTGTTAACAGTAGGCACCACGGGTGCCCGCTAAAATAATCTATCTCGTATGCTCTTTGTGCTTTATGTGCCCTCCGCATCCAATTCGGTCAGCTGAATACGCACTGTATTCTTCTGGCTGACGATCATAATGAGGATCGATTATGAATTGTCGGACAGCAAGTATACTTTTCTACGCAACGATTTTGGCCGCGATTAACCCCTCCAACGCAACGCAAGCCCAGACCAATCCATTTACGAAGGGGCAAGTTGCGGACCGCATCCGCAAAGTGGAAGACGGCGTGGATGAATTCGAAAAGTATCTCAAGAATCGCGGAGACGACGCCAAAGACCGGGCGCAATCGGCGCAGAGCAGTGGCGCGACAACGCGCCGCCAGCGTTCAGATTCGGCAAACACGCAGGCGCGGGGGAACCAAGCCAAGGAAACAAAAGACGATCTCGAAAACGCTATGGACGATTTAAATCGCACCACGAACCGACTTCGGCGCAAGTTCGATCCAACGTCGAATTATCTGGAGACAAAAGCCCAAATGGAACAGGTTATGGACAGCGCGCGCCGCGTCAACCAGGTGGTAACCAAGGGAAAATACGGCACACAGGCAGAACGATACTGGGCTGCTTTGCGCACGAATATCAATGATCTTGCGCGCTGCTACAACTTGACGCCGATGGGCGTGTAGGTCTCTCTTCAAGTCCCTGATTAACGACTTACCAGGACATGAACGTCAGTCTAGGTGGCAGCGAAATATCATTTGTGGGTGTAAGATTATGATGGAATGAAGAACACTTACTTTGTGTCTCCCCTAGTCAATTTCCTATGCGTGGCAATAGCACTGCTACTCGCGGTGACGCAGCCTGTTCTTGTATTCGTTTTTGCCTTCCTAATCCCGTTTTGGTTTTTCGTGGCCGATGTTCTCAGTACTCCAATACCTTTCGTTCGAAGAGTACATAGGGCGTTTCCGTTCCTAGCACTCCCCGTTTTCTCGCCTCGTCCACCCCCGGCTAGGTAATTCCGCTCACATCAAGAGTCTTTTCCGGAAAGGCGAATTCACGCACGCCGCTAGTGGCGTGAACATTCGTGCTTACGTCCACGGCTTTGCCCCTCATTTCACAGTGGGAGTGATATGTCACTCAGAACCATCTTGCGCAAAGTATTCCTATGCATCGCGCTTGGAGGACACTCGGCGCTCGGAATTGGAATGAGCCCTCAGAAAATCGAGGAACTACTTCGTGCAATGAATCAAACGAGGGTTGAGCAGAGTGTTGACGATGAAAAGGAAGCTATTGACTTAAACAAGTTCCCAGGAAGTGCTAAGAAATAGGTTACCAGAGACTGACCCAGCACCCTCCGCTGCTGCCGTTTACGAACAAGCAGACAGCGAGTGTTGGTGACGCTCGGGAACTTGTTCACCATCCCGGTGTCCAATGTTACGAGGACGCGCGCACCTCACATCCCTGCGAGCGCGGCGCCGGTCTCCTGCGGTAGTTGAGCAACCCACAGGAAACCGGCGTCGCAAAATTCTCTGTTCTCTCTCGCAGAACTTTTTTGTGGAGGTGTGTGATGTCTATCGAACCCGGGCTCAGTCCGCAAAATGATTTTGGTTCCCTTCAAGGCTGTTTCGTGGACGGCAGCGCCGAGCAGCGCGCACGCGAGGGACGCATTCGCCGGCGAGCCTTGATTATTTCCATCGCCGCGCAAAGCGCGATTCTCACGGCTATCGTTCTGTTTCCCTTGTTCGGAAAACCACCGCGCATCGCCTTGGCCAATATGACGCCGATTCCTCCGTACTATCACAACAAAGCGCCGGAGCGTACGAACACCACAACCCAGCAACCCCCCCAACACAAGCGCAACATTTTCAACGAAGTCTTTTCGCAGCCGCAGCGCATTCCTGACCGTATTGATGAGAGCCCTGAGCCCGCATCACCGGAACCGCCCGGAATTCCTTCAGGGCCGGGACCAGGTGCTCCCTGCGCCGGGTGCATTCCGCTAGACGACAACAGGCATCAACCGGAACGTCCCGTGGAAGTGCAACCCCAAACACCGCAGCGACTTCATGTGACCCACATTGAACAGGCCCTCCTGATCAAGCGCGTCGAGCCTGTTTATCCTCCGCTCGCGATACAAATTCACCGCGAAGGGCGCGTGGAATTGCGCGCGCTCATCTCCACGGACGGCACGATTCAATCCCTGCAGGTTGTCAGCGGCGACCCCCTCTTTCTGCAATCCGCCCTGAACGCTGTAGGCCAGTGGCGCTACCACCCGACCATCCTCAACGGCCAGCCTGTCGAGATCGACACATTCATCACAGTCATTTACAGCCTGCAGCATTAAGCGCAGAGTCCGATCATCCCGCAGAAAGCAAAAGGGCCGCCTTCAACTAGAGGCGGCCTTCCGTTTCTTCTTTCCGTTACGTCTGCGTTTATGAATTCAAAGCGCCACTCGATGCCCGAAGAAAGGCGAACACTATTCTCACAATTGGGGTGCCCCGAAAAGGTGCGAAGGGCCGCGCCTGCCTTTAATACTGCGCGGCCCCCCTGCCTGCACCGGGCTACCGAATCCCTGGATTGGTTTCGCACCGCACCAGTCCTGAATCTGACTCCTTGTTCGAGTTCTCAGAAGTGAATCAAGATCCCTGTGGATGCCCGCAAATTATTCTGTGTCTGATTGTTGGGAGTTCCCTCAGAGAATCGCGTCAACAGGTAGTCGACCTGAAGTGGCCGAATGGAGAAGCGATTGGTAAGCCGGTAGTCCACGCCTCCGCCAAGCGTCATTGCAAACGCGTTTTGCGAGCCGTTCGCGCCTCCGCCTATGCTAGCTCCCGCATGTGCTACACCGAAAAGAGCTTCGCCGAACGGTGTAATACGCCGGTAGCTGCGGTAAGAAACTCGAGGACCAAAAAGATACGTCGAAAGAGTTCCGTCCACTCCAGACCCCAGAATATTTCCGTTGTGATAGCCGCCGAAATCCGCGACGGCGCTCACCCAGTCCTTGATGTGGTACGTCACCGAAGCGCTTCCGCCGTTCAAGCTGAAGCTCTGTGCCCCCGAAGTGCTGGGATTTTCACGCACGTAGGAATACCCCGCGAAAATATCCACTTTCGGAGTTTCCTGCGCATACGCGGCGCCGCCGCATATCGAAAGAAAAGCAAGCACAGACACAACTATCCGCATCCTCATACACCCTCCAGTAGGTTGAATTGTCTCCGCGATCCGGCGTAATCAACGCGCGGCTTCGCGTCTAGCGGCGTAGCCAAGGCAGGGAGGCAACGATCCGCGTTCTCTATTTTGTGTTCTAGATAAAGATGCTTCGCCGACGCCGCAAGTTGCAACCCGGGATAAATAATTTGGGGAAGAAAAGTTACCGTGCGGCGGCCTTTAAACCGGGGTATCCACTAGAGAATCAGTTCGCCGGAATGGCGAGCGATCGACTCGCGCGTGGTGTCGCGAAGGCGAATTAATTCATGCCAGGCTGAACTTACCGCGGTCTTTGCATCGTCAATTGAGGTACGCGGATAAATCGGTGGAGACACAGTGATCGTCACACTGGTGGGCCGCGGGAGGTACGTGCCGTCGCGCAAGAATCTACGCGTGCCCGCCAGCGAGACCGGAACAATCGGCACACCAGCATCCACGGCGGCTTTGAACGCGCCTAGCTGGAACGGCCGCACGCCGTCTTCGCCGGTAAATGTTCCTTCGGGAAAAACGAAAATGGATTCTCCTTCGCGCAAAAACTTTTCCATATTTTCCGACTGTTGCAACCGCGATTGCGCATCGCCGCGGTCAAATGTCATGTGCCTCATCTGCCGCAAAAATGTTCCGATGAACGGCATTCCGCCGACTTCCATCTTGGACACGAAGTGATACGGCACCCCGAGCCCCAGCATCAGCGGCAGCACGTCAAAATAGCTCGTATGATTCGACGCATAGACTTTTGCGCCTGGCGAGTCGACGTATTCTTTGCCGATGACGCGCACCCGGCAGCCAATCAGCGCGAACAAAATCTTCAGCGCCGCAGACGTAAAGCGCCCCGCCTTGCGGTAATCGCTGATGAAATTCACAATCGTCCAAGTCGGAACGATCCACAGCAAGAACACGACACCGAAGTATAGGGCGTATAAAATCTCCAAACCGCGACGCATGCCGGACCATATTTCCCCGCCAGCCGTGCGCACAGCGCCCGACGTTGCGAGCCGCGCGATCTGTACCCACGCGGGCAACTTGCCTGCTGCCAATTTTCCGGTGAGATAAAGTTGTTTGGTTTCCTCGCGGCGCAGCTTTCCGCTCGATGTTTTCGGAATGCTTCCGGGCGGTATGAGCTCGACCCGGTCCGGCGGCAACCCCAGCCCTTGCGAGACTTGTTCCGTCACTGCCGCGGCAATCGCCGCGCGTCGCCGTGCCTCGCGCTCTCGGGTTTCCGCCACTACGATCAGCTTCTCGGTTCCCGTCGCTTCATCTTTAAGCCCGAACGCAACAACGCAGCCTTTACGGATGCCCTCCGCGTGTCCCGCGAGCTCCTCGACTTCATGCGGATAAAGATTCCTTCCGCCTTTGATGATGATGTCCTTCACGCGTCCCGTGACATAGATTTCCCCCTCTGCACGGTAGGCACGGTCGCCGGAATTCACCCAGGCGAATTCGCCTTCGCTCTCTGCGGGCCCCATGGGCAACAGTTTTTCCATCGCTTCCGCGTTTTGATAGTAGCCGCTCGTCGCCGAAGGTCCGCGGAACCAGAGAAATCCCTCGGCCCGGTCGTTCACTTCCTTGCCGATCGCATCCACAACGCACACTTCGTGCCGGGGAATCGGCTTGCCTGAAGAAACGAAAGCGATCGATGTTGAATCGTCAAAGCGTGAAGGCACGGCGCGGCCCTCCGCGGTGAACACCTCGCGGTCGATTCGATCTATCAGCGGCGCGCGATTCAGCGGCGGCACCGTCACCGCCAGCGAAGCCTCCGCAAGTCCATAAACTGGCAGTTGCGCCTCGCGCCGAAAACCGTACCGCGCGAATCGCTCTGCAAACCGGTCCAGCGTTTCGGGATTCACCGGCTCCGCGCCATTCAGCGCCGCCCGCCAACCGCTCAAGTCCAGCCCCTGAATGTCTTTGTCGGCAATCTTTCGCACGCACAACTCGTACGCGAAATTCGGCGCCGCGGAAACCGTTCCGCCATATTTTTGAAACGCTTGGAGCCAGCGCTCTGGCCGCGTGAGAAACGCCAGCGGCGACATCACGGCCACGGGCAGTCCGAAATGCAGCGGCGTAAGCCAGGCGCCGATCAGCCCCATGTCGTGATAGAGCGGGAGCCAGCTCACGCCTACATCGCCAGGCCCCAGTTCCACGGCTTCGCCGATCGCACGGATGTTTGCGAGTAAATTCGCGTGCGTGAGCACGACGCCCTTGGGATCGCCCGTTGAGCCGGAAGTATATTGCAGCAGGGCAATGTCGCCGGCTTTCCGCGCCCGGCTGCCCGTGAGATGCAAGGGCTTCGCGCCAGGCGACGGCGGTGGCGCTTTATCCGCCGCATCGATCAATTTCTCCGCGTCGGCGACTTCCGCGAGCGAGCGCACGCGAGGTTTCAGAAGCCGCGCCACCGCTTCCGCTTTTCGAAACGTCAGCAGCAGACAGACTTCCGCATTTCTCAGAATCGCCGATTGCCGCTCCGCATATTCCTCGATGCGATCCGCGCGAAACGGCGGGTAGATCGGCACAGGAATGGCGCCCGCGAGCAGGATTCCCGCGTACGAAACAAAAAACGCGCGAGATGTCGGCAGCATCAGGGCCACACGGCCGCCTGCAGGCACGCCGCGCCGCGCCAACTCCGCCGCGCAACGCTGCGCCGCCGCGTATAGTTCGCCAAACGTCAGCGTCACGCTTCGCTCTTGCCCTTCGATCTGTTCGGTGATGCGCAGGTGTGCCCGCTCGGCGTCATGCATCGCGCGATAGCGCAGCACGTCCAACAGCGTCTCGGCCGAGAAAACGCCGCTCTCTCGAGCTTCGCGGTGAAGTTTTTGCGTCGTGATAACCGCGCGCAAAGCCGATCCCGCATCGTCTTCCTGCGGCTCCGCTCCCGGCGCCATTCGAAGGGCCTTCGCGAGATCTTCGGGCGTGTTCGCTTCAGCGACAGTCGCATCGGGCAGCCGCACGCCAAACGCCGTTTCCAGCCGCGCGAGCAGCTCCACGCGCTCCAGGCTGCCAAGACCCAGGTCCCGGTCGAGTTGTGACGCTCCGCAGAGCATCGGCAATGCTCCGAGGCTGCCCAACTCCTCGAGCAGGCTGCGAATCACCTCGAATACGCGTTCACGTACTTCGGAAGCGTCGAGTTGTGTTGCAGGAGTGGCCACAGGTCACACGAAGGACGAATTTGCTTTCGCCAGAGGCTACCACGCGCAGATGCCGTTTGCCATTAACGCGACCGGCGCTCTGCTCCGAATAATCCGCGTGAAGAAATCTGCCCCTGCGATTACGCGCTTTTCTCTTTGGCCTTTTGCGCGGAGTAACCGCGCGGCATAAGCGTAGTCGTAAGGTCCACGCCGGAAAGGTCGGCTCCGGTTAAATCCGTCTCGCGGAGAATTGCTACGCCCATATCCGCTCCGGTGAATTTCGCGCCGTTCACGTTCGCTAGCCGCAAGTTTACGTTTCGCAGACGCGCGCGATGGAAAATCGCGTTCGAAAGGTCGCAACGGAAAAATTCCACTCCGCTGGCTTGCGCTTCTGTCAAATCAGCTCCGGGCAGAATAGCTTCCGTCATGTCCGTGTTTCGCAAATCGGCTTTGCGAAGATTTGCCCCAGAGAGGTCCGCGCCAGGCAGCTTGGCCTTGCGCAAGTCCGAGCCTTCGAAGTTCGCGCCCCGCAAAATCGCTCCGCTGAAATTGATGCCTTGCAGATCGGCGCGGGAAAGATCGGCGCCAGTCAGGTCCGCCCGCGCGCCTCCTTCCTTCCCTCGAAAGAAAAGCGCATGCGCCTCAAGAATGTCCGTCAGCCGCTTGCCGTTGTGTTGAATACTCTTTGCTTTTCTCAATCCCATGGTTTGCTTTCCGCCCCTTTGTCCAATGCCCTATTTTACTCGCTCCGCACCAGCCTGACGAGCGTTTCCCGGCCTTTCCATCCTGCGACTCGCAAGAACCCTCCGCCACTCACCGCCGTTTGTGATAGCGTTTTAGAATTGCCCGGTTGCCCGGAAGGTGAGCGTTCCTTTGAGGCCTAGACAGATCCTTTTCCCCCTGCTTGTGGCGCTCCTCGTCGTTCACTCTTTCTCCGGAGCGGAATCTTCCTCCCAACTTGCCATCACCCACGTCACCCTCATCGATGCCACCGGCCGCCCGCCGCAGCCCGACCAAACCGTTCTCATCGAGTCTGGCCGCATCACCGCGGTCGGAGCATCAACAGCCATCAAGATCCCCAAGACCGCACGCACCATCGACGCCTCCGGAAAATTCTTGCTTCCCGGTTTCTGGGATATGCATGTCCATCTCGCGGGCATCAACGCCGATCCTTCCTGGAGCAAACAAGTCCTTCTCCCGTTGCTGCTCGCGAACGGCATTACCGGCGTGCGCGACATGGGTGGCGATCTCGACGCTCTCCTCTCCTGGCAACGCGACATCGAGTCCGGCGCTCTCTCGGGGCCGCATATCGTTGCCGCCGGCCCGTTCCTTGCTGCGGGCGGGAGGAAGACTCCCGAGCAGTATCCCATCGCCAATGCCGCCGCAGCCCGCGCCGCTGTCGACGACCTCCAAAAACGTGGCGCCAATTTCATCAAAATTATTTCCATGCCTTCGCGCGATGCGTTTTTCGCTCTGGCTGATGAATGCAAAAAGCAAAACATTCCATTTGCCGGCCATTTGCCGTTCGAAATCGGCGCCATCGAGGCAAGCGACGCCGGCATGCGCAGCATCGAGCATTTTCTCTACAGCGCGTTTGCCCTCTCTTTCTCCTCGAAGGAAACTGAGCTCCGTCCCCGGCTTGTTCAAGCGGAAAAAAACGGCGATTCCGCCTCATGGGAACAGATTGCGCACGAAGCCGACGCTACCTATAGCCCGGAAAAAGCCGCCGCTGTTTTCCAAACGTTGAAGAAGAACGGCACTTGGGTCGCGCCCACGCTTGCCTCTTTGGATATCACTTCCCACCCGGAAAACTGGAAGATGGACGACCCCTTGCTCGCTTTTGTTCCGCCCGCGATGGCAAAAGAATGGCGTGACTCCTTCGATGACGCGCAAATGAAGCAGCGGGCGGCGTGGCTGGCACGCCAGGCATCCAACGACTGGAAGCTAGCCGGGGAGCTGCATCGTGCGGGCGTGCCTCTCCTGGTTGGTTCGGACTCTCTCGACCCGTTTGTTTTTCCCGGCGATAGCTTCCATCATGAACTCGCCGAGTTGGTCCGCGCCGGATTTACGCCCATGGAAGCGTTACAAGCGGCGACCCGTGGAGCCGCGCAGTTTCTTGGCCGCGAGAAAGCTCTTGGGACCGTCGAGACAGGTCACGCCGCTGATATGGTTTTGTTGAGCGCGAATCCGGCGGAGAACATCGCCAATACTCGCAAAGTTTGGGCGGTGATTCGCAATGGCAGCTACTACGATCGGTCGGCCCTCGATGCACTGCTCGCTCGTGCCAAAGAGGCCGCGGCCGCCGTTTCAGAGGAGAAAAACTAGAAGGTTCGTGGTGCTCGCTTCAAACATCGCAGCATAAGCACTGTATCTCGCTAAGAATCTATGAAAGCCGTTCTCACAAACCGCCCCCGATGGAACCCTCCGGCCTTGCTGTGGCTCTTCTTTCTGGCGTTCATCGCCTCAACCCAAATCACGACTGCCCAGGAGCCTCCGCGAGAAGATGAAATCGTCGCCAATCTCGCCGGAGGCCGCGTCATCGTCCACGTGGCGCGCGACAAGATTGTTTTCGCCGCCATTGA
>Ga0210402_10003369_pt1 | contig 15041 bp, 13 predicted proteins | sample IncBWC7MmetaG_FD_161055 | JGI IMG/M metagenome (GOLD analysis project Ga0210402, IMG submission 161055) | Forest soil microbial communities from Barre Woods Harvard Forest LTER site, Petersham, Massachusetts, United States - Inc-BW-C-7-M | ecosystem: Environmental > Terrestrial > Soil >...
GGCGGCCAAGCATCGGCAACCGGCGGCAGAGGTGGCGGATTGCTGGAAGGACGCGCCGGCGGTGGAGGAGGACTCGGCGGCGGCAATGTCGCCACCGGTCCGGCCCCCAGCGCTGGCGGACGATTGCCCCCCACCCCGGCGCTGAAGGAGAAGTCCTCGGCAAGCGACGATGAAATCCACGGCACCTGTTCGCCGCGCGACGCGCGCGTGACGCCGACGCGAGTCCGGTTGAGCGTCTCCTCGGCCATCAGGTCGGGAACACGAATTTCCTTCAAGAGCTCCTGCACGAACAGGCTGTGATCGCCGCCATTGTCGGAAATCACCGAAGAGAGCGCGGCCGAATACATCACCAGCGTACCGTTGGGCGCGATCACAGGCGCCAGTCCGGCTGAGAAGCTGCGGAACCGGCGTTCGAACGGATTGCGCCGGGACGCATCGACCAGGGCGATCTTGACCCCCGCGCCGCGGCTGTTGATCTCGCCCAGCACCGTCTCCAGGCTGAAGCCGTCGCGACGAACATCGGGCTCGGTCCAGATCTGCGCGTCGACCGGGATCATGTAGCTCTGACGGTTGGATTGAACGCCGAAGCCCGAGAAGAAAATCAGCGCGACCGAGCCCGGCTTGATCTTCCCGTACAGCCGGTCGAACGCGCGCCGCATGCCGTCGCCGTTCAGATTCTCGCCGATCTCGACATTGAAGCCGTCGCGCTTGAGTTCGTCGGCGACGTCGCGGGCGTCGTTGATCGGTTCCCTCAGCGGCGCCTCGGCGTCGGGATATTTGGAATTTCCGATCACCAGCGCATAGCGGTCGCCTGCCGCGAGCGAGGGGCTGATCGAGATGATCGAGAATATCAATGCCAGAAGCAATCGGAGGCGAATGTTCATAATACGGCGGTCCAATAAAAAGGGCGCCGACTCCAGCTTGCGCCTCGGCGACATTATCTTACGCACCGGGCATTATCAAACCGCGGTCGCAGGGCGTCAACCGCTTGCAACGTCGAGCTAATCGCGACGATTGATCGCAACTTGGCTTCCCCGATCGAATGGCCGACGCACCCACAAATTGTTGACGCGAAGGACATGGCGACACCGCCGGATCGCCGTACAGTTTCGGGATAACGTCTGTAAGGTAAGATGCGGATAATGTGATGGGCCTCACATTGGTCGGTCTTTACCTTTGCGGGCGACGATGGCTTGGTGCCGCCTTCGGCAATTGCACAGAACGACACCGGAAGAAACGATGCTGGAAGAAGAGTGAACCCGATGGGAAACGCCTACGAAATCTACGCGCTCCGCTATGCGACCATGTCGGCGCGCACGCCGCACATGAATTTCCTGCTGCCGGATCCGCATGACGGCACGGCGCAGGATCTCGACTATTTCGTCTGGCTGATTCGCGGGCAGGGCCGCGACATCCTGGTCGATACCGGGTTCAACGCGGAAGAGGCCAAGATCCGCGCCCGCAAGTTGACGCTCAACCCGGTCGATGCACTGGCGGGATTTGGCGTTAAGGCAGAAGACATCAAGGATATCATCGTCACCCATCTGCATTACGACCATGCCGGCAATCTCGACCGTTTTCCCAATGCGCGATTCCATCTGCAGGATCGCGAGATGGCCTATGCGACGGGGCGCTGCATGTGCAACGGGCTGTTGCGGCATCCATTTTCGGTGGAGCATGTCACGCAGATGGTGCGCCATGTCTATGGCGAGCGCGTCACCTTTCATGCCGGTGACGGCGAGGTCGCGCCCGGCGTGACCGTGCATCGCGTCGGCGGCCATTCCGACGGCCTGCAGGTCGTGCGCGTCGAGACCGCGCGCGGCCCCGTCGTGCTGGCCTCCGACGCCGCGCATTACTACGCCAATCTGCAGCGCAGGAGCCCGTTTCCGATCGTCTACAATATCGGCGACATGGCGCAGGGCTGGGAGATCGTCGAGCGTCTGGCTGGCCACCCCGATCGTTTCATCCCCGGGCATGATCCGATCGTCGCCGAAATCTATCCGCGCGTCAGCGACAAGGTCGATGCGTTCGCCCTGCATCAGGCACCGTCGCGCTCCTTCGCGAAATAGGCGCGCGTGATGTCCGCGTTCAAGACGGTCGGCTTCATCGGACTCGGCGTGATGGGCGAGCCGATCTGCCGCAACCTCGTCAAGAAGAGCGGTGCGCGCGTGACGGCGTTCGACCTGTCGCCTGAGCCGTTGCAACGGCTGCGCGGCGAGGGCGCCGAGGTCGCGGCGTCCGTTCCCGCCGTTGTCGGCACAGGCGAGATCGTGTTCCTCTGTCTGCCCAGCGCTCGCCATGTGCGCGCGGTGTTCGAAGGCGACGGCATCGCGAACACGATCCAGCCCGGTCAGATCGTCGTCGATCTCGGAACCTCGTCGGTCAGCCAGACCCGCGATTTCGCAAATCGGTTGCAGGCCAAGGGCGCGGCGTGGCTTGATGCGCCGATCGCGCGCACACGTCAGGCGGCGCAGGATGGCACGCTCAGCGTGATGGTTGGCGGATCGCGCGAGCTCTACGAGAGGATCGTGCCGCTGATCCGCTGCTTTGCAACCGACGTCACCCATTGCGGCGATGTCGGCGCGGGGCAGGTGAGCAAGATCCTGAACAACATGGTGGTGTTCGAGACCGTCAATGCGCTGGCCGAAGCGGTCGCGGTGGCGCGCGCGAGCGGCGTCGATCCGAAGCTTCTGCTGGAGACATTATCGAAGGGCTCGGCGGACAGTTTTGCCTTGCGCAATCACGGCCTGAAGGCGATCGTGCCCGGTGTGTTCCCGGAGCGCGCGTTCTCGACCGAATATGCGCTGAAGGATCTGTCCTACGCGCTGGAGCTTGCAAGCGATGCCGGAATCAAGCTGCGCGGCGCGGAACTGATCGGCACGATCCTGCAGGAAGCGATCGATGCCGGTTCTGAAGATGCGTATTTCCCGGTGATCGCAAAGCTGATCGAAAAGCAATAACGGGGAATGGCGAGTCGAGCGGGTTAATACGCCTGTTTCGTGTCGGCTTCCGCACTGGTCCGGACCAGATCGAGGCGTTTTTCGATCTTGCCGAGCAGACGCGCGAAATCCTTCCGCTCCCGCGCGGACAGGCAGGCGAGAATCTCCTGCTCCTTGCGCAACAGCCGCGGGATCAACTCTTCGTACAGCGCCTTGCCCTTTCGCGTCATGCGCAGCCGGAACTCGCGCCGGTCATCGGCATTCTCGACGCGCTCGACCAGCCGCCGCCGCATCAGCGCCGTGACCGCACGGCTGATCGTGGACTTGTGTGTGCGCGTGCAATCGGAAATGTATTGCGCGCTGCACGCGTCGCGGCGGAAGCCGAGCGTCGCCAGCACACGCCATTCCGGAATATCGAGCCCATAACGCGCCTGATATTCGGCGGACAGCGCCGAGCTGACCTCGGCGGCAAGCCGGTTCAGGCGGAATGGCACGAAGCAGAAGAGATCGAGCCGCGCGCCCGGTGAGGCCGAGACGCCGCTTGAGGCCGACTTTCTTGTCCGCAGGCCGGCGCCTGCTTCTGAAACCGCCGTCGCCAAAATCACATCCATCCGGGTTGACGTGGGACTGTGGCGGACTAGAATAGTTGCAACTGAGACTATTTGACAAGCTTGGATTTCAGGGCGGAAGCCGGCGCGGCCGCCGGCCAGAAAAGGTTGCGTATGGCGCAGGCCAGCAATCAGGAAAAGATCCAGTTCGGTTATCGCCGTCATCCCGACCAGGACCGGGCAGGCCATGATGTGGCCGAGCATCCCGTGGTCGTCGTCGGCGCGGGTCCGGTCGGGCTGTCGCTGGCAATCGATCTGGCACAGCGCGGACACCGCGTGGTGCTGCTCGACGATGCCGACCGGATCGGCGAAGGCTCGCGGGCGATCTGCTTTTCAAAACGCTCGCTGGAATATTGGGACCGGCTCGGCGTCGGCGACCGCATGGTCGACAAGGGCGTAGTGTGGAGCGTCGGCAAGATCTTTCACGGCGATTCGCAGCTCTATCAGTTCAACCTGTTGCCGGAGGAAGGCCACAAGCGGCCTGCTTTCATCAACCTGCAGCAGTTCTATGCCGAGGCCTACCTGGTCGACCGGGTTGGTGAATTGCCGGCGATCGACCTGCGCTGGCGCAACAAGGTTGTCGGCCTCGATCAGCGAAACGACGATATCGCGCTCACAATCGAAACCCCCGACGGGTCCTATGGCATGCGCGCGCAATTCGTGATCGCCTGCGATGGCGCGCGCTCCTCGCTGCGGAAAATGGTCGGCGCGGAATTTTCCGGACAGGTGTTCGAAGACCAGTTCCTGATCGCCGACGTCAAGATGACGGCGGCGTTTCCGACCGAGCGCTGGTTCTGGTTCGATCCGCCGTTTCATGCTGGACGCTCGGCGCTGCTGCACAAGCAGCCCGACGATGTCTGGCGTATCGACCTGCAGCTCAATCGCTTCGCCGATCCCGCGGTCGAGAAGCGGCCGGACAATGTGCGGCCGCGCGTCGCGCGCATGCTCGGCCACGACAAGTTCGAGTTCGAGTGGATCTCGCTTTACAAGTTCCAGTGTCGCCGGATGGACCGTTTCATCCACGGCCGAGTAATCTTCGCCGGCGATGCCGCGCATCAAGTCTCACCGTTCGGCGCGCGGGGCGCCAATTCGGGACTGGAGGATGCGGAGAACATCGCCTGGAAGCTCGATCGCGTGCTGCACAAGTCGTCGCCGGAAGCGCTGCTCGAAACCTATCATATCGAGCGCAGTGCCGCGGCGGACGAGAACATCCGCGAATCGACCCGCTCGACCGATTTCATGGCGCCTAATTCCCACCAGGAGGCTCGGTTGCGAAAGGCCGTGCTGTCGCTCGCCAAGGAAACCGAGTTCGGCAAGCGCATGGTCAATGGCGGCCGGCTATCGGTGCCCTCCGTCTATGACACGCCGCTATCGACCGCGGATTGCGACTGCTGGCGCGGCGGCCCGCGGCCCGGTACGTCGATGCCGGATGCGCCAGTGACGAGTGCCACAAATGAGGATGCGTTTCTGACCGACAGTTTTGTCAGGGAGGGAAGGCGCTTCACGCTGCTGGAATTCGGTAATGGCGCCGACATCGATGCGCCGCCGGAGATCGGCGTCATCCGCGTTGGCGGCGAGGGCGGGCTCGTCGATGCCGAGGGCCTTGCGGTCAAACGTTACGACGCGGAGCCCGGGACGGCCTATCTGCTGCGGCCGGATGGCTATGTCGCTGCGCGCTTCCGGCATCCGACACGATCGGCGCTCGATGCGGCGCTGGCGCGCGCGGCCGGTCTCAATTGACGTTTGGTGATCGAGATTTGGTAATCGAGGTTTGGTGATGGCGCTCTCGACAAGCTCGAACTTTGCCAAGCCGGACGATGCGTTTCGCGCCATCGTCGAGGCGCATCGCGGCCTGAGCGATGAGCAGAGCGCGGATTTCGATGCGGCGCTTGTGCTCATCCTTGCCAACCACATCGGCGATCTCGACGTGCTGCGCGAGGCGATCGCGCTCGCCAGGCGCCGCATGATCGATGCCGGCCAGCAGCAACAACAGCAATAACAGCAAGCCTCAAGGGAATGAACTGATGGCGAAGGGTTTCGCGTCCACCACCGACCTGACCGAGAAGAAGGTCACCTTTTCCGAGATCGGCACCGATCTCTATGCCTTCACCGCAGAAGGCGATCCGAACTCTGCCGTGATCGTCGGAGAGGACGGCTGCCTCGTCTTCGATGCCCAGGCGACCCCCGCGATGGCGAACAAGGTGATCGAGCGCGTGCGCGCCGTCACCGACAAGCCGATCAAATATGTCGTGCTGTCGCATTACCACGCTGTGCGCGTGCTGGGGGCGTCCGCCTATAAGGCGCAGGCCGTGATCGCCTCCCAGGAAACCTATCGTCTCGTTGCAGAGCGCGGCCAGCAGGATTGGGATTCCGAATATGGCCGCTTCCCGCGCCTGTTTCAGGATGCGCAGAGCATTCCGGGCCTGACCTGGCCGACCCTGACTTTCGAAGGCGAGATGTCGATCTATCTCGGAAAGCGCGAGGTGCGCCTGATGCAGTTGGGTGCGGGCCACACCTCCGGCGACATCGTCGCCTGGGTGCCGGACGCCGAGGTGATGTTTTCCGGCGATCTCATCGAATATCACTCAGCCTGCTATTGCGGCGACGCGCATTTGCGCGAATGGCCGGCGACGCTGAACGAGATCCGCGCCTTCAATCCCAAGGCGATCGCGCCGGGCCGCGGCGATGCGCTGAAAGGTCTCGCGACTGGGCGAGATGCGATCGCGATGACGCGCGACTTCGTCACCACGCTCTATGGTGCCGCCGAATCCGCCGTCGCCAAGAGCCGTAACCTGAAGGAGACGATGGCCGCGACGCGCGAGGTGATGGACCCGAAGTTTTCCAGCTTTGCGATCTACGAGCATTGTCTGCCGTTCAACGTCTCGCGCGCGTTCGACGAGGCCTCCGGCATCGACGATCCTGTAATCTGGACCGCCGAGCGTGACCGGGAGATGTGGGCCGCCCTGCAAGGAGGATAGCGATGAATGTCAACACCTCTCCTGACCAGATCAGCCGAAGCTCCGCCCAGGTGACGCCGGGCTACATGTCCGGCTTCGGCAACAGTTTTGAAACGGAGTCGCTTCCGGGCGCACTGCCGATCGGACGCAATTCGCCGCAACGCTGCGCCTACGGGCTCTATGCGGAGCAGCTCTCCGGCTCGCCCTTCACTGCGCCGCGCGGCACCAACGAGCGCTCATGGCTCTATCGTATCCGTCCCTCGGTGAAGCACTCCGGACGCTTTACGAAGGTCGATGCCGGCCTGTGGCGCAGCGCGCCACGCCATGAATACGATCTGCCGATCGGGCAATTGCGCTGGGACCCGACGCCCATACCTTCAGGAGAGATGACGTTCCTGCAGGGCGTGCAGACCATGACCACCGCAGGCGACGTCAACACCCAGGCCGGCATGGCCGCGCATGTCTATCTCGTCACCAAATCGATGGTCGACCAGCATTTCTACAATGCCGACGCCGAGATGCTGTTCGTGCTGCAGCAGGGAAACCTGCGCCTCGTCACCGAGTTCGGCCGCATCGATGCAGAGCCCGGCGAGATCGTCGTGATCCCGCGCGGCGTGAAGTTCCGCGTGGAAATTCCGTCAGGACCCGCGCGCGGCTATCTCTGTGAAAATTACGGCGGTGCTTTCACGTTGCCGGAGCGCGGTCCGATCGGCGCCAACTGCCTTGCCAATGCCCGCGATTTTCTGACGCCGGTTGCGGCCTATGAGGACAAGGATACATCGACTGAGTTGTTCGTGAAATGGGGAGGTTCGCTGTTCAGGACGGAACTGCCGCATTCGCCGATCGATGTGGTGGCCTGGCACGGCAATTACGCGCCGTACAAATATGATCTCCGTCATTTCTCGCCGGTCGGCGCGATCAGCTTCGATCATCCCGATCCTTCGATCTTCACCGTTCTGACCTCGCCGTCGGAAACGGCCGGCACCGCCAACATCGATTTCGTGATCTTCCCGGAGCGCTGGCTGGTCGCCGACAACACGTTCCGTCCGCCGTGGTATCACATGAACATCATGTCGGAGTTCATGGGGCTGATCTACGGCGTCTATGATGCCAAGCCGCAAGGGTTCGTTCCGGGCGGCATGAGCCTGCACAATTGCATGCTGCCGCATGGCCCGGACCGCGAGGCGTTCGATCATGCGAGCAACGTCGAGCTGAAGCCGGTGAAGCTGACCGGCACCATGGCCTTCATGTTCGAGACGCGCTTCCCGCAGCGCGTGACTGCGTATGCGGCAACGTCGGCGACGTTGCAGAGCGACTATTCCGATTGCTGGAAGGGGCTTGAGAAGCGGTTCGATCCGAACAAGCCGTAGTGCTGTCATCGCCGGGCGCCTGTCCCCGATTTGATCGGAGATGACCCGGCGATCTCTCGGTCTTTTGGGATGGATGGCCGGGTCGAGCCCGGCCATGACGGCCATGACGATGCAAAAATCGGAGAAGCACCTTGCCACACCCCAACGATCCCAAGCTCCGCTCCTTCGTCGCGGTCGAGCCCGCATCGGATTTTCCGATCCAGAATCTCCCCTATGGCGTGTTCTCGGCCAAGGGGCTTGCGCCGCGCGTCGGCGTTGCGATCGGCGGTTATGTGCTCGATCTCTGGGCGCTGGCGCAGGAATGCCGGATAGATGTCGTCGAGCCCGGCGTGTTCGCGCAAGCGTCGCTGAATGCCTTCATGGCGCTGGGGCCGAAGGTCTGGACCAAGACCCGTGTGCGGATCAGCGAATTGCTGCGTGCCGATCATCCCGAACTGCGCGACAATGAGGAATTGCGGAAGCAGGCGCTGGTGCCCATGACAGATGTCCGGCTGCACCTGCCGTTTGCGGTCGCAGGCTACACCGATTTCTATTCGTCGAAAGAGCACGCCACCAATGTCGGCGTCATGTTCCGCGGCAAGGACAATGCGCTGCAACCGAACTGGCTGCATATGCCGATCGGATATAATGGCCGCGCCTCCACCGTCGTGGTCTCCGGCACCAAGGTGCGCGGGCCGCGCGGACAGTTGAAGCCGCCGAATGTGGAAGCGCCAAGCTTTGCTCCCTGCAAGCGGCTCGACTTCGAGCTCGAAATGGGCGTCGTGGTCGGACAAGCATCGCCGATGGGCGAGATGCTGACCGAGACGCAGGCCGAAGAGATGATTTTCGGCTTTGTGCTGCTCAACGACTGGAGCGCGCGCGACATCCAGCAATGGGAATATGTGCCGCTCGGACCGTTCCTGGCCAAGGCCTTCGCGACCTCGATCAGCCCGTGGGTCGTTACCCGCGAGGCGCTCGAACCGTTTCGCGTCCTGGGGCCGGAGCAAAATCCGGCGCCGCTGCCGTATCTGAGGCAGGCGCGATCGAACAATTACGATCTCGAACTCGATGTCGGCTTGCGCGCGGCCGGGATGAACGAGGCGCAAACCATCTGCCGCACCAATTTCAAATACATGTACTGGTCGTCGGTGCAGCAGCTCGTCCATCACGCATCATCCGGCTGCGCGATGAATGTCGGCGATCTCCTCGGCAGCGGCACCATCTCGGGGCCGGAGAAACATCAGCGCGGCAGCCTCCTGGAAATCAGCTGGAACGGCACCGAGCCGCTTGAGCTGAGAGGCGGTACCAAGCGCTCGTTCCTCGAAGACGGCGATTCGCTGGTGATGCGTGGCTGGTGCCAGGGCGACGGCTATCGCGTTGGCTTTGGTGAGGTCGAGGGGACGATTGTGGCAGTGGGATAAAGGCTGTCATTCCGGGATGGTGCGCAAGCACCAGGCCCGGAATGACGAAAAGGCAGAGTTTACCGTTCTTCCGGCGGGATATTGCTGAGCCGCGCCACATGCGCGGCTATCTCGTCGGGCGTGTATTTCAGATGCACGCGCTTGTCCGACGGCTGATGCTTGGCGACGCACACGCCCGGCCGCCATTCCCGCGCGGGCCGGATCGGGCGCGGCACGAAGCCGCCGCCGCAGTTCGGGCAGACGTTCGCAAGCTTGGTCTCGACGCAATCAGCGCAGAAGGTGCATTCGTAGGAGCAGATGCGCGCGTCGAGCGCGTTCGGCGGCAAATTCTTGTCGCAGTATTCGCAGTTCGGCCGGAGTTGCAGCGCCATGGTCGTCTCATCGTTTGGAAAATGAGACGATCATGGCAAATCGGGCGAAGGATTCGAAGGACGAATTTCCCTCGATTTATGTCAGTCCGAGACCGCTTTCGCGGGGGCGGCGAGAGGAACTAACCAGCGGTCTTCCACGCGTCCACGAGCCCGCCAATGTCCGCCGTTTCCGGCTCGCGGATCGCGGACGGCGTGCGCGAGAAACGCGGCGCGGGTGCCGGCTGGGTGACGCCGTGGCGTTCGACGAAGACGTTCCGCGCCGCCATGTGCGGGTGCCTCGGCGCTTCCGTCATGGTCAGGATTGGCGCGAAGCAGATGTCGGTGCCTTCCATGATCTTGCACCAGTCTTCGCGCGTCCTGCTCTTGAACACGCGCGCTAGTTTTTCCCTCAAGGCCGGCCACGCCTTGCGGTCCATCTGGGCATCGAAATCCGCATCCGTGAGGCCCGCATGCTGGCGCAGCAGCACATAGAATTGCGGCTCGATCGAACCGATCGAGATGAAATGGCCGCAGGCACATTCATAGATGCCATAGAAATGCGCGCCGCCGTCGAGGAAATTCCGCTCGCGCCCCTCGACCCAGCGGCCGGCTGCTGTCATGTCGAAGAACATCGACATCAGCGAGGCCGCGCCGTCGCACATCGCCGTATCCACGACCTGGCCCTTGCCGGATCTTGATGCCTCCAGAAGTGCCGCGAGCACGCCGACGACCAGATAGAGCGCGCCACCGCCAAAATCGCCGACGAGATTGAGCGGCGGCACCGGCTTCTCGGCCGTGCCGATCGCGGCAAGTGCGCCGGTCACAGAGATGTAGTTGATGTCATGGCCGGCGGCCTGCGCCAGCGGGCCGTCCTGGCCCCAGCCCGTCATGCGGCCATAAACGAGTCTGGGATTTCTCTGCAACACGATGTCGGGACCGAGCCCAAGGCGCTCCATCACGCCGGGGCGAAAGCCCTCGATCAGTGCGTCGGCATTGGCCAAGAGATCGAGGACCTGCGCCACCGCCGCCTTATCCTTGAGATCGATCTCGACCACCTTCCGGCCGCGCCCTGCCACCGATTTCAGATTCTTCCTGGCGCCGACGCGATCGAGCGTGACGACTTCCGCGCCCATGTCGGCCAGCATCATGCAGGCGAAGGGGCCGGGACCGATGCCGGCGAATTCGACAATGCGGTAGCCGGCGAGCGGGCCGGACGTACGAACAGAACTTTGCGGGGCTGGTTGATCGAGCACGGCGGGTTCCTCGAACGTTTCCTTGAGCGAAATTGTCTCGCCTTCGCCGCGAGCTAGCAAGCACGTTTTAAGCAGAACAGCACAAAAGCGAAAACGGCGCGCTCTCCGGCGCGCCGTCCGCAGGAACTTGCGTTAAGCCGCTATTCAGCCCGCAGCCGCGACGGCGCGCTGCGCCATCACCTTGATCAGGTTGGCCCGATAGTCCGGCGCCCCGTAAATGTCGCTCAACAGTCCGTTGGTCGAGATCGTGACGCCATCGATCGCGCCAGGTGCCCAGTTCGCCTTCAGTGCGGCCTCGATCGGGCCGACCCGCATGACGCCGCTCTCCGAGGCGCCGGTTGCGGCAACGCGAACGTCGCCTGATTTCGTCGTGGCGACGAAGACTCCGGTCAGTGCAAAGCGCGAGGCGGGGTGGGGAAATTTGGCGTAGCCCGCCTTGGCTGGGACCGGGAAGGAAACGGCGGTGATCATCTCGCCGTCGTCAAGCGCCGTTGCGAACAGCCCCTTGAAGAAATCATCGGCCGAGATCGTGCGCTTGTTGGTCTTGACCGTAGCACCGAGCGCCAGCACCGCGGCAGGGTAGTCAGCGGCCGGATCGTTGTTGGCGAGCGAGCCACCGATCGTGCCGCGATGGCGCACGGCAGGATCGCCGATGAGGGAGGCGAGGTGGGCAAGCGCGGGGATTGCCTTTTGCACCGCGCTGTTTGTGGCTACGTCGTAATGCGCCGTAGCGGCTTTGATGGTTACGGTATCACCGGAAGCCTCGACCCCGACAAGGTCGTTGATCTTGGCGAGATCGATCACGTCGGAAGGCGCGGCGAGCCGCTGCTTCATCACAGGGATCAGCGTTTGGCCGCCGGCGAGATATCTTGCCTCCTTGCCCTTGGCGAACAGCGCGGCGGCCTCGTCGATGGAAGAGGGGCGATGATAGGTGGTCTGGTACATGATGCGCTCCTCTTAACCGTGAATGGCGTGCCAGACGCGATCGGGCGTCGCCGGCATTTCCAGTCTGTTGTTGCCGATCGCGTCTGTGATCGCGTTGATGACGGCGGCGGATGCGCCGATCGCGCCGGCCTCACCGCAGCCCTTGATGCCGAGCGGATTGCCGGGGCAGAGGGTGGTGGTGTGGGAGAGCTTGAACGACGGCAGATCGTCAGCGCGCGGCATGGTGTAATCCATGAACGAGGCCGTCACGAGCTGGCCGTTCTCGTCATAGATCGCGCCTTCCAGCAGTGCCTGGCCAATGCCCTGCGCGAGCCCGCCATGCACCTGGCCCTCGACGATCATCGGATTGATCAAGCGGCCGAAATCGTCCGCCGCGACGAAGTTGATGAAGGTCGTCTTGCCCGTGGCCGGATCGACTTCGAGCTCGCAGATATAGGCACCCGCCGGGAAGGTGAAGTTGGTGGGATCGTAGAACGCGCTCTCCTTCAGGCCGGGCTCCATGCCGTCGGGCAGATTGTGAGCCGTATAGGCAGCGAGCGCGACCATTGGCAGCGCAATCGACTTGTCGGTGCCGGTCACCTTGAACTCGCCGTTCTCGATGACGATGTCGCCTTCGGAGGCCTCCAGCGCATGCGCGGCGATCTTCTTGGCTTTCGCTTCGACCTTCTCCATCGCCTTCAGGATCGCGGTCAGGCCCACCGCCGCCGAGCGCGAGCCGTAGGTGCCCATGCCGAACTGCACCTTGTCGGTGTCGCCATGGACGATCGAGATCTGGTTGATGGAAATGCCGAGACGATCGGCGACGAGCTGGCAGAACGTTGTTTCGTGTCCCTGGCCATGGCTGTGCGATCCCGTGAGGATCTCGATCGTGCCGACCGGGTTGACGCGAACCTCGGCGGATTCCCACAAGCCCACGCCGGCACCCAGGCTGCCGACGGCCTTTGACGGCGCGATGCCGCAGGCCTCGATATAGCAGGAGACGCCGAGGCCGCGCAGCTTGCCATCGGACTTCGCCTTGGCCTTGCGCGCGGCGAAGCCTGCGTAGTCGATCGCCTTCGTCGCCGCATCGAGCGATGCGTTGAAGTCGCCGATGTCATAGGCCATGATGACGGGCGTCTGATACGGGAACTGCGTGATGAAGTTCTTCTTCCGCAATTCGGCGGGATCGGCCTTCAATTGCCGCGCCGCCGTCTCCATCATCCGCTCAAGCAGGTAGCTGGCTTCCGGCCGGCCCGCGCCGCGATAGGCGTCGACCGGCGTGGTGTTGGTGTAGACGCCGATCACCTCGGCATAGATCGCCGGAATGACATACTGGCCCGACAGCAGCGTTACATAGAGATAGGTCGGCACCGCGGACGAGAACAGCGACATATAGGCGCCGAAATTGGCGTGGGTCTTCACCCGAAGCCCAAGGATCCTGTTGTCCTTGTCGAAGGCCATCTCAGCCTTGGAGAGATGGTCGCGGCCATGCGCGTCGGTGAGGAAGGATTCCGAGCGGTCGCCTGTCCATTTCACGGGACGGCCGACCTTCTTGGAGGCCCAGAGCGCCACCATCTCTTCCGGATAGATGTAGATCTTGGAGCCGAACCCGCCGCCGACATCGGGCGCGATGACCCGCAGCTTGTGCTCAGGCGCGATATTGTAGAACGCCGACAGGACGAGCCGCGCGACATGCGGGTTCTGCGAGGTCGTGTACAGCGTGAAGTGCTCTTCGGCCGCGTCATAGTCGGCCACCGCCGCGCGCGGCTCCATCGCGTTAGGCACCAGGCGGTTGTTGGTGAGCTCCATCGTCACCACATTGGCGGCCTTGGCGAACGCCGCGTTCACCGCCGCCTCGTCGCCCAGCGCCCAATCATAGACGATGTTGCCCGGAGCCTCCGGATGCAGTTGCGGCGCGCCCGGCTTGATCGCCGCGCGGATGTCGGGCACCGCCGGCAATTCTTCGTAATCGACCACAACGGCTTCGGCGGCATCGCGTGCGAGATTCTTGCTTTCGGCGATCACGACCGCCACAGCCTGGCCGACGAAGCGAACGGTTTCCGGCGCCATCGCGGGCCACGCGCCCATCCGCATTGGCGTGCCGTCTTTCGAGGTGATGGCCCAGCCGCAGATGAGATTGCCGACCTTGTCATCGACGATCTGCTGTCCGGTCAGAACGGCGAGCACGCCCGGCATCTTCATCGCGGCCGATGAGTCGATGCTCTTGACCTTGGCGTGGGCATGCGGGCTGCGAATGAAATGGGCGTGGGTCATGCCCACGAGCTTGATATCGTCGACGTAGCGGCCCTTGCCGGTGATAAAGCGCCGATCTTCCTTGCGCACGACGCTTGCGCCAATGCCTTCAACACCCATGTCCTGTTCTCCCTACCGGAGTTCGTTTCCCGCCAATTCCATCGAAGTCGGCGGTCTTGATTTGAGTTGTCAGAGATCTTGCCGGTTCTATTCGGCTGCCTGCGCGACCTTCATGCGGCCAGCCGCATCCAGCACCGCCCTGACGATGTTGTGGTAGCCGGTGCAGCGGCAGATATTGCCTTCAAGTTCGTGGCGGACGGTTGCCTCGTCGAGATGGCCGCCGTACCGGTGCACGATATCGATCGCCGACATGATCATGCCCGGGGTGCAGTACCCGCACTGCAGGCCGTGATTGTCGCGGAAGGCTGCCTGCATCGGGTGCAGCTCGTCGCCCTTCGAAATGCCTTCGATGGTGGTGATGTTGGAGCCTGAGGCCTGTCCCGCCAGCACCGTGCAGGATTTCACCGCCCGGCCATCGATGTGCACGACGCAGGCGCCGCATTGGCTGGTGTCGCAGCCGATATGGGTCCCGGTCAGATTGAGATGGTCGCGCAGGAGATGGACCAAGAGCGTGCGGTCCTCGACATCGACCGAAGCCGCCTTGCCGTTCACCGTCAATTGGACTGTGGACACGTGTCATACCTCCCCATGATTTGTAATTTCTAATCATTCCAATTAGAAACAGGGGAGGAACTTTGCAACTAGGATTTTCGTCTCGAAAGCCGCTGGCGGCGTGCCGCGGCGGCCTCCACTTCGCGCAGGCTCGGCGGTTGGCGGGCTGCGGCCCTGGCCGGAAAATCGGCCGTCTGCAGGGCGCACGTCGCTGCCTGCGGGGCGCGGTCGCTCCTTGGCGGGCCGCCGGGGAGGTCAGATTATTCGCGATGAAACTGGCGCTTCAATTCGGTTTTCGCCCGCTCCAGCCGGTCG
>Ga0210402_10003374_pt1 | contig 15032 bp, 8 predicted proteins | sample IncBWC7MmetaG_FD_161055 | JGI IMG/M metagenome (GOLD analysis project Ga0210402, IMG submission 161055) | Forest soil microbial communities from Barre Woods Harvard Forest LTER site, Petersham, Massachusetts, United States - Inc-BW-C-7-M | ecosystem: Environmental > Terrestrial > Soil >...
TCCAGGGGCTCTGCCATCGGCATGAAAACATTTGGCGCTTCTGCACCCTTGAAAGAATTGCAGATGAAATTCGGGTTTACCCGTGAGGATGTGCTGGTTGCTGCACGAGAGCTCTTGTCAGGAGAGCAGGAACCGGAAAGCGGCAAGCTGTGAGGATGGAAGCTAGTGTCGACCACGCCGGGTCCGCCCATGAGCGAACCGAGGGTTCTTCCCTGAGAAAACAGCACGGACAATCCAAAATTTCACCGCTGCCGTCACTGCCGAACCGATACAAAAATCGGAGTGGCCGAATTCAAAAAATCAGAGAGTCACAGATGACGATATACGCGTCAAAATCCGGACCCCAAAACACCACGATATCGGAGTGATGCCATGCAACCAGCAGTTGTCGTTCAGCCAGCGCAGCCTACCAAGCCATCGAATCCATTGCGCGAACTACAGGATTATGGGCAGTCCGTATGGTTGGATTACATCCGGCGCAGCTTGCTGACCAGCCGGGAGCTGCAACACCTGGTCGACGAGGACGGGCTCGGTGGAGTCACTTCGAACCCCGCCATCTTCGAGAAGGCCATAGCCGGCAGCTCAGATTACTCCGATCTGTTACAGTCTCTGGCCAGCCAAAGCGAGCTTGATGCCAAGGCTCGCTACGAGATGCTGGCGATCCGCGACATCCAGGACACCGCAGATCTGTTGCTTCCTGTCTATCAATCATCCAAGCGCCGCGACGGGTACGTGAGCCTGGAAGTCTCACCCATTCTCGCCAGGCACACGGAGGACACGCTCGCGGAGGCGAGGCGACTTTGGAAAGCGGTGGGGCGCGGCAACGTGATGATTAAGGTGCCAGGCACGCCCGAGGGGATTCCTGCCTTCCGGCAGCTCATCAGTGAGGGTATCAATGTCAATGTCACGCTACTGTTCTCGCAGGCGGTGTATGAGCAGGTCGCGCAGGCTTACCTTGATGGCCTGGAAGAATTTGGTCGCCGGAGCTTGGACGTAGGCAAGGTGGCGAGCGTGGCCAGCTTTTTCATCAGTCGAATCGATTCTGCGGTCGACGCCTTGGTCGGTGCGAGGCTGAAGGTTGCAAGGGATCCAGCCGAGCAGGCCCTGCTGCGCAGTGTTCTTGGACAGATCGCAATTGCGAATGCGAAGCTGACGTACCAGCGCTACGGCGAAATCTTTCGCGGAGAGCGTTGGGAGGAACTGGCGAAACGTGGTGCCCAGACCCAGCGTGTCCTATGGGCTAGCACAGGTACGAAGAACCCCGATTACGGCGATGTGGTTTATGTCGAGGAGTTGATCGGCCCTGAAACCGTCAACACCATGCCACCGGCCACGCTCGCTGCTTTCCGCGACCACGGCCGGGCGCGGCCGAGCCTGGTGGAAGACATTGAAGCCGCGCACGATCACATGGACACTCTGCGGAGACTCGGCTTTTCCATGGACCAGGTGACAGCAAACTTATTGACGGAGGGACTTGAGCTTTTTTCCGAGGCGTTCCACAAGTTGCTGACCGCAGTTGAGAAATCGACGCAGGGGCGCCTCACCGCCAATGTCAGCCGGCAGACCTACAAACTGCCCGCCGAGATCGACGGCTTGGTGAAGGCACAAATCAATGACTGGCGCGCGGAAGGCAAGGTGCGTCGCTTGTGGGAGCGCGACCGGTCCCTCTGGACCAATTCCGACGAAGACAAGTGGCTCGGATGGCTGACCATCGCTGATGACCAATTGGCTCACAGGCATGAGCTCGCGGCGGCGGCCGAAGATGCACGCAGCGGAGGTTTTTCTCATATCCTGCTGCTCGGCATGGGTGGCTCCAGCCTTTGTCCCGAAGTATTGAAGATGACCTTCGGCACGATTCCAGGGTATCCGGAGTTGCATGTTCTGGATTCTACCGACCCTGCGCAGATCCAAGCGATGGAGGAAAACATTGACATTGCCGAAACGCTATTTCTGGTTTCCAGCAAATCGGGTAGCACGCTCGAACCAAACATTTTCAAACAATATTTCTTCGAGCGCGTAAAGCGCGCCCTCGGGGCAGAAAAAGCCGGGTCCCGATTCATCGCGATCACCGACCCGGGTTCGAAGATGGAGTTAGTCGCGCAGGGTGACAAGTTCCGCCATATCTTCCACGGACTGGCCAGCATTGGAGGACGTTACTCCGCTCTTTCTGATTTCGGCATGGTCCCTGCCGCCTTGATGGGCCTGGACGCTCAAAAATTTCTTGATCGCACCGAAGAAATGGTGCACGCCTGCAAGTCTTGTGTTCCTGTGGATGGCAATCCTGGAGTTGTCCTGGGCATCATTCTCGGAACTCTTGCCATCAACGGTCGTGACAAGGCGACCATCGTTGCCTCCCCCGGCATTTCCGACCTGGGTGCGTGGCTGGAGCAGCTCATCGCAGAGTCAACCGGCAAGGAAGGACGCGGCATTATTCCCGTGGACCGCGAACAGCTAGGCCCGGTCGATGTCTATGGCGAAGACCGTGTATTTGCCTACCTCCGGCTGGAGTCAGCTCCCGATCCTGCTCAAGACGCTCAGGTGGCTGCGCTCGAACAAGCCGGCCAGCCAGTCGTCCGCATAGCGGTTGGTGAAAAGTATGATCTCGGTCAGGAGTTCTTCCGATGGGAAATCGCAACTGCGGTTGCTGGATCCATCCTCGGCATCAATGCCTTCAATCAGCCGGACGTCGAGGCAAGTAAAATCGCCACCCGCAACCTGACGGCGGAATATGAACGCTCTGGATCGTTGCCGGCGGAGAGGCCCATCCTCAATGAGGACGGCATGCGGCTCTTTGCGGACGAAAAGAATGCCGCCGCGCTGAAACAGGCGGCAGACTCCGATTCGCTGGTTGGCCTCTTACGTTCTCACTTGAATCGCCTGAAAAGCGGCGACTACTTCGCTTTGCTCGCCTATGTCCCAATGTTCGCCCATCATGAGCAGCGGCTACAGCAGATGCGGCATGCTGTGCGTGACAAGAAGCGCGTGGCCACATGTCTCGGCTTCGGGCCACGCTTCCTGCACTCCACCGGGCAGGCCTACAAGGGCGGTCCGAATTCAGGCGTATTCCTGCAGGTTACTTCGGATGACGCCCATGATCTGCCCGTTCCGGGACAGAAATACACGTTCGGCACGGTCAAAGCAGCACAAGCACGAGGGGATTTACAAGTGCTGGTGGATCGAAATCGGCGCGCATTGCGGGTTCACATCGGCGCCGACATCGACGCCGGCTTGGCTAAACTCAATTCTGCGATTACCAGCGCGCTCGCCTAGCTTCGCATGGCGCACGTCAAAAGGAGCCGGATGCAACTCGGAATGATCGGTTTGGGACGAATGGGAGCAAACATGGTCCGCCGTCTGATCAGGGGCGGGCACCAGTGCGTAGTGTACGACCGAAGCCCGGCAGCGGTGGAGGCGCTCGTAACCGAAGGCGCTGCGGGAAGCATTTCCCTGGATGATTTTGTATCCAAGCTCTCTCGACCGCGGGCGGTGTGGTTGATGGTGCCCGCCGCCATCGTGGATGGCACTCTCACCGAACTTACGGCGCGGCTCGGCAAAGAGGACATCGTTGTCGATGGCGGGAATTCCTACTACATCGACGATATCCGACGGAACCATGAGCTCTCTGCCAAAGGGATTGACTACATCGACGTAGGGACGAGCGGTGGAGTCTGGGGCCTGGAACGCGGTTATTGCCTGATGATTGGCGGCCCGAATCCTGCGGTCGAACGGCTTGACCCCGTGTTCCGTACGTTGGCTCCGGGCCGGGACTCAGCTCCGACCACCCCTGGCCGGGAACGGCGTGGCGGTACGGCCGAAGAGGGATATCTGCATTGTGGGCCCGCTGGAGCCGGCCACTTCGTCAAAATGGTTCACAACGGGATCGAGTACGGGCTCATGGCAGCCTACGCCGAGGGTTTTAACGTCCTAAAGCACGCGGACGTTGGGAAGCAAAACCAGTCGGCGGACGCGGAAACCACTCCGTTACGCAATCCCTCGCACTACCAATACGAATTTAGCCTCGGGGATGTGGCTGAAGTGTGGCGGCGTGGAAGCGTCGTTGCTTCATGGCTTCTCGACCTGACTGCGATCGCTCTCGGCGGGAAGACTGATTTGTCGGATTTTTCCGGCCGGGTGTCGGATTCGGGCGAAGGAAGATGGACGGTGACTGCGGCCATTGACGAGGGGGCGCCCGTGCCCGTATTGAGCGCAGCTCTTTACCAGCGCTTCAGTTCACGAGGAGAAGCTGACTTCGCTGACAAATTGCTTTCGGCGATGCGTTTCGAGTTTGGCGGACACCGCGAGGTAAAACCGTCGTCAGAAGCAACTATGGTCGGGAGACATTGAAGAGCAAAGGGCGCAAAATTCTGGTGATCGACGTCGGTGGCACCTCCATTAAGTTGCTGGCTACTGGCTGGACGGAGATGCGCCGGCTTCCGTCCGGACGGGCGATGACCGCGGCAGCGATGGTCCGGGAGGTGAAGAAGGCCGTTGGGAAATGGGATTGTGACGCGGTCTCCATCGGTTATCCGGGTCCGGTAATTCACGGGCGGCCTTTGCGCGAGCCGCACAATCTGGCTCCGGGCTGGGTGCATTTCGACTTTGAGAAAGCTTTTGGCTGTCCAGTCAAGATCGTTAATGACGCCGCCATGCAAGCGTTGGGCTCTTACAAGACGGGTCGCATGCTTTTCCTCGGCCTGGGTACTGGTCTGGGTTCAGCGATGATCGTTGATGGGTTGCTCGAGCCCATGGAATTAGCTCACCTGCCGTACAAGGGCGGCAAGACATTCGAAGACTACGTTGGGATTCGGGGCCTCGAACGCCTGGGCCGAAAAAAATGGCAGGCGCACGTGCTCAAGATTGTGCAGCAACTTCGCGATGCCTTGCAGGCCGAAGAGGTCGTGCTCGGCGGTGGAAACGCCAGGAAACTCAAAAAATTGCCTCCGCATGCCCGGCTTGGTGAAAATGCGAATGCATTCGTTGGTGGTTTTCGAATATGGGAGGAAGAGCCGCGTGCGAGAGCCAGAGCTGCTTCCCGGAACTGAACTCCGGAACAGGACCCTGAAACCTTCATCGCCGAGGAAAGGGGATCCCTGCATCATGGTGATCTTCGGTGGCGCTGGAGACCTAACCAAGCGCAAATTGATGCCGGCACTCTGCAATCTCGCGGAGCAAGGCTTTGCGCCCCAGCAGTTCGCGGCTGTGATCGTCTCCTCCGCCGCCTTCACGACCGAAACGTTTCGCCAGCAGCTCGCCGAAGACCTCAGGACGTTCTCCCGGCGGCCAATTGATTCGACGATCCACGAGCGACTGGTCGGACACACTCACTACGTGCGCGGAGACTTCGCAGATCCTGATGTCTATCAGCGATTGAAAGCTACTCTCGAAGAAGTTGCGGCAAAAGACAACGTACCCAGCAATCATTTCTATTATCTGGCGGTGGCGCCACGCTTTTTTGGCGAGATTGTTCGCCAGCTCGGTGCCTCAGGTCTGGCCCAGGAAGAAGACGGGCGATGGCGGCGCGTGGTCATCGAGAAACCCTTCGGGCGGGATCTGCAATCGGCACGTGCTTTGAATGCGGAGATCAAGCAGGTTCTGGATGAGCACCAGATTTACCGCATTGACCACTATCTCGGTAAAGAAACAGTGCAGAACCTGATCATGTTCCGATTTGGCAACGGGATTTTTGAGCCGATCTGGAATCGTCGTTACATCGACCACGTGCAGATCACAGCCGCAGAAACCGTAGGCGTGGAGCAGCGAGGCGGCTATTACGAAACTTCCGGCGCCCTGCGGGATATGGTGCCGAACCACCTGTTCCAACTCGTATCCCTGACCGCAATGGAGCCGCCGATATCTTTTGACGCGAATGCGGTGCGCGACGAACAGGCCAAAGTTCTACACGCCATTCTGCCGTTTTCTCAAGAAGACGTCTTGAGCAAGACGGTACGGGGACAGTACGACGATGGCATGGTAGATGGCAAACCGGTGCCGGCATATCGGGCCGAGCCCGACGTAAAATCTGATTCCTGTACCGAAACGTTCGTAGCGATGAAGCTTCTCATCGACAACTGGCGCTGGGCGGATGTTCCGTTTTATTTGCGCACGGGTAAACACCTGCCCCGGAGGGTTACCGAGATCTCGATTCAGTTCCGCCGCGCCCCGTTTCACCTCTTCCGCAACACCCCGGTGGGAGTTTTGCAGACCAACCGCCTGGTGATTTCAATTCAGCCGGAGGAGAGTATTTCCCTTCGATTTGGCGCGAAGCTGCCGGGCCCGATCATGCAACAGGGAGCGGTCGAGATGAGCTTTAATTACGCCGATTACACGGGATCGGTGTCCAGCACGGGTTATGAGCGGCTGCTCTACGATTGCATGATCGGAGACGCGACGCTATTCCAGCGGGCAGATATGGTTGAGGCCGGCTGGAGCGTAATCAGTCCCGTGCTCGATGTTTGGCAGGCGCTCCAGCCGCGCGACTTCCCCAACTATGCGGCGGGCGCCTGGGGGCCGGAAGCGGCGGACGAACTGCTGGCTCGTGACGGACGGGAGTGGCGGCCCCAGACTGCGGCCCGGGTTGCCCTGGTTGCAAGCTAAATCGCATTGCAAAAGGATTTCACCATGCCCCAGAGTGTCGTTTTTCTGTTTGATGTGGACAACACGCTGCTCGACAATGATCGGGTTACAGCCGACCTCAAGCATCATCTTGAGCAAAAAGTCGGTCGGGCGCGGCAGCAGCGATATTGGGCGGTTTTCGAACAGCTGCGCTCGGAGCTGGGGTATGCGGACTATCTTGGCGCTCTCCAGCGCTACCGCTCTGAGTATCCTCGCGATCCAAACCTGCTGACGGTTTCGGACTTTCTCGTGGAATATCCATTCGCAAACCGGCTCTTTCCGAATGCTCTTGATGCCATTGACAATGTGAAGCGATATGGCCGCCCGGTAATCCTGTCCGACGGTGACGTGGTTTTTCAGCCTCTCAAGATCAGACGCTCCGGGTTGTTCGCAGCCATGAATGGCGACGTGTTGATCTATGTCCACAAAGAGTTCGAGCTCGATGACGTTCAGGAACGCTACCCCGCAGACAGCTATGTGCTTATCGATGACAAGTTGCGCATCCTGACGGCGGTCAAGAAAGTCTGGGGCAGTCGCGTCACGACAGTGTTCCCGCGGCAAGGGCATTACGCGCTCGATCCAAAGACACTCTCCAGCTATCCACCCGCGGATATCACGATCAACCGCATTGGAGAACTCGTCGATTACGACTTGCCGACGTTACTGCGAGCCTCTGAAGGTGCTGGTGGTCTTGCGGCGCTCGCCTGAAAACGTAAACTGGCATGTGGGTCGGGTCATGGACGAGAGCTGGCAGAGGTTCTCTTCGCTCGATGATGAGGCAGGAACGAGTTGGTGGAATGCGGAAAATGGTGCTATTCTTTCGATCCACAGTTTCAGGAGTGTGAGATGTCCGTCCCAAACCCCTTCGCGGCGATCACTTCAACTCCTCGTCCATCTCCAGAATTGGTGTTTGTCAACGGCTCGGATCAGCGGAAGATTGCTGTTGATCACGTCCCTTTCACCATCGGACGCAAACCCGACAAGGATTTAATGGTCACCGACACGCGGGTCTCGCGCGACCACGCTGTCATCGAGACCGAAGGCGGTGCCTTTGTTGTGACGGACGTAGGCAGTAGCGGGGGCACATTCGTAAACGGCGAGAAGATCAGTCGCCGAAAGCTCAACTCCAACGACCGTGTCGAGTTCGGCGCCAAGGGTGGGCCCTACTTTGTTTTCAATCCCGCTAGCGCTGAACATCTCGAACGCGTCTCTGAAGTCAGCGCGATCGCCAGAGTCTCCATTTTTTCCAAGCTAAGTCAAACCGATATCGAGGAGCTTACGAAGATCGCTGCCGCAAAAAAATACGCTCCCGACAAAGCCGTGTTCTTCCAAGGCGATCCATCCGACTCTCTGTACATATTGGTCAAGGGTTCCGTCAAAGTGGCTAAGGCTTCAGAAGACGGGCGCGAGAAGATCCTGGATATTCTTGGTCCCGGGGAAATCTTCGGGGAGTTCGCGATGCTCGATGGACATCCCCGTTCTGCCACGGTGACGACGGTCGAACCGACCGAGTTGGCGGTGATCTCGCGCAGCGAATTCCGCGATTTCGTTTCGACGCGCGCCGAAATCCTCTGGAAAGTTCTGGCGTCGCTCTGCGAGCGTGTCCGGAAGACGAGCACGGACATGCTGGAACTGTCGTCGCGAGAGGTGCCCTACCGTCTTCTCGCGGCCTTGTCTCAACTGGCTGAAAAGCACGGTCAGGTCGCGCCCGATGGCTCGTGCTTGATCGGCGGGAGCTTTGGCATCAACGATCTGGTTGCTATGGTTGGTTCGAGCCGCGAGATTGTGAGCCGTCTGTTGCACCGTTATCAGGAGGAGGGGCTGATCGAACTCGGCAACAACCGGCTCATCATCCCCGATCCGAAGGCTCTGGCTCGAGCGATCGAGTATTCCTCAGAGTGGTCGTGAGCGACTGATTCACAGGCGACTGATTCACAGCGATCGCGCGCTACCGAAGCGTGTCAATCAGCAAAATTTAACGCTGTAATAGTCTACGGGCCCAAGCCCACAATCTCTGGAACCCCGCCGGGCTGACTCGGGAGGACGCGATGCATCAGGGACGAACGAGGGTTCTCATCATCGGCGGGGGCTTCGGTGGCACCTACACGGCGATGGTGCTCGAAAAGCTCCTGAAGGGCGACCCGAGCGTCGAAGTGGGGCTCATCAGCAAAGAAAACTATCTGGTGTTTCAGCCCATGCTGCCGGAAGTGATTTCGGGCAGCATTGGAATTGTCGATACCATCGCACCAATCCGGCGGCTGTGCCCGAAGACCAACCTCTACACCCGCGAAGTCGAGTCGATCGACTTCGAACACAAGACGGTGACAACGAGTGCAGGGTTTCGACCGCGGCCCTTTGAGCTCGAATACGATCATCTCGTCATCGCCGTGGGAAACATCACCAGTTTTGCGGGCCAGCCGGGTCTCGCCGAGCATGCTTTGCCTTTCAAGTATGTTGGCGATGCGCTCGTGCTGCGCAACCACGTCATCCACGCACTCGAAGAGGCCGACGTTGAATCGGATCGCGAGCTTCGCCGGGCGCTGCTCACCTTCGTCGTAGCCGGAGGGGGGTTCTCTGGAGTTGAAGCCGTGGCCGAGCTCAACGACTTCGTCCGCAGAGTGGCGCGCAGTTTCCGGCGCATCAATCCGAACGAGATCCGGGTTGTCCTTCTTCACGCGGGTCCACTTATCCTTCCCGAGTTGCCACAGAGCCTGGCCCAGTTCGCACAGAAGCTGTTGCAACGTCGCGGCGTCGACATTCGCCTGAACACCCGTCTCGCTGGGGCAACCGCCGAATCGGCTTTGCTCGATAATGATGAGCGGATTCCTACGAAGACCCTCGTGAGCACGGTTCCGGCGGCGCCCAATCCGCTGGTGGCCGGTTTACCCTGCAAAAAAGAGCGGGGGCGGATCGTCGTCAACAAACACCTGGAAGTCATCGGCTACCCGGGTGTGTGGGCCTTGGGCGACTGTGCCTGGGTTGTGGACCAGAAAACATGGCAGCCATGTCCCCCAACCGCCCAGCACGCCACACGGCAGGCCGCCTGCGTGGCGAAAAATCTCTTCGCTACACTGCGCGGCACACCGAAGCAAGCCTTCTCCTTCCAGGCACTCGGAAAATTGGCCTCGCTCGGTCACCGATCGGCCGTCGCCGAGGTATTCGGATTCAAAATCTCCGGTTTCATTGCATGGCTGATGTGGCGCTCGATCTATCTGATGAAGCTACCCGGCTTCGACCGCAAGCTAAGAGTCTCGACCGACTGGTTCCTTGATCTGCTGCTGCCGCCCGACATCGTCCAGCTCAAGCTTGGACAATCGGCGAGTTTGTCCCGAGAGCATTTCGAGCCGCACCAGATCATCTTCCGTCAGGGAGACCGCGGCGACCGGCTGTATATCGTCGTGGATGGTGAAGTCGAGATGCTCAAGCACGAGCAGCGATTGGCTCGCATCGGTCCCGGTGAATGTTTCGGAGAAATGGCTCTGGTCAATGAGAGCCCGCGCATGGCCACGGCACGAACCCTCACGAAGGTGAACCTGCTGAGCCTGGACCGCGCGACTTTTAACGCCCTGTTCGCCAGTCACCCACCCCTCCGTGGCATGTTCCAGATGCTTATCGACCAGCGCCTTCGAGTCGCTCGTGACGGGCAGACTGATGTGCGCGACCTCGGACAAACACAGGCTTGAAGGCCCCCAAGGTGGAAACGGGCTTATTCACGAACCACACCGAACGCCCTGGCGCTGCTCGGCCAGGTCCTTGAGGAAAAAGCCCCTCCAGGCTGATGGACGCGGGCCTGGCATTGGCCAATCAGGGAATCGTCGTCGAAGGAGTCGGTGGCGCTGAGCCCCGCCAAGTGTCGTTGGCAGCCGGGCGGATTTTGTGCGATTTCGAAGACTTCCTGCTTAGGAAACCGCTTATACATTGTGGAAATACCACGATAAGCTAACTTTTTCCTTGACATCAAAAGCCGTCTATGATTAATGTATCGGGGTCGTTAGGGCCTCCGAAAAACTACTTGACTTGGTCGAACGGTTTCCTCGACCTGGCCGATGCAGTTTTTTAGCTCTTTCCTCGCGCGTTCCTCTTCCCCTGAGCCGCGAGATGAACGAGGGGATCCCTGCCTATTAAGTGACGACGGATTTTCCAGGGTCTCCTTAAGGAACGTGACCGCCAAGGGAGTGTGTGCCAACACGTACTCGGTGTTCGTCTTCGCACGCATTTATCGTCCCCGGGGGATCTCGATGACCAAAGCGATCGATTGCGAGTGATGCACAGCGGGGAACCAGGCACCAAAGGAAGGATCCTATGACCACATCATCAGGCAAGGCACCGCACCCAATTCAATTCAGCCGAAGGTCAACCACGACGACCAGAGTCATCGCGTTGATAGGTTGTTGCTTGATAATTAGTGCCATCGTCGTGGTAAGCAGCCGCGCCAATTCGGCGTTGCGCAGCAGCGAACGGTTACACAAGCGCAACAAGTTCTTCAATCCGGCAGCCGTCCCGCATGGAAGCGTGGATCCCTGCGTTCTCGGACTCAATGTGGATCAAGTGGTGTCTTTGAGGGAAGTGCCGGTGCCCTTTCCCTGTGCTGTGGTTTGGAATCCAGCGACCCAGGGGCCGATCCCAGGGCCGGATGTCGCTTTAACTTTTCAGCCTTTGAGTGTCGAGCTTGTCAAGGATCAGAGCGCGCTGGTCAGACTGGGCAAAGCCTTGTTCTGGGATATGCAAGTGGGCAGCGATGGCGTTCAGGCCTGCGCTACCTGCCATTTCAGCGGCGGCGCCGATATTCGCGCCCGCGACCAGATTTCGCCGAATCTGAGTGATGCAAATTTTAAACTCAACGCCGTCGGACCGCCGCCCTCTGGATCCGGCCTGGGGGGTGACGCTCTGTTCGGCAATTCCACTGTCCCCTTTACCGCCAACGATCCGAATGCTCCGATTCCGATGGAGCCGCCCGACCCCAACTTGAACCGGCCGGGGCACCCGACCTTTGCTCCGAACTACAAGGTGGTCGCCGGCGATTTCCCGCTCAACGACTGGTTCAGTCCAACGGAACTGACTCCCCGGGGTCCGGGCGTCACTCTTTTCGAAGAGATGAGCAACGTTTCGAGGGATACCAACGACATTCTGGCTTCCCAGGGGGTCCGCCTGGAGAAGTTCACCGGCATCAACCCGGGAAAAGCTGTGGATAGCGGCACACCTGTGCCGGATCTGTTCAGCATCTCCGGGACCAACGTCCGCCGCGCGATGCCCAGAAATTCTCCGACGATGATCAACGCGGGCTTCAACTTTGACAACCTGTGGGAGGGCCGGGCCAGCTTCGTTTTTAACGGCGTAAACGCCTTTGGTTTCCGGGACCGCACGAACATGCTTCAGGAAAATGTCGGCGGCCAACTGACCAAGGTCTTCCTTCGCGTCACCAACTCAAGCTTGGCATCGGTGGCGGTTGGTCCCCCAACCAGCAACATCGCGATGTCCTTCAATGGACGCACTATGCCCGACATCGGCTTGAAGATGACAAACCTGCGGCCTTTGGGCAAACAACTTGTGAGTCCTCACGATAGCGCGTTGGGATCCTTGTCTCGCGGTGGCTTACCGGGCCTGAACGTTCGCTCTTATTGCGAGATGATCCAAGCTGCATTTCAGGATCAATGGTGGAACCTTCCCGACGTCCTCGTAGCCGCACATCCCTATCGGGCCGTGTTGGCCGCTGTGCACGACGTCGATTCCCACTCTGGCTCGGATTCTTTGCCGGAATTTACCGCGCACAGGGGGCCCGCCTCAGCGGCGGCCGGCACAACGTGCCAGGGGAGCGCTGTCCTCGGCCCTGGAAAATACACTCAGATGCAGGCGAACTTCTCGCTATTTTTTGGGCTGGCGGTGCAAGCCTACATAGCGACGCTAGTTTCCGATAACACGCTCTTTGACCAGTTCAACGGGGCGCCCAATCCGGTTCGGCAAGCCGACGGATCGCCTTGCCCGCCCGCTGGTTGTCCTCCAATACCTCCAAACCCCAATGCTCTGACGGCGACACAGAGCTTAGGTCTTACCGTCTTTTTGGACGATAACGCCAATCTCGGCACTCACTGCGCCGATTGTCACGTTCCTCCGGTCACGACAGGACACACCGTCTTGGATTACCAACCGGATTCCCAAGGTGTGCCTTCTCTCGCTCAGGGGGAGGCAATCGAATTCATGCAAATGGGAGATAACCTGGAAGAGGCCAACTACGACCACGGCATGTACAACATCGGCCTTCGCCGCAGCAGTTGTGGCACGGCAACCTGCGGCGCGGAAGACAAGGGCCGGGGAGCTAATGCCCCCGGGAATCCCCCCTTCCAAAATCCGTTGTTCTTAACCGCTGTGCCCATCTCGTCGATTTCGCGAACGTCGAACCTGGTTACGGTCACCACCGGAAGCGCCCTTCCATCGTTCTTCAACCCGGGGCTGTTCATCAAAATTGCCGGAGTCACCGATCCAAGCTTCGACAGTGCGTTTCTAAACGCGGGTGTTGCAATCGGAGCGCAACCAATCGGGATCAAGTTGTCGGCGACTCAGTTCACTTACAAGGTGCCCGGTCCGTTGCTCGCGGATGCTACCTCGTCCGGTGGAACTGCTAGTGCGGGTAAACCCTTCCCGCTTTCCCTGGTAGAGCTGACCGCCCTGCGAGAGGATGTCGCTACCTGCGCGGCCGCAACGATCCCCCATGTAGGGTGCTTGCCACCGGATGTGGCCAGGTTTATTCCCGACGTCCCAATCTTGCCTCGCCGGGTTACGAACGGCGCTTTCAAGGCACCCAATCTGCGAAATATACGATTCAGCGGTCCGTATTTCCACGTCGGAGATTCAGCCACGCTGCGGCAAGTGGTGGAGTTCTACACCCGCGGCGGCAATTTCCCCAACACGAACTTGCACGATAAGACGGTGGATGTCGATGGTATTCCGCCCTTGATGTTCCCCGAGTTTAACCCTTCGGCTGAGCAATATATCGACGCATTGGTGGACTTTCTGGCCGACGGTCTCACCGATAGTCGAGTCGCCCTTGAGCAGGGACCATTCGATCATCCCAGCCTGATGGTTCCCGACGGAGCACAGGCGGCTCATCCCGGCCGCGATGTTTTCATTAACATCCCTGCCGTGGGCACGGAAGGTCGGGCCACGCCGCTGCCGACGTTCTTGAACCTTGATCCGCACGCACAATGATTCGGTGGAACATGAGTCGCGAACTTGCATTGGATTCGAGTACACAAAGGAGAGAGGACAATGAACCCGAGATTGAAGCTGACTATCGTTTTGGTTTTTGCTATGGGCTTGCTTTGGGCAACGGGTGCCAACGCGCAATTCTTGACCGTGCTCAACAGTAATGTACCCGCCGGGTTCGGGCAGGCAGGGTACATCCAGACGGCCACCCTTGGCAGTGACGGGGGAGGCACGCTGACCATGAACGGCATCACCATGATCGTTCCCGCTAACAGCGTTGTCCAGTTTCCTGCAAATACTCTGCGATGGGCCGACCTGTTTGATCCCAAGGTGTCCAAGCCGGTGTATGACACTACTGGCGTTCCCATAGAGCCGAATCTGTCGATAACTTGTACACCACCTGCACTTACTTGCACCGGCCTTGCTCTACTTGACAATCCGGCGCAGACTGCCGGGCTGAGTCCGTACCTTCCTTTCAACGCGAACGTGTTGGGTAACATTGACACAAAGAACGTGACAGGCTTGGGTGTCAATACCTACATTGTTGGGCTGATTCTGCCCATCGGCCAAGACTTGGGAAACGGCGGAGCAGGTGTGATCACGTTTATCGACTACGCCAAGGGTCGGTTCGAGGTGGGCGGGCAACTCAATACCCCGGGCACTGGCACAGTAATTGAGATTAATGATCCTTCGGGTCGATACGGCTGGGCGCACAGTCCCGATCCCCGCTGGTCGGTGGATCCTGACAACCCGAGCGTCGCCGCCGGGAACGGCTATCCCATGTGCATTCCCAGGATTGCGCCTCCGAAGATTGACCTAAGCTGTCCTCTCTTTAACCGCCCCCTGAACCCATCCGGAGCGGGTCAAGACCCATTTTTGCAACCCGGCGCGCCCTTGATGGTGGTGAACATGCCCCCTTCTGCTAAGCCCGGCACGACCAAACCGGACCCATGGAAAGAGGCGCCATTCATGATCGGCGACTTTGTCGCCTATGCGGGCGTGATGTACAAAAATGACCCGAGTGCGCCTATCGATCCCACCAAGCCTTGGAACCAGCAGACCTATATTTCTGCCAATACTGTGGGTGCTGATAAAGTTGCCCTCTACACCGCTCCATGTGCAAGCGGTAAGGAGAACTGCACCAGCAGTGTCGGGCCCGCTTATATGCAGCTTGCCAGAATGGTGATTGGCACCGGCGGCGCTACGCCGGGCACTAACGT
>Ga0210402_10003375_pt1 | contig 15026 bp, 14 predicted proteins | sample IncBWC7MmetaG_FD_161055 | JGI IMG/M metagenome (GOLD analysis project Ga0210402, IMG submission 161055) | Forest soil microbial communities from Barre Woods Harvard Forest LTER site, Petersham, Massachusetts, United States - Inc-BW-C-7-M | ecosystem: Environmental > Terrestrial > Soil >...
CGCTGAGCGCGCGCGGCCCTGCTATGGTCGTGCGTCGCAAACCGATGGAATGCTGGCTTGGGATTCATGCGCTGGAGTAAATCATGCGTGAGAACGATTTTGTTCCGGTAGTCAGCGATTTCCGGGCCGGTCAGGATATTCGCGACCGCGGCTTCACCCGGCGGCCGCTGCATGTTGATTTTGACGTCGCTCGCGCTCTCGGAGAGTTGGCCCACGCGGCTTGGTCCTTGCCCAAGGATCAGTACTACCAGGCTGGGGATCGGTTTCGATCATTGAATCGATTCAAGGCGCAGATTTTGGAAGGCGGCGTGAGAATTTCGCCGTGGGATGACAGTCAACCCTACGTGCAGCACGAGAAATACAATACGGCGCTGGGAGGACAACCGCGAAAGTACCTTCCGCTAACGTTGGATATTGCCGACTCGGCCGGGGTTCGTAAGATGATGTCTCATCACCTCATGTACCTGCCCTTGTCTCGGCCCGGTGCAAGCTACTTGGTGAATATGCATGTGATCCGCTTCGCAGCAGGACCCTCTCGTCCCTGCGATACCAGCCCATCGGGCCTGCACAAGGATGGCGAAAAATACCTCGCCACGCACCTGCTGGCGCGCTGCGCGGCACAGGGAGGCGAAGTCGTCATCACCGACAACGGCCAGCGGGAACTGGACCGCTTTACCATGCGCGAGGCCGGCGAATGCTACGTTTTCGACGATGACCGCGTCTGGCACATGCTGTCTCCCGTGGAAGTATCGCAGGACAGTCAATTTGCATTCCGCGATACGGTGACGTTCGACCTATTGCCTGATGGTTGGAAACCCTCCTAAACCGCAGACCCTCAAATCTGGAACAGCTTGACTGCCAGGCCCGCAACTATGGCGCCAACTATGGGACCGACAATCGGAATAGGCGCGTAACTCCAATCGGAGCCGCCCTTCCCCGCGATCGGCAGCAACGCGTGCATGATGCGCGGCCCCAAATCGCGCGCCGGGTTTATCGCATAGCCGGTGGGTCCGCCCAACGATAAACCGATTCCCCAAACCAGCAGTCCCACCAGAAAGGGTCCGAGGCCCGGGCTCAACCCGATCGTGGTGCCGTGCTTCGAAGCAATCGCCGCAGCGACCAAAATGAGTACGAATGTGCCGATCACTTCAGTAAGCGCATTCGCGGCAGGAAGCCTGATGGCGGGTATCGTGCAAAAACAGCCCAACTTGTCGAGCGCATCCGGAGTCTTTCCCCAATGAGCCCAATAGGTGAGCCACACCAGGGTCGAACCCAGCATTGCGCCGAGGAGTTGCGCCGGTACATACGCTGAAATTCGGCTCCAATCCCCGCTGGAAATTGCGACGCCGAGCGTCACAGCCGGATTGAGATGCCCGTCGCTGCCGAGCGCGAGCGCAACGAACACGCCTGCCATCACTCCAAAACACCAACCGGCGGTGATGACGATCCATCCTGATTTTTCGCCCTTTGATTGACGCAGAACGACGTTGGCCACAACACCGTTGCCGAGCAAAATCATGACCATCGTGCCCAAGAGCTCGCCCAGAAATGCTGAATGCATGCTGTCTCCCTTTCATCGTGTCTTTTTTTGATTTGCCGCGACCTAATCAACCCAATCCAAGGACCGCCCGACGGCCTGCTGCCACGATCCGAACAGTGCGACGCGGCGGTTTTCGTTCATCTGCGGCGTCCAGCGTTTATCGACCTGCCAATTGCCGAGAAGATCGTCACGACTCCGCCAGTAGCCGACCGCCAGTCCTGCGGCGTAGGCTGCCCCCAGTGCCGTGGTCTCTGTGATTTTTGGCCGCACCACGGGAACGTTGACGATATCGGACTGGAATTGCATGAGCAGTTCGTTGCCGACCATGCCGCCGTCGACGCGCAGCTCGGTGATTGGAATCGAAGAATCCTGCTCCATGGCGGTGAGCACCTCCCGCGTTTGATACGCAGTGGCCTCGAGCGCCGCACGCGCAATGTGCGAACGCGTCGCGTAGCGCGTGAGTCCTGCGATGGTGCCGCGCGCGCGCTCGTTCCAATGCGGCGCGTACAATCCCGAAAAGGCCGGCACGAAAAAAACCCCGCCGTTGTCCTCGACCTCGCGGGCGAGCGTTTCGACTTCCGCGCTGCTGCCGATGATTCGCAGGTTGTCGCGCAGCCATTGCACCAATGCGCCGGTTATCGCGATTGATCCTTCCAGCGCGTAGCAGGCTCGCTGGCCGCTCATCTGATAAGCCACCGTGGTGATGAGTCCCGCAGTCGAGGCGATCGGTTTCTCGCCGGTGTTCATCAAAAGAAAACATCCGGTCCCGTAGGTGTTCTTGGCCTCGCCGGCACGGAAACAGGCTTGGCCGACCAGCGCGGCCTGCTGATCGCCGAGGATGCCCGCAATCGGGGCGCCGAGAAGTGCGGGCGTCTTGGCCGCGCCGTACAATTCGCTGGAAGGAACGATGCGCGGCAGAACCGCGCTGGGAATCTTGAGGGTATCGAGCAGCTCGGGGTCCCATTGCAGGGATTCAAGATTCATAAGCTGGGTGCGGCTTGCATTCGTGACATCAGTAATGTGCAGTCCGCCGTTGGCGCCGCCTGTAAGATTCCACAACAACCACGTGTCGATGTTGCCGAACAAGACCTCGCCGGCCTTCGCCCTGCCGCGCGCGCCGGACACATTGTCCAGAATCCATTGCAGCTTGAGCGCGCTGAAGTAGCTGGCCATCGGCAATCCCGTCTTGGCGCGAAAGCGATTTGGGCCGCCGTCGCGGACGTAATCCGCCACCAGTTGATCGACCCGGGTATCCTGCCAGACCAGGGCGTTATGCAGCGGTTCGCCGCTGCGCCGGTCCCACACAACCGTGGTTTCGCGTTGATTGGTGATGCCAACCGCCGCGAGGTCGCCGGGGCGCAGCGCCGCGCGTGCCAGCGCGCCGCCGATCACTTCCTGGGTGTTGCGCCAGATCTCCATTGCATCGTGCTCGACCCAGCCGGGATTGGGATAAATCTGTTGGTGTTCCTTTTGCGCGGAAGTGATGACATTGCCGCCATGATCGAACACCATGAACCGCGTGCTTGTGGTTCCCTGATCAATTGCCCCTACGTATCTCGTCATCTTCATTGTCTCCGCGTCGGCCTAGAGTTTGGACTCGAGAGAACGGTTTGGTCGGTCAACCTAGCGCGCGGGGATCATGTGGATGAGGTCCTCGGCGTCATGGTCAACAGCGGCACGGCTGAAGCGCAGCGGCGCGTACGAACCCGCCGCCCACATCGGGAACAGGTCGCGATAATGTGCGCTCATCGGATCATCCGACTGGCCCGGCGTGTTGATCACGACTGAATTGTCCCACGCCCCCACATCCATCACCATGCGCACCGACGCGCCCGCGATGACCGAGAAGTCAGACGAGCGATAGGTTTGTGCGCGCGGCGTGGACCCCGAGCCCGGGGTTTGCAGTGGCCCAACCGTCATCTGCGCGCGCAATTGCGGGTTCGCCAGCGCGGCGACCACGGGCTCAAAGGTCGCGTGATGCAGCCTGCCCCAAGCCCACGTATCCATATCCGGTCCCAGGCGCTGTTTCAATTCGAGGAGCGCGGATTTCAGGCTTTCGAGCAAGATCGCATTGCGCGCCGCCAGAGGATCCGCGCCGAGCGCGCTGTCGGGATGTTCCAGATAGGAGATCACCGCCTCGAGTTGACCATCGCCGACGAGTTTGCGCGCAGCTTCGGGTGTCGCGCGAGCGACGGTCGCCCTGCCGAGGTGCTTGTTTGTCCAGGCCTCGTAGATCGCGGCGGCAACGCTGGCAGTGCTCTCGTGATTGTCCCACCCCTTGAGCAGGCCGAGCGCCTTCGCCACCTCGGCATCTTGGGAGACCACTGGGGCGAGCAGCGCAATCGTGCGCCGGGATTGAGTGCTCACGGCGTCTGTTTGAATCGCCATCGAATCGGCGAGACTTTGTTTGGTGTTGGCGCGAAGCAGTTCTTTGATTCGATCGATGCGGGAGCGATCGACCCACTCGAACCCAATACGGTTCTCCTCATTGGGATAGCCGTCCGGCATATTCATCTCGTTGGCCGTCGCGAAGAACCCCTCCGGCGGATTGAAGCTGGAGGGCAGTACCTCCTTGCCATGAAAGCCGGCCCATTCATAGCGCCCATCGCCCGGCACCGGCATCAGTCCGTCCCAGTTCTTGCGCACCGGTGCACGGCCCGATGCGGCCCAGCCGATGTTTCCCGCGACATCGGCGTAGACAAGGTTGAGCGGCGGTGCGCCCCAGGCATTGCTGGCCGCCTTGAAGTCGGTCCAGTTCTTTGCCTGCAGCAGGCGTGAGGAGCCGAAATACCCGGATAGTCCCGGCTCGTTCCACACGGTGCGCAGTGCGAAGGCACGATGGGTGGCGGGATCCATGGCCAGAACCGGACCGTGGCGAGTGAAGTGCAGATCCACCTCGCGCACCGGCCCGCCCTTCACCTCGATGGACTCATGGACGACCTTCATCTGCTCCCAGCCAGACTTGTAGCGGTAACTGAGCGGGTCACTCTTGTTCAGTTCGTATACATAGAGGTCTTCCTGATCGATGTAGAAGATCGTGATGCCAAAGGCGATGTCTTGGTTGTGTCCGATGGCAACGCCCGGCAGCGCCGGTTCGCCGGCGCCGATGATGTCGAGGCCCGGTGCGTTCAGTCCCACGACGTAACGCAACGATGGGACCACGAGCTGGCGGTGCGGATCATTGGCGAGGATCGGCCGGCCGGTTACCGTGCGCGACGGCGCAATAGTCCAATTATTCGACCCCTCGCTCGCCTGGGCCGCGATGGCCATTGCCAGCTGTCGTTCGGGCGAATTATCGGCGTGCTGCTCCGGCGCGACGTTGGTGTTGAATTCAACCGGGTTGGTCGCCAACAGATAGTCCTTCAGCACATCGGCCGGAACATCGCAGGGATTGAGACCCGGCGGGATCACCATTTTATGGCCCTGCGGTTCGATTTTGCGGCGCAGCCGATCCGCATCGAGCCCGGCAGCGCAGGCTACATGCGCGCGCGCCACCTCCGAAGTCACGTTCGACACCAGCGCATGGCTGCGGATGCGCAGCACGTCCTCCGCCCTCCAGTCATCGGGCTGGCTGGCGGTGATTCTGAACTCAACGGGCAAAGGCTTGGTCCCATTGCGTACTTCAGCCACGTAGGCGTTCACCCCGTCGACGAAGGCATGGACCCACTCCTTGGAATCCGGGGCGTACGCCGCCCACTCCATGGCCATGTCGCCGCGATACAGGAACAGGCGCGCGGCGCGGTCCTGCTCGATGTATGTGGGACCGAAGGATTTTGCCAGCAGGCCCAGGCCGCGTTTACGCCACAAGTCGATTTGCCAGAGCCTATCGCGGGCGGCGTTGTAGCCCTGCACGAAGAATGCGTCGCGGGCATTTGAAGCAAAAATATGCGCTATGCCCCAGTGATCGACCACGATGTCAGCGGGGCCTCGCAGGCCCGTGACAGTCCAACTCTGTTCGCGGACGGCCGTGGAGTTTGCGGGGCGCACGCTCTGTCCGGAGGCTGGCACCCGCGCGCCCAGCATGAGCAACAAAGCCAAGGCGGCTGCCAGTGTCGCCGCTGCGTTCCCCTTCCGGATCCTGTATTTCAAGGCCGCCTCCCCATAATATTTTTTATTGCCGGGCGGAAGGTTGGCCTTCGAGGCGTCGCTTGTCAAAGACCTCGTCGGCGTGTCAACCGTTGCCTCGTGTAGGCGTTCTCCGACCGACACCCTCGGCATCCTGTACCTGGCGGCGGCCGATCGATCATCGTAATTTTCCCGCCGGAATGTGATAGAGATCATAGGCGGTCGGCCGGGACAAGAGTTCAATCGCAGGCTTGACATAAGATTGCGCGGAGTTTGTATGTCACGGCAAGAAATCGGAAAGCACTGGAGCGAATACCTGCAAGGCGCCGCGCGCGATTGGTTCGGCCTTGCCGGCGAGGACATCAGCAAGGCCCGAGCGCAGTTGGAGCGCATCGTCGATTGTGTCTGCGATCTTCATGGCGTTCCCAGAACCACGGCGGAACTCGAGATATACAAGGGACTGTTAGGCTTGAGCTTGGGGACTTCACCCGCCGCGGCAACCGCGCGCCGCAATAACGCAAACCCCTGACATCTTCGTTCAGTCGACCAGATGCCCCAACGGGATCCGAGTCGACCGCTTCACCGTCGCCAGCACCACGCTCGATTGCATGTCGCGAACATTGGGTACGCGGATGAGCTTCTTGAGCACCACATTGCTCAGCGCGTCCAAGTCCTTGCCATAGACTTCCAAAATGAAGTCATAGGCACCCGTCATCGCAAAGCACTTTGTAACCTCATCCATCTGCGCAATTTCCCGCTCGAACGTGGCGACGGTTTCATCGGTGTGCTCGGTCAGCTTGACCTGCACCATTGCGAGCACCGCCAATCCGACGCGAGCGGGGTTGAGGATGGCGGCATACCCTTCGATGGCTCCGCTCGATTCCAGGGCTTTGATCCGTCGCGCACAGGGTGTGGGTGATAGTCCTATCGACTCTGCGAGTTCCACCACCGACAAGCGACCATTGCGCTGCAGGGCGGACAGGATCCGAGAGTCGTATCGGTCCAACTTCATTCTCTAGCTCCAGAAATTTAATATTTTGGTGATTATCTCTAATAATACACTCGATCGTAGTGATTTTTGGCGAATATCGGCTGACCGACTCCACTAGGCTTTGGCAATCCAGCGGAGGAAACCGCGATGGCTGCAAGCGTCGAGCAAATTCAACGTGTTCCCCGGACGGGCCCCCTGGATTGGCGCACGGTGCTGCGATACGTAGCCGTATCGCGCGCCCTCGACGATGTCGAGGAAACCATGCTGGTGCCGGAGCGCAAGGTGCTGTATCAGTTCTCCGCGCGCGGGCACGATCTCACCCAGGTGTTGTTGAGCGCTCACCTCACGGGCGCCAAGGACGGGGTCGGTGCGTACTATCGCTCGCGGCCGCTGCTGCTCGGCTTGGGACTTCCACTTCAGGAGGCGCTTGCCTCAACCATGATGCGCGCGGGCTCCATGAGCGAGGGGCGCGATATCGGCGTGGTGTTCAACCTGCCGCGGAAAAGAGGCGCTTGCGTGTTGCCGGGATGCGGCGGTGTCGGCGCGCAATACACGCCCGCCGTCGGCTGGGCCCAGGCGCTGCGCTATCGCGCCGAGATGCTCGACGACCAGGATTGCCGGAACAGCATCGCCGTGGCTCACGGCGGAGACGCGTCGACGGCGACCAACGGCTTCTGGGCCGCGCTCAACATCGTCACCACCGAACAGCTGCCGTTGTTATTTTTCATCGAGGACAACGGTTACGGCATCTCCGTCCCCACGCAACAGCAGACCCCCGGCGGCAACATTGCCAGGAATCTATCGGGGTTTCGCGGTCTGCGCGTGCTCGACGGAGACGGCTCCGACCCGCTGGCGGCAGCCGAGCTCATTGCCAGCGCGGTTGCCGGGGTGCGCTCGGGCGGCGGCCCGGCGCTCCTGAGACTCGTGGTGCCGCGGCTGTCGGGACATTCCGGACAGGACACCCAAGCCTACAAGAGCGCCGCTGAAATCGCTGCTGAGCGGGAGCGGGACCCTCTGCAAAGGCTGCACGCGCAGCTCGTGCCGCGCGAACTCTCCGCCGCCGACTGGGATCTCGAGATGGCGAATGGGCGCGACGCGGTGACGCAAACTTTGGCGAAAGTGGACGCGCTCAAGCCTCCCGACGCGTTGCGCGCTCGACGCTATGTATTCTCCGAAAGCGCAGCGGACGGCAGCGTCGAGCTGCAGCAGCAAGGCGGCATACGCTGCGACGGTGTCATGCCCTCCCCGGGCACATCGCGGGCCACCCCCATGGGTCCGCGCATCAATCTGCTGACCGCCATCCGCCGCACTCTCGAACGCGAGCTGGCAGCGAATCCTCGAATGCTCATTTTTGGCCAGGACGTAGGCCGCAAGGGCGGCGTACACGCGGCGACGCTCGGATTGCAGGAGCAGTTTGGCAAAGCCCGGGTGTTCGACACCAGCCTGTCCGAGGAAGGCATTATCGGCCGTGCGGTCGGCATGGCCGCCGCGGGACTGCTGCCGGTGCCGGAGATTCAATTCCGAAAGTATGCGGATTCGGCTGCCGAACAGCTGAATGACTGCGGAACCGTGCGCTGGCGAACCGCGAATCGATTCGCGGCACCCATGGTGGTGCGCATTCCCGGCGGTTTTTTCAAGTGCGGCGATCCCTGGCATAGTCAATCCAACGAAGTACAGTGGCTGCACGGCCTGGGTTGGCGCCTGGCCATGCCCTCGAATGCGGAGGACGCGGTTGGGCTTCTGAGGAGCGCGCTGCGCGGCAACGATCCGACGATTTTTTTCGAACATCGCGCATTGCTGGACGGCAGCTGGGCGCGGCGCCCATACCCGGGTGACGAGTTCGTGGTGCCATTTGGCAAGGCCAGCCTCGTGCGCGAAGGCACCGCGCTCACGGTGATCACTTGGGGCGCCATGGTGGAGCGCTGCGAGCGCGCCATTGAAGTGAGCGGGAAATCGGCCGATCTTCTGGACTTGCGCACGTTGTCGCCCTGGGACCGGGAAGCCACTCTCGGCTCGGTGCGCAAAACCCGCCGCTGTCTCATCGTCCATGAGGACACGCTGACCGCCGGTTTTGGCGCCGAGATCGCGGCGGTAATCGCCAAGGAAGCCTTCTTCGATCTGGACGGGCCCATCGAGAGGCTCGCCATGCCGGATATCCCCAGTCCTCATAGCCCCGTGCTGCTCGACGCAGCGTTGCCGAGCATCGATGGCATCTCGCGGGCCATCAAGAACCTGGCTGAAGTCTAAGTGAGCAGCGTTGCCGACGTGCTGGCGCCGCTCAATGCGGAAGGCACCCGTGCCACCATCTTGCGCTGGTGCAAGTCGGTGGGCGACACAGTCGTCAAGGACGAGCCATTGCTCGAGCTGGAGACGGACAAAGTCACCGTCGAAATACCGGCACCGGCCGACGGCACGCTGATCGAAATACTCAAGCAGGTCAATGCGGAGGTCACTCCGGATGAGGTGCTCGCGCGATTGAGCCTGGTTGGCGGGTCTGCAAGCCTGCCGCGCGCGACTGCCGGCGCGGCCGCAGCCGCATCTTCGGCCGATACGCCCGCCAAGGGACAAGCGCCCGCAGGCGCCGGCGAGGCGCATTCAAACCTGAGTCCCGCCGTGCGGCGGCTGTTGCGCGAGCATTCCATCGACGCTGCCGCGGTCGCCGGCAGCGGCCTCGATGGGCGCATTACCGCGCAGGACGTGGAGCGCTACTTGGCTGCACCGCAGCCGATTGCCGGCGCTTCGCGAATTCCGCACAGCGCCATTCGGCGGCGGGTGGCCGAACACATGGCCCGCAGCGTAGCCGAAGCGCCGCACGTCACGACATTGTTCGAAGCGGATCTTTCGCGGGTGCTCGCGCATCGCGCCCGCAATACCGCCGCATATAAGGCGCGCGGCGTGCATCTGACGTTGACGGCCTATTTCGTCAACGCCTGCGCGAAGGCCCTGCAAGCGTATAGAGAAGTCAATGCCACGTTTCACCGGGAGGCGCTCGAACTTCACCGGGATATCAACATCGGCGTGGGCACCGCGCTCGGTGATAAAGGGCTCATCGTTCCCGTGATCCACCGCGCGCAATCGCTGGATTTGTTTCAGATCGCGCAGCGCCTCGAGCGGCTGGTGGCTGCGGCGCGCGCGGGTGAGCTTACCGCGGACGATGTGCGCGGTGGCACCTTCACGATCTCCAATCATGGGGTCGGCGGCAGCCTGTTGGCGGCGCCCATCATCATCAATCAGCCGCAGGTGGCGATTCTCGGCGTCGGTAAAGTTCAGCGCCGCGTTTGCGTACTGCCGGTCGGCACTGAGGAAGAAATCGGGGTTCGTTCGATGTGCTACCTGACCCTGACCATCGACCACCGGGCCCTGGACGCCTTCCAGGCGAACGCATTCCTCGGCTTGATTGTCTCGACGCTGGAGCAGTGGCCAGAAGCGGACTAATCCCGCCGGCGCGTGCCGATGCCGCCGAAACGCGAATGCACCCCTGAGTCGGCCGCGGGCAACGCGCCGGCGAGCCTGGCGGCAACTCGAGACAAATAGACCTCGGAGGGAGCGAATACGCGGGCGTAGATGTCGCGGCACAACATTGCGGCGCGCGTGCCGGGCCAATTGCTTGGCAGCAGCCGCGCCGGCAATAGCGGGTCGCGCAAATGCAGGCGGCGATATTCATGGATCAACAGCGTGCGCACGCTGAAGCAGGCCTGTTCGTCGAGACGCGAGCGGCCGCGCAGGGCTGCGTAAACGCGTTCGAAGCGCTGCACGAATCGAAGGTAGCGTGAGCCCAGATCTTCAAGATCCCACCCCAGACTGACGAGCCACCCCGGCGCAGCATCGCCGCTAAGATGCGCATCGAAAACCATGATCGTGGATTGCAGCCCCGCCGGGCGCCGCTGCAATGCGAGGAAGCGCGCGTCGCGCTCGGGATGCGCAAACAATCCCCGCGAAAGTTCGCCGAATCCGCGCCACACAAGCTCTTCACGCAACGCTTTTCGCTCGCCAGCAGGCATCGGCGGCAGAACGATCAAGGTCCAGCGGCCGGTCCAGGCGCTGTCCGGCGCGCTGTAGATGCGTTTTGTCGCCTCGGCAAAGCGCTGCCGCCCGGTTTTCGACAATTGATACTCGCTGAGCTTGCCTGCGCGGCGTCCCTCGAGCCAGCCTTCCTGGGCAAGCCGCGCGGTTGCGGTGCGCAGCAACCGTTCGTTGAGGCCAAACGGCCTGCCCAGCGCAATCAGGCTGCCGAGAGAAACGGCGCCGCCGCGCGGCATGATGGAGTCGCCAAAAATCGTCACGATCAGCGAGCCGCCGCGCAGCGGCTGCTGACGGCGAAAGCGGGCAATGAGCTCACGGGCTGCGGTGGAAGCATTACGAGGCATTTCTCGGGCATTGTAATGCGCGCGCTGTCGTGACACACGAATTATTGATTTATGCGATTTTCCGTATCAGAATGACCGCTGCCTTGCCGTTCTGGAGGTCCTTAAATGTATACGCAGGAACTCGACGTCCGCGGCGCGGATTCGGCCGCGGCGGCCGACCCCGGCGTGCTCGAGCAGCATTTCCTCGCGCGTGTCGACGCGGAACAAAAGATCGAACCGAAGGAATGGATGCCCCCGCGTTATCGCAGCATGTTGATTCGGCAAATCTCCCAGCACGCGCATTCTGAAATCGTGGGCATGCTGCCGGAGGGCAACTGGATTACCCGGGCCCCGACGCTGCGCCGCAAGGCGATTCTGATCGCCAAGGTTCAGGACGAAGCCGGGCACGGCGCTTATCTTTACAGCGCGGCGGAGACCCTGGGCGTGAGCCGCGATGAATTGATCGATCAATTGCTGTCGGGCAAGGCCAAGTATTCAAGCATCTTCAACTACCCGACGACCACGTGGGCGGATGTGGGGGCAATCGGCTGGCTGGTCGACGGCGCCGCCATCATGAACCAGATTCCGCTGTGCCGCTGCTCGTATGGTCCCTATGCCCGGGCCATGGTGCGCATCTGCCGCGAGGAGAGTTTCCACCAGCGGCAGGGTTTTGACCTGATGCTGCACCTCGCGCGGGGCACTGCGGAGCAAAAGGCCATGGCACAGGATGCCCTCAATCGGTGGTGGTGGCCGGCACTGATGATGTTCGGGCCGCCCGATGCAAGTTCGACGCACAGTGGAGAATCGCAGCGTTGGAAGATCAAGCGCATCTCAAACGATGAACTGCGGCAGAAATTCGTCGATTTCACCGTGCCCCAGGCGAAGTTTCTGGGCCTTGACGTGCCCGACCCGTTGCTGCACTGGAACGAGGCGCTGCAGCGGCACGATTTCGGACCCATCGACTGGAATGAGTTCGAGCAAGTCTTGAAGGGCAATGGACCCTGCAATGCCGAGCGGCTTGCGGCGCGCCGCAGCGCCCACGCCGAGGGCGCCTGGGTTCGCGAGGCCGCAAGCGCCCATGCGGCAAAGCAGCGATTGCGGGCAACGCGCCACGCGGCATAACTCAGCCAAGGAATAAACCATGGACGACAATCGCAGCTGGCCCTTGTACGAGGTCTTCGTCCGCGCGCGCGGCGGTCTCGATCACAAGCATGTCGGCAGTTTGCACGCAGCGGACGAACGCATGGCGATCGAGCACGCCCGCGATTTGTACACGCGCCGCCAGGAAGGGGTCAGCATCTGGGTGGTGCCGTCAAAGGCCATCACTGCCTCCGATCCCGGCGAGACCGAATCCCTGTTCGAACCGGCGCGCGACAAGATCTACCGCCATCCGACTTTTTACGACATTCCGGATGAGGTCAAGACTCTATGAGCGCAGCAGCCGACCCGCAGGCGAAGTTTCGCTATGTGCTGCGACTCGGCGACCTAAGCTTGGTGCTCGGGCAACGTCTCGGCGAATGGGTCGGCCATGCTCCCGCCTTGGAGGAAGACTTGGGGTTGGCCAACATCGCGCTTGACCTGATCGGTCAAGCGAGGCTGCTGCTGTCCTACGCCGGTGAAATCGAGGGCTGCGGCCGCAGCGAGGATGACATCGCGTATCTTCGCGGGCAGGGCGAGTATTTGAATGCGGTACTGGCGGAGCAGCCGAATGGCGACTTCGGCCAGACCATCGTTCGCCAGGTGCTGATCGATGCGTTCCAGACGGAGTTGTATGAGCGCCTGGCCGCGTCCACGGATGAGCGTCTCGCCGCGATTGCCGCCAAGTCGGTCAAGGAAACGCGCTACCACCTTCGCTACAGCGGCAGCTGGCTCGTGCGCCTCGGCGATGGCACCGAGAAGAGTCATGCGCTGACGCAAGCGGCGCTCGAGCGGCTGTGGCCCTATACCGTAGAGCTGTTCGCCGAGGACGATCTGGACCGCGCGATGGCAGATTGCGGCCTGGCGCCCCGCCTCGCGGAGGTGCACGCGGCTTGGGATGCGCGGCTGGATGACCTGCTCTCGCTGGCAACCCTCAAGCGTCCGGGCGACCGAGCGCATTCATGGCACGGCAAGCGCGGCCGGCACAGTGAGCATTTGGGTTACCTCCTCGCGGAAATGCAGCACTTGCAAAGAACCTTTCCCGGTGCTCGCTGGTGAACACACCCGCCCTCAACCGCAGCAATGCGCCGGCAGATGAAGATCGGGTCGCGCTGGCATGGCAGGCACTTGCGGAAGTGGAAGATCCGGAGATTCCGGCCTTAAAAATCCTGGATCTGGGCTTGATCCGCTTCGTGAGGGTCGATGCAGGCGTCCTGGAAGTGGGTCTCTCGCCTACCTACGTCGGATGTCCCGCCACCGAGGTGATTCGCCGCTCCGTGGAACAGGCGCTTTGCGATGCGCGAATCGGCGACAGCGTCGTGACCAGCGTATTGTCGCCGGCCTGGAGCAGCGACTGGATTACGGCCGAAGGCCGGCACAAGCTGCTCGAGCTGGGCATTGTCCCGCCCGAGCGCACTCTATTGAACATGCGCGAGGTTCTGCGCGCCGATCGGCCGCCGGCATGCCCGCGGTGCCAGTCTCAGGACACCGAGTGCACCAGCGAGTTTGGTTCGACACCCTGCAAAGCGCTGCATCGCTGCCGCGCCTGTCTCGAACCCTTCGAATACTTCAAGTGCATCTGATCGTTGCCGATGCTTAGCTTTCATACGTTAAAGGTCGCTTCGGTCGAGGGCATAGCAGAGGATGCCGTCTGCGTGACCCTGGAAGTACCGCCCAGCCATCGCGACGCATTCGCGTTCCATGCGGGCCAGTACGTGACCGTCCGCCGCAAGATCGGCGACCGCGAGGAACGCCGCACCTACTCCATCGTCACTGCGCCGGGCGGGGATGCGCTCAAGCTCGGAGTGCGGGTGCAAACGGGTGGCCGCATGTCTGGAGAGATTGCCACGCAGCTGCGTCGCGGCGATCTGCTCGATGTCGGCACGCCGATGGGACGGTTTCGCACCTCGATAAGCTCCGAGCGTGCGCTCTCGTACGTGGCATTCGCCGCTGGCAGCGGCATAACGCCGGTGCTGTCGCTGGCGACGGACATCCTCGCCAAGGAACCGCATAGCCGATTCACCTTGATTTACGGCAACCGCAGCGTCTCGCGCACGATGTTTCTCGAACAGACGCTCGCGCTGAAGAATCGCTATATCGATAGGTTCTCGGTGCATTTTGTGATGAGCCGGGAACCGCAGCATTCGCAGCTGCTCAACGGCCGAATCGATGGCGGGAAGGTGCGCGACCTCGCACGCCACGTCGCGGAAATCGCCACCGCGGATGAATATCTGATCTGCGGACCCGGCGGCATGGTCGACGACATCCGCGATGCGGTCAAAACCTTGAACCCCTCGGCTGCAATTAGATTCGAGCGCTTCACGAACGCCGGCGCGCCGCCGCCTGAGAATGCCGGGAAACGTGCGACCCCCGCGCCGGTCGAAGCAGAAGTCATGGCCACGATCACCGTGGTCATGGACGGCAGACGCCGGACTTTTCCGATGGCGGCGAGCGATCCATCGGTGCTGTGCGCCGCGGAACGCGCGGGATTGGAACTGCCCTTTTCCTGCCGCTCCGGCATCTGCGCAACCTGCCGCACAAAGATCACCGCCGGCGGGGCCGTGATGACGCACAATATTGCGCTCGAGCAATGGGAAACGGACTTGGGATTTGTGCTGTGTTGCCAGGCGCGGCCCACGGGCGCGGCGCTCGAACTCAGCTACGACGAAAAATAGTCAGGGGCGAACGCTAGGGGAAGGGAAATGTCATACGACACCATCAAATTTGATGTTGAGCGTGGAATCGGCCGATTGACGTTCAATCGACCCGACAGGCTCAACAGCTTCAATGTGGCGATGCATGGCGAGGTGCGGCATGCGTTGGGACAACTCGCCGCGAGCAACGCGCGAGTGCTGGTGCTCACGGGTGCCGGCCGCGGATTTTGTGCGGGCCAGGACTTAAGCGATCGCGCAGTGATTCCGGGTGCGGAGCGCGTCGATCTAGGGCG
>Ga0210402_10003376_pt1 | contig 15025 bp, 15 predicted proteins | sample IncBWC7MmetaG_FD_161055 | JGI IMG/M metagenome (GOLD analysis project Ga0210402, IMG submission 161055) | Forest soil microbial communities from Barre Woods Harvard Forest LTER site, Petersham, Massachusetts, United States - Inc-BW-C-7-M | ecosystem: Environmental > Terrestrial > Soil >...
TGCACCCCAAAGAGGTGGACGCGCACTTCTCGCATGGTCGCGTGACGAACTGGTTTGGCGGGTCATCGAACGCCAGCACGCAATTGCTCGATCACATGCACTATCTCGGCCTGCTGCGCGTGGCCAGGCGCGATAGCGGCACGCGCGTTTACATCGCGCGCGCGACGGCGCCGCCTGAGACGCCCGTTGCGACCGCCGCGGCGAATGCGGCCGCAAAAGCGCGCGGTGCGTCGAATATGGACGCGCTGGTGGATGTCATCGTGCGCAAATACGCGCCGCTGCCGGCAAGCACACTGACGGGTCTCGTGCATCGTTTGCGGTTCGGGGCACCGCAATGGACCAAGGAACGCGCGGCGGCCCTGGCGCGCGCCAAACAGCGTCTCGGCCACGCCCGCGTCGATGGCATCGAGTGGTATTGGCCGGCAGAGGAGAGGCCGCAGTCCAAGCGGTGGGCACCCGATGATCTGGTGCGCCTGCTCACACCCTTTGATCCCGTGGTGTGGGACCGGCGCCGCTTCGAAATATTCTGGGATTGGGTCTATCGCTTCGAGGCCTACACGCCTGCGCCGAAACGCAAGCTGGGCTACTACGCTCTGCCCCTGCTCTGGCACGATCGGGTCATCGGCTGGGGCAACGTGACCGTTGCCGAGGGTCAATTGAGCGCGGACTTTGGCTACGCGGATCGCAAAGCGCCGCGCAATTCAAGGTTTCGCGAAGCGCTGGAAGCGGAGCTGGAGCGGCTGCGCGCGTTCCTGAAGACCCGAAGCCGCCCGTTGGTTGAGTGACACGGGGCTGTGCGAACTCATCATCTGTTTTTCATTTTCGTTTGCGCGTCCGCGCCGAGCGGGTCAACGATCTGATTTTCGCGGCGTCGGCAGGCGTCACCGGGTTGTAGACGACCATGTTGAGGTCCGACCGGCCATCGACCGCGAACGCGGAATATTCGAAGGCGAACGGGCCGAGTATCGGATGCCGTATGTGCTTGACGCCCTCGCCATGGCTTCGAACATCGTTGTCCCGCCATAGCGTCTTGAACTCGGGGCTGAGTCGGCACAGTTCATCGACGAGAGGTTCGATTTCCGCCGCCGCGCCCGCCCGTGCCGCGTCCACCCGGAACGCGCCCACCACGAACCGCGCCACGCTTTCCCAATCGTCTTGGGCGGCGCGCACGCGAGGATCAAGAAAGATGAGGCGCAGGATATTGCGCTGCTGCGGCGGCAGCGATCCATAGTCGGTCAGCATCGCTGTCGCGGCCCGGTTCCAAGCGACCACGTCCCATGTGGCAGTCCTGATGAGAGCGGGGCTCGGCTCAAGAGCATCGAGCACCCGTTGCAGCCGCGGCGTGACGCCTTCGTCTTTGCGATAGCGCACCTCGGGCGGGCGACCGAGGCCGAGCAGGAAAAGGTGCTCGCGCTCCACGTCCGTCAACATCAGTGCGCGCGCAATCCGATCCAACGCATCGGCCGACGCGGCGCCGCCGCGCCCCTGTTCGAGCCACGTGTACCAAGTCGGGCTTATGTTGGCGCGCTGCGCCACCTCCTCGCGGCGCAGGCCGGGCGTGCGTCGACGCTCGGGTGCAAAGCCGAACGCCGCCGGATCGAGCTTCGCACGGCGATGCTTAAGAAAGCCTCCCAGTAGGTTCTCACTCACCAATCCCAGGTTCTCCCTGTTAGCAATTATACCCCGATAACATCACTACTTTACCAGAATAACTCGAGCGCAGACACTGGGGCTCTCGCGAAAAGACGGGAGATTTGCTATGCGCGTGTTTGTAACTGGAGCGACCGGTTGGGTCGGCTCGGCGATCGTCAAAGATTTGGTCGGCGCCGGCCATACCGTGCTCGGCCTGACCCGCTCGGACAAGGGAGCGAAGGCGCTCAGCGCGGCGGGCGCCCGGGTTCATCGCGGCTCTCTCGCGGATTTGGACAGTCTCAGAAGCGGTGCGGCGCAGTCCGATGGCGTGATCCACACGGCCTTCAACCACGACTTCTCGAAATTCGCGGAGAACTGCGCGGAGGACCAACGGGCCATCGAGGCCATCGGCGCCGAACTCGAAGGCTCCGGGCGTCCGCTGCTCGTGAGCTCCGGTGTCGCACTCCTCGCCCCCGGCCGCACGGCGACCGAGGAAGATGTGCCACCATTCAACTCGCCGTCCTTTCCCCGCAAATCGGAAGCGGCAACGGCCGCGCTCGCGGAACGCGGCATACGTGCAGCGACCGTGCGACTCGCCCCGTCAGTCCACGGCCATGGCGATCACGGCTTCGTGCCGCGGCTCATCCAATTTGCGCGCGAGAAGGGCGTGTCCGCCTATGTTGGCGACGGGCTGAATCGCTGGCCCGGCGTGCACCGGCTCGACGCCGCCCGCGTCTATCGGCTCGCACTCGAGCGCGGCGCGGAGCGAAGCCACTTCCATGCCGTCGCCGAGGAGGGCGTGCCGTTCAAGGAGATCGCCGAGGTGATCGGCCGCCGCCTCAACATTCCAGTGGTCTCAAAGTCACCCGAAGAGGCGGCCGAGCATTTCGGCTGGTTCGCCATGTTTGCCGGCATCGACGCCCCCACCTCGAGCGCGCGGACACGCTCGCTGCTCGGCTGGCAGCCGGAGCAGCCTGGGCTTATTGCCGATATCGATCATTCAGCCTATTTCGCCGGGTAGAGGCGCTCGGTCCGCTCACGCAAACGCCCTCGCGAGTGCGAGGGCGCTGCGCGTCCTGGAAGGACTTATCACGACCAAGGCTTATTGCGGATTGCGCGAGGCTGTCGCCGAGCCGGCGCCGGAAGCATCGAGCGACGTTCCGCTGTTCGAATGCTGGGCATCGACCGCACCTGCGCCTTTCGCCGCGACTGCGCCCTTGCGGGTCTCGGCATTCGCGCCACCCGCACCCGCGAGGCTCGCCGAGGAAGCCGGCTTTTGCGCCGTCGCGGAGGCTGAAGGAGCGGTGCTCGAGGCGGCCGGTTTGGACGGCTGCGCCTGACTCGAGACGCTCGGTTTGGACGGCTGCGCCTGAGCCGCGTTATTGGTCGCGGCCGCTGCGCTATTGGTTGCGCCCGAGGCAGCGGTCGAGCTCGCGCTTGAGGTGGCAGTGGATACCGCCGGCTTTGACACCGCGGCCGCCGATTCCGCCGAACCGGTCAAAGTGCCGGCGCTGGAATTTCCGCTCTTTGAAACATTGCCCGCAGCCTCTGCGGCCGCATCGCCCTTACCCAAGCCTTCTTTTGCGCCATCTTTTGCGCCATCTTTTGCAACGTCTGCCGCTTTTGCAGCGCCGGCAGCGGGATGCAACTTGGGTTTGTTGAGCGACCCATTGACCGCTCCTTGGCCCTGCAAGGCGCCTTGACCGGACACACCGCCGAAACGGTTCATTCCCGACATCCCGGACAGGCCGCCGCCCAATCCACCACCTAATCCGCCGCCGCCGCCCAAGCCGCCGGCGTAGGCGGGCGTGATGACTGCCAACGCGGTGGCGACGCTGACTGCAGCAATGATCTGTTTCGTGTTCATCGTCGATCTCCTGTTGGCCGCAGCACATCGCGCGGCCTTCACTAGGGGATACGAGTGCCCGGCGGTGTTTCTTCCATGGACGTAAAAATTTTTGCGTGTGCCGGTTTCAGCGGCCCGGCAGGCCTGAATCGCTGCGGTAGTCGGCCCCCACGAGGCCGTAGCCATATGTCAAATCGCGGCCGGGCGGCCCTAAGTCGATGGCGCTTTTCGCCAGCGATTCGATCGCCGCGTCGCTTTGCCCTACATCAGGTGTCCTTACGGATTGCGCGAGCAGCGCCGCCACGATGGGTGCTGCGAAGGAGGTGCCGCGTATCGGCGAATACTTTGCGCCGACATCCGCTGCCGCCATGTCGGCCCCGGGCGCCGCAAACATCACCTGATTGCCGCGCGCGGCTTCCATGAGCACGCGCCGATGTGCGTCCACCGCCGTCACGCCCACGACATGGGGATAAGACGCCGGATAAAGCGGCGGCGCAGCCGGTCCGTCGTTGCCCACGGCGGCAACCAATACATATCCCCGGGAAGTCAAAGCCCGCACGATCTGGGCAAGCGCGGCATTGTCGGGGCCCACCAGGCTGACGTTGATCACTGCGATCCGTTGTTCCGCCAGCCACGCGAAGGCAGCGGCCAACGCATCGACCGCCCCGCCCGTCGGCGCGTCGCAATACACGTCCGCCGCGAACAACTCGGCCCGGTCCAATACGCCATGAAAGCGCGCCGATTGGCCCACGAGCAAGGAAGCGACCGCCGTGCCATGTGCGCTCGCGAATGCGCGGCCGCCGCATCCCCACGGATGGATCAGCGCCTCATGAAACACCGGATGCGAGCTGTCGATGCCGGCATCGATCAGGCCGATGCGGGGCGGCGGCTGATCAGAAGGACCGGCGCCGATGCCTTGCGGCGCAGGAGGCGCCGGCGTGGCGTTCGATGCCGCAGTCGAGACCCTGCCGACGCCGGTATAGATGTGATTGAAATCATAACTGCCGGCCGGGTCGGCCGCGCGCAACTGACGCAGCGCTTTGGAAATGTTCGTCGACGGCGGGACTTGTAGGACAACCAAGTGAATGTCGAGATCGGGGGCGATGTGTTCGCGCGCCACTTTAAAACCATTTGCCTGCGCTGCCTCAATCGCCTGCGTCGACGGCGAAAGGGCCAGCAGTTCATCGCGAACGATCGGGTTGCCGCGCGGATCTCTGGCCACGGTGCGCGGATTGGCACGGATCAAGCGGGCAATCAAGGCATGACGGACATCGCTGAGCTGGTCGAGGGAATCGGCGCCGGTCTGCCCGACCGTTTGCGTCAATTTCTGAATCGGCAGCGGAGGCAAGGGCGCGACCGGCATGCGCAGCTGTGCCTGGGCGGAACCGGCCAGGGCAGTCGCGAACATCATGCAGATGAATACACGCATCTAACCTTCAAATCCCGTGTTATGCACGCGGCAGCGCGGCCTGCCAGGCTGTGGAATACTCATACAGGCTCCAAGCATGCATGGATTAAACCTCAACTCTCGAACGTCTTCCTCATGAGTACGATTGAAAGCGTGCAAAACGTCCAGGAACAGATCGTGGCATTGCTGCCTCGCTTGAGGCGCTTTGCGCGCTATCTGGTCCGCAATCCGCACGATGCCGACGATGTCGTGCAAATCGCGGTGGAGCGGGCGTTGCAGCGACTGGATCAATGGCGCAGCGATGCGCGCTTGGATAGTTGGTTGTTCAAGATTGTGCGCAACGCCTGGATCGATGAGGTGAGGGCGCGTGGACGGCGGGCTAAAATTTTTATGCCGGAAGAAGCAGGTGAACAGATCGGAGAGACCCCCATCGAACGGGAAATAGATCGCTGGTCCGCCGAGACCGCCTTGGGCCGATTGCCGGAGGACCAGCGCCTGGCAGTCAGCCTGGTATTGGTCGAGGGGCTGTCCTACAAGGACGCGGCGGAAGTGCTCGAGGTGCCGCTCGGAACACTGACGAGCCGGCTCGCACGCGGACGCGAGGCGCTGCAGGCAATGCTGCGGCTGCCGGAAGGAGAGTCTTCATGACGATCTCAGAGGAAACGCTCATGGCCTATGCGGATGGCGAACTCGACGCGGCAACCCGCGCGAGCATCGAGGCGGCCATGCAGGAAGATCCGGAAATCGCCAAGCGCGTGGCCCGCCATCGTGCGCTGCGCGAAGCGATGCAGGGAGCTTTCTCCGGTGTGCTGGAAGAACCGGTCCCCGAGCGGCTGATCGCCGCGGCGCGCGGACAGAGCTCCGCGCCCAAGGGGGCGCTGGTCGATCTAGCGAGGGAGGCGGCGCGCCGGAAAACCTCCCCGCGCCCAAGACGCTGGCAACCCGCAGCCTTGGCGGCCAGCTTGGCTCTCGGAGTAGGCCTCGGATTTTTGGCCTGGCATGGGCCCAGTGGATTGATACAGCCCGGTTCCGGTGGGGGGCTGGTCGCGAATGCGGCGCTGGCGGAGATCTTATCGAGCCAGCTGTCCGATGATCGCTCGCCGGCCCGCGTGGCCGTGGCGCACTTGAGTTTTCGCAGCAAATCGGGTGACTACTGCAGGACCTTCTCGTTGACCGGAAGCGGCTCGGGGCTGGCGTGCCGTGAAGGCAGTGACTGGAAGATAAAGGCATTGGCGGAATCGCCGCGCGCCGCAACGAACTCCGGCAATTTTCGCACCGCGGCGTCGGAGGACTCCCCCGCCATCCGCGCGGCCGTTGAAGCCTCGATCGACGGCGAACCGCTGGATCATACCGGCGAGGTGGCCGCACGCCAGGCGGGATGGGCGGCGGCGAAGCGCTGACTGTTCAGTCCCTATTGACAGTCCCTGCATTTTTATGCAGGATGCGTGCAATTTTATGCAAGGGTAGAAAATGCTGAGGTCCGAGCCCGACCACAACAATGCGCCGGCGCGCCGAACAATGCTCGCGAAAATCATTCGCGAGCAGAATGTCGGGCGTCAGACCGAACTGGTGGAACTGCTGCGCAGGCTGGGCCACATCGCGACACAGTCCAGTGTGAGCCGGGACCTGCGCGAGCTCGGCGTCGCCAAAATGGGCGATCGCTATGTGCTGCCCGAGACCGCGCTTACACCGAAGAACGACTTTTCCGCGCTGAAGCAGTTCGTCAGCGCTCGGCTCACGGCAGGCACCAATCTCACCGTACTGAAAACGACCATTGGCTCGGCGCAAAGCGTGGCGGTCGCCATCGATTCCGCTCAGTGGCCGGAAGTGGTCGGCACGATTTCCGGCGATGACACGATTTTCATTGCTACCTCAGGCGCGGCCGCGCAGCGCAAGCTCGGCGATCGCCTGCTCGCTCTTTTCGGACGCTAAATCAAATGACCACCACTTCCGGCCCAGGCGCCGAGCCCATTCTCTTGGCATTTTCCGGCGGCCTCGATACCTCGTTTTGCGTCCCGTGGCTGAAGGACACCTATCAACGCCCTGTCATCACGGTGACCGTCGATACCGGCGGCATCGACGCGCAAGCGGCCAAATCGCTGGCCGAGCGCTCAGTGCAGTTGGGCGCCATCGAACATCATTTGATTGACGCAAAGACCGCGTATTTTGAGCAGGTGCTCAAATTCTTGATCATGGGCAATGTTCGCCGCGGCAATGTGTATCCGCTGTGTGTGGGCGCCGAGCGCGTGCTGCAGGCGCAGACCATTGCACAAATGGCGCTATCGCTCGGGACAAAAATGGTCGCTCACGGCTGCACCGCCGCGGGCAATGATCAAGTGCGTTTCGAAGTCGCGCTGCGAACATTGGCGCCCGACCTCGAGATCATCGCGCCGGTACGCGACCGCGCGTTCAAGCGGCCTGAACAGCTCAAGTATCTTCAAGAGCATAAGCTGCCCGTGCCGCCGTTCGGCGCGGCCTATTCGGTGAATCGCGGTCTCTGGGGCGTCACCATCGGCGGCAAGGAAACGCTCACCTCCCAGGGCAGCATTCCCGACGATGCCTGGGTACTCTCCAAGGAAGCCTTCACGCATCCGCGCTTTGCAGAGCGCCACTCGATAGGCTTTACGCAAGGCGTGCCGGACAGTCTCGACGGCCGGCGTCTGTCCGCCGTGGCGGTCATCGAAGCACTCGAAACACTCGCCGGCCCTTTCGGCATCGGCCGCGGCATTCACTTGGGCGATACCGTGATCGGCACCAAGGGCCGAGTCGCCTTTGAAGCACCCGCCGCCGAAGTGCTGCTGACTGCACACCGCGAACTTGAAAAACTCGTATTGACCGGCAAGCAGTCTCGCATCAAGGAAAGCGTGGCGCAGCCGTACGGCGACTTGGTACACGAAGGTCAACACTTGGATCCGGTTTGCCGGGACATCGAAGCGCTGCTCAAATCCTCTCAGACGCGCGTCAGCGGCGAGGTAAAGGTACTGTTCCAGCCCGGATCGGTGTTTGTTGAAGGCGTGACCTCACCCTACTCCCTCATGGCCGCATCAAAAGGCGTGTATGGCGAGTCCGCGGGCGAATGGACGCCGACCGATGCGCTGGGTTATTCGAAAATGCTGGCGCTGACGGGTGTGTTTTACAAGCGCGCGGGAGCGAACCAATCATGAACAGCATGCGCACGATGGTCGTCGATAAAATCGCCTCGGTGACCCAGGCGTGCGGCCTGTCGCACGAATTGCGCATCGCGCCGGAGATCCCCTGCGAGGAAGGCTTGGTGCTCGTCGTCGAGATCCTCAACAACAAGGCCAACTACAACACGTTGGAGCTGATCAGCGGGCGCATGGCGAAGGTGGTGCGCGGCGATATCGTGGTCGGCGCCCTGGGCCATCGCAAAGCCTTGTTTGGTTATTCCGGCCACATTCCTGCGGCACTCAAGCCCGGCGACATCATTCAAATGCTCAACATCGGCGGCGTGCTGGGGATCTGCGATTCGGCAACGCAGGACAAAGGCAAGCCCTTCGATTGCAAGGTCTTGGGCACCGTGCTGACATTTCCGTATCTGGGCGAGCGCATCGGTGTCCCGGCCAAAGTCGGATACAAGGCGCTGGACTACGACGCGCCGCTGAACGCGCGCGGCGTGCCCGTGGTGGCCCTCGCCGGCACTTGCATGGAAGCCGGCAAGACCGCGGCCGCCTCGGCCATCATCGCGCGCATGCGCCATCGCGGCTTGGTGGTGGATGCATTCAAGGCCACCGGCGTATCCCTGCGCCGCGACGTCATGGCCTTCGAGGATTCGGGAGCGCGCCGCACCATGCTGTTCACCGATCTAGGCATCGTGACCACCACGCCGAAATGCGGACCTGCTCTCACGCGAACCATGCTCACGGAAATGGCTGCGGGGCAGCCGGACGCGATCGTGTTCGAGCTGGGCGACGGCCTGCTTGGAACCTATGGCGTGGAGTCGATCTTGCAACAGCCGGATATCAAAGCGGCGCTCACCGCGGTGGTGCTGTCGGCGAATGATCCCGTCGCGGCATGGGGCGGCGTCAAACTGCTGCGCGAGCGCTTCGGCATCGAACCCTGCGCGGTCACGGGCCCCGCCACCGACAATCAGGTGGGCATCGAAATCATCCGCGAGCAAATGAACGTCGAGGCCTTCAATGCCATCAGCCATCCTGCCGATCTCGGCGATCACATCATTGCCTCGTTGGGCTTGCGCAATGTGCGCGAGTCGAAAGTGGTCGGCGAATGAGCGCTCCGACGCCGGCCATTGTGCTCGGCGGCACCGGCTATGTGGCCGGCGAGCTGCTGCGCCTGATCGCGGGTCATCCGCAGCTCAAAGTGGCGGCAATCCTCTCCGACAGCCAACCCGGCGCGCCGGTCGCGGACGCCTTCGCCCATTTGCGCAGCGCCTATCCGGATCTCAAATTTGCCGCGCACGACGAGCTGCAGGCGGTGATTCGCCGCGAACCGGTGTCGGCATTGTTTTCCGCCGCGCCGCACGGCGTTTCGGCCGCCATCGTCGACCGATTGCTGGCGGCGGCGACAGCGGCGGGCACTCGCGTGCATTGCGTGGACATCTCCGCCGACTTTCGCTACGCCAGTCAGGCCGCCTACGAGGCTGTATACAAGCATGCGCATGGCGCGCCCGCCAGAATTCGCGAGTTCACCTGTGCCGTGCCGGAGCATCTGCAGAAATCGCCCACACCGCACGTCGCGCATCCGGGATGTTTCGCGACGGCGACGCTGCTCGCCAGTGTTCCGCTGTTGGCGCTGGGCCTGACCGACACGCGCCTTTTCGTCACCGGCATCACCGGCAGCACGGGTTCCGGCCGCAAGCCCGTCGAGGCGACGCATCATCCGCATCGGCACAGCGATCTGTACAGCTATGGCGCGCTCAGCCATCGTCACGTGCCTGAGATCGCCGCCTGCGCGAAGCTGGCGACGGGCATCGAGGCTGATTTTAATTTCGTGCCGCATTCCGGCCCGTTCGCCCGCGGCATCCACGTCACCGTGCAAGCCAGCTTGAAGACCTCGATCTCGACGGCGGATGCGCTGGAGGCTTTGAAAGCCTACTACAAGGACTGTCCCTTCGTGCGGGTCGCTGCCGCACCGCCGCGCGTGAAAGATGTGGCGACGAGCAACTACGCGAACTTGAGCGCCGTCACCAACGGCAATTCCATCGCCGTCATGTCGGTTGTCGACAATCTCAACAAAGGTGCCGCCGGCGGCGCCATCCAGTGGATGAACCGGCTATTGGGCTTCACCGAAACCACTGGTCTCACCACGCCCGCACCCGGATGGACTTAAGCGTATGGCAGCGACAAATCCCACGGCAGCGCACGCCACTCATTTGGCGCAGGTGTTTGCGCAGTACCCCATCGAAGTGGCGCACGGCGAGGGCGTGTGGCTGTATGCGCGCGACGGACGCAAGGTGTTGGACTTCTACGGCGGCCACGCGGTTGCCGGCCTAGGCTACGGACACCCGCGCTGGCTGGCGGCGCTCGAGCGCCAAGCGCGGCAGATGGCATTTCAAACCAATGCCCTGCCCATGGTCATTCGCGAGCGCGCCGCCGCGCGCTTGACCAAGTTCGTGGGACTTGGCCTCGACACCGTGTTCTGGGTCAACAGCGGCGCCGAAGCGAACGAAAATGCCCTGAAGCTGGCATTCAAACTCACCGGACGCGCTAAGGCGGTGGCGCTCGAGCAGAGTTTCCACGGCAGAACCGCCGCTGCAGGTGCCGTGACCTGGGGCGCACTCGAAAAATGGTACGGCTTTCCGCGCACGCCCTTCGACGTTCGCTTCACACCTCGCGATGACCCTGGCGCGGTCGCGCAGCACATCGACCGCGAAACCGCGGCGGTCATCGTCGAGCCGATCCAAGGGGTCGGCGGCGCCTACGATGTGGGCAAGCCCATGCTGGAAGCGTTGCGCCGGCGCTGCGACGAAGTCGGCGCGGTGTTGATATTCGACGAAGTGCAATGCGGCGTGGGCCGCACCGGCGCGCCGTTCGCCGCGAACTATTACGGCGTCGCTCCGGACATCATTACCGCGGCAAAAGCGTTGGGCAACGGTTTCCCGGTATCCGCACTGCTGCTGTCGCGGCGTATTGCCGGCCAGTTGAAGTACGACGACATGGGAACGACTTTCGGCGGCGGGCCCATGGCCTGCGCAGTGGCTGAAGCGGTGATCGACACCATTGAGTCGGAAGGCTTGCTGGCCAACGTCCGCCAGGTCTCAGCCTACATCCGCTCGAGCTGCGTCATCGGTCCGATCACGGGCGTGCAAGGCGCCGGATTTTTACTGGGCTTGAAAACCTCGCGTCCCGCGAAAGAAGTTCAGGCGGCACTCATGGCGAAGAACATCCTCGCGGGAACGAGCGGCGATCCGCATATTCTGCGCCTGCTGCCCGCATACATCTTGAACGAAGGCCACGTCGATACCTTGAGCGATGCGCTCGCGAAAATTTCTGCATGAAACGGTTCATCGACCTCTCCAGTTTTAGCCGCGAGCAGGTACTGGATTTGCTGGCGCTGGCGCAAGCGCTGCAAGACAAGCCGGAGCCGAGGGCGCTTGCGAATAAAGTACTCGGCTTGGTGTTCTTCAACCCATCGCTGCGCACGCTGGCGTCTTTTCAGGCCGGCATGGCGCGCCTCGGCGGCAGCGCATTCGTGATCAACCCGGGGTTGGGCACATGGCAGCTGGAAACGCGGCCGAATGTCATCATGAAGGGCGCCGCCGCGGAACACATCCGCGAAGGCATTCCGGCGTTGGCGTCGTACTGCGATGCGCTGGGCGTGCGCGCTTTTGCCGACGGCAAGAGTCTGGACAGCGACTTGAATGAAACGCTGTTCGGCATGATCGACAAGCTGTGCGACAAGCCGCTGATCAACATGGAATCCGCGATGAATCATCCCTGCCAAGCCCTGGCGGATTGGCGCACGATGGACGAGCTCAAGATTCCGACGCGCGCCAAATTCGTCCTGAGCTGGGCGTATCACCCCAAAGCATTGCCGCTGGCCGTGCCGGCGGCCACGGTGCACATGGCCGCGATGCGCGGCATGGAAGTCGTGGTGCTGCGTCCGGAAGGATTCGCTTTGCCCGAGCAGGTGATGGAGAAAGCGCGCCTCGCGGCGCGCGATGCCGGTGGTTCCTTGAGCGAGACCTCGGATCGCGGGGCGGCCCTGTCCGGCGCCAGCGTGATTTACGCCAAGGAATGGGGCACCACCACCTACTACGGCGATGTCGAGGCCGACTCGCGCTTGCGCGCGGACCTTTCGGACTGGTGCGTGCGCGAGCGCTGGTTCGAGCGCGCCCTGCCCGATGCAAAACTCATGCACTGTCTGCCCGTGCGCCGCAACGTGGCGGTAGCCGACGAAGTCCTCGACGGTCCGCGCGCGGTGGTGAAGCGCGAGGCGTTCAACCGCATGCCGGTGCAAATGGCTGTACTGCATCGCATGTTGGCTCAGGAGCCTGTCTGAGGTGTCGATCCGGCCGATAATCCAAGCGGAGTATTCGTAAATGATCATGAGTCGACCCGATCCGTCCGTTGCCGTGCGAGCACTCAAGAGCGCCGCGCCGTACATTCGCATGTACAAGAACAAGGTTTTTGTCATCAAGGCGGGCGGCGCGGTCTTCAGCGACGAGGCCTCGACCCGTGGATTGATCGAGCAAGTCGCCATCCTGCACCAGGTCGGCATCAAGACCGTGCTGGTGCACGGCGGCGGTCCGCAGCTTGATAATCTGCAGGCAACCTTTGGGATCGATACGCGCATGGTCAACGGCCGGCGCGTAACCGACCAGCGATCGATCGACGTGACCGCCATGGCGCTCAACGGTCTGATCAACACGCGTATTTTGGCGATTTGCCGCGCGCTGGATATCGAGGCGATTGGCTTGAGCGGCGTCGATGCGGGATTGATTCGCGCCCACAAACGCCCACCCGTGATGCTCGCCGGCTCGAACGAAGCCGTGGACTACGGGTTCGTCGGCGACATCGACTCGGTCAACTCGGCGGTGCTCGAAAAACTGCTGGAGATCGGCCTGATGCCCGTCGTCAGCCCGCTGTCCGCGGATGCCAACGGCACCTTGCTCAACATCAACGCCGACACGGTCGCCGCCGCCATCGGCGGCGCTCTCTCGGCGGAAAAGCTGGTGCTGTGCACGGGCGCGCCGGGGATTCTGGAGCGCGTGGAGGAGCCGGGCTCGGTCATTTCGTACACGGACATCCTGGGATTGAAGCGCCTGCGCGACCAGGGAAGCCTCAAGGACGGCATGCTGCCCAAGGCCACGGCCATCGAGAACGCGATTCGCGGCGGCGTGCGCCGCGTGCATGTAATCAGCTATAAAGCCCCCGACAGTTTGCTGGCGGAGGTGTTCACGAACGAGGGCACCGGCACCCTGGTGGTCGCGGACCTCAAGGCCTTAAGTCCGGCGGAACAGCTCGCGCAGCAATGATCCAGCCATGACACGCCTCTGGGACAAGGGAACTTCGCTCGACGCGCAGGTGCTTGAGTACACCGCGGGCGATGACCACTCCCTGGACAATCGCTTGGTTGCCTACGACATTCGTGCCTCCATGGCGCACGCGGAAATGCTCGAGGAGCAAAACCTGTTGTCGCCGGGCGATCTTGAGGCGATTCGCGATGCGTTGACTGCGATCGGCGAGGAACACGCACAAGGCAAGTGGCGCATTTCGCTGGACCAGGAGGATTGTCAGACCGCCATCGAGAATTTGCTCACCGCGCGCATCGGCGCGGCCGGCGGCCGTCTGCATGCCGGCCGCTCGAGAAACGATCAAGTGCTGGCGGCCTTGCGGCTATACATGCGCGACGCCGCCGAAGACCTCGGCGAAGGAGCGCTCGCAGTGGCCGGCGCGCTGCAAGCTTTGGCAACGCGTCACGGCGATCAAGAGCTTCCGGGCTACACGCACATGCAGCAGGCCATGCCGAGCAGCGTCGCTCTCTGGGCTCTGGGATTCGCCGCGGAACTGCAAGACGATGCGGAAGGATTGCAACTCACCCAGCGTCGCATCGGCAAGAATCCGTTGGGCTCTGCCGCGGGTTTCGGCACGCCGAATCTCGACATCAACCGCGAGGCGACGCGCCGCCGCCTGGGGTTTTCGATCACCCAGGAGCCGGTCACGGCGGTGCAATTGTCGCGCGGCAAAGCCGAGGCGCAGCTGTTGTTCGAGATCACGCTGCTCACCCAGGATCTAGGCCGCCTTGCCGCGGATCTCACGCTCTTTTATTCGCAGGAATTCGGCTATGTCAGTTTGCCGGAGGCCTTCACCACGGGCTCTTCGATCATGCCGCAAAAACGCAATCCCGATGTATTCGAGCTGATGCGCGGCCGCAGTGCCGTCGCGCAGGCTGCGCTGAATGAGGTCTTGAGCATCACGCAAAAACTGACATCCGGTTATCACCGCGATTTGCAGCTGATCAAGCCGCCGCTGTTTCGCGGCATCGATTCCTGCCTGCAGACGCTGGCCATTTTGCCGAGCGCCCTCGACGGCGTGCGCTTCCGGCCGGAAAATATCCGGCTCGATCCTAAGATTCACGCCGCGGCCGCGGCGAATGCGCTGGTGGCCAAGGAAGGCATTGCCTTTCGCGAGGCCTACCGGCAGGTGGCCGCCAAACTCAAGGACAACGAATGAGCATTTGGCGCAGTCCGCGAAGCCTCGAGGATTTGAACGGCAATCAATATGGCACGCTCATCGGAACTCTGGGCATTCTGTTCACCGAAATCGGCGCGGACTTCGTTCGCGGCACGATGCCCGTGGATGCACGCACCGTGCAGCCCTATGGACTTTTGCATGGCGGCGCGTCCGTGGCGCTCGCCGAAACCCTGGGAAGCATGGGTGCCGCCATGTGCGTCGATGCGGACGAGTATCAAGTCGTGGGCCAGGAAATCAATGCCAATCACGTGCGCGCGGCGCGCAGCGGCCTGGTCACCGGCACGGCGCGCGCGGTGCACCTGGGCGGCCGTACACATGTGTGGGCGATCGAGATCGTGAACGATGCGCACAAGCTCGTCTGTATTTCGCGCCTCACCATGGCGGTCATCAAGCGCGGTGCGCTCACGCCGTAAAATTTGCGCTGGCAATTGTCACCCCAAGAGGGGTATCTTTCGCGGCATGAAA
>Ga0210402_10003378_pt1 | contig 15012 bp, 10 predicted proteins | sample IncBWC7MmetaG_FD_161055 | JGI IMG/M metagenome (GOLD analysis project Ga0210402, IMG submission 161055) | Forest soil microbial communities from Barre Woods Harvard Forest LTER site, Petersham, Massachusetts, United States - Inc-BW-C-7-M | ecosystem: Environmental > Terrestrial > Soil >...
GTACGACACAAAGATACCTGCGTCGACATTTAGTCCGTGGTTTACGTTGAAGTGGTACCCGCCGTACGCTTCGGAGACGTATTTATAAGCTCCGCGCACGTCCCATTGGCCAACCCCGGCGCTGCCGTCGTTCCGTGGTGTGGTGGTGGCAAACAGGCCATTCATAGTCAGGATTCTGCCGCGAACACCCTGCCAGTGAAAGTCGCCGCCCACGCTGATCTGCTCCACCTGGAATTCGCCGGACCGGAAACTCTCGGTCGCCCCACCCATGGTGTGGTCCCTGGGTTGGTTAAGGTCTTCCATGAAGTGCGTATCGAATCGAACTTCCGGGGTGAAGTATTTGGTATCCAGCACCGTATCGTGATTGCGCGGGCTGCCGTTGAGCCAGGTAAAGTCGCCGTACGCGAACGGAGTAAAGTTGTCAACCCCGGGAGTGGCTTCGGGGGCTTGCAAGGCTTCCGGAATGACTGGCACCGCGGGCGCCGGGGCAGGCGCCGGGGGACTACCGGCCGGCGATCCGGCGGCTGGCGATGCGGCGGGCGCTTGCGCCGGCGAGGACGGTTCCGCGGCTCTCGCGGTAAGTGGCGTCGCCGCTGCGGGGACCGGTTCGGGCGCTGTACGAGCCTTCAGTGCCGCCTCGAGAACCGCGATGCGCTCCTTCATAGCCGCCAGCTCTTCTTCAATAGGGATCGGCGCGGCGGGAGCCCTGTTTGCAGCCGACGCCGCCGGGGGAACGGCATTAGCAGCCGCCAGAATCACATTGTGACTGGCCGTCTGGTTTTGCGTGACGTCTACGCGGGCGGCCGACGCGCTGGCCAGCCCGCCCGCGGCAGCGGTGATCAGGTAAGGCCCAGGTGTGAGATGATCGGCGACGAAAACTCCGTCCCCAGCGCTAACTACCTGCCGATTCACGCCCCCATCCATGCTGTGAATCGCCACCCTCACCAGCGCCAGCGGTTGCCCGCTGGGGTCAAGGGTAACTCCACGAAGCGAGCCGAACGCCGGCGCCTCTACCGCGGGTCCATCGGCGGCGCGGCCCAGGTATGGTACCATTCCCGCCGCTATGCCGACGATCAAAAGGCCCCGTACGTATCTGTGAACGTTCATATCCTCATCTCCTCATCTTCAATACTAAAATATGGAAAAGGCTGATTCCAATGGTGGTAACCAGTGCGGACAGGGCAGTTCGATTGTGGAGCGCCAGCCGTGAAAAATGCATGAAAGGCTTCATCAATACTTTCTATGGAACCCATAATTCCGGTGTGACACGATGCGGCGGCTGCTAGAGCGCTGATGCCCACGCTCACAGTGTAGGGACGGGATTATAAGGAATGTGTAAACGGAGCGTAAGTAAGTTATGAGTCGCCGCGCGGCACTTGCAGGCGATAACCGATTCTCGGCTCGGTCACAATGTACCGGGGCCTGGCGGGAGAGGCCTCGATCTTGTGACGCAGGCTCTTGATGAAGACGCGGAGGGAATGCACTCCCTTGCCGGCGTCGGGCCCCCAGAGTGCGCGTACCAATTCGGCGCTCGGCACAGTCCGGTTGAAATGTGAAGCCAGGTGTTCCAACAAGCTGCATTCCGTGGGGGTCAGGTGTACTTCCCGATTGCCCGCTTTTATCCGGTGTGTGTCCAGGTCAACGATGCTGTGACCCAGGGAGAGGCGTCTGCGCCGGGTCTCCGGTAGTTTCTTCACATTCCTTCACCGCGACAAGTTGTGGTGGATAAGCCGTGAAAAAGGCATGAAGCCGAAAGCCCGATTGGCGGGACCGGCGGGACCTGCGGGCGATTGGTCACCTCAGATGTCGTAGTACAGTGCGAACTCGTAAGGATGCGGCCGCAGCCGCACCGCCTCCGCCTCGTTCTTGCGCTTGTACTCGATGAATGTATCGATAGTCTCGTCGGTGAAGACGTCGCCCCGCATCAGGAAGGCGTGGTCCTCTTCCAGGCATACCAGCGCTTCGTCCAGCGAACCCGGCATCGCGGGCACGCTCTTCATCTCCTCGGGCGACAAATCGTAGATGTCCTTGTCCAGCGGCTCGCCCGGGTCGGTTTTGTTGAGCACACCATCCAGACCGGCCATCAGCATCGCGGAGAAGGCCAGGTAGGGGTTGGCCGAGGGATCGGGCGGGCGGAACTCCACGCGCTTCGATTTGGGACTGGCCGAATACATGGGAATGCGGCACGCCGCCGAACGGTTGCGCCGCGAGTAGGCCAGGTTCACTGGCGCTTCGTATCCCGGCACCAGCCGCTTGTAGCTGTTGGTGGTGGGCGCGATAATCGCCGAAAGCGCGCGCGCGTGCTTCAGCAGGCCGCCGATGTAATGCAGCGCCAGCCGGCTCAGCCCCGCGTAGCCATCGCCCGCGAACAGCGGCTTGCCTTGTTTCCACAGGCTCTGGTGGCAATGCATGCCGCTGCCGTTGTCGCCGAAAATCGGCTTGGGCATGAACGTCACTGTCTTGCCGTACTGGTTGGCGACGTTACGCACAATGTACTTGTACAGCATCATGTTGTCGGCCGATTTCATCAGGGTGTTGAAGCGCTGATCGATTTCGCATTGGCCGCCGGTGGAAACTTCATGATGGTGGCACTCGATGTCCAAACCGGCCTTCATCATGGTCTGCACCATTTCACTGCGCAGATCCTGATAGTGATCGGTAGGGGGCACCGGGAAGTAACCTTCCTTGTAGCGCGGCCGGTAGCCCAGATTGTTTTCGCGCCGCCCCGAGTTCCAACGGCCTTCGTCGGTGTCGATATAGTGAAAACCGGATTGGTGATTCTGGTCGAAGCTGATGTTGTCGAAAATGAAGAATTCAGCCTCAGCGCCGAAGTATGCCGTATCGGCGACGCCGCTGTTCTCCAGGTAGAGTTCGGCCTTCTGGGCGATCCACCGGGGGTCGCGCTCGTAGCGCTGCCTGGTGATCGGGTCCTTGATATCGCCGTACATCACCAGCGTCGAAAGGTCAGCGAACGGATCGATGAACGCGGTGTTCGGATCGGGGATAAGCAGCATGTCGCTCTCATGGATCGCCGCCCATCCGCGGATGCTCGATCCATCCATGCCGAAGCCTTCTTCGAAACTGTCTTCCTCCAGTTGGTTGATCGGGTAAGTAACGTGATGCTGCAGGCCGGGGATGTCGGTAAATCTCAGGTCAACCTGCCGGGCATCGTTCTTGGCTGCGAATTCCAGGACTTCTTTGGGGCTCACGTAGCTCTCCAGGCACGATTCTAAGTACAAAGCGCGCCCGTCCGCCAATCAAAAAAAATGATTGGGTCAATTCCCCGCCGGTTCTCGTCATGCCCCCTTCATGGCAATGATCGCCCCACCCAGAACAATGCATGCGCCACCCGCCAACATGCCGGCGCCCGGCGTGATGCCAAAGACCAGCCAGTTGATCAATTGGGCGACCACGAAAAAGAACACCACGTAGAGCCCCAAGAGCCGTCCGAAGTCCCACTTAGGAGCGTTCACCATGCATGCGTAGGCGAACAGAACCGCGGCTCCTGCCAGGAACAGGGCAACGCGCGCGGCCGCCGGCGCGTGAAGACCCTTACGAACCAATGCGTCGCCGCCGGCTTCGAGCACGGCGGCGGCAAACAAAACCAGGAGTGCGACGGGTGTGGACATGATGGAAGGATTTACCTTTGGAATCAAACTACCGTTGGATGAAGTCTTCGCGGTGGATGACGAACTCCGGATAAGCGCCGGCGCCCAACTCGTACAAGTCCATGCCCTGCCACTCTCCCTCCGGGGAGACGCGCTGCGGCAGGAAGCGGTTCAGCAGCCAGTTCGCGGTGTAGGCCACCGGCAACACGAAGCCAAACAGCGTTGCCACACCCACCAGTTGCGCCAGCCACTGGGCGGCGGGGACGTGTCCGAACAGGCCCAGCGCCAAGAGGCCCCATACGCCCGCGATAGCATGCACGGAAACAGAGCCCCCGGGGTCGTCCACCGCCAGGTAGACATCGATCCACTCTACCGACAGCGTAACCAGCGCGCCCGCCACCAAACCCGTCAACGCCGCCACCGCCGGCGCCATGAAAGCGCAACCCGCGCTCGACGCCACCAGGCCGCCCACCCAGCCGTTGGCGCAGAGCGAAGCGTCCGGCCGGCCGAAACGCGCCCGCGTGATGACGGCCGCCGCCAGCGCGGACAGGCCTGCCGACAACATCGTATTCACCGCGATCAGCACCAGAGTTCCCGGCGCCACGCCAGCGAACAGCATGGCGCCCGACCCGTTCAATCCGCACCATCCCAGCCATGCCAGAAAACAGGACAGCAGCACGAAGACGGTGTGGTGGCCCGGAATCGCGGTCGCCATCCCGCCAGGCGCGTACTTGCCGCGGCGCGGACCCAGAATCCAGGCGATCGACAATGCCGTCAATCCGCCGGTCACCTGAATACACCCCGCGCCTCCGGCATCCAGATAGCCCCGCCCCATGCCGTAGTTGGAGCCGAGCTGCGCCAGCCAGCCTCCGCCCCAGGCCCAGTGCGCGAACAGCGGGTAAATCAAGCCGGCCATGAGTGCGCTGGAAACGCAAGCCGGCCCCAGACGCCAGCGGTCCGTGCCGGCGCCCAGCGGGATCAGCGCCGCCAGGCCAACGCTGAACATTTGCAGCAGGACCACCAGCGATGGTGTGGAGCCGTCAAGCGGCAGCCCGCTAAAGAACGGCGCTTCGGCGCCAGCCCAACTCCAAGGCTTGCCCGCCACGCTAACCAGATGGGCAGCGCGCCCGGCCACTCCCTGCCAGGAAAACCCGCAAACGAAATATGCCAGCGCGGCCGTCGCCATGATGCAAAGCGCCGTGAGCATAGTGTGGGCGGCAGAGCGCGAGCGGCCGAGGCCGGTATTCATCAAGGCAAGCCCTAGTGCCGCCAGGGGAACCAGCAGGATCATCACAAAACAAAGAGCCGCGCCGACATCGGTCATGACCGGTCCCCTTTAGGCACGATGTGGGAACGAATCACCAGCACAAGTCCCATCACCTCCACACCCGCGCCGGCCAGCGCGAAAACGCTTCGCGCGGCGGATGGCTTAAGCAGGGCTGCGGCGCTCAAAACAATGCCCCACCCTGCCATAAGCAGCAGAAAACCGGCAACTTTCATATCTGGCGGCGCCTCATCTCTTGCACTAGTTGAACATACCCGGCTGCCCTTTCGCGACAGCCATTCACAAGTCTGTAAAATTCGCATATCGCCAATAGAAATTATCTATTAGCTTTAGGCGTGAGGGACGCGATAGATTAGAACCTAACCAAAACATTACAGAGGGCGCGCACCGTTCGCGCGGCTTCGAACCGAAGGCTCGGCCAGGTAGCCGGGAACCAATTCTTGCTTCGGAGATTACCAAGTGCGGAATAAACGAGAAGGGCTCATTTTTCTGCCAGTATTGCTAGCTGGCATTGCGGTCGCGCAAAACGCAGTCGCGCAAAACGCTGTCGCCCAGCCCCAGCCGACTGAACCAGAGCAACAGACACCGGCCGCCGCCACACAGACTCCCGCGCCGGCAACCACACAGACGCCGGCGGCCGCACAAACGCCCGCTCCGGCCGCTGCTCCCGCGCCTCCCCCGTCCAAATGGACCCAATGGGGCACCGATTTCAGCCTGCTGTTCGACGGCTACGTCGACAAGAATTTCAACAGCCCGCCTTCGGGCTTCAACGGTCTTCGCAATTTCGATTTGCGCGCCGACACCCTGCACGTCAACATGGGTAAGATCACCATTGACCACGGGCCGGCCCCTATCGGATTCCACCTTGACGTCGGCTTCGGAGAGACCTTTGACCTGATTCACGCCAGCGACCGCGCCCCCGACGCATTCAAGTATTTCGAGCAGGCCTACGTCAGCTTCAAGCCGAAATCCTGGCATGGTCTGGAAATCGACGCCGGCGAATTCGTCACCTCGGCGGGCGCTGAGGTGATCGAGACCAACGCCAATTGGAATTACTCGCGCTCTCTGCTGTTCGCGTGGGCGATTCCGTATTACCACTTCGGCGTGAGAGCGTCGTTCCCCATTGGTCCGCACTTTACCGGCGGCGTGCAGGTGGTGCAAGGCTGGAACAACATTTACGACAACAACAGCGGCAAGACCGTCGGCCTCAACGGCGCCTACGCCTGGAAGAAGGCAACCTGGACCAACGTATATTATGTGGGTCCCGAAAAGACACGCACCAACACCGGCATCCGCCACCTATTCGATACCACCGTGCAGGTGAATCCTACCGACCACTTCAGCTACTACATCAACTTCGACTACGGCCAGGACAAGAACATCGGCGCGGGCACGTCGAAATGGACCGGAATCGCCGGCGCGGCGCGGTACGCCTTCGCCAAGAAGTTCGCGGTTGCGGGGCGCACGGAATTCTTCGACGATATCGACGGCTTCTCCACCGGCACCAAACAGAAGCTGAAGGAAGTCACGCTGACTGGGGAATACAAGATGACCGATTGGCTGCTCACCCGCCTGGAGTTCCGCAACGACTGGTCGGACCAGCCTTTCTTTGAGAATAAGACCAACGGTTCGAAGACACAACCGACTTTCCTGCTCGGGATGGTTGCGTTCTTTGGGCCCAAGAAATAGCATGCGGCTGGCTATGGTCCAAATCAAGCTGGCTAGGGTCCAAATCAGCTTGGATGCAGTCCAAATCATCATGTTTATGATTATTTCCGTGGGAGGAGATTTCGATGGCAGATAACGCCGAAGTAAAGATGCAACAGACTCTGGGCCTGACGGGTTTAACAATGAATGCCATGGCGCTCATCGCGCCGGGCGCCTTCCTCTGGCTCACCTTTCTTATTCAGGCCACCACCGGCTCCACCGCGCCATCCATGTGGATAGGCATCGTGGTCGCGCTGCTGCTGTGCCTGGCAACCGCCGTGTGTTATGCGGAGATGGCGAAGCTCTATCCGGGAACCGGCAGTTCCTACTACTTCGCCGAACAGTCGTTTCTAAATCACGACGCCGCCTGGAAATATGCCCGTCTCTCCAAGTTCATCGTCGGATGGGCGTCGCACCTCTACTATTGGATCTACCCGGGCGTGATGGTCGGCGTGATGGGCGTACTCTGCGGGTACCTGGTGGGCACCCTTTGGCCCAGTTTCATGAGCGCGTCCCTCCCGGGCCCGGCCTTCATGATGCTGATCGCCGTAATCTTCTCGTTCGCGGTGGCGTACATCGCCAGCCGCGGGGTCAACGGCTCAACGTCGGTCAACATCGCTATTAACGTGATCCAGATCTCCGCGCTGGTGGTGTTTTCCGTGATGGCGTTGGGTTACCGCTCCAGCCACCCGGCGGGCAGCGTCGGATACCAGTTCGATTCCGCCTCGGGCGACGCTTATAACTTCGAATTCGCCACGGAAAGTAAGATCGTGGACGGCAAGCCGGCCGATGTGATCGTACGCAACGCGGACGGCACGCCCAAGCCCAAGCTGGACGCCGCCGGCAAGGCGGTCGCCTTCCTGGTCGCCTATCCCGAAAAGGACGAAAAGGGCGCCTTCCTGAGCCACCCCAGCGCCGGTTCGGTGGTGGGCGTTCACAACGTGAGTTGGGCCTTCATTCAGGCGACGGTCGCCATTCTGATTCTGGTGGGCTTTGAATCCGTCACCTCCATGGGCGGCGAGGCCAAGAATGCCAAGCGGGACGTGCCCATCGCGGTCATCGTTTCCCTTCTGGTGCAGGGCCTGTTCTGCTACCTGTTCGAGTATTTTGCCGCAAATTACTTTCTGAACAACGGATATACGATGCAAAGCGCCACGGGCTCGGCCGCGCCCATCGGCGACATGATGATCGTAGTGGGCAACTCCATCTTCGGTCCCGGCGGCGGCAGGATCTTCATGTTGTTTGAGGCCTTCACCGTATTCCTGGCCATCATCGGCACCACGCTCTCCTGCATGAATACCGGAGCGCGCGTGACATACGCCATGGGCAAGGATAACGAGGTTCCGGAGCATTTCGGCATGCTGCACTCCAAGAGCCTCACCCCGCACCGCGCCATCTGGACGCTGGCGGTGATCTCCGCCGTAGTCGGTTGCCTCGCCGTATGCCTCACTTTCGGCGATGCAGGCGCGCCCAAGGACGTGGATATCAAGGCTCTGCCCCAGGGCTTCTGGTCCAGCTTCGGCTACACCACGCACGATGGCATGGCGGCGCTGCCCAACTCGCTGCTGACCATGACGCTGGCTTCGAATTTCGGCACCTTTCTGCTCTACGCGCTCAGTTGCATTATCTGCATGGTGGCTTATCACAAGCATGCGAAGTTCAGCATGGTCCGCCACCTGCTGATACCGCTGTTCGGGCTGGGGGCTAATCTGGCTTGCATGATCTTCTACCTGGTGGGGCCGTTCATGGGGTACGGCACGTCGAAGGAACCGCTGCTGGCACTCGGCATTGCGGCGGTCTGGGGAATCTACGGAGGCATCTACTTCGTCCGGTCCAGCAAGAGCGCCGGCCGCACTACGTTGGTGGCGAGCCGCTCCAGTTCCAGCCTCGCGTAAGTAAGCTTTCAGCAGTCAGCTATCAGCGATCAGCTTGAACCTTGGCGCACGCGCCGGGGGTGCTGGTTTGGCTGATAGCTGAAAGCTGATAGCCGATAGCTTCTTTATGCTCGATCTCGAGTTCGCTCAGGCCTCCGACCCCGGCCGGACCCGCGGCCACAATGAGGATTACCTCGGATACGTCGCTCCCTCCTCGCCGGCCCCGCTGCCAACGCGGGGCTGGCTTTTTGCTTTGGCGGACGGAGTCGGCGGCCAGGACCGGGGCGAGGTGGCTTCCCGCACCGCCGTCGAATCGCTGATCGCCGGATTTAGCCGTGCACCCGATGGCGAATCGTACTTCAATCTGCTTCCCCGCCTGGTGAAAGCCGCCAACACCAAGGTCTTCGAAACTGGAATGGCTACCGGTCCGGGTGGGTCGTCCATGGCCACCACCCTGGTTACGTGCGCCTTCCGGTATGACCGCGTAGTGGTGTGCCATGTCGGCGATTCGCGCTGCTATCTCATCCGCCATCGCCACGCCGAAGCGTTGACGCGGGATCACACCGTTACCAACGAACAGGTGCGCATGGGCCTCATGACATCGCGCGAGGCCTCCGAATCCGAAACGCGCCACCTGCTGAGCCGCTCGCTGGGCAATGCAATGTTTGTCAATGTCGATACCCGCGACCATCAGGTGCTGACGGGCGATGTGCTCCTGTTGTGCTCCGATGGCCTGCACGGCGCCGTCACCGCCGGTGAGATGGCGGATGTCGTGTTCGCTCACAACAACCTGCAGGAAGCCGTTCACCAACTGGTGGACGTTGCAAACCGGAAGGACGGCAGCGATAATATCAGCGTACAGTTGATCCGCGTTCGAAGCGTGGAACGCGTGGGCATGTATCGGGGAAGGCCCTACAAGCTGGCGTAGCCCGGCCTGCCATACCTAATGACCGCAGTACATCCCGGCGACCAACTCGACCACTACCGCATCGACAGTCTGGTGGCACGCAGCGGCATGGCTTCCATCTATCGCGGAGTCGATCTGCGCAGCGGGCGCGAGGTGGCGGTCAAGGTGCCCCATCCCGAGATGGAAGCCGACCCGGTGCTGTTCGACCGCTTCAAGCGCGAGGAATCCATCGGCCAGAAACTGGATCATGCGGGCGTCATGAAGGTCTTGGCGGATGAGGACCGCAGCCAGATATACATGGTGATGGAGTGGGTGAACGGCCGCCTGCTCCGCCAGATCCTGGCCGCAAAGGGAAAGCTCCCCGCCGAGCGCGCGGTTCGCATCACCGCCCGGATTTGCGACGCCCTGCACTACATCCACACTCACGGCGTGGTTCACCGGGACTTGAAGCCCGAGAACATCATGGTCGATGAGAACGACAACATCAAGCTCATCGATTTCGGCATTGCCTCCCAGGCGGGCAGCCGGCGTTTGACCTTCGCCAAACTGTCGCAGGTCATGGGAACGCCCGAATACATCTCGCCCGAGCAGGTAAAGGGTAAGCGCGGCGATGGCCGCAGCGACATCTACGCGCTGGGCGTGATGCTGTACGAAATGCTGACCGCCAAGACTCCGTTTTCCGGCCCCAACCCATTCGCCATCATGAATGACCGGCTGCTGAACAACCCGGTGCCGCCGCGGGAAGTAGCCCCGGAGGTCTCACCCGCATTGCAGGAAGTCATCTACCGGGCCCTGGAGCGCGACCCCAAGTGCCGCTACGCCACGGCCAAGGAGTTTGCCTGGGACCTGGAGCATCTGGATCAGGTGGGCGTTGCCGAGCGGCCGGAGTTGAAGGACTGGCGCCGGCGCCGCACTTCGTTGTGGAGAACGATTTTCTTCTACACGATGATGGCGATGATCCCGGTGGTCATCTTTTCGCTGTTGCTTTATCTGGCGCGCCACACCTGATGCGGCGAGGCTCCTGGCCGCACACCGGCAGCAGTGTGGCGGCCAGGAGAATTAGTTGACGCCTTCGTTTACACCCAGGCTGACAGCCGGCGTCCGGCTAAAACTGCAGCCGGAGGCCGAACTGCCACTTCCTCATCTGTGCCAGGCCCTGGAGCGCGAAGATCTGCCCGGCCGTTGGAGAATCTACCGTGGCGTTGGGTTGGCCCAGGTTGGCGTGGTTAAACGTGTTGTACATCTCAGCCCGGAACTGTCCGCTGACGCGCTCCGAAAACTGGAATCGTTTGCTGAGCGAAGTGTCGGTGTTGAAGAAATGCGGCCCGAAAAACGAATTGCGCGCCACGTTCCCAAAGCTCCCGGCGGCCGGGCGGCTCCAGGGACCGCGCGAGCATCCGTTGGCGTTAAGCAGCGGCGTAGCCGTCGCGGTATTGAGACACCCTGCACTGCTGGTGCCGGCCGGCGCTGTCAGGTACCAGCCCGCGGCGCTGGGATTTGCAACGCTGGCACTGCCCGTCAGATTGGCGCGGCACGGCCCGGTGTCTTCGTCGCTGCCGCAGTTCACGTAACCCGGCGTGAACGGGTAGCCTGATTCCCAGGTCCCCAGGCCGCTGAGCTGCCAGCCGCCCACCAATAAATCCGCCGCGCGCGATGCCGACTTCAGGAACTTCTTGTTCTTGCCAAACGGCAGTTCGTAGACGCCGCTGAAGTTGGAGACAAACCGGCGGACGCCGCTCTCACGCCCGTAGTCGATGTTGTGGCTCCACAGGAAGTAATCGTTGGCGAAATCGAACGCGCTGGCCCAGGTAAAGTTGCCCGTGAACTGCAGGCCTCCGGCGAATCGCTTCTCGCCGCGGACCTGCAGCGAATTGAATTTTACGCTGCCATCGTCGCTGAAGTATTTGATGCTTTGCGTCCAACCGAACTTCTGGAAGAACAGCCGGCGCTGGTTCGTGCTCAACGTTCCAAACCCGACGATGCTGGGCTCGTTGATGTTGTAGTTGGTGCCGCCCGGCGTCACATGGTAGCCGTGGTTGCCGACATAGCCTATCGACAGCACGGTGCTGGGTGTGAACTGGTGCTCGATGGTGAAATTCCAGGCGTCCACCACCGGCAGCCGCATGGTGTTGTTGGAACTCAGAGGCAACACGTTGGGCGCCACGCCGTTGGGCAGAATCGGATTACCGTTCGGACCCTTGGGCTGCGATGCCAGCACCGTGGATGCATCCAGCGGCGTCGGCCCCTGAGCCAGCGTGAACACGGAAAGCCACGGCTGCGCCGGGTTCAGCGACTGGTTGGCCAGCACCGGCAGGTTTTGCGTCACGTTGTGGCCGAACGAAACGCCGAACACGCCCACGTCGTAAGTGCGGCCGTAGCCGGTGCGGATGACGGTCTTCGGGTCCAACTGATAGGCGATGCCGACGCGCGGCGCGAAGTGAGTCAACGAGGTCTTCACGTTGCCATTCAAGCCAACGCCATTCTCGCCGGTGATCATAACCTCTCCGGTGGAGAGATTCTGGAATCCGCCATTATCCTTGCCATTCACATACTGCGGGAAGTAGATTTCCCAGCGCAGGCCCAAGTTGACGGTCAGTTTGGGGGTGACTTTCCAGGTGTCCTGAACATAGGAAAACAACCGCTTCTGGCGTTCGGCGGCTTCCGTGGAATTGCTCACGTAGCGGGTGAAGGTCTGCACCTGGCCCAACAGGTAAGATGCCAGGCCCAGCCCGCCGCCGGTCGGACCTTGCGTAGTTGTGGGGTCGAAGGTGAGCTGGCCGGAGCGGTGTGAATCGCTGGGGACGCGCAGGTTCTGCTGGAAGCGAAAGTCCACGCCGAACTTCAGCGAGTGATTGCCGAACGTGTGGGTAGTGTTGCTGACCCACTGAAATTCGTTCTCCTGTTCGTTCAACGGGCAGTTGCACCCGTTCGTGCCGAGCGAGTAGCCGAAACCGAAGCCGCCGGTGCCATTCAGCACGAAATTCGGCATGCCGGACGTGTAGGTGGCGTCGTTATTCAGCCCCGGAATACCGGCGTCCTTGGCCGGCGACGTGCCGAGGCCGTTGGGATTGACGAACACGCGGTAGCGGAAAAACCCGAAGCGGAAATCGGTGAGCCAGTTGGGCCGGATGGTGTAATCGAAGCCGGAAGCCAGGCTTTGGTCACGAAGCGACGAGGTGCCGGCGAACCCGGGCGGTCCGAAATTCGGACCACCCGCGGCGGCGCCGAATGCGCCCGGCGCCTGCTGGGCATACTGCATGAAACTGTAGCGGCCAAACAGGTGCAACTTGTCGGTCTGGTAGCGGTCCATTCGCACGTCGAAGGCATCGCTGTTCACGATCCCTTGCCCGGAAGCATTGTAATTCGGCACCGCCCCAACGGCGCTCGCAATATTCGGCAGCGGAATGGATTTCAACAGATTCAGAGCCTGCGGCGAGAGCATGGAAGTGGGAATCACATTCCCGGTAAACTGTTGGCGGCTCGCCGGAATGGCGAGCGTGCTGCAATCGTTGCTGGCGCATGGGTTGTAGATGGCGGTGTTGAGATCGCTCAGATCGCCGGTCCGCTCGGCCGCCGTCGGCACGCGCGTCAGCAGCGATGCCCCGTTGTGCTGACGGCTGCCCTGATAATCTCCGAAATAGAAGGTCTTATCTTTTTGGATCCGTCCGCCCATCGACCCGCCGAACTGGTTCCAGAGCGTGGGCGGGATGAACCGTCCGTTGCTGCCGGGAATCGGCTGCGCCTGTGCGAACGGGTCGCGCGCCGCGCCGTTCTGATCGCGGCGGTACTCAAACAGACTCCCATGCGTATCGTTACTGCCGGACTTGGTGTGCGAGGAGATCACCGCCTGGCTGGCCTGCCCGAACTCGGCGTCGTACGCCGTGGTGGTGATCTTGAGTTCGGAAACGGAATCCAGGTTCGGGGTGATGACCGGCTCGCCCAGCACGCTCTCGCGGTTATCGGTGCCATCCAACTGGAACGAAATGCCGCCCCAATACTGCCCGCCAATGCTCGGGCGGTACACATCTTGCGGCTGCTCGCTGGGGGCGCTGGTGCCCGTGGCCTGCACGCCCGGAATCAGGAAGTAGAGGCGGCTGAGGTCGCGCCCGAAAACCGGCAGTTCCTGGACCGCCTTCTGAGTCATGGTATCGGAGACGTCGGCCTTCTCGGACTTCAGCAGCGGCGCTTCGGCGGTGACATTCACGGTTTCGCCGACAGTGCCTAAAGCAAGGTGCGCGTTGATCGAAGTGACGGAGTCGACTTCGACGTGCACATTCTTCTGCACGTAGGCCGAGAAGCCCGGCGCCTCGACGCGTACCTCATAGATACCGATGATCAGGTGCCCCTGGCTATAGTTTCCCGATTCGTTGGAATTGGTGTTGTATACGATGCCTTTGCCGGAGTCGGTAATGGTGACTTTGGCTTGCGGAACAACGGCGCCGGTAGCGTCCAGGACGTTGCCGGAAATGCTGCCATACACGGCTTGCCCAAACATGGTTGCGGGTGCGGACAACGCCAGCGCGAGCAGAAGCGATGAAAACAATTTCATGGTGTTCCCCTTTTTTGGCCTGCTCCCTGGCAGACCGAGACTGGGGTCGATTCTATCAAATAAATTCGCGGTGCGCTTACCGTGCGACAAGCCCCGGGTGCTCAAACGTTCATTGTGGGGCAGATTGTTAATCTGCGGCGGATTGTTAATCCGCCTGCGCGATGCGGCAGCGAGCCGCGTTGGCCTTACCAGCTGGTGCGACAGGCGGATGGCTAATCCGCCGCTGGAGTTTCTACATTTTGGTCAACCCAAAGCGGGAACGAACCCGGTGGTGGTGAGCCGGGTGAAGGCTGGAGCGGAACGAAGCGCCAATTGTGGGACGCGAGGCGGACGAACTTGGTATGCGAAGCTCCTCGGGGGTACCCCGACGCGGAGCCAAACGCGGAGAAGGCGTCTTCGGTGTTAGGGGGCGTCATTCGTGTCGGAGCGAAGAGACACGTGTGGGTTGAGAGTTGGGAAGAAATCGTTGCGGGCGGCCGGGCTTAGGAGTTTCCCCCTCGGACTTATCGCCGTGCGTGTCGGCCGCCCAATGGATTGGAGAGCACCTTCGATGATCTAGGGCCGCTGAATGGCGACCATATCTTTGCCGATTCAGTGCTCATCCTCTGTTACCAGATGGGGCGACAATGAACGCTATCCGCACACCACCCGCTGTTACGGGTTCGAACCCGAGATCTCTCCCCCGACCCCGTAGCACTGCTCAGACAGCCGTGAAGGCGTTGACGGCCCCAGGGAGAGTTCAGTTCCACCGTACGTGCAACGCTTCGTGGCCACGAAGAAAACCGTCGAAGGAATCGCGGTGGGCGAAACCTTCTGATTGGAAAGTAGCACAGCGGTCAAGGGGTTTCGGGGGCGAATGTCTGTAACCGCTTGAATTCAGGGCGAAGAAAAAGTCGATTTTGCCGTCACCGTTAAGCGGCCAATCGGTGAGAGCGCAGGTTAAGCTTCTTTTTCAGCGTGGATTCTGATACTTAGGAGCGAAGGCGGGGCCGCGGAGTCGTGTGCCTTGGGCGGGTAGCGATTCCGGGGCGTGCCTTCGCACCCGTGATCGTCTTTATCCCACGTTGCGGCGATGGATGCAA
>Ga0210402_10003380_pt1 | contig 15010 bp, 11 predicted proteins | sample IncBWC7MmetaG_FD_161055 | JGI IMG/M metagenome (GOLD analysis project Ga0210402, IMG submission 161055) | Forest soil microbial communities from Barre Woods Harvard Forest LTER site, Petersham, Massachusetts, United States - Inc-BW-C-7-M | ecosystem: Environmental > Terrestrial > Soil >...
TTGCATCGGTGCCGTTCTTGCAAAACATGGCCCATTGCGCGTGCTTGACCATGGCCGTCATGCGCTCCGCGAGCGTGACCATCAGCTCCGTGGGTCCCGTGAGCGGGTCGCCTCGGCGCATTTGCTGGACGGCTGCCGCGTCTATTTCCTCATGCGCATAACCCAGTAGCTGCGGACCATAGGCGCACATCAAGTCCAAATATTGGCGGCCGTTCACGTCCCACAGATACGCGCCCTCTCCGCGGGAAAAGAACTGTGGGTAGTCATCGGGCAGCAAGGCAACCGATTGATGTCCGTACATTCCTCCCGGGATTACCGCCTCTGCCCGGAGGCGCAGTTGCTGGTCTCGGCTCATAGATGCTGTCATTGTCCACCTCGGGCGATCATGATAGCGATTCGAAAAGCTCCATACAGCGTACACCTTGGGGCAACAGGAGGCGTGCAGCATCCAATGAGTACGGAATTGAACCGGCGCCATTGAAAACGGCGCAAACCATTGCTTGGATCGGCCCGCGCCCGACTGCTTGGCAGATCACCGCCATTGTATTCGTGGGCTCGATTGGGATTCTGATTCCCGGAGTACAGCCCGTCGTCCTGGGCGCACTACTGACCGAAGAGCACATTAACTTGTCCCAATTGGGACATGCGGCCTCTGTCGAACTGCTCGTCATGGGCTTAACGGCGGCGTTGGCTGGCGCTCTTTTGGCGCCGCGACAGTTGCGCACGGTTTGCATCTGCGCAGGCCTAGCTCTTGCGCTGGGAAATTATTTTACGCCGCTGGCCCGCGGTGAAACGGTCACGGCAGTGCGCGCCATCACGGGGGCGGCCGGCGGTCTTCTCATCTGGATCACCGCGAGCATGATCGCGCGCTCGGCCGCGCCGGATCGCTGGGCGGGGATTTATCTGACCGTCCAAACCCTTGCGCAGCTAATCTTTGCGGCCATCATGACCTGGATTTATCCAAAGAATGCCGTACATGGCGACTTTGGTCTGTTGGCCGTCGCGGGTTTGGTTTGCGCGGTTGCCTCCTTGGCTTTGCCTTCGGCGTTTGTTGCCCTGCCCAAAGGAGCCGGCGCGGACCAGAGGTTTTTCGTGATGCCGCCTCCACGGGGCTTTGCGGCGCTCGGAGCCCCTTTCCTCCTCATGATGTGCATCGTCGCTATCTGGGTGTACTACGATCCCATTGCTCGGCAAGCCGGCCTGTCTCTCCATATTTCCGGTATGGCGGTATCCATTTCGCTAGCTTTTCAAGTGCTGGGAGGCATGCTCGCCACGTTGACGGCCGGCCGCCTTAAATGGTTTCCAGTGTTTGTGATTTGCGCCGCAGTGGATTTTGTCATGATCGCTTTGCTCGGCGCCAACCCATCCGCACTCCTATTTTTGCTGGACGCGGCCGTGTTCGGGTTCATTTGGCTGTTCATCCTGCCCTTTCTCGTGCCGATGACCATCGAAGCCGATCCCTCGAGACGTTCAGCCGTCCTATTCAGCGGCGTTGCCCTGCTCGGCGGGAGTCTTGGCCCGACACTTGCCGGAATGATCATCAGTCCAAACAATACGCGAGGCGCATTGTGGTTCGGCGCCGCCTGTCTTTTCTTGAGCCTGGCGATCGCCACGGGATTGCGATTTGTGAAGAAGTTGCCCTGAGCGCCGGGGCAATTGCCCGCTGAAAGCGAATGTGACTTCGGTCAAGAACTTTAAAGTCGGCGCCGCGTTTTCCCCCAATCGCCGAAGCAGGGAGAGCACGAACGCCTCGCCGCGCCTCCATCCATTGCACTAACCAGCACCGGTCACGACGGTCAATTTTGCGCAGGGGTGTGCGGTTCGCGATTGCGCAGCGCAGTTGTTCGTTAATGGCGACAGGGTGTCGCTCTCCACAGCGTCGAGTCTACTGGGCCCCGCAAGGGCAAACCCGTCGCAAGGCGGGGGCGCAAAGCTTCCGGTCTGTCAGTCGCAGATAGCGGGGTTACCGACACGGGCATTGAGCCTTTGGCGTGAACTCACCGCATCCCTGCTTGCTGCATGCAGTACGGATCACATCGCAGTAATCAGGAAATGTTATCTATGAAGTTCAACGCAAGGGCTCCTAAGGCGCTCAGTGAATTGGTCTGTTTGGGTTCGCTGCTGGTTTGTTTTGGAATCAGCTTGACCGGATCCGCCGCATTTGCGGCCGGCGCGGCCACAGGCACCCTATCGATGTCATGGGGCAGCGTGGGCGCCGAGCAGAATTTAGGAGCCAGGGCGATTGCGGTCAATCGGAGGGGCGGAGCGAGCGGCGCCGCGAGCGTGCGATGCACCACGGTCAATGGCACCGCGCTCGCGGGGAAGGATTTCACGGCCATAAACAAGGTCCTCACCTGGGCGAGCGGCGACGGAGCGGACCAGGATTGCAACGTAACCATCAGCGACGCCACACCCTTCACCGGACAGAAAACATTCTCCATACGATTGAGTGACGCCAGTGGGGCGCCCCTGGGCCAGAGCCAGACCACTGTGACGATCTATGGCAACAAGGGTGGCGGCCTCGTGTCGCTCTCGGCAGCCACCTATACGGCAACGCAAGAGGCGGGTTCGGTGACCATCACGGCGAACCGTACGGTCGGCGGCAGCGGCGGCGCCTCTGTGAGTTACGCCACCGCCAACGGCACCGCGGCGGCAGGCGCCAACTATACCGCCGTCCAGGGATCGCTCAAGTGGGGCAACAACGATACGGCGCCAAAATCCTTCGTGATCCCGATCAGCACCGCCACCTCGTTCACGGGCAGCAAGACCGTCGCGGTCGCGCTTGCCGGCGCGCAAGGCGCAAACCTGGGCTCGACCAAATCCGCCATCGTGACGATCAACGGCAGTTCTGCGCTCCAGACAGCGACGAACAATGATGATGCCTGCATGCCCATGACGATTTCGCCGCCGGACACGCTGCTTCAGTACCGAAAGAAGGTGTTCGCACATTATCTCTATCCGTTTCCTCTATCCATCGGCAATCGTGCATCGAGCGTCGACTACTACAACACGCAATTCCTCACGAAGACCGGAGAGAATGACAAGTGGCTCGCACAGGGCGGTTATTTGCGCCAGCGGCCGCTCGGGGTGCCAACGAGCTCGGACCCCAATTGGCCGTTGTTGAACATGGAACGTGAGGTCACTCTAGCGGCGGCTCGTGGCATCACGGGCTTTACCTTCGATGTGATGTCCGTCGATCAGGCGACAAATCCGGCGAGTCAGCTGCACAACATGCTCACGGCCGCCCAGGCCGTCGATAGCCACTTCAAGATCATCGTGATGCCGGACATGACGGCGCTCGGGACCAACGCCGATGCGGTGATCCAGATTATCGCCTCGGTCGCGACGAGTCCCGCCGCCTACCGGCTGACCGATGGACGCCTGGTCGTCTCGCCGTTTGACGCCGGGGTCAATCCAGCTTCGTGGTGGCAATCCGTTTTGAGCCGGCTCAAATCGCAGGGGATTGACGTTGCTTTCGTTCCGACCTTTCTCGGCTGGATTCAATCTGCGTCCTCCTTCGCGGCCATTTCATACGGCTTCGCCGATTGGGGCGGCGCGACCGCTGCGGTCGCGAACGAAACGGAAGGCGACGCAGCCTTTGCCCGCTCTTCGTACGGCAAAATATTCATGGCGCCGATCGATGGCCAGCAATTCCGGCCGAAGAATTATCAATATTGGGAAGCGGGAAACAGTGCAGCGTTTCGAGCTGGATGGGCGGCAGCGATCTCGGGCGATTCCGAGTGGGCGCAATTGGTCACCTGGAACGATTTTTCCGAGACCAGCCAGGTTCAGCCCTATACGGACGCCACATTGAATCGCTCCATCGGTACGGGGTTCTACAACCTTAATGGCTACTACTCTCAGTGGTTCTTAAGCGGTCAGCAGCCGGTCATCACGCATGATGTTCTGTACTACTTCTACCGTAAAGAGGCGACCACGGCTGCGAGTCCCGGCCAATCGAAGCCTGATCAGATCTATCAGGGGAATCCGGAGAACAACATTGAAGTGGTCGCGTTTTTGACCGCGCCCGGCACCCTCAAGATTACGATCGGCGGCCAGACGTACACCCAAAATGCAATTGCGGGCGAGTCTTCATTCAAGATCCCCATTCACGCGGGAACCCCGGTGTTCACCTTGAGCCGCGCCGGAGCCGACGTGTTCTCGTTCCAGGGCGGCGTCCAAATCTATGGACCCACCGGCCTGCCGTCGGGCGTTGAAGATCTCACGTACTGGAGCGGCAGCGGCTCGAAAACAGGTATTTGCTCATTGTAGTGAAGTGGCGTCCCCACGGGGATTCGAACCCCGGTTCTCACCGTGAAAGGGTGGTGTCCTAGGCCTCTAGACGATGGGGACAATCGACTCAATCAATCAAGTTCAGTCAAGTCTGGTGGAGCCAGGCGGGATCGAACCGCCGACCTCTTGCATGCCATGCAAGCGCTCTCCCAGCTGAGCTATGGCCCCACATGGAGGCGCGGCACGTTACCTTAGAGGGGCGACTTCGTCAAGAAAATGAACAAGCTACGCGCCCCAGAGCGCCAGCGCACGAGCCAGCCGCGAAAGCGTTTCGGGTTTTCCCAAAATGGCCAACGTGGCGTCGATGGGCGGCGAGACGGTGCCGCCGCACACAGCCAGGCGAATGGGTTGCGCAAGTTTGCCCAGTGAGACGCCCTTGGCCGACGCCACGCCGCTGATCAGCTCGTGAATGGCAGGCGCATTCCACTCCGCAAGCTCCTCGAGGGCCACCGCCGCCTCGGCCAGCAAGCCCGGCACCTCGGCGGTAATGTGCTTGCGCACGGCCTTCTCGTCGTAAGTCGCAGGCGCCCGGAAAAAAAACACGCTGCTCTGCGCCATTTCGCGCACGGTTTTCGCACGCTCGCGCTGCGACACCACGATGTGCTCGAGCATGGCTTCATCGGCGATGCCCACCCCTTCGCGCTCCAAGTGCCAACGGAGCACCGGCGCCACGCGCGCAGCCGGGGCGCGCATCATGTGCTGTTGATTGAGCCACGCCAGTTTCTCGAAATTAAAGGCCGCCGCCGACTTGTTGACATCGGCAATATCGAACAGCGATTGCATCTCCTCGATCGTAAAGAATTCCTGATCGCCATGCGACCAGCCCAGGCGAACCAAGTAGTTGAGAACGGCCTCAGGCAAGAATCCCTGGTCGCGATATTCCAGCACGCTGACGGCGCCGTGGCGCTTCGAGAGCTTGGCGCCGTCGGATCCCAAGATCATGGGCAGGTGCGCATAGACCGGCGGCTTATATCCCAAGGCCAGGAGCATGTTCTGCTGGCGCGGGGTATTGTTGAGATGATCATCTCCCCGGATCACATGCGTGATCTGCATGTCCATGTCATCGACCACCACGCAAAAATTGTAGGTCGGCGTTCCGTCAGAACGAGCGATGATCAAATCATCGAGCTCGGAGTTCTGGAAGACGACACGTCCGTGCACAATGTCTTCGACAATCACCTCGCCGACGAGCGGATTCTTGAAACGTACGACCGGCGCCACGCCCGGCAATGAATCCGTACGCTCGCGCCAGCGCCCGTCGTAGCGGGGCTTTTCTCCGCGTGCGATCTGCTGAGTCCGCATTTGCTCGAGCTCTTCCTTGCTGCAATAACAGCGGTAAGCCTTGCCTTCGGCCAGCAATTCCTCGATGGCCTCCTGGTAGCGATCGAAGCGCTTGGTCTGGAAAAAAGGCCCTTCGTCATAGTCGAGGCCGGCCCACTCGAGGCCATCCATAATTTGCTGAATGGCCTCGGCGGTCGATCGCTCCAGATCCGTGTCCTCGATGCGCAAGATGAAATGGCCGCGGTGCCGGCGCGCGTACAGCCAGCAAAACAGGGCCGTCCGCAACCCGCCGATGTGCAGAAAACCGGTGGGGCTGGGCGCAAATCGAGTTCGAACGGTCATGGCCGGATCTTTGAAAAATAGGGGGCGCCGAGTTTAGCAGAGCCCCCACACGGAGCGAGAGACCGAGGATCTTAAGGCGCAGCCGAGGTTTGTTTTAGCGCAGGGTCAATGTCATACTTTGGTAACGGGCGGTTAGCTCAGCGGTAGAGCACTGCTTTCACACGGCAGGGGTCACAGGTTCAATCCCTGTACCGCCCACCATCCGGCCAGCCCCATCCACCCCTTGACACTACTCCACAGAGTTTTTTGCCGCATTTAGGGTACCCTTACTTTGCAGTGCAAATCCGGTAACCACAGAAGTGTCGACCATTACTCGATTCAGGATGTTGACCCAATAGTAAGATAGCGCCCACGAGCTATCCCGATGTCGGCCTACGATTTCCATCCGCTAAAACACAATGACCTGGTCGCCGCGCTCGCCAAGCCGGCGCTCAGGTTAAGAACCCGTGAATTGGAGAGAGTGATCTTCACGGCCACGACCGGGCGTAGCGGCACGCTGACGCTGGCCAAACTCTTCTCGACGGTACCTGCTTGCATCGCCATGCACGAAGCGCCGCCCATCATGAATGGCCCGGTGCTGGAGGCTGCCAATTTCGGCAATGTGGCCCTGCTCGAGCGCGTCTATCGGCAAATCAAATCGATCAACATTCTTCGCGCATCCATCGGCTACCGCTATTACATGGAAGCCAATCACCTCTTCGTCAAAACCTTCATCCAGCAAGCGGTGCAGGATTTCGGCGACCGCATCGCCGTGATCCACCTGGTCAGGGATCCGATCGAAGTCGCCACATCGATCTTTCGTTTACAGGATTATCCGGGCACCGAGCGGGGCAACTATTGGTGGCTGGATTACCGCGCACCGTCGAATTTGATCCAGATCGCGGACGTGCTGGATTCGCACAGCGACTTCTCGCACCCCTTCTACCGGGCTCTTTGGTATTGGCACGAGGTTGAAGCGCGGATTGCGGCCATGCGGGCGCAAATGCCGACGCTCAAAGTTTGCCGCTTCGAGACCAATTGGCTCAACAACGTGGACAAGGTCTACGCGCTGTTCGACGAGTTGAACGTCGAGTACGACAAATTGCTGCTGGCAGCCAAAGTCGGAATCCGGGAACACGAAAAAGAGGAAGAAAAGACGGGACCCGCGCTGGCGCGCGGCCGCGCGCGGGAAATGCTATCCCAATTCAGGGACCTGCTCGGTCTGCGCGGTTTCGATTTGCCGCAGGAATGGCTGCCGGCTAGCTGAGTTCCTGTTCCACCGCGGACTGCCCGCTCGGGCCGGAGGGGAATTGCGATTCGCGCCAGCGCTTCGCCAGCAACCCCATGTGCACGAGGAATCCGCGCACGCTCCAATTGGGCGCGAAGTATGACCACACGCCGATAATCTCCGGCCTGAAAAACGCCGCCCATGGCGGCTCGTTGACCAGATGCAGGACATCGATGTCGGGATCATCGCAAACGTGGTGGAGCAGCCTCTCGAGCAACAGCAGGCCGGGCGCGAATTTCGAATGCGCTTCGCTGAATCCGACCTTCAGAATGTAGAGCGTCCGGCCGATTTGCAGACAAAATTGCCCGGCGACCGCCCGATCGCCATGCCATAGCAAATTGATGACGCAGGCATCCCAGGCGCAAAATTCGCGCAGCAGGCCGGTATAAAACGCCAGCATGGCGGGCTGGCAGCGTATGGCGGACGAGGTTCCCTTCTCTCCTTTCCAACCCGAGGCTTCGAGTTCCAGGAAGATCTCAAACGCCTGCTGCAGCCCCTCGCGCCGATACACTTGATGGCGCAGCGGCGCGGTCTCTTCGGCTATGCGATTGCGCCGGCGCAGATTGCTTTTGAATTTCGCCGTCATCGCATGCGTTGCCTGTTCATACGTGCCGGCCGTATTGAAGTAAGCGCTGGTGTCGTACTGCAATGGAACGGTACCTTGCGGCAGTCGCGCACGCGCCGCGTACGCAATGGAGGATTCGGCGGACACTCGCCGCAGCCGCAATTCCTCCCAGCGGAAAATCCGCTGAGTCCGCAGCCACTGCGTCAGCGAATAGAGCAGGTGTTCGTTCTCAACCGTCTGCGGGAATACGAAATCCGACAGCTGCATCTGGTCATCGTCGATGGTGCCGAGGACACGCGGCCGGAAAGTCATGGCGCGCACATCCTGAAAATGCAGCGGGAAAATGCCGGCGAGCGCCGCGCCTCGATAGGCCGCAATGAACCAAACGCGGTTCGGATCGGTTTCAAGCGAGGACAAGTAGGCGCGATACCATTCGGGGAAATGGTTGAACCTCGCACCGGGCATGCCTTGCGCAAATGTTCGCCACGCGGGAGCTAGACGCTCGAAACCCTCGAGGCCTCGGAGCGCCTGAAATGCAAGGCTATCCGTGCTCCCGTTTGTGAGTCGCGCGCGAGATGTCAAATCATTCACCGCAAAATGATCTTTGCCCAGAATTTCGTTGCATAGAACTTCAATGGTCCATGCGCCTGCCGATACTTCCCCTGAATTCGACGGTACGACGCATGCAGTTTTTCGTCGTTTTCGACCAGATTATGCATCAATGACGGTGCACCCGTGCGGTATCGCACGACCGTCCTGTCGAGAAAGACATGTCCTCGGCCGTGCGAAATCCGGGCCCAGAGTTCCGCATCCTCGCATATGGGGATCTCGGTATCGAAACCGCCGATTTCTTCAAAAAAGGCACGCCGTGCCATCCCCGCGGAACATACCAGTATCGCGGAGCGAAACGTTAAGCAGGCGCTCAGTTGGCTCGGTCCCCTCAATTTGAGCGCTATCCGCCGGGCCTCCGCAAAATATTTCTGATTGTGGCGCAATACATCTTCATTTACACCAAACGGCGAAATCACGCCGAAGGCCATCCCCGCCCCCGGCGCCGCATCGAGCGCTCTCGACAGTTCGGCCAGCGTACCGGCTTCAAGCATATCGTCGTCGTCGAGAAAATACAGGTATCGACCGCGCGCCAGCTTCGCGCCGTCATTGCGGACCTTCGCCGGGCGGCCCTTGGAGGGATCGGGCCGCAGGACATAGCGAACCCGCGGATCGTTCACCGAGGCAACCGTGTCTCGCGCCGAGCCTTCGGGACTATCGTCAACGACGATGATCTCGAACGCGACACCAGTCTGGCTGCGCACGCTGTTGATCGCGTCGAGCAATTCCCGCTCGCGATGATAGGTCGGAACAATGACCGAAACGTCCAAATCCATTTTACTCATTGTGCAGCACAGCGAGATCTTTGGACCATCGCTGGTGAAACTTCTCAATCGTGAGGAAGCACCCGCCCTTCGCCCCTGGCGACGCGCTATGATCCGCAGCGGAGGAAGCCGCTGCATTTTTCTGTGTGGCGCTCGCCGGAAGCATGACTTTAGCATCCTTACCGAAGATTTAATTCTTATCTATGAAGAGCTTACGGTAATATGTTCAATATTTATATGGGGAGCGTTTGGCGTGGCGCTTAGATGGATCAGGGATGCAGTCCCGTCGCTGCAATTGATCGTTGCATTAACCCTTGGCGGCATCGCCCTCGCCGCCGCGCAAACCCCGCCCGTCGAACGCCCAAGCGATGCCAATGCGCGGGACCTCGACGCCATCAAAGCGCCGCTTTTGCAACTGGGGCCCGGCGACAGCGTATCGGTCCAGGTGTACGGGCAACCCGACATGAACAGCACGGTTTATGTCTCGGACGATGGCAGTATTCCCATTGCACTGGTCGGATCGGTACCCGTCGCGGGATTGTCGCCGTCCGAAGCGGGCAGCCGCATCGAGAAGGCGCTGCGCGAGGGCAAGTATTTGATCGATCCGCATGTCACCTTGACGGTGACGGAATCTCGCAGCCAGCGCGTCGCCGTCTTGGGACAGGTGGGCCATCCGGGCCGCTACGCAATCCAATCGAACACATCGATCTTTGACCTTCTCGCCGAGGCCGGAGGGATCACTGAAACGGGCGGGGATCTGGTCTACATCTTGCGGCCGGACAAGGACGGGAACATCACGCGCTTCCCGATCAGCTTGAAGAGCGTGTCCGACGGCAGCCAAACCAATTCGCAGCCGGCGCTCAAAGGCCGCGACTCCGTTTTCGTACCGATAGCGCCGCAACTTTATATCTACGGCGAAGTCATGAGTCCGGGGAAATTCAAAGTTGAACCCGGCATGACGGTCATCCAGGCAATCGCGCGCGCCGGCGGCATCACCCAGCGCGGCAGCCAGAACCGTGTCGTCATCAAGCGGCGCAAGGCCGACGGAACCTACGACACAACCAGTGCCAAGCTCAGCGACCTGGTTCAGGCCGACGATGTCATTCGCGTGAAGGAGAGCATTTTTTGAGAGGCCAGAGGAATTTACCGGTACTCGCGGTTGCGGCCGTCCCGGAGAACTACCCCGCAGGACCGGAACTCAATCAGCAGCAAGAAGGCGGCCCAGGACTATCGATGCTGCAGGTGATTTCCATCGTCAAGGCATACCCCAAGTATGGGCTGATCATTTTCATCGTAGTTGTCGCCTGCTCCGCGATCTTTGCAAAGCTGCTGCCCAAGACTTACACCGCGACCGCGACCTTGATCGTGACGGTGGACCAGCGCGATCCGCTCGAGACCATCCAACAGCAGCAGCAGCCGCTCGGCCCGTACATGGCGACCGAGATACAACTGATGGAAAGCGCGGCGGTGCTGTTGCCGGTCATCGACCAGCTCAAGCTGACCGAAAATAAGATTTACACAGCGGGCTACCACGGCGGCGGCGATGTGCGCGATTGGGTGCGCGAGAATTTGTACAAGGATCTGCTCATCGAACCGGGTCCGGCGGGCAGCCAGCTCATCAATGTGACGGCGGCGGCGCGCTACCCCGGCCTGTCGGCGGAGCTCGCGAACGCCGTCGCGGATACCTACCTGGCGCAGGAGCGTGAACGGGTGGCGGGACCCGCGAACGAACGCGCCAAACGCTACTCGGTGGAATTGGGTGAATTGAAGGACAAGGTGCGGGTGGCGCAGGATCAAGTCACGGCGTTCAGACAGCGCAACGGCCTGCCGGACTTCACCGCGCAGAGCGCGAATATCGACACGGAATTGCTGGCATCGTTGGAGACGCGGCTGCAAGAAGCTCAAAATGCGCGCCGCGCCGCCGAGGTCAAGGCAGCCAGCGACCAGAGCCTCGACAGCGGCCCGAATGCGCCGCTTTCCATCCAACCGCTGAAAACCCAGATCGACACCGAACAGGCACAACTCGCTCAGCTGCAGGCGACGCTCGGTTCGCGCCATCCCAAGGTCATGGAATTGGAGAATCAGATCGCGGCCAATAAGCGCAATCTCGCCAGGGCTCAGCAAAATCTAGCGGCGGGCGCCTCGGCGGATCTGACCGGCGCAAGGCAGCTTGAATCAAAGCTGCAAGACGCGGTCGCGCAACAGCAGGCAAAAGTTCTCGCCGTCAGCCGTTTGACGGATGAGGGCAGAAAGTACCTGCTCGAATTGGAGTCCGCTCAAAGCGTCTACAAGCGCGCGTTGGACGGCTATGACCAAATCATGTTTGCATCGGATAGCCGCTTTTCAAAGATAAACTTAGTGAGCCACGCCGTTCCGCCGCAAACCTCCAGCAAGCCGAAAAAGCTCAAACTGGTAATGATGGGCGCACTGGCAGGTCTGTTCCTCGGTCTGGCGCTTCCGGTGGCCTATGAGTTGCTGATCAATCGGCGCATTCGGTGCCGCGACGACTTCGAGCGTGATATGGCGATACCGGTACTGATGGAGTTCGACCCGATTCCAGCGAGCAGCGCATGAGCGCCCAATTTCCGATGAATTCATCGCCCGACGAAGACAAGGCCCTCCGTGCCGAATTGATCAGCTCGTCGCATCTGGACTCCCAAGCGCTCGAGAAAATCTTTGAGTTGATGCAGACCACGGATCTTCGATTCGGCGATGCCGCCGTGCAATTGGGGCTGGTGTCGCGCTCGGACATCGAAGAGGCGCTGACCCGGGCGCGCGGGCACCGTTCCTCCATGGGCGAGGGGCTGATCGAGCACGCCATTCGCCGCGTCTCGGCCGATAAACGCGTGGTACTGCGGCATGGCGAGGCGGTCGAACCCAGCCGCCGCTTGATCCTCGCGCACGACGCGGATAATGCACGCAGCGAAAAACTGCGGGGATTGCGTACGGAACTGCTATTGCTCAACGAGGGAACACGCGGGGCGAACACGGTAGCGGTTGTCAGCCCCGGCGCCGGCGAGGGCCGGTCGCAATTGTCGGCGGAACTGGCGATTGCGTTCGCGCAGCTCGGCCGCCGCACGCTGCTGGTGGACGCGGATTTGCGCAACCCGAGTCAACACACCCTGTTTGGGGCAACGAACGAACACGGCTTGTCGAGAAGCATCTCGAACTTCGAGAAGCCCATCTATCACCCGGTGGTGGGATTGCCGCAAATGCACGTCTTGACCGCCGGACCCATTCCCGCGAATCCGCTTGAACTGCTGTCCGACGGACGTTTCGAGAATCTCTTCACGGACTGGCGCAACAATTACGAATTCTTGGTGCTCGATACGCCGCCGTTATCGAAATGCGCCGATGGCATTGCGGTTGCGACTTTGGCGGGACGTGTGCTGGTTTTGAGCCGTGCGCGGCACACCACCTACCCCGGCACTCGCGCCATGCTGCGCCGGCTCGCGACGACCCAATCGCGCATCCTCGGCGCCGTCGTGAATCACTTCTAAAAATTCGGCGGCGGCGCAGCCCGCGCCCCGCCCTCCGTATCAATTGTGGTTGAAAATCCAGGTGTAGAAAGCCTGTCCCAAGCCCGCGGTCGGGGTATAGCTGGTCGTATTCTGGATCAGTGTGTTGTCTCCTCCCCAGGGATTCCAGGCCCACGCCGTCACCGAATAGCCTTTGGCGTCGATCCAAGCGAGCGCCGCAGTCGCAAAGGGAGCCGGATTGCTGCCGACTTCATCGCCCAGTTCGGTGACAATGAGGGGGTGATTGCTGACGATCGGAGCCAGCATGGCATTCAGCGCCGTGAGATTCGAAGTCACCGTATACGGGTATGAGCCCGGGTACTGATGCAGCGCCGCCGCGAGCTGATTCAACGGGTCGGTGACCGGATTCGAAGTCCACCACGTCAGATCCGCATCGTAGCTGTTGCCGCCGCAGATGATGACGTTCGAGGCCCCGGTGTTTCGAATCGCCGTGATGACCTGCTGGTAGCCGACCGTGTTGTACGTGTAGGCCTGTTGCGAGAGCGAGCCGCCATAGGATCCGCTGCTCATGCCCCAGTAATAGCTTTCCGTGCCTCCGGTGGCCAAGGTCTGATTGGCATTGATCCCCGCGGCCCCAGAGCACTGCGCGCTGCCCTTGGCGCAGACAAACGGCTCATTGAACACCTCGAACATGACCGCCGGGTTGCTGTGAAACGCATTGGCAACCGAGGTCCAGAAGTTGATCGAATTGTCGCTGTCCAAAAATGGATTTTGCGTGTTGGCAGCAAAATTGGCCGGCGCGGTCCAGTGCAGGTCGAGAATCACATACAGACCGGCGGCGTTGGCCGCCGCCACGGTGGCCTTTACCTCAGCCTGGTACCCAGGACCGTCGAGCGCAATGACATTGCCGGGTATTCCAGTGACAGTAAGCCCCAGCCAGGAATCCTCATTGAGAGGCAGGCGAACGACGTTCGCCTTCCAGGCGGCAACCTTGGTGAAATCCGGTCGCGGCGAGAATCCTGAGGATTCCCAATAGTTCTTGCTGCCGTCAAAAATGATCCCGCTCTCCAGACCGCTGACATTCACGCCGCGCAGTTGCACCGTGTTGCCGTGAGCATCGACGAAGTGATTACCCTGCGTGCTGATGGCCATGGTGCCCGTGGTACCGCCGGAGCTGCTGCTGGACGAGCCGCCGGAGCTACTGCTGCTGGAGGAGCTGCTGGAGGTCCCGCCGCTGCTGGAGGAGCTGCTGGAGGCGCCACCGCTACTGGAGGAGCTGCTGCTGCGACCACCGCTACTGCTACTGCTGCTCGTAACACCGCCGCCGCTGCTGGAGGAGCTGCTCGTGGATCCGCCGCTGCTGCTACTGCTGCTGGAGGTGCCCCCGCTGCTGGAGGAACTGCTGGAGGAGCTGCTACTCGAGGAGCTGCCACCCGACGAACTGCTCCCCGAGGAGCCGACGCCGATGGGGGTGTTGGCGGTGACGTTGGTGCCCGTCCCGCTGCACGCTGCCAGTGCGCCCAGGAACGCCAAACAGATCCCTCGCTGCAGCGCCTTTTGGATCCCAAACCCGTGTTGATTCATAGCCATTCCGCCGGTAGTAAGCTCTGTCCTACAGTCTCAAGGGGAACGCCACGGGCAGCAATCTGTACCCAAAACGCGACTTAATGCCCGCTTTGGACACGGGGGAGGGACGGCAGTTAAACTGTGTCGTGTGTCTCACTTTACGATTCCGCTCTATCACTTTGATGCAACGCGACTTTGGCACCAGTTCTGAGTATGATTAACCGCGGTTACAGCCATCCATGTTGAGTTTCCGATCTATGCTGAAGACCGAGTGGTATTGGCCATGACCGACCACGTTGCGACGCATGCCGGTACCGTTCCGCGCGCCCCTAATATTTCAACCGCCGCCAGTGCCGGACCACTCTTAAGCGCGGATCAGATAGCGGCGTTTCAGCGCGACGGCTACCTCTTGGTTGACGGACTGTCCACGCCCGAGGAAGTCGCGGGGCTCCAGACCCTCTATGACCGTTTGTTCTCGGAGCGGCGCGGCTGGGACAACGGCGATTTATTCGATATGGTCGACCGCGACGACGCGAATCGCGCCCCGGTTTTGCCGCAGATGCTGTGGCCGTCCCGATATGAGCCCGCATTGACGCAGACCAAGTTGGCGTTGGCCGCCCGATCGATCGCGGAGCAGCTTCTGGGGAGCAAGATCGAAAACATTCTCGAGCACGCCATCATGAAGCCGCCCTTCAGCGTCGCTGAGACTCCGTGGCATCAAGACGACGCCTTTGCGCATACGAGTTCCATGTTTACGGAGTCGGTTTCCATCTGGATGCCGCTGCAAGACGTGACGGTTGCCAGCGGCTGCATGCGCTACATCCGCGGTAGCAATTTGGGGCCG
>Ga0210402_10003381_pt1 | contig 15008 bp, 12 predicted proteins | sample IncBWC7MmetaG_FD_161055 | JGI IMG/M metagenome (GOLD analysis project Ga0210402, IMG submission 161055) | Forest soil microbial communities from Barre Woods Harvard Forest LTER site, Petersham, Massachusetts, United States - Inc-BW-C-7-M | ecosystem: Environmental > Terrestrial > Soil >...
GTGTGTAGCACCGGAGAAACGGCCGTCCGTCAGCAAAGCCACATCATCACCAAGTCCTGTGCCAACAATCGCTGCCGTCACGGCCAGCATTTCGCGCATCCCCGGTCCGCCGCGCGGGCCTTCGTAACGAATCACAACCACATCGCCGGACTTGATCTTACTTTTGTCTACCGCTGCAAATGCGGCTTCTTCGCTGTCAAACACCCGCGCCGGCCCGCTGAAATTCAGCATCTTGTGCCCGGCAACTTTCACGACGCAGCCTTCGGGCGCCAGATTCCCCTTGAGAATCACTAAGCCGCCCGTTTCCTTGATTGGATTGTTTTTGCCGCGGACGACTTGCTGTCCCGGCGTTTCTTTTGCGCTTGCGGCTTCTTCGGCAAGCGTTCGTCCGGTAACGGTGAGGGAGTTTCCTTGGAGCAGGCCGGCTTCAAGCATGCGCTTTGCGATGAGCGGAGTGCCGCCTGCTGCATAAAGGTCGGTTGCGACAAAACGTCCTCCAGGTTTGAGATCGGCCAGGATGGGAGTCTGCGAACTAATGCGGTCAAAATCGTCGATCGAGAGTGGCAGCCCGGCCTCCCGAGCGATGGCCAGCAGATGCAGAACCGCGTTCGTGGAACCTCCGGTGGCGGCAACGCCGGCGATCGCGTTTTCGATCGCAGCCTTGGTGATGATTTGTGAAGGCGTGATGTTCTTGCGCAGCAGGTCGACTACCAGTTTTCCGGCAAGCTCTCCCGCGCGAGCTTTTCCAACGTCTGTGGCTGGCACGCTCGAAATTCCCATCGGCGCGAGTCCCAGAAATTCGCAAACCAGCGCCATCGTGTTTGCAGTGAACTGCCCGCCGCAAGCGCCCGCGCCGGGGCATGCTGCGCATTCGAGTTCCTTCAGTTGCGCGTCGCTCATTTTCCCGCGAGCGTGTGCGCCGACCGCTTCAAACACATCTTGAATGGTGACGGAGTGTCCTTCGTATTGGCCGGGCGCAATCGATCCGCCATAGAGAATCAGCCCCGGGATATTCAGGCGAGCCAGAGCCATGGCGCCGCCAGGAATGGTTTTGTCGCAGCCAACCAGAACGATCAGGCCATCCAGGAGATTTCCACGGGTCACAAGCTCAATCGAATCCGCAATCACTTCGCGGCTGATCAACGAAGCGCGCATTCCTTCCGTGCCCATCGTGATGCCGTCGGAGATAGAGACGGTATTAAATTCCAGCGGAGTTCCGCCGGCCGAGCGAATGCCATCGCGCACATGCACAGCCAGCTCACGCAAATGGTAATTGCACGGCCCGATTTCAATCCAGGTGTTCGCAATCCCGATCAGCGGTTTCGTGAAGTCTTCATCCTGCAGGCCTGCCGCCCGCAACATGGCGCGAGCCGGGGCGCGGTGCGCACCATCGGTAAGAACACTGCTTCGGGGTTTCAACGAGTTGCCTGACACTTCCGAATCCCTCCACAGAATCTTCTCAGCCGCCAAAAACAGGCGCGGCCACCATCCATCGGTGGATGATGGCCCCGAAAAACATTCGGTTGCTCCTGACGGCCCGCCATCTCCCGCCGCCAAGGCACAATTCCAACGATCAAGCGGGCCGCAAGGCTATCGCCCACGGAAGTACAAGAATGAGCTATCCGGCTGAATCAGTCAAATTAATAGAAATGCTTAACAACATAAGTGTAACGTATGGCCGCTCCCGTACGTCGTATTTTCAACCGCGGCCTCCCGCCCAAATACCATCCATCCAATTCGGGTCGCGATGCACTATTGTTGTGCAGTTTGCGCGGCGAAGGCATCTCCCCTGGAACAAGGAGCATCCATAACCCCATGCCAACTCAGGCGTCGAAGATCTCACCGGCCCGTTCCACGAGCAGTTCATACGAAGAATACGTAAATCCGCAGTGGGTTTCCCTGCTGAACATCCTGGACATGAATGTTCGCTACGAACGATGCGCTGGCACCGAACTGTTTACCGAGGATGGCCGGCGCATCCTGGACTTCCTTTCCGGCTACTGCGTCCACAATACCGGCCACAACCATCCTTATATAATCCAGGCGCTCAAAGACGAGTTGGACAAAAGCGGCCCCACCATGCTGCAAAGCCATGTGCCGGAAATCGCCGGGGAACTCGCCAGACGTTTGTGCCAGCTCGCGGGCGGCGGATTAGAGAAAGTTTATTTCGGAAGCGGCGGCAGCGAAGGCGTCGAAGCGGCCATCAAGTTCGCGCGCGCGACAACCGGCCGCGCCGGGATCGTTTACGCGAAAAGCAGCTTTCACGGCCTCACCGCGGGGGCCCTTTCCCTGATGAACGACGCGTTCTGGCGCGAAGGCTTCGGGCCTCTTCTTCAAGACACGGTCGGCGTGGAATTCGGTGACGCGAGCGCGTTAGAACGCGCGTTGCAGAGCAAGCGCCATGCAGCACTGGTGTTGGAACCAGTCCAATCTGAAGCGGGGATTCGCGTTCCTTCGAAAGCATATTTGCGAAAGGCGCAGGAACTCTGCCGCAAAACCGGCACGTTGTTCGTAATCGACGAAGTGCAAACTGGCATGTTCCGCACGGGAACCTTCCTCGCCTCGCACCAGTTCGAACTCCGCCCCGACATCGTGATTCTGGCCAAAGCCTTAAGCGGTGGGCTGATGCCCGTTAGCGCTGTCCTGATGACCGACAAAATCTACCACGCCGTGTATTCCTCGCTGCGCCGCGCGATTGTTCATACATCCACGTTCAGTGAAAACAGCCTCTCCATGCGAGCGGGCCTTGCGTCGCTCGACGTGCTGGAATCTGAACAGCTCGGTTCGCGCGCGATGGAACTCGGTGACACCTTCCGCACAAAATTGCGCCATGAACTGGCCCCGTTCGAAATGGTGAAGGAAATTCGCGGCATGGGCCTGCTCTCCGGAATCGAGTTCACCGCGCCGAAGAAAATGTCCCTGCGCGTGCCGTTCGAAGCGTTTTGCCACATCCATCCGGCGATGTTCGGGCAAATCCTAGTCATGCGCATGTTCCGCGAGAAAAACATCCTCACGCAAATCTGCGGCAACAACTTCATGGTGCTGAAAGCGGCGCCGCCGCTGGTGGTGAAACAAGAGCAGCTGAATGAATTCGTGGCCGCCATTCGCAGCGTGGTGGAATTGGCGCACACTTCAACCGCATTCTGGAGCGAAGCGCTTGGCTTGGCGCGCCGTGCAGCAAAGGTCTGAGGTCTAGCTGGCAAAGGTAAGTTTGCAGCAATATAGTCTGGGAATAGGGGGCTACGAGTGGTCTCCGGCAGTGCGAAAGTGGACGTGTTTGTCGTTGGAGGGGGCCCCGCTGGGTTGGCGGCCGCCATTGCCGCGCGGCAACGTGGACTGTCCGTCGCCGTGGCGGACGGCACCGAGCCCCCAATCGACAAAGCTTGCGGCGAAGGCTTGATGCCCGAAACAATTGCCACGCTCGCCGAATTGGGCGTCGAGATTCAAACCGAAGCCGGCTACTGGCTCCGCGGGATCCGGTTCGTTCATCAGGACGCCCAGGTTTACGGAGAATTCCCGCGAGGTTTGGGAGTCGGCATCCGGCGAACGATTCTCCACGAGTGGCTGATCGCTCGCGCCGAAGAATGCGGAGTGCAATTGTTGTGGCGCACGCCAGTGGCCGGAATCACGAAGGCGGGAGTTCACTGCGCCGGAAAATTCGTTGCCTCGCGCTGGATTGTGGGCGCCGACGGCAGCGGCTCGCGCGTTCGCCGGTGGAGCGGCCTGGATGCGGCGTCGCGCCAAACTCAAAGATACGCCGCACGCCGGCACTATCGTGTGCGTCCATGGTCCGACCACGTCGAGGTTTACTGGGGGTACCGCGCCCAGGCCTATGTAACGCCGATCGCCAGCGAAGAAGTCTGCATCGTGGTGCTGGCAGCGCGTGCCGAAGACGCATCATTCGAGTCAGTGATGCAAGATTGCCCGCAGCTCGGGCGGCGTTTGGCTGGTGCGAAACTCGCCAGCCGCGAGCGCGGCGCAATCACGCAGATGCACTCGCTTTGCGCTGTGTATTCGGGAAATGTCGCGCTGGTTGGTGACGCGTCCGGCGGAGTCGATGCGATCACCGGTGAAGGCCTGCGACTCGCGTTCCGCCACGCTATCGCGCTCGCGGATGCCATGGAGCGTAATGACTTGGCAAGTTACGCACGCGCCCACCGCGAACAAGCGCGGAAGCCCGCGCTTTTGGGAGACTTGCTGCTGGCGTTGACAAGAAGCGAACGCCTGCAAACGCGCTCCCTCCGTCTGTTGGCGAAACGCCCACAACTTTTCGCGCGCCTCCTGGCCGTTCATGCGGGACGCGGGGCAATCGCAGACTGGCTCTCCGCGGGCGCGCAACTCGGATGGCGCTTTCTGACCACCTAGGAGAACGAAATTATGCGCGTATCCGGTTGGAAATCAGCGACATCCTCGCTGGCAATCCTCTTCTGCGCGGCGATGTTGCTCTCCGCAGCACCCGCCCCTCCGCGCCCGCAGTCTGCACAAACCGCGCAGTCCGCGACACACGAAATCGCGCTGGCGTTCGACCCTGCGCAGTCCAAAATCCACTTCAACGTGGACAGCACCCTGCACATGGTCCATGGCTCCTTTGCGCTGAAGAGCGGCTCGCTGCAATTTGACCCGCAAACCGGAAAAGCCAGTGGCGCCATCGTTGTCAACGCTGTCAGCGGAGAAACGGGCAACACCTCGCGCGATCAGCGCCTCCACAAGGAAATTCTCGAAACCTGGAAATTCGCCGATGCTGCGTTTCGCCCCTCACAGATCGACGGTCAGGCATCGCTCACCTCCCCATCCGATTTCAAAGTGAAAGGCATCATCACGCTTCACGGCACCGACCACGAGTTGATTGCCGACGTCCACTCCGAATTCAACGGCGATCACTGGAAGGGAACTGCGAAATTTGACGTCCCCTACACCAAGTGGGGCATCAAGGATCCCAGCAATTTCCTTCTGAAAGTGAAGCCAGTCGTCAACGTGGAACTCGAGTTGGTCGGCACGAAATCAAACGCGCAGTAATCTCCAACATTGCCCTGTGGTGCAAATCGCGGCCAAAACTTCCGGCAGCGCCGGGTTTCCATTTGCATATCCGACGAGCTTCCTCCATCATTAATAGTTTGGGTTACAGCTTTCCTGCCAGATAGCTGTGCCTTGTGCCGTCTACCAACGAAATAACTGAGGAAATTCATGGAAAAGCCAACGAGTATTGCCGCGCCGAAAGGAAAGCTGGGAGTTCTGTTGCCGGGCATGGGCGCGGTTGCAACAACTTTTATGGCGGGTGTGGAACTCGTGCGCACCAAGAGAGCGCAGCCGGTCGGCTCGCTGACGCAGATGGCGACCATCCGCCTGGGGAAGCGCACCGACGGCCGTTCGCCGCGCATTAAAGATTTTGTGAAACTCGCCAAGCTCGATGACATCGTATTCGGCGGCTGGGATATTTTCCCGGACAGCTCCTACGAAGCCGCCGCGAAAGCCGGCGTGCTCGACCCGCACCACCTGGCGATGGTGAAAACTTTTCTCTCCAAGATTAAGCCGATGCCCGCCGCGTTTGACCGCGAATACGTGAAAATGCTCGACGGCAAGCATGTCAAGAAGGGCAAGAACAAATACGAAATCGCCCTGCAGATCAAAGCCGACATCGCGAAATTCAAGACAAAGCACCACTGCTCACGGATGGTGATGCTCTGGTGCGGCTCGACGGAAATTTTCCTCACGCACGACGACGTGCACGCGACGCCGGAAAGCTTCGAAAAGGCGATGAAGGAAAATCACCACGCGATCGCCCCGTCCATGCTTTACGCCTGGGCCGCGATTACGAGTGGCATCGCTTATGGCAACGGCGCGCCGAACCTGAGCGTGGACATTCCCGCGCTGCAGGCGCTAGCGCAAGAGCACAACGTGCCCATCGCCGGGAAAGATTTCAAGACCGGACAGACGCTCATCAAGACGGTTCTCGCGCCCGCCTTTAAAGCCCGCATGTTGGGACTGAACGGCTGGTTCTCCACTAACATTCTCGGCAACCGCGACGGAGAAGTCCTCGAGGATCCCGGCTCGTTCAAGACCAAGGAAGAATCCAAACTCGGCGCACTCGAATTCATTCTGCAACCGCATCTCTATCCCGAGCTTTACAAGAAAATCCACCACAAGGTACGCATCAACTACTACCCGCCGCGCGGCGACAACAAAGAAGGCTGGGACAACATCGACATCTTCGGGTGGCTCGGCTATCCAATGCAGATCAAGGTGGACTTTCTCTGCCGTGATTCGATTCTTGCGGCGCCGATCGTCCTCGACCTTGTCCTCTTCCTCGATCTAGCGCAGCGCGCCGGAATGCGCGGCATCCAGGAATGGCTCAGCTTCTACTTCAAATCGCCCATGACCGCGCCAGAACTTTATCCGGAGCACGACCTCTTCATCCAGCTGATGAAGCTAAAGAACACCCTGCGCTGGATGGTCGGTGAAGACCTGATCACCCACCTCGGCCAGGAATATTACGACTGATCTCCCAAACGCAGCGTCCACCTTTAAGGTAGACGCTACATATCGCCAGGAAAACGATTACAGCCGCTCCGGCGCTTCCCACCTACCTGATTGAGCCGACCGGAACAGCGCCTCCAGCACCGCCGTGTTGCACACCGCGTCTTCCATCGAATTCGGCACTTCCAGATTTTCGCGTATGGCCTTCGAAAACAGATCCGCTTGAATCGTAAACTGATTGCAAATCGGCAGCGATTCAGTCACCTGGCTCGCCCCGCCATACAAATCCTTCCCATCATCGACAAAAATCCGGCAAGGCTTATCGGTCGGCGCGTTGAACGGAATCTCGATGTCCACCCGCCCCTCGGTGCCAAGGAACTGCATCCGCTGGTAATAAATCAGTTGCGTGGATACCGCGAAAATACATTGCCCGGTCGGGAATTCGAGAATGGCCGAGGTGAGCCGGTCAGTCTTGAAGCTGGGATCAAGCTCAATACAAGCCATCACGCGCACAGGCTCTTCTCCAAAAATATAACGCGACATCCTCACCGGATAGCAGCCGATATCCATCAGCGCCCCTCCCGCAAGCTCCGCCGAATTGCGGACGTTCTCCGGATTCACGTTGAAATAGCTGAACAAGCAGACCGCCGAACGCAGCTTGCCGATGCGCCCTCCGCGGACCAGTTCCTGCGCTCGCAGCCACTGCGGATGGCTGCGCACCATGAACGCCTCGCCAACCTTGACCCGATAGTCGTCGCGCGCTTCCAGCAATCGCCGCGCCTCCGCCACCGTCCGCGCCACCGGCTTTTCGCAAAGCACATGCTTGCCCCGGCTGGCCGCGCGGATCGACCACTCCACATGCAGATGATTGGGAAGCGGATTGTAAATCGCCTCAATTTCCGGATCGTTGATCAATTCTTCATACGATCCATAAGCCCTGGGAATGGAAAACTCTCGCGCAAACTGCTGCGCCTTCTCCAGCGAACGCGAAGCCACCGCCGCGACTTCCGCCAGCTCGCACTGAAGCATCCCCGGCACGGCCCGCCGCCGCGCAATCGACGCAACGCTCAAAATTCCCCATTTCACTTTTTTGGTCATTGGTTCCCCGAAGGTGATGGACAGCAAGTAGTTAACGGCTAGCGCTACACAAAAGTGCAATCGTCCAACTGGCAAGTCGCGCAAGACTCAAGCGTGTGCGCTGGCAGCTTTGCGTGCCGGCAGGTTGATCTCCGCAAGAAGTTCTGTCCCCGTATCGCAAGACGACTTGATGAAAAGTTCTCCGCCCACCAGTCGAAGGCGTTCCCGCATGCTGGTTAACCCGATTCCAGCGGGAGAGGTGGAGACATCAAATCCAACTCCGTCGTCGGCAACGCAAAGACTGATCGTTTTGCCACGCAGAGCAACTCTCACAAACGCTGTTGTGCCTCCGCTGTGCTTTACCACGTTGCTCAAAGCTTCTTGCGCAATTCTGAACATGCACAACTCCACGGATTCCGGCAGGCGATCCACCTGGTCATCCACAATCAGTTCGATCGTCAGATGATGCTGGGCCGCCAGCTTGTCGCAAAGCTCTCTCAGCGCTGAAGCCAGCCCCAGGTATTGCAGCCGCGAAGAGTGCAAATCATGAGACAGCTTATGAATGCTGCTCGCCAGTTCAGTGGCCAGTCGGGAAACTATGTCCGCCAGTGCGTTGGCTGAATCTCCCACGCCCCGCGCCATTGTTTCGCGCAGTGCGCAGAGATCCGCCGCAATGGCCGCCGCCTGCTGCCCGATGTCGTCATGGAGTTCACGGCTGATACGCCGCCTCTCATCTTCCTGTGCTTCGATCAATCGGCCGGTCAGGGTGACGAGTTCCTGATCACGCTGCTTTATCGCGGAGATATCCTTCAGCATTCCTATTACAAACGGTTGGCTGCCGTCTTGCGGTTTCAGAAGAGAGACGCTCACGCGTCCCCACACGAGGCTTCCGTCTTTTCGAAAGAATCGTTTGTCGATCTGATAACTTGGGCGCTTGCCGGCGCAAAGTTCTTCGAAAAGGGGCGCTTCCGCCACGAGATCTTCCGGATGCGAGAGTTGCGCGCAACTCATCTGGTGCAATTCGGCTTCGGTGTAACCGAATATGGCGCAAAAGGCCGGGTTCACGATAGCGAGTTTTGCATCGAGCGACTCCAGAGCCACGCCGACCGATGCCTGCTCAAACAACTGCCGAAATCGGTTTTCACTTTCCGCCAGCGCTTCCGACGCGAACTTGTGTTCCTGAATCATGGCTGCCAGCGGCATCAGCGGTACCATCAGCAAAATCCAGAACAACTGCATGGATTCAACCTTCGCAAGCGAACCATCCTGTGCGAATGGCCCGTCTCCACGGTAGGCCCTCCAGAACGAAACGCACACAATCCCGGCGATCGCCAGGCTGTTGCCCGCGGGGCCAAACCGGATCGCTGCCCACAACAGCAGCGGCAGGGAAATCAGAAAAGTGGCCGGCTCCCAACTCGGGCTTGCATAGCCCGACCCAAAAATCAGGTATCCGCTCGCCAACAGCAGGCTTCCAAGCGCAATCGCTTCCGCTAACTTCCGGGAGTTCAGAGTCTCAATCCAGAATCGGCCGCGCGATGCAAACAGCAGAATCACCGGCACGAATACCAGGAACGACACCGTGTTGGTCAGCCAGATACGGCTCAGCGAATGCCAGAAATTCACCGACCATCCGTGCAGCCGGATCGTTTCCTCCGAGCAAAATGTGTTCACCGCGGTCACCAGTCCAAATGCCGCCAGCCCTGGCACCAGAATCGCCGTCCCCAGAAAGACCAGCACATCGTCCAGATGATCAAAGGTGAAAAGCGAAGTTCCCAGGCGCTTAAGGATTACCGCCGCGGCCACCGCAAGCAGAGTGTTGTGGCCGATCTGAAATGCGATCCATATCGCGCCGATGTGATACGCCCAGTGCACCAGCAGGTGCGCCGGAACCACCGCCAGCAGATACATCCACCAGCGGCGAACAGGTGTCAGAAGCAGCGCCGCAACCAGGACGGCGTTGGTAGGCCAAAGCGCTGCTTTTGTCGAGCCGCTGAACCGCAAACTCAGGCTGGTTTTGGCCGCCAGGTAGTAGCTGATGGCTACGATCAGCAGGCTGGCGACCACTTGTGCGGTATTCGTTGTTAGTAGGGATTTAATGGCATCCAGTGAAGTGGAAAGCGAGGGCGCAAATTGCTTCGAGACCTCGGCAGGCAGAGCCACAGTGCGCAGGCCCGCTGACGGTCGGAATTGCTGAGCATCCTGTCGAGGCATGGTCGGAATCCTGGGACGGTTATAATTTAGGGCAAATTTCTCGCACGGGATCTGGTGCCGCGGATTCTACAAGAACCAGGTCATCAATACAATCGCAAAGGCTGGAATGTACAGCATCCGCAGGCTTGTTCGGATCGCAAATCAGCTCCTGATTTGGTCGGTTGTACTGCCACTTTCTGCTTTGGCTTGCAGTATCGGCAGCGGGTGCTTCGCGTCAATCCTGACCTTGCGCCTCGCATTATTCCTGCCGATCTTCAGGGAAGTCTTGAAAATCGTGCCGACAGCAAGGACGCCCCCCAGTTTGTGCGCTCCAACGCTGGCCAATCCCATCGACGCGTAGCATCCGCACGACGAACAATCCGGCGTGCCTCCGAACTGGCAGGGAGTAATCTTCGTCTCCAGATCCGCCGAAAGTGTCTGCGTCGTTTGCGCGAATATGCACTCCTCGGGGTTCTGAGGTGGATGCGCAAACTGCGCGATCACCACTTCGGGCATGTCCAGCTTCGGAAACTCTTTCCGCAGCTGTTTCATGTCTTCAATTGCCTGCGCCCGCTCCCCCGCGGTCAAAATCTCCGGCATTTGATCGCCCACTTGCGGGGTAAACATACTGAACCAAACCTTCTTAATTTCCGGTCGCGGCGTCCAGAACTCCAGAAATTCACGCAGGTAGCCGGGCCGCTTCATCATCTGCCCGGTAATGGTCGAATGCACCGTCACGCGCTGGCCTTCGATATTTTTCAAGATTCGCTCGTAGGTCGCCGGCGCCCGCCGGGCGTCGTGCTCTGGCTGGAGCCCGTCGATGGACACGACAACGTGCAAACGCGGCAGGCTCGCCCATGTGGGTCCCATCGTTCGAAACGCGCTGGTGACGATCTGTACATGAACTCCCCGCGCCAGCAGCTCCGGAATCAGCTGCTCCAGTTCGCGAAACCTCACCAGGGGGTCGCCACCCACGATCGACAAGTGCAAGGGTTTCAGCCGGTCAACCACTTCCAGCACTCCGTCCACCAGCGCCTGACCCCTTCGATCGTTCAGTTCACGCAGCGTCCGGCCGCCGCCCAGGTGCGCATCGTCGTACGCATAGCAACCCGGGCATTTCAAGGGACACTCCCTCGTAATCTCGATCGAAAGCGACGGGTGTTCGCCTTTAAGGATTTTTCTCCAGGCCCGCAGTACATGAAATGTCTCCACCGTTGCGCCTCTTCTCTAAACGGATGCAAAAACCAGAGCATTGGATACGTCCCAATGTGTTCGACTTCCTTCTGACTAGCTGCAGCGAAAGACGTTGCAGCGACGCAACTTCTCGCGGTACGGGACTAAATGGGCGGGGCGAGTACCCAACAGGATAGCAGACAGCAGCAGATCATGTCGCAGCGAATTTCGCGCTTTAGCTTGCGCCGCGGTTTTGGCGAAATTCTGTTGGCCCTTAAGAATAAATAATAGAATAGTCGTGTGGTCTAGTCGGAGAAAATCCGGACTGCAGTTTTGACTATCGGGTACGGCTATGGATAAAGTTCTCCAGCTTTTGATGGATCGCATCGACACTCCCCTCGGTGAGCTTTTCGTTGTGGCGGATGCCGACGGAAATCTGCGCTTAACGATGTGGGCGGACTCCGAAGCGCGTTTGCGCCCCGCGCTTGAGCTTCAGTACGATAAAAATGGATTCGCCCTCGAGCCGGGCCGCAATGGGAGCGGCTTAACCGAAGCACTCCAGCGTTACTTTGCCGGTGATCTCACCGCCATCGATACTTTGCCTGTGGAAACAGCCGGGACTCCATTTCAGCGTGAGGTGTGGCATGCCTTGCGCGAAATCCCCTGCGGCACCACGGTTTCTTATGCCGCGCTCGCCCGGCGAATCGGCCGGCCAAACGCCGTTAGGGCGGTCGGCTTGGCCAACGGCTCCAATCCAGTTGCAATCGTGGTGCCTTGCCACCGCGTGATTGGATCGGATGGCTCGCTCACCGGTTATGGCGGCGGCATCGAACGCAAGCGCTGGCTTTTGCGCCACGAAAAAGCGCTGGCCAGCGATTTGGGCTTCTGAATCTTGAAAGCAGTGGGCATCCATCGCTGGCCTCGCCTGCTGCCGGTTTTTCAGCCCCAGCCTAAAATCTGTATTGCACGTAAGTATACATGTATGTATAATTGCATGGGAGTGTGCATATGTCTGAAAAGCTCTTTGGTGTAATCGTCGCCGACGTGGTCGGCTCCAGCCGGACCCAGGACCTGCGTTCCGTGCTCGGCGCCAGGCTTCGTCGCGTCACGGCCGCCCACCTCCACGAAAAGAGAATTCGCTTGCCCTACGCCGTCACTGCCGGGGACGAATTTCAAACCGTTGCCCATGACCTCAGCCAGATTCCCGGGCTCCTGTTTGATTTGCGCAGGCGGATGCGCCCGTTGCAGTTGAGGATTGGAATCGGCATTGGTCGGATCGCCGGTCATCTACGGCCTCCTGTGAATCAGCTGGGCGGGCAAGCTTTTGAATTTGCCCGCACGGCGATCGGCGAGACGAAAGAGGGGCGCTTGCATTCTGGAAAAGTCACCCGGTTTCATTCCGAAAACGAAGAGTTTGATTTGGTGGCAAACCTGATTTACAACTTGCATGATGCCCTGGTGGGGCAACTTTCCGAAAAGCAGTGGCGCACGGTCGATGCCTACCTGGCCAAGGGGCGCGTGGACCTCGCTGCGAAAACGCTCCGGATCAATGCCTCCACCGCTTCGCGAAACCTGAGCCGCAGCCACCTCCGGCAGACTCTGGAGATGATGGAGTCCATGAGAAAAATCATCAGCTCGCATTTTCACCGATTGCACGACGTCGTCAAAAAAGAAAGGATTGCATGAATCTATGCATGTACTCCTGACCTGCTTTCTTGGCCTTTACCTCGCCCATCTGCTCACAGACTTTGTCTTGCAACCGGATCAAATGGTCGCCGGGAAGAGGCGCGGCGCCGCCCTGCCTTACCTGCAGCACGGGGCGATTCACTTCCTTGCCGCCGCGCTCTTCGTGGGGTTTGCAATCCCCGGGCTGGCGCTCAAAACCGGCTTGTACGGCTGCATCCTGGGTTTGACCGCAGTCCACCTGGGAATCGACTGGCTGAAACTCCGTCTCATTCGTTCCGAATTCCTCGACGACGGGGCGGCGACATTCTTGGGTGACCAGGCCGGGCACGCTATAACCGTTTTCCTCACTGCCTGGCTGATTATCCGGCCTCCATTCTTGACCCTGCTTGCAAAAATCCAATGGGCGCAGTCGGCCATCGAGAAACCGCTCTTCGTGCTGGTGATCTATATCGCGGTAATTTTCGGCGGAGGTTACATCGTTCGCTTCCTGGTGAAACCCCTGACCAAGCAGGACATGAGTATTTTGGGCGAATCCTCGAATGAAATGCAGAATGCTGGAATGTATATCGGCTGGCTCGAACGCTTCGTCGTACTGACGGCGCTCGTCCTCCAATCCCCGGCCACCGTGGGCCTGATCCTCACCGCAAAATCGATCGCCCGCTACCCTGAGATGAAGTCCGTGCGTTTCGCCGAGTACTTCTTGATCGGAACCCTCCTCAGCATGAGCTTGGGAATCATCGGCGGAATTATCCTGTTAAAACTTCTCTACGGCGTGGTCACCCTCTCAAAATAACCAGTGGTCCACAGCGCGTGATTCCGCGCGGTGCGCCGTTCTGGCTCCCTCTCTCGAATCAGCATGGAACTTCCTGCCTCCGATTGGCATCCCAATACCCGGCGATCGGTACAAATTCAACAACCTCCTCGCACGGATGTGAAGGCCGCGCGTTTGGCATGACCGCGTATTCGCAACTGTTTCAATCGGGGAGGTCCGGCGAGGTCATGGTTCAAAGGTGATAACCGGTTAGCCCTCAGGACATCCAATTGGACGGACTACAGAGAGGAACTCAACCGTGGCAAATATTCGGAAAACCGCAATCGTTACCGGCGCCTCGCAGGGAATCGGCGCCGGACTCGTGGAAGCCTATTTGAAACAAGGCTATAACGTGGTCGCGAACTCGCGCAACATCACCAAAACAAATCCGTTTCCCGCATCGCCAAATCTCGCGCTCGTCGCTGGAGACATCGGCGACCCGAAAACAGCCGCAAACATCGTGGAAACCGCCGTCTCCCGCTTCGGCCGCATCGATGTGCTGATCAACAACGCAGGCATTTTTATCCCCAAGCCTTTCACCGAGTACACCACCCAAGATTTCAACTCTCTGGTCTCCATCATGCTCGCGGGCTTTCTTTATGTTTCGCAGCTTTCGGTGAAAGAAATGCTCACCCAGAAGAGCGGCAGCATCATCAATATTTCCACGTCCTTGGTTGAGCAGCCAATCGCGGGCGTCAACGCGTCCGTTCAAATCATGGTTAAGGGGGGATTGGACGCAATCACCCGCGCGCTGGCCATCGAGTACGCCAGGGACGGTATCCGCGTAAACACGGTCGCCGCGGGAGTCATCGACACGCCGATGCACAAACCCGACACCCACAAATTCCTCAAAAGCCTGAACCCGGTCGGCCGCTTGGGTGAAGTCAAGGAAATCGTGGATGCGGTTTTGTACCTCACCGACGCCACATTCACCACCGGTGAAATCCTGCACGTGGATGGCGGCGTTCACGCCGGCAAATGGTAATCCGCGCCAGCTCTCGGCCCGCCAGCGCCGAACAGCGGTTGAACGAACTTGGCATCAAGCTGCCCGCTCCGCCCGAGCCGTTCGGCACTTATGCCGAGGCGGTCCAGACGGGCAACCTGCTTTTTCTCACCGGCATGCTCCCCACGGAAGGGCGAGCGGCGAAATTCATCGGCCGCGTCGGCGCGGAGCTCGACGTCGAAACGGGACGCAAGGCGGCCTATCTCGCTGCGCTCAACGCACTCGCGGTCGCCCGCCAGCATCTCGGCTCCCTGGATAAAGTCACCCGCATCGTCCGCCTCGGCGTCTCGGTGGCCACTTCGGGCGATGTCCGCGAGCAGCCGAAGGTCGCCGACGGCGCTTCGCAGCTGCTGCAAGCCGTCTTCGGCAAAGACAAAAACCCCAGTCGCCTGGTCTTTGGCGTCGCCAGCCTTCCGCTCGGCACGCCCGTCGAGCTGGAACTCATTTTCGAAGTGGCCGCCAGGAGACGCTCTGGGAAGAAGGGTCCCACAGCATGAAGTCTCTCACGGGCCTGGCGCTGGCGATTTCTATGATGCTCTCATTATTTCCATTGCAGGCCCATACGAAAGGAAAAGCCCAAGGAAAGGATAGTTT
>Ga0210402_10003382_pt1 | contig 15006 bp, 13 predicted proteins | sample IncBWC7MmetaG_FD_161055 | JGI IMG/M metagenome (GOLD analysis project Ga0210402, IMG submission 161055) | Forest soil microbial communities from Barre Woods Harvard Forest LTER site, Petersham, Massachusetts, United States - Inc-BW-C-7-M | ecosystem: Environmental > Terrestrial > Soil >...
CGTGAGTGCCCTGTTAAACCACTGCCGGGACGATTGCAGAGCCTCACCGTGACGATTTGTAAAGACAGCGGCCTCACCAGTCGAGAATTGCTTCGCTGTACGTAGCGCGGCCATCGCTGTGTCATTCAACGGGACGTACTTCTCTTCCCCGTTCTTCGTGTGCAGGATGTGCAGTTGTCTGCGTTCAAAGTCCACGTTATCCCACGTCATGGCGTACTGCTCACCGCGTCTAATGCCCGTATTGAGGGCTAAGTCCAGTTCGGGGATTCTGTGCGGGTAGTGAGTTTCCATGACGGCTCTGAGCCGGGTTTCCTCATCGGCTTGAAGCCATCGCACGCGGCCACGACTCTCTGGCCGCTGTTTCACCAGTCTGGCCGGGTTGGCCGCCACCTTGCGGTTTCTAATGCCCTGCCTGAACACCAGAGACAGCAAGGCACGATAACGATTGACTGTAGCCGGACTGTGCTCGCTGAAATCGTGGGCAAACCATTTCTCAATGTCTTGCGGCGTGATCGAGGCGGCTGGACGCTGGCCGAACTCTTTAACTATGACCGCCATCCGGCTCTTGTCCATCCGATAGCTGGCCTTGTGCGTCTTAGAGTATTCCAGCGTGTCCTTCGTCAACTCTTCAAACCTTATGTTCGACACACGCATGGACTCTGGAAATTTCTTGCCGTATAGAACGTCAGTTTTCCGCATACTATACAGATCAATAGCCTTCTGTTTCTTCCCAACCTTTTCGCGCCGTATGCGTCCGCTAGTGTCTGCGTACCGAATCCACCAAATGCCGGAGCCGGGTTCCTTCTCGTATACGCCACGCTTGGCTTTGCCGCTGTCTGACTTCTGCTGTTTCGGCTCCAACAAATCGTCATATCTCATTGCGGTTTTCCCTTCTTCCCTTCGCTCTTGCGTGGCCTACCGCCCTTGCGTGGCCTACCGCCCTTGCGTGCCCACTTACTCAGCGTGGCAGCATCGTACTTCTCTGCTCTTGCCTTGCCGCCTTTTTTTCCGCCTTTCTTCCCTAGTTTCGAGAAGTGACGGCTGATAATGTCTTTTTCGCTTTTCATAAACTTGAACGGCTCAAGTATTTCAGACTATCTTAGAGATTGCAAGGACAAAACGAGGCACTCAACGAAGCAACTCTTTTTCTTGTCTACTCGTTTCCACGCCGGATGCTAGATTGCACACCCGGCCATGCCTTACAAGCTACGCGGAGTCCACACCTGTTCTAGTTCGGAAACGTCCGTGACTCGCTCAATGTAGAATTCTGTTTGAGCGGTGTTGATGGCATCATGCGGATTCCTCGAAACTATCAGTAACGCCTTGCTGTGTCCTTTCTCCGTGGTTCCGGTTATCTTGTACAGCTTTGCTAGAACTGTTTTGACTCTACTTTGCATGTTTTCTCCTTGGCCGCGTGATTACATCCCTGCGGCGCACACTCTGATAACAACAACAACTCGCAGAGTCAACGCGAAACATTGCGTTGTATTCCGCAGTTTTCTTCTGTCTACCGGATTGCAGCGCGTTCCTAACTAGAATTTCAATTCCTAGTCTAGAACTAGGCCGCCAGTTTCTCTTGCTGTGGGGTTGCCGTGCTGCTAGTAGCGTGATCGCGCCGGGTGAAGGCTCTGAGCGCGTCCCACGGTATCCTGACGGCTCTCCCTACCCGCACCACACGCAATCGCTTCAAACCGATTAGCGTATCCACCGTCCTAACGGAGAGCGAGAGTTCTTCTGCCGCCTCTGCTCTGGAATAAAGCAACTTTGTAATACGCGCCGTGCTTTCATTGTTTTGATCTGCTGGGGTTGCTTGCATCGTCTGGCTGCTTTCTGCTGGCTGCTGTGTGTGCTTGCGCCTCGCTGCATACAACATGGCAGGCGGGTAAGCCCTGCGACTACTGTATAAGAGGGCAAAAAGTGGGCAGGCTGGGTGACGGTAAGTACAGTGTACAAAAGTACGGAGAGGCAATCCTCGTGCAAGTGAGCCTGTAAACGTCGTCAACGACGGCTCTCAGGCTAAAACGATGTCCCCGCGTTTCTGCTCTAGATTCTAGTGTTCGCTAGAAATGTCCCCTGCCCCGCTCGTTTGCACAGTGGGCGCACGCAACTCACCTGTAAGTTCTTCTTTCTCAGTAAACTCATTGAATTAAGGTGCAAACGTCTTGGGTGTCTAGTGCTATCTCTTGTCGTCTCTCTGTACAACCACTAACATCCCTCCCCGGCTGGGAAGGATGGCCCGCAAAAGCGGAAGTTCGGCGTTGCCGCTAGGAAGTAGCTGAATAGTGGGATTCACTCGCATTTTGTAGGCGTAATAACAACCGTAGAGGCCACGGTAGTTCATTCGCTGCCTACCTGGGGTATGCCATTCATAGCGTCTGGCGGGCGCGTAGGGTTACAAGTTCGCTCAACAGTCTTCCAAGCCCATCCGCTGGGTATCGTGTCTCTAGGAGCCTGCCGGAGACAAAAGGCGAGGCTTATACTCTCCTGAGAGACGAATGTCAAGATTTTTCTTGACAACCTAGCTCAATGTGTGAGATATTATTTAGAGTATCGTTAGAACTCAGTTCAGCCGTGCAAGTTTTGGCAATCAGCTTCGTTCTAATGAAGTAGCGTATTTTCGGATTCCCCGTAGGGTCTTTACTCCCTCACTCGATTGAATCCCCAGAAAAGAGAAAACTTAATGCAAGACACAGTTCCTAACGCAGACGTTTTGCTTGACGCGCCTGCGGTCGCACAGATGTTGCATACCTCAACGTTCTATGTTCGCAAGCACATCCCAGTTGTGAAGTTAGGCCGCCGAATGCTTCGATACAAATTGGCCGACGTTCAGGCTTGGATTGCGGCGCGTAAGTCAAAGAAGTCGTAGCGATGAGTCGCGCCGACAAATCCACACGCGAGTGGCCAGAGAGCAACGTTTCAAAATTATTGGCTCGCATCGCCCTCCATGCGCCAGAACTCCTCCCACTCAAACGTGGCACGAAAATCCACCACGGCGAGTTTTGTTCCAGCCATAAACGCAGCTTCACTTGTGACTGCGACCCGTCCATTTTAGTGAACGGAAAAATCTATTCTTAGAAACGAGAACACGATGAATCCACATAGAAAAAAACTAACGCCAACGAAAGTTGACACGATCAAGAAACTCACGCGGAAGCTGGTCTTTAGATTCGGCTCTGCGAAACCAAGTCAGAAAGTGAAAAAGTAATGTCATACGACAGCATCCAAAGAGCACGGGAGCAAAAATTCACACGCTCCGAATTAAAGACATGGCTGACTGGTTCCCTCGCGGAACTCAACGCCTTCAAGCGGGAACATCCCGCCGAATACCAAGCAAGGCGCACAACGGCTATGGAAATGGGGTTAATAGGACCATCGGCCTACGGCACGCCCGCACCGAATACACCGTACAGACCGCCGACGAAAACATACACCCCCGAAGAGTTAAAACTGCGGGGAGACTTCTCGGAAGCACGCTGCCGGGAACTTTTCGCTAGTGGCTCATCGAAAGAGGCGACGGAACTCTATAACACAAATAGAGAGGCTTACGAAAACGCGAAAGACGCGGCAATCAGTTTTAACGTACTGCCCCCTCGACTAACACCACGTCCGGCACCCGCTCCGGTTGCCGCGCCAGAGCCGCTTCACCGAATCAGTAACGAACTTGCGGACGAAAGCAACATCCCGCGTGGCAGTGAATTGCCGTGGAGTCAGATAGAACAACTCTGCTCGCAGAAGGTCCAGCGTGAACGACAGAAACAAGCGGACGCGGACGCTAAGGTTGCTGCGGAAAGGCAAGCGGAATTAGCGTCGTTAACCGCGAAGCAACAGGCAGAACAGGCGCAACAGGACCAGAAACAGCGTGATCTGGACAGACTCGCAGAGCTAGTTCTTCCGAAGGCGGTTGTGACGCCCGAACCAGCGCAACTGGCAACGGCGCGTGTCATCGCTCAGGAACGGGCGAAGGCAGTTGAGGTTCCGGTCAAGGCGTAACTACTCCCAGTGTGAAGGCTCTGCATTCTGTGCAGAGTCTTTGCGCGAGGAATTCCAGCTTTTCCGCGCCGTGTCCCTCTCATTGCTTGAACGATAGAGGCATCTTTCTGCGGGAAAAGCTGTGCGAGAGGGAAAAGGAGGAAAAGGGAAAAGCAATCTGTAAGTCCCTATGGGGAGAGGGGGTTAGGCTCTCTCTCTCTTTCCCTTCATTTGGGAAAAGCAATCTACCTTTTCCCTTTTCCCTGTATTCCTGCTCGCAGGGGGTTGGGCAGAAAAAAAGTATCAACAAGGTATGAGAAACACGACTCCGAAAACGAAGAAAGCGAAAACAGAATGAGTACCGAAACGAAGAACAACGAAGACAAGAAGCCTGCGCCGTTCAAGACTCTGAACGGGCTTGCATTGAAGAACGCGGCACCCGATAAAATTCCTTCCCTAGTAGACGGCCTGCTCCTACAAGTGGGCACATCCATGTTGGTAGCGAAGCCAAAGACAGGAAAATCGAGTCTTGCGATGCAACTCGCGGTATCCGTGGCAGAGGGGCGCGATTTTCTTGGCAAGCGCGTGGACTACCCCGGAGACGTTTTGTATTTAATGCTGGAAGGCCCATTAGGGGTCGTTCAGCAAAACCTGAAAAAACTCGGTTACACCGAAACACAGGGCACCATTCATGTTGTCCATGAGCAGATGCCTTACCGGGGAACAGAGGGCCTAGAACGTTTGGACGCAACGATAAGGAGCCTGCCGAAACTCAGGCTGGTGATCGTGGACCCGGCTCCGAAACTCTTGCGACTTATTGACTCATTTGACCCCGGCGAAGTGGGTGTTGCAATCGAGAGGCTGGAACAGATTGCCAAGAATCACAAACTGCATTTGATGTTTCTCGTTCACGCAAAAAAGAAAGAGAGTGACGATGCTGGCGATGCTGCGATGGGCAGCACTAGCTTCCGTGGTGGCACAGATACCAACATCTTCATGGTGAAGTCGGGCACACAGCGAATCCTCAGCACCGAGCAGCGGTGGGGTGTCGCTCTAGAACCTACGCTTCTAGCTTTCGACGCGGAGACTAACTCAATGCATCTCGGTGTCACCGTCGAAGCTGAAGAGGAAGCGCGGCACGAAGGTAAAGAACGCCTGACTGTGAAGCGTATCGAACAAGAACTCTGGGACGCCCTAAGCGCGGAAGAAAATCCAACGCAGGGAGAATTATTGAAAGCGGTCACAGGGAAGAACCTCACTAAGTTGAGGGTGCTCGAACAGATGGTTAGCAGCGGGCGCATTGTGGCAGAGAGAGACGGCCCCGCGAAGCGTTACCGCGCTGTAGAAATTCCGAACGAAATGAAGGAGGCCGCATGACTCCCGAACAATTGAATGAATACGTCGAACTAAACAATCGAAAAATTGATGCGCTGGAAAAGTACTGGAAACATGCGCTTCCTACAGTCGAGGCTCCAAGTCGAGAACAATTCTTTCTCTGGCTGAAAATGTTCGACTATGCTTTTGACACCGTACTTTTTGGGGTCGATGAAACGGTCGGCAAGTGCCAGCGACTCGGCGGAAAAATGTCCCCCGACCACGCGGTAAGATTTTGCAGTGCGTGTGCGATTCGATTCCACAAGACAGGCACGCGGCTGAACATCCCTGCCGATAAGTTTGTGGAGCGTGAAAGTGTGGCGGCATGAACACCAAAAAACCTAAACCACCACTCCCGAAACCAGACCGAAACGTTTACACGCGCTTGGAAGATTACCTAGCCGATTCGGTTGGATTGCCGCGAGGAACGATGGTCAACTTTGTGATGCGGTTCAACGTCTACAATCGGTTGCTGGACATTAAGCAAGGGAAAGCCAAGCGTGGCCGTCCCAGTGACGTACAAATCAAAGAAGTGAGCTAGGAGTCAGCGGTGTCTTTTCCGATCTGCGGATATTCGGTCTGGTAGGGTGAAGAAACCAAGTTGAAACGTAGGGAAACCGCATAACTGAACAAGCGTCGTACTAGGACTTCACTTCTCCGGTTACCGCGTTAATCGTCCAAGTGCAAACGAGGAGAAGGGATTCCGCGTCGGTTTTTGTTGAAATAATTCTCAGAGGTGCCCCATGTAACCGATTACTCCAAATCGCGTAACCACCTCAACATAATCTTCGATGAGAGCCAGGCATTCGTCCAAGTCTCGATAGGCGAAGGGTCCATCAGTGCGTAGCGAAGTGTTTTCGACGCCGGCAGGAATAAGAATTGACTTCCGTAGGAGTGCAAAGTCATATCCGTCAGCAATTGGCTTACAGTCGCTCCTCGACATTGCGCGACCAGTCCCATGGCTCATGGAGTTGAGAATATTCGTTACTTTGTCTTTGGCCCTTATCAGCACCACATCCCCGGACATATGGGAAGGAAGGATTGATAATTCCCCCGGCAAGAGTCGCACTGAGCCCTTGCGGATAATCACACCACCGTCGGCCAACTGCTCGTATGTGTTATGAGGCAAGTCAAGCAACAGTTCTGTTTCTCCAAAAACCGATTCAACCTTCTCATGAATTGCAGCGCGATTGTCTGTTGCCCAATGGACAACTCGATTGAACTCCTTGTCAAAACTGGCAGGCACATCAATCAAGTTATCGACGTGCCCCGATTCATTGCGAGACCCAGTGTGAATGAGAAAATGAAGTGGTCCATCGTCATACGGAACAATGGCGTCCAGAAAGTGATTCCCACCGCCCAAGTCACCCAGACCACCTTTGTTGGCCCGCAGCGAGTCCGCCACTTTGTTCCAACGCGCTGCATCAAGGCCGTGGGGGTCGACGGTGGACCGCACCAACCTCATTCCGCATCCACAATCGGAAACTGCAAACCGTCGCCAGTCGCCTTGGTGGGTCATAACCGCCGTACCTGTCGGAAGAGGTGACTTCCCAGGGCACGCATCTGGTAGGAATACAACCTTGTCGGCCGCGAGGTCATGTGGAATCCACGAGTGGAGTCTGCCGAGCGGCTCTGCTGACAAATTAACGAGTTCCATGGGTGATTCTTTCTACGAGCCAGAACAAGTCATTAGTGTACTTGAGTGTTGATTTCGGTCCATGCGAGTTTGCCCAGAAATGGAAGTCTTTGCGGTTAGAGCTGTTAGTGCCTGTGTAGTCGGATTATCGGACAAGTGGAGTAATAGTACGGGACTTGTCCGATTCAGCCGTCTAGACTTCTTAGACCACAAAAAATAAAAAAATCCCTAGCCTAGACTCATCTTCAATAATTGCGCAGACGAAGTTAAAAACCGCAAAAAACTTGTGAGCAAGTGGCGCAGTAGATCGAAAACGATAAGCGCCATACCATCAAACACTTCGACGGTCTGGTGTCAGTTGTGGTGTCAGTTGGGTTTGCAGCGGGGCATATCAGCTTGCAACGCGGCGCAGCTAGGAATGAAGAACAACCAATGAAAATGCGGTGATTGCGACTGCTCAACTTTCTGTGCAATTGCTTGCAAGTAGGTCATTATGGATTTTAAGTCCTCAGCGTCTGCCATTCCGCCACCCGGGCCGGGCAGATACAAAAAAGTAGCATGTATGAAGCCCGCGCTCAACGTTTGCGGCACTGCCCGGCTGGCCGCGGCAGGACCTTCCTGCCGCCCTTCTCCTTAAAGGTTTGTTACTGGATTGACAAGCAGTGGGGAGCGCGGTAGTTTTTCTTTCTCTCCCTGGATGGCCGCCCGCCTCTGAGGAGGACCAAGCGTGATCGCGCAAGAGTTCTCAAAGGGCTATTCAACGCGCGAACGGGCGCCTGCTTTCATTTTGACGTAAAGTCAATTCATCCGTTCCGTAGCCTGGTGCATCAAATTCTTGACGAGAGGTCCGCGGGAGCCCTTCCTGCCCGACCCAGGAGCCAATGTGAGCCAGCCGAAGAGTCAGCTAGACATGGACCAGCTGAGCATCAACACCATCCGCACTTTGGCGATTGATGCCGTGCAACAGGCAAATTCCGGCCACCCCGGCGCTCCTATGGGATTGGCGCCAGTCGTCTATGAACTGTGGCAGAACTACTTACGGTACGATCCCGCCGATCCCACTTGGCCCAATCGCGACCGTTTCGTTCTCTCTGCCGGCCACGCTTCCATGCTTCTCTATGCCACTCTTCACCTTGCAGGCGTGAAAGAAGCCACTAAAGACGGCAAAATCCTGGACTCGCTTGCCGTTTCGATGGACGAAATCAAGCGCTTCCGGCAAATCGGCAGCAAAACTCCCGGCCATCCCGAATCCCACATCACCACCGGCGTTGAAACCACCACCGGCCCCCTCGGGCAAGGCGCAGGGAATAGCGTTGGAATGGCCATCGCCAGCAAATGGCTCGGAGCAAATTTCAACAAGCCCGGCTTCGAAATCTTTGACTTCAAAGTCTTCGCCGTTTGCGGAGACGGCGATCTCATGGAAGGCGTCTCCAGCGAAGCCGCTTCGCTTGCCGGCCATTTGAGGCTATCGAACCTCTGCTGGATTTACGACAACAATCACGTCACGCTCGATGGTCCTGCGGATTGGTCCTTCAATGAAGACGTGATGACGCGCTTTTTGGGGTATGGTTGGAGCGTTACGCGCGTCGCGGATGCGAATGATCTGGATACGCTGGGGCGAGCCTACGAGGTGTTCGAACACACAGTCGGCCGTCCCACACTCATCGTGGTCGATAGCCACATCGGCTATGGCTCCCCGCACAAACAAGATACCTACGAGGCGCACGGCGAGCCGCTGGGCGAGGCCGAAGTGAAATTGGTGAAGAAGAACTACGGTTGGCCAGAAGACGCAAAGTTTCTCGTTCCCGATGGCGTCTACGATCAATTCAAAAATGGTATCGGTAAACGCGGCGCCGGGGCACATTCCGCCTGGAACGCGAAATTCGCGGAGTACAAAAAACAGTTTCCGCAGCTCGCCGATCAGTTGAACCGCATGCAGAACGGCCAGCTACCCGACGGCTGGGACAAGAATCTGCCCTCCTTCCCCGCCGATCCCAAAGGCATCGCTACGCGCGAAAGCTCCGGCAAAACGCTCAATGTTTTGGCGGCAAACATTCCCTGGCTCATAGGCGGCTCGGCCGACTTGGCCAAATCCAACAAGACGAATCTCACCTTTGAAGGTGCCGGCGATTTTTTCCCCGACGCTTATCACGGCCGTAACATTCACTTCGGAGTGCGCGAACATGCCATGGGCGCTATCGTCAACGGCATGACGCTTTCCAAACTTCGCGCCTTCAGCGCCACCTTTTTCAATTTTAGTGACTACATGCGCCCCAGCATGCGTCTCGGCGCTTTGATGGAAATTCCAGCTCTATATATTTTCACGCACGACTCGATTGGCGTCGGCGAAGACGGGCCGACGCACCAGCCCGTCGAACAACTTGCCGCCTATCGCGCCATGCCCAACATGCTTGTGCTGCGCCCCGGCGACGCCAACGAAGTCGTCGAAGCCTACAAAATCATGCTCCAGCACATGCACGGCCCTTCCACGCTTGTTCTCACGCGCCAGGCCATGCCGACTTTCGATCGCACAAAATACGCGCCAGCATCCGGTGTGGCCAAAGGCGCTTATGTGCTTGCCGATGCGGCGGGTGGAAAACCCGATGTCATATTGCTTGCCAGTGGAAGTGAACTCGGTCTTTGCGTATCGGCCTTCGAAAAACTAACTGCGGATGGGATAAGGGCCCGCGTCGTCAGCATGCCTAGTTGGGAGCTATTTGAAAAACAAGACGCCGCCTATAAAGAAAGCGTTTTGCCGGCAAGCGTAACCGCGCGCGTCTCCGTTGAAATGGAGTCCGTCTTCGGATGGGATCGCTACGTCGGCCCCAAAGGCAAGATCATCGGCATGCGCTCCTTTGGAGCCTCCGCCCCGCTGAAGGATTTGCTCAAAAAATTCGGCTTCGAAGTTGAAAACGTCGTCGCAGCAGTCAAGGATGTTCTGGGAAAGTGAGCGCCCCATGAAAGTTGTGATCGGTTCGGACCACGCTGGCTTTCAGCTGAAGAACGCCATGGGCGACCTGTTGCGATCGATGGGCAACGACGTACTTGATGTCGGAGCTTTCAATGAGAACCCATCAGACTATCCCGATTTCGCCGATGCCGTCGGCCGCGCGGTTCTCGATGGTAAGGCTGAGCGGGGCGTTCTGGTCTGCGGAAGCGGCGTCGGCGCCAGTGTTGCGGCCAACAAACTCCCCGGCATCCGCGCGGGGATGTGCCACGACACTTACTCGGCGCATCAGGGGGTCGAGCACGACAATATCAATGTGCTCGTCCTCGGTTCCCGCGTCATTGGCGTGGCTCTGGCGCAAGATCTGGTGCGGGCTTTTATGGCCGCGAAGTTCTCGAACGAGGAACGACACGTCCGGCGCCTTGGCAAAGTGAAGGCCCTGGAAACAAAGTACTGCCCTGGCTCCTGAACTTTGGCTCGCTCTGCCCAATCGGCAGGAGACCCTCGCGACCACACATCCAAGGAGTACAATAGAGATTCGACAGATTTCCCAAGATTGAGGAGAACTATCATGACGACTACAACCACAGTTCCAAACGTCGGCACCGCGCAAGGCGCCAATCCCCTTAAGGCGCTGCTGGCTTACGGCCAATCCCCATGGATGGACTATATCCGCAGAGACTTGCTCACCAGCGGCGAATTGCAAAAATACATCGACAATGATGGTCTCCGCGGCATGACTTCCAACCCCGCTATTTTCGAAAAAGCGATTGTCGGAAGCAATTTGTACGCGGATATTGTGACTTCACCTGAAGCCAAGAATCTCGGCGCCAAGGCTGTCTTCGACAAAATCGCCATCCGCGACGTTCAAGATGCTTGCGACATTTTCAAGCCAATTTATGCCCAGACGAATGGCCGCGACGGTTACGTCAGCCACGAAGTTTCTCCCGATCTCGCCAACGACACGAAGGCCACCATCGAAGAAGCTCGCCGCCTCTGGAAATTGGTCAATCGTCCGAATGTGATGATCAAGATTCCAGCCACGCCGGAAGGCATTCCCGCGATTCGCCAGACTCTCGAGGAGGGTCTAAACATCAACATCACTTTGCTCTTCGCGCAGTCCGCCTACGAGAAGGTCGCTGAAGCTTTCCTCGCCGCTCTGGAGGCTCGCTCAGCCAAGGGCCAGGACATCAGCCGCATCGCCAGCGTCGCAAGCTTCTTTGTCAGCCGCATCGATACTCTGGTCGACAGTAAGGTCGACGAAAAACTTAAATCCGCCGCCGACGCCCAGCAAAAGGCGTTCCTTGAGAGCCTGCGGGGGAAAATTGCCATCGCCAACGCCAAGCTCACCTACAAGAAGTATCAGGAGCTTTTTGGCAACGCTCGTTGGAACGCCTTGGCCGCTAAAGGCGCGCAAACGCAGCGGCTGCTGTGGGCCAGCACAAGCACAAAGAACCCCCAATACCGCGATGTTCTCTATGTCGAAGAATTGATTGGCGCCGACACCGTAGACACGATCCCGCCTGCCACTTTCGATGCCTTCCGCGATCACGGCAAGCTACGCGCCAGTTTGACGGAAAACGTTGATGCCGCACGCAAAACCATGGAAGATCTGGCCAAGGCTGGCATCTCCATGAAAGATGTAACGGACAAACTCCTGGCGGACGGCGTGAAACTCTTCGCGGATGCGTTTAAGCAGCTTCTGGCCGCGACCGGAAAAAGCGCGGGAGTGAGTGCGTGAGCCTGAATCGGCTTTCCTACACTCTACCGGACAAACTCGCGGGCGATGTGAATGCCTCACTGCAGGATTGGAAGAAGCGCGGCAAGGTACAGCGGCTTTGGCAAAAAGACTCCTTACTTTGGACCGGCAACGACGAGAACAAGTGGCTAGGCTGGCTGGATATCACCGAACAACAGATCCAGGACGTTGACAGGCTGAATCAGTTCGCCGCCGTTGTAAAAAATTTGGCCTTCAAGAACGCCTTGCTGCTGGGTATGGGCGGGTCAAGCCTCTGTCCGGAAGTCCTGCGGATGACCTTCGGTAAGTCCTCCGGGTATCCGGACCTTCACGTCCTGGATTCCACCGATCCCGCCCAAATAAAATCCATAGAAGCGCAAGTGGACCTCGCCAGCACCCTCTGCATCGTTTCCAGCAAATCCGGCAGCACGCTCGAGCCCAATATTTACAAACAATACTTTTTTGATCGTGTGAAAGCGAAGGTGGGTGAAAAGGAAGTTGGCAATCGCTTCATCGCCATCACCGATCCCGGCTCGAAGTTGGTGCGTGTCGCCGAAAAAGACAAGTTCCTCAAGATCTTCATGGGAGTGCCAAGCATCGGGGGGCGTTACTCGGCTCTTTCCAATTTCGGCATGGTACCTGCCGCCGTGATGGGGATTGACGTGTTGAAGTTCCTGAAAAATACGAAACAAATGGTCGACGCTTGCGGCGCGGATATGGATGCCGTCACGAACCCGGGTGTCGTCCTTGGAACGATCCTCGGAATCGCCGCGGATCAAGGGCGCGACAAGCTTACGATCGTCGCTTCGAAAGGAATCTTCGATCTCGGCGCTTGGCTCGAGCAATTGATTGCCGAATCCACTGGAAAATCCGGCAGAGGCATTATCCCCGTCGACAGCGAACGTCTTGCTAAGCCTGACGTCTACGGAGCCGACCGCGTTTTCGTGTATATTCGGCTGGAGTCTGACCCGGACAAGGAGCAGGCCGCCGCTGTCGACGCTCTGGCAAAGGCCGGGCATCCCGTCGTCCGCATCGTGTTACCCGACATCTATAACCTCGGCCAGGAGTTCTTCCGCTGGGAAATTGCTACCGCCGTGGCCGGCGCTCTCATCGGCATTAACCCCTTCAATCAACCCGATGTCGAAGCGAGCAAGGTGGAAACTCGCAAGTTAACCACCGAATACGAATCGACCGGCAAGCTGCCGCCCGAGTCCCCATTCTTCACGGGCGATGGTTGCAAACTTTACGCCGATCGGGCTAACGCCGCCGCGCTAAAGGGCGGTGCGACGCTCCCGGCCATTTTGAAGAAACACCTCTCGCGCATCGGGGCCGGTGATTATTTTGCAGTGCTGGGTTACATCACCATGAACGAAGCGCATGAAGAGGCGCTCCAGACAATTCGCCTTGCCGTTCGAGACAACAAAAGAGTGGCGACCGTCCTTGGCTTTGGCCCGCGTTTCCTTCATTCCACCGGACAAGCCTACAAAGGCGGCCCCAACTCCGGCGTTTTTCTGCAGATCACTTGCGACGACGCCGTTGACATCCTTGTTCCCGGACAGACTTACACTTTTGGCGTTGTGAAAGCAGCCCAGGCGCGTGGCGACTTTGCCGTGCTCGCTGAGCGCGACCGGCGCGCCTTGCGCATTCATCTCGGCAAGGATGTCGCGGCAGGACTGGCGACGCTGACCGAAGCAATCCATCAGGCGCTGGCATAAAAATCAATCGTTCGAAACTTACAAAAGGAAGATAGAAAACTAGGAGCAATCGCGATGCAACTTGGCATGATCGGGCTGGGAAGAATGGGCGCCAATATGGTCCGGCGCCTGCAGAAGAGCGGGCACAAGTGCGTCGTGTACGACCGAACCGCGGACTCGGTGAAACAGCTCGCGGGAGAAGGCGCGACCGGCTCTGACTCGCTCGATGATTTTGTCAAGAAACTGCAAAAGCCCCGCGCCATCTGGTTGATGGTTCCCGCTGCCGTGGTGGATGCAACCTTGCACGATCTGACCAGCAAACTCGACTCAGGTGACATCGTGATTGACGGCGGAAACTCCTACTACATCGACGATATCCGCCGTGCCAAAGAGCTCTCTTCCAAAGGGATTCATTATTGCGACGTTGGCACCAGCGGCGGCGTCTGGGGCCTCGATCGCGGCTATTGCCAAATGATTGGCGGCGAAGCAGACATCGTCAAACATCTTGATCCCATCTTCAAAACGCTGGCCCCTGGCCGCGGAAACGTCGATCGCACTCCTGGACGCGAAAAAGTCGGCGGAACTGCCGAAGAGGGCTATCTCCATTGCGGCCCGTCTGGCGCCGGGCATTTTGTGAAAATGGTCCACAACGGCATCGAATATGGCCTGATGGCTGCCTATGCGGAAGGCCTAAACATTCTAAAACACGCGAACGCGGGTAAATCTCATCGCGAAGCCGATGCAGAGACCACTCCGCTTCGCAATCCCGAACACTACCAATACGACTTCAATCTAGCGGACGTCACCGAAGTGTGGCGCCGCGGTAGCGTCGTCGCCTCTTGGCTCCTCGATCTCACGGCCATCTCGCTTTTCGAACAACCCACACTGGAGCGTTTCTCCGGCCGCGTCTCGGATTCCGGCGAAGGCCGCTGGACCATTCTCGCGGCTATCGAATCAACGGCTCCCGCGCCTGTCCTGACCGCTTCTCTTTTCCAGCGCTTTACGTCCCGCGGCGAGGATGATTTCGCGGCCAAGGTGCTCTCCGCCATGCGTTTTCAGTTCGGCGGTCACATTGAGAAAAAGTCCGGACACTAGGACGATTTGGATCCGGCATCAACCAAGATAGGACGCCCTTCATGAATTCAGAGCACATCGAACCCGGTTCCCCCGCCTCTCCTTGCGTCATGGTGATTTTCGGAGCCAGCGGCGACCTCACCAAGCGAAAGCTCCTTCCCGCATTGGCCAATCTAGCCCAGGAAGGTCTTCTTTCGAAGCAATTCGCCATCGTCGGTTTTGCATTCGATGAGTTCACCACCGAATCCTTTCGCGCCCACCTCAGCGAAGATATCAAACAATTCGAAGAGCATCAGATTGACCCAAATTTGTGGCAGTGGTTCCTCGACCGCATCTACTACGTGCAGGGCGATTTTAAAGATCCAGCTGCGTACCAACGTCTCAAGGAGCAGATCGCGGAGGCGGAGAAAAAGCATGGCACGCAGGGCAACCTCTTCCATTACCTGGCCGTCTCCTTTAACTTTTTCTCGCTGATCGTCCAAAAGTTAGGCGAGATCGGTCTCACTAAGGAAGAAAACGGCAAGTGGACCCGGGTGATCGTGGAAAAGCCATTCGGACACGACCTCGCGTCCGC
>Ga0210402_10003383_pt1 | contig 15003 bp, 22 predicted proteins | sample IncBWC7MmetaG_FD_161055 | JGI IMG/M metagenome (GOLD analysis project Ga0210402, IMG submission 161055) | Forest soil microbial communities from Barre Woods Harvard Forest LTER site, Petersham, Massachusetts, United States - Inc-BW-C-7-M | ecosystem: Environmental > Terrestrial > Soil >...
TCACCCTAAAGTTCTCGGGGTTTTGCTCCGATCAATAGAGTATGCCCACTCCTCCCATCGAAATGAAACCGACTTGCCCGGCTGACCCCATGGAAACAGCCGAGGAGTTCGTGATGGAGCGGATGGAACCCCTCGAGTCCTTGAAATACGAGGAACACCTCGCCCGCTGCGAGGCTTGCTCGAAGGTCGTTGAGATGACACGAGCGTTCGTGCAAGGGATGCGGGAGGCGAGTCGCCAGCCCGCGGACGACGACGAGAAAACGAAGTAGTCTCCCCCTTTACGGTCTTCTCGGATTACCGGACCAGCCGGCCCAAAGCGCCCAATCGCCAGCGGCCCAAATCGCCGCTTGACTTTGACCTTGATTTGATACGATACTCTAGCCGCAGTGTACGATCCGGACCATTTTACTGACCGGAAGGGCCACTCGAGTCGCGATTTCCAAATTGTGCAGTCTTTCGGGACTCCTAAGAAACTGAACAACTTAAGCTCTGTACCCGTGTTAACTGGAGGCCCCGTATGCCTACCCCAATCGCACGAAACAAAAGCTTCGCGTTGCACATTCTCAAAGCGTTGACCGCACGCGACCGCGAGGTTCTGACTCGGTTCTATGTTAATGGGCAGTCGGCCCAGGAGATCAAGGAGGCGATGGACTTGACCGAAGCGCAGTTTCGGCGCATCAAGTGGCGGGCGAAGAAGGAGTTTGCGCGATTGAGTCAGTTTGCCCAATTGAGCGAAAACCAAACCCGGAAGGCGGCTGCGTCCGAGGGTACTGCTGTGAGCAACCTGGAGCTAAAAAAAGGTACCGCGAAAGAACGCAAAGCAAGAAACTGAGTCCGCTCTTCTTGGCCTCGCTGCTCGTTGCGCTAACGCACACCAAGTCTGGAAGTCAACCTTGTCTCTGCAGCCGGTTGCGGCAGGTGGTTACGGCACGCCCGTCGATTTGGAGCTACTCCGCCGCCGACATGGCGATTGCGCAGGAGGGCCAAAATACCGGACGTTCGCTTTCGCCTCCCGCACCTGCGGTGAGGTCCGCGGCGAGCGGGCGGCATTGTCGGCCTCGCTGTGGGGCTGCGCCCACCCCGGATTTCGAGCCATTCGTGGCTGGGTTACTTGGTCGCGCGAGTCGCCGCGGTCGCCGTCTCCTCCAGGTGCTCACCCTGCGCGCCCGACCCCGAAGGCCACACTCCAACTCCACCGAGTGTCGCCCCCTTGGCACTCCGGAGAACTTCGTGTGAAGCGGCATCTCGCGACAGTAGTCCCCAGGGTACTAGCTTAGCTTAGCTAGCTAAGCTAGTTAACCTTGGTTAGGGACTGGGCATGCGATATGGTACCAATTGGCCGTAGAAGCATATACTAATGGTAATAGAAAGAGCTATTTAGCCATCCAAAATCGTGAGAACTATGAGGTATCTGAAGCACAAGTATAGTAACAAATAGCTGATGCCTTACAACTTCAAAATCACATTGCCCGGCAACCAAAGAGCGACGCTGTTCGCCATGACCAAGCCCGAGTCCGACGAGATGGAATGCGCCCTCATCGCATTGAAAGCCGACTACGTGATCCAGGGACCCAAGTGGATTGGGGGCAGTCTTCAAATGACGCCCGCAGCCCATGAAGTTCTAAACCGTCTGGCGCCGGTACAAACAATCCCCGCCGTATCGCTAGGCGACGTGCTTCGCGAATTCCTGCTCGACAGCATCGAGGGCATTGTCGGCATGGATCGTGACTCGATCGCCCAACCGAATTGCATTTGATGAACAGTCTTCCAAATACAGCAACACTCCCAGTGCGCCCATTTCGACCGCCATGGACTCGATCATCTCTGGCAGTCCACGAATCACCTCCAGGTCGAGGGGATCGGCGATTCCATCGAGGTCTGTACGAAAGCGGATGTGAAGGCGGTTGGTCGCTTCGTCCAGCACCAGTACGCCGAGATTAATGGGATCTCGGCTTGGCAAGTGTGCCGCGATCACTGCAGCCGTGAATATCATTCCTGTTCCAAGCAATATCACTGTTGCGGCGTAAAGGCAAGTATCGACAAGTCCGCCCAGTCAGCCCGGAACTCTTGATATTTGCTGTGCTATTTGGCGTTTGACTCTGCGCGCAACCTGGCTCGGGTCCTCGATTCCGTCTGCTGGATTATCGCGAGTGGGCGCGCCGGCCCCGGAAGGCTGGCGAAGCCGCTCGCTCGCCGCGAAGCAGGCGCACCCCGGCACCTCGACTCCGCGTCGTCTACATGGTTCCTCTTCGGTTCCGCGCCTTCGGTCGTCGAGCACCAGAGAATTTAAAGTTAAACGTTAAGGTTAATAGGGTCTTAATACCCTTTGTATACGTTACAATTATCGGCGCTCGTTGATACCATTCCTTCAGCCAGCCTTATCACAGTTGAGGATGGTGCACCGGACTGGGTGCGCGACGCCCACGAGCACCTACCGCCGTTCACTTTGCTTTCAATATTTTCAGGGACGAATCGATGATGACAATCAAATCCTCTCCGTTTTCAAGCAGCGGCCCTGAGTGGGGCCTTTTGGTGGAGCGTATCCAGGCCGGCGACGTGGTCGCGGTGGAGCAGCTTTATTGTGACCTGGCTAGTCTCCGGTACTATTTCCGAAGCCGTATAGGGAATGGTGACCACGAAGATGCGTATCAGGAACTTGTCTTGGAACTGGTCGATCAGATCCGGCGCGGACTCCTCCGCGAGCCGAGCCGTCTTGTTGGTTATGCCCGCGTCATGGCGAGTCGCAAGGTAACACGCTACATCCGGGGTCTTAGCCACTCGCGCAATTCGGAACGGGATGCAGGGGATATCCCGTGGCTGAGGGACCAGGCAGAGGGTCCCGAAGCCGCCGCAATTCGGCAGGAACACATGTTGATTGCCAACCGCATTTTGAAAGCCATGCTGCCCCGTGAGCGCGAGGCCATTCACCGCTTCTACGTGGATGGACAGGTCGCCGACCGCATTTGCCAGGAAATGGGCCTGACACCAACACAGTTCCGGCTATTGAAGTCCAGGGCGAAGGCCCGGTTCGTTCAGCTTTGTGAAAAACGGCTAGCAGGCAAGGAAGGGCGGCGTGGGAACACCCATACAGTTTCGGGACCGCATGACGTTCTTGCAGCTTGAAGTGCGCAAAGCCCCACGCGGGACTTGGCCTCTTCCGACGGTGCGTACTCTTGGCTAACGCCAGCTTTCTCGCAGAGAATCAGGTAGGTTATGGCCACTCGGAAAGTGGTCGGTTCTGGAGGTCCGGCCGTCAACGCCGGTGAGGCCGCAGCCTTAAGAGTGTATCGGGTCCCGAAGGCTCAAGGTTGTCGATGCGGCGTCTCTTCGGTTCCGGTGACTCGCTATCGGGCGCCCCGTGGCGACAACGGGTTGAGTTGAGACGCGAGTCCCCGGCAAGCGGCGCGTAGCGCTCCGGCCCGCGATTCGACGGCGGCGCCGTGCGGGCGCGCAGGAACACGGGATCCGGACGCCCGTGGCACAGCGCCTCGATAACGCCGCACAGCCCACGCGACCCCGGCGAAATCAAGCGCCCCGGATGTCTGCGCGGATCATCCCGGAATTGCGAATGGCGTGACCGGCGCGGCGACGCCGGCGAAGCCGCTCTCTTGCCGTGTAGCAGCCCCGTCTCTGCGTCCTCAAAGAGGTGCCGTCTGCGTGGTGCCGCTCTGGTTACGGCGCCTCGCAACTGAGCGCTCAGCGGCGACCAACTGCATGAGACGGGCGACTGCAAAGCAGAGCTTCGTTGTCCGTCCTGAGACCCTTCTTGCCTTCCAAGGCCTCGGCGCCCTCAGGTGGAAACCATCGGGTAACCGTCTTACACGCTCACTAGCGATGCCATCTCCCCGAAACCGGTGCGGGCAGCGGGAGAAATCCTGTTTCTATCGCGTGCCGCCGCTGGAGACGTGGCATGCCCGCGCAAATCACCGGAGCATAGAGATTTTCGGCGCGGGCCGCTCCGAATCGAAGCCCAGTACCTCCATGTTGCACTGGAACTGCGGATCGTAATAGGGCGGAAGCACCTCTTCCGCCGATTCCAAAGAATTGCTGCCGAGGCGACGCAGAATCGAGGAAGAGCCATGTCTGGCAGTCGCCGTAGTGATCCCATGCATCCACCCAGAGCCCTGGCTAAGCTAGGGAACCGTCTCGGTTCAGCATCGAGCAATGGGCGCCCCAGTGCAAGACCGTCTACGACAAGTTTCATTATCATGCAACATGCCAACGACGCCATCGACGAGGTACGGCGGGCGGAGTTTTTCCGCCAGGGGAAACAGAAGCGCGGGCTGATCAAAGGGAAGAAGTGGTTGCTGATGAGTCACTGGATGAACTGACTCAGGAAAACCACGGGGAGTTGAACCGGCTGTTACAGATCAACAGGCGCGTATTCAAAGACTACATGCTCAAAGAGAGCTTGGAGAGGCTGTGGATTTACAGCTACCGAGGGGCCATGCTCAACTACCTGAACAAGTGGATGAACCAACTGAAGTGGTAGCGGCTGGCTCCGTTCGAATAACCCGCCAAGACGCCCCTGAAGCATGTGGACGGCAATGCCAACTACAGCGAAACCAAAGTTCGCTTTGGGGTCGTCGCGGCTGTCAATGGAGACATACGCATGCTAATCAATCGTGGCCGCGGCTACACGAACCTGGGCTATCTACTGCTGAAAGCCAAGCGGATGGCCGTGACAAACATCGAATTCATCGCAGTTCGTAGCACGAGGAAAGTCGCGTAAAATGGCACGTGTTTTCGAATTCTCGCTCAGAGGCAGGAAAACTTCACGGCGTGGGTATTGTCCGGGCCGCTTGGAGACGATAGATCATTTTGAGGGCTGCTCCAGGTTTAAATCGCTGATGGGCAGCGGCCTTGATTGGAACGCTATGAATATGGAACGCGTGATTGATGACAAAGGCGCTCTTAGCATCGAGAACACTTTGGATCGGGATTTCGAAGTCATGCCGGCATCGACTCCAGCTATGTTAGAGCAAATCTACGCACTTAGATATCAGGTCTATTGCGTTGAGCATCCCTTCGAGGACCCGGCGAAGCATCCAGTTGGACGCGAAACCGACTGTCATGACTCGTTCTCGGTGCATGCGGCCTTAGTGTATCGGCCCTCGCGCGAACTGGTTGGCACAGTTCGATTGATTCTCCCTGCAAGCGAGTTATCGCCGGGCCTACCGGTGATGGCGCTGCTTGGGCCGGACGCTCAGGCTCAGTTGCGGCGCTATCCCCTTGATCACATGGCCGAGATCTCCCGTTATGTCATTTCGAAGAGCTTTCGGCGGCGCAAAGGTGAAGAGGAGTACCCGGATGTAAATTACTCGTCCCAGGAAGCCGAGAACAGTCGGAGGTTGATGCCGCATCTCACCCTCGGGCTTATGCGGGCTATCCTTCACCTGGGAGTTTCCCGCCACATCCAGCATTTTTGTGCCTGCATGAGGCCGGCACTGATCCGACTACTAGGGAAACTGGGGTTGGAATTCAAACCGATTGGTCCGCCAGTGGACTATCATGGTTTCCGTCAGCCCTGCATCGCGTCAATGCCCGATTTACTTCTGGGCCTGCAAACGCGCCGAGCGGACTTATCCCGTGTCGTCCAGGCAGCATGATCTGATACCTAAGCTATACACCGCGATGAGCCTGCGATTGCGGGCGGGAAGCGTAGTGAACCATTTGGGGACCCTGTAGATATTGGGGTAAAACGGCATGCTGAAACGGCGCTTCGCCAACATCATTATTTACTTCAAGCACCGCATCACCAACGCGACTAACGAGTCCATCAACGCCAAGATCCAATGGGTGAAGTACACGGCCCGCGGCTTCCGCAACAAACAGAAGTTCATCCACGCGATCTACTTCCACTGCGGCGGCCTGGATCTCGCCCAGGCGGCCACTTAATAGCCGGAAGCACCATGATATCAGAGCCCAAAACGGAGGCGAGCCTCTCCTGTAAGACAACCACATTGCTGTAAATGGTTGAAAGGGAGTTGGTTGGCCGTATGGAAAAGTTAACACGATGTCGGCTCTTCTATGGTCATTTTGGGTCCTGGAGATTGCTTCAGATCGTCGTTCATCCCAAATTGCAACTGTCCAAAAGGCCTTGTCGGGTTAACCCACTGCTGGAATCCGCGCGGGTGCGAGCGGCCGGTCGAAGTCTTTCAAAACGACAATGTTTTGGAAGGGATCCTGCACGGGCTATCGGAGCCGACTCTTTCCTCATAGAGGAGAAGACGCTGCAAGTCATAAGGCCTGGGCGTCTCTCTCTGTGGCATGTTTGATGAGATCTCATCATGATTGCCGGAGACCAAGGGCATTCTGGAGTTGTGTGACCCAGTCGGCAAGGTTTCGACGGACGTGCGGCCCAAGGAAACGTAGCACCTGCCATCCCTAGATCCGGATGCGTTTTGGCGTGAGGTAGGCGAAGGCGGCGCGCGTCAAGAGGCGGCCGCGCGAATCGTAGATTTTGTGCTGCTTGACCGGTTCCGGTAATCCCGCAGCGCGTATCGCTTTGAGAAGTCGGAGTTCCAGCGGTGACTCGTTAGCCTTCACGGCGAGCCTCATCCCATTCTGGCCCCTCACTCTTTGATGGCGGCACGGTGGAGGCCAATGGTCCAAGTCGCTCGCGGCGGCAGCCTGAAGATAGGGCATCGCCAGCCTCCAGTCAGAACTCCATGGACCCGTTGGTTGCGGTAGGTGCGGAGGCAGCGGCAGCAGGACGGGTTTTCAACACCTTGGCGGCGGTGTCGGACTCCAGGACATGCGGTTCCACGCTCCGAAACCGAGACTAGGCCAGCTTTAATTAACTACCTGCATCTATGATTTATGCAAAACACCTCAACAGGCGTATAGTGGATGGGACGGCGGCGGCTGAAACAGCCCCGTCCCGATTTGACTGTCATCAACGAACTGGACAAGCGATTGACCAGAGTCGAAATCAAACTGGGGATACAACCGTAATGACCCCCGAAGAGCGCTTTGAACGTATCGAACAGACTCTGTCCCTAATGGCCGAACGGCATCGGGAGCATGAAGAATGGCAGCGCGAGAATGACAATCGCTACGAGAATTTCCGCCAGAACTGGATGCTGGATCACGAGCGATGGACGCGGGGCTACGAAGAGTGGAAGGTGGAGATAGAGAGCCGCATTCGGGAACTGCACGCCTCCCACCAGGTGACAGAGGAACGGCTGCAACGTCTGATCCGCGCACTCAGCGGTGATCGGGAAGGCGGAGACGGGAAGCCCTAGTTATGCCAGCCAAACTCCCACCTGACCGAACTTGGACGAGCCGATCTGCGAATCCGCGCTAGAGGCAAGCCTTCCGGACCTGATCGAGACCGTGAAGGCGAAGAAGCAGTTGTGGCGTGCGACTCTGTGAGACGGTACCCGCGTCGTGCCGCGCGTCGTGCTCCGGCCCGAGATCGACGACAGTGCCGCACGGGCGCGTAGAACGCAGGATCCGGACGTGACTCGCGCGTGGCTCCTCGATCCCGACGGCGGGCGCGCCCAGGCCCCGCCTGGCGGCGAACAGTTCGAATTGCGCGAGTGAAGAGCCCTTGACCAGGGTTTCCACGGTCGCCACCAGAGTGCCCCAGCGAGAGAACCAGACATACTGGAAGGAAACTTTCCGCCCACCAGGCAGTTGAGGGCCTTAAACGCCCGTTCCGGTTTGGCGGGATCAGGGTTCCAGCCTGGGGGCTTGCGATGGTCGAGGGTCTGAGCCACGCCGGTAGTGGGCTACTCGGAATTCTTCATTGGTTGACCGTGCCTATATTCCCTCAACGCTTCCGTTGATTTCTCGAACTCGGAGCGCGCCACTTCGAGATCATTTTCAAGTTTTCTGGCTTCCGGCAGGAGTACGCTGTCAGTCGGGTTGGAAAGCGCTCTCTGAGCAGCCAACGCCGCCTTGCAAGCCTCAAGAATTGCCAGCAGCCGGCCTTCTTCGCCGTCTCCTAAGAGTTGTACCGCCAGCCCGTCAGACCGATTCATTGGAACCTCCCATGTGCATGGTCTGGCGGCAAGACGGTAATTCTCAGAGTTTGTTTCTGGGCGGGCTGCGCCGTTAGCAGCCGTGCTGGTCCTCGTGCTGCCGAGGAGCCAGCTACGCCGTGGTGCATGTGGCGCGTGATACCTCTGACAGCGCGAGAGCCTCTTGCAACTCTTCGCCGGTTTTCGAACCGAAGCCGAGGAGTAGACATCTTTTCGATTGGAGGCTGCTTTCACGTGGCAGGATACCTCTTTGTCGTTGTGGCACAGGGGGATGATGCGACCCGGACTCATCTAGAGCACTACGCCACCTCCGTCAGCGGAACCTCCAAGGCACCACTCCCGAGACGGCTGCGATGGGGATTCCCGTGTTAAGTCCCATAAGAAGTGGAACCTCACGCATGTAAATTGGGTCGACACCACGAGCAGGTTGACGCTTTGGCCATCCACCGGCTTCGGCAGGAAACATCACCCATCCGATCTTTGGGCCGAATGCAAACCATTGGCTCGGATATTTTGAATTGCTAAAGAGTTTCATTTCAAAGCTTTCCACGGGAGCGGGTGAATGTAATCGGATTGCGCTTTTTTGGCCAAAAACAGCCCCGCCGACGTTTTGCCTCTCAACGTTCGCAAGGCGGTTAATAGATCCTCTTCGGGTGAGCTGTTCCGAAAGCCTCTTGCTAGCCAGAGAATGTAAGCAAGATCGACTACTCCTCATTCCTTTCGCTGTCTAGCCGGATTGGGATCACGCCCACACTTTGACTTGGCACCCTTGGCACAGCACAAAGTCTCCCAAATTATCACCCGTCTGGCTCGCCGCGTCGCCGTGTAGACCAAGGCGGCTCCGATTCTGGCCCCTGTAAGGGCGCTCTACGCCACGCGCTTCCGTGATTTCCAACCGGATAAAGATAAGGCGAGGATGCCCATGAAAACCAGCGGAACGGTTACAGGCTCGGAAATAGCCTGGATGCCGCCCGCGCTGAAGCCAGCACTGCCGAAGTCGCTACGGCTGCTGCTAAAGGTGTTTCTCCCCTCTTCCACTAAATCCACTTTTACCTGCCCGCACCGACGAGGAGCAGGGACCGGAGGGCACCTCTTCGGAACTGCTTCACCGTTGTCATGACTCTAAAGTGCTATGGGTGAGATATTTCTCTCAGCTGAATTTCAAACTGGACCCCGCTATCCATTTTGCCTTCTCTCGCAACATTACGCCAACATTTATCAGGATGTTGTCGTACATTCTGTCCATGAAAACCGTAGCACTCGTTCGGGCGCGGTGAATGAACCGCCGCTCAGAAGTAATAACAGATCGTCATGGCCCTTCTGCTCCTCGCAGGCTGAGTCTGTTGTCCATTGAGTTTCGCAACCTCGCGGCGCAACGCAGCAAGGTGCTTTCTATGGGGGTGCCTCTTTCCCGCGCCTCGCACTCGGGCGCTCAACACGGGCAATGAGGGGAGGGGCGACTGTGGCGACCCTCGCGTCCTTGTCGAACCCGAGAACGACATAGGCACCAATCGGCGTGTGGATCTGCTTTGACCTGCTCGAAGCGCGCCGCTGGATATCCATCTCGCCTTCGGCCAACCGAACCGCACTGCTGGATCTGCGCCGCCGGCTATAGGCTTTGATTGTGGAGAAGGACAGCGTCGTGCGGACTGGTATCGCAAGGCTTGATGACATCCGCTTCTTTCGGACCCCGCCTCGCGACGGCGCCCTTGCGCTTCGCTAACCCTTCACCTCCATCAGGTTGGGTAAAGGACTTGCACCTTCAAACTGTTGAACATGCTCGGCACACAACTCCAGTCGCCGGCATAAATTGCGGTCGGAAGACGCGACGCTCTCTGAACTTGGACGATAGCACCTGGATGACGGCGTATCCGGAAGTTGACGGGCTTCCAGAATCGGTCCTCCCGCACGCCCCAGTGTTCGCTAGCGTCCGCCCACGTGACCGAAAGTGGCTTCTCTTCCATTGGGCCGTTCAGGGGGAAGCCGCTGTCGTTCGCTCAGAATGGACAATCGCGCGGGCGCCGCTGTCCAGTCGCAGGCCGGGTAGTGGTAGGCGCCGCTATCTGTTCCGGCTCGCCAATAAGGAATCGATGCGGAACCGCGAGGACGAGGGCCTTCTCGGCCTTATAGTCGGCCATAGCGATCACGCGGCTTCCCCCCTTGAGGAAATGCCGCGTCTCGAAATACCGGCACAGTTCCCGGTCGAGGACGTTCCGGAACTACTTTCCCTTTTCGGCCAATTCCTCGGCCCGTCGATAGTTCTGCTCGCGCGCCCGGTCGAAGTGGGCATTCTTCGTGACAGTTCCACAGCAAGGTCAACATCGCTTAATCGCATAACCTCGGGTTTGAGCATGGTACCGAAAAGAACCACTCGATTTGCCTTTCCCAAGAAATACTGGTCACCGTTGACCTGCTGGACTCGACCAAGAAACTCGGCGCCGTCGTCGATCTCGGGCTGGCGGTTGGTGTGGCGCTCGCCGCGAGCATCGCGTCGGTGTTTGCGTACCAGATTAAAGTGCGGTTTGCTCGCCTCAGCCCTCGGTCGCGATTGGAAAGGCAAACTTTCGCCGGCAATCTACTTGGAAGCTCTTCTTTTGCGCGTCCAGGAGAAACTCACACTGGAGCCGCTCGTTCCCATCGGCGCGGTTTACAAGTATTCGACTCAAAGGCCCATTTTCTTGGTAACTTCGCTCCTGCTTGCCGGCAAGCCTGCCGATAAGGAAGCAGGGGGGGTTAAAGTGCGTTTGAAGTCACATTGGGCACTAGTGGCGGCCGCCGCAGTCTGCTTACTTGTCACTGCATTTCTGTGGTTTCGGGTCTTCGGCAACGGCAAAGTGCTTACAAAGGTGGAGGCGGTGATGCGCCTGTCGCAGCGCGAATGCCGGCAGGGGCATCCCGTACGCATCAAGGGTGTGATCACGAGCGCCCAGTCGGACAGCTTTGTGCTGAACGATGGAACAGGAGGTCTGCGCTTTGAGTTTCCCTCCGACTCGATGGCGCCGAGCATGCAGACCTACGACGTCTCGGGCATCACGGATACGGATGGGGTCAACGTCCTGATCGTGGCAACCGAGGTGAAGAAATCCGCCGATGCCGCCACCTGGCCGCGCGCCAGACCAGTCTCAATCCGAGAAATTCTTTCCGGCACGGCAGACAACCAATATGTAATGCTTAGCGGCACCTTAGTTCGCCGGGCTGAGAAGGGCCGGTCTGATTTAGGCTTCGAATTGGAAAGCCAGGGCCAGAGGCTGCGGTTGGACCTGGAAGACGGTATCCCGGAGTCCACCGGCATGGCTGTAAGCGTTCTCGGAACGGTGGTCAGCCGCTACAGCATTACGGGGAAAATGGTGCAGTCGCGGCTATGGACACACACGATCGAGGTCGCGACGGATGTTGTCCGCCTGGCAGCAGCCGCCGCCGCACAACTTCCGGTACTGACCACGACGGAACAGATAAAGCGGATGGAACCCGCTACCTCAACGCCCCATCCAGTGCATGTCCAAGGGGTGGTGACCTACGTCGATTACGCTGCGTACCTGCTGTTCCTGCAGGATTCCACGGGCGCGATTTATTGCACCCCTCCGGACAAGCGGACCGTCGTGAAGGCCGGCGACCGGGTCGACATCGAGGGTACGCGCGGCGCCGGCAACTTTGCGCCCCTTCTCCAGCAGACGAGTCTGACAGTGCTGGGCCCCGGGCGGATGCCCGCGCCGGAGAGGCTGCCGGATGCGATTGTTTCCGGCCGGTTGGATAGCCGGTGGGTGGAAGTTGACGGACGAATTCACAGCGCCAATACCCGATTCGGACACTCGATCCTAGAGATTGTAGCCCACCATGATCGGGTTCGCGTGGTTCTTCCGCGGCAGCGCGACGGGCAGGTTCAGAAGTCGCTGATTGGGGCGACGATTCGAGTTCGCGGGGTCTACGGCGCAATGCTGAACAATCTCCGGCAGCTTGTGGGCGTGCAGATCCTAGTACCGTCCTGGGAGGACTTCGAGGTATTGACCAAGCCGCCTTCGAAGACCAGTATCGCGAGCCGGGCCATCAGCTCCCTTATGCAGTATTCAGCAGCCGAGTCCACGAACGAACAGGTGCAGATCGCCGGAACAGTGACGGGAATCGACTCCGGAGAGCTGTACGTGCAGGACGCTACCGGTGGTGTGGCTGTGGAACCGGATGAAGCGATCGGTGTTCATCCAGGAGACCGTGTCTCCGTAGCGGGGTTTCTCGCGTCACGCAAGTTCCAGCCGGTAGTCCAGGACGGCGACGTGCAGGCGATGGGCAGCGGCCTCGTCGAACCGCTCGAAATCGCCGCTATCGACGCCAAGCATGGAATGTTTTCCAACCTGCTGGTGAGAACCGAGGCCTACCTGGTGGATTCCAGTGTATACAGCGGGACGCAGCGGTTGATTCTTCAGGCCGGAGAGACGCTATTTACGGCGCGTATGCCGCAACAGAACCAACAGGACCGATTGCTCCTCCCACAGAAGGGAGATCTGTTGGAACTTACCGGAATTTGTATAGCCGACTTGACCCTGGAAAAGACGTACGCCTCTAACATCATGAAAGGGAACGGGTTCGAACTGCTCTTACGTTCCCCGCACGATGTCCGGATTATGCGGAAAGCATCGTGGTGGACTTCACAACGGACGCTCACGGTATTGCTGGGTATGACGGCCGCGGCGTTGTGCGCGATGGCCTGGATCGTTTTGCTCCGGCGCCGTGTCAATCAGCAAACGGCGACTATAAGGGCCCAGCGGGATTTCGAGGCTTCGCTAAAGGTTGCAGCCGAGGCAGCCAGCCTTGCCAAGAGCGCATTCCTGGCGAACATGAGTCATGAAATCCGCACGCCCCTCAACGGCATTCTCGGAATGACGGACCTGGCGATTGATTCACCTCCGGGACCGGAGCAACGCGAATACCTGGACACCGTGAAACAATGCGGCACGTCGTTGCTGTCGGTCATCAACGACGTGCTCGATCTGTCTAAAATCGAAGCTGGCCGGCTGGCACTCGATATCGAACCCTTCGGATTGCGGGAGGTCGCGCAATCCAGTGTCAACGTGCTGGGACTGCAGGCGCGAGAAAAGGGACTTGAACTCACCTTCGAAGTCGATTCCGAGGCGCCCGACCGGCTCACGGGCGATGCTGGACGCCTGCGCCAGGTCCTGGTGAACCTTGTTGGGAACGCCATCAAATTTACGGAGCAGGGGGGCATCGGTATCCATATAGCAGCGGATGCCGTGCATGACAGCATTGCTGTTCTGCACTTCTCGGTGAGCGACACAGGTATTGGGATCCCACGCGAAAAGCTCCAAAGCATCTTCGAACCATTCGAACAGGCGGACAATTCGATCGTGCGCAAGTATGGCGGCACAGGGCTCGGGCTGGCCATCTCCCAGCAGTTGGTCGGAATGATGGCGGGACGGATGTGGGTCGACAGCACTCCGGGTTGTGGCAGCGCATTCCATTTCACGGGCGAATTCGCATTGGATTTCACAGTCGCGCCTCCGGACGTTGTGCCACTGCCACAGACGCCGAAACGGTCGCTGCGGGTGCTGTTGGCAGAGGACAACCCGGTCAACCAGCGGCTTGCCACGCGACTGCTCGAAAGGCGTGGACACACCGTGCTAGCGGTTTCCAACGGTGAAGAAGCCGTGGACGCGATCGGTCGCAGCGCGTTTGATGTCGTCATTATGGATGTGCAGATGCCAGTCATGGATGGGCTGACGGCGGCGCGCCGCATCCGGGAGGGGGAAAAAACCACCGGATTGCACCTTCCTATCGTGGCGCTCACTGCGCGGGCGCTGAAGGAAGACCGGGAGATTTGCGTTGCCGCCGGGATGGACGCCTATCTTCCCAAACCAATTCAAACGGAGGATTTAATGCGGCTGCTTGACGCCATAACCGCGCCCGAATCCAACCCGGCGACCACGCTTGCGCAGACGTAGTTGCCTTAGGTTCGCACTTTCTGTCCGGACGCTCGCCCAGACCTCATCCTTGGTCCCGGCTAGACACGTGTTCCTTTTGTCCCTGATATAAACCACGCCCCCATCGGGGGAGCGTTCCTCCAGGATGTCCTGTGGTTACAGGGGGTCGGGCCTGATTCTCGGCACTGCCCGGCGTTCGCACGTTACGCTTTTGATTCCAGAGTCAGCTTTTCTTCGGGTCTGTACCCGCCTCAAAGCGCAGCCGCTCCGGAAGCGCCTGACGTTCTGGAAGCCTGAGGTGCGCAAGTCCCGCGCGCGGGACTTGGCCTTCTCCGCCGGTGCTATCTCGTGGCTCACAGTCGCGCATGTTACGCTCGCGACACCAGCCTGGACGTCGGGACCATCTACATTTTCAGAGAATGGGGACCGCCACCATGTGCGGGGCTCCAAGAACCGTGGGGACGGTTTCCGGTAGAACTATACCGAAATAAGCGCTGAGCCGGAGGGATCATACCATTCAGTACAATACAATACAATACAATACAATAAGGCGTATGTTCCACGCTGGCGACCGGCCCCAGCTTTGGGCTTTTCTCACGGACGGATGAACTTGAGACCCTCGCCCCCGAATGCGCCTGGGGTGCCGAAATGGGAGATGAAGCGAAGCGGTCGCCGTTTGCTGCCGGGCTCGACCAGATCATCGCTGAAGCCAAGCGGAGGGGAAAACCGGAGAGGTGGGTATCCGCTTGACTCAGGTAGCCCCAATATGTAGTATGCGGGCATGGTGGAAGAAGAATACCCCAAGAATCTGAGGGAGTTGGAAGCGAAATTCGGTACCGACGAGGCGTGTCGAGCCTGTCTGGCGCGACTGCGCTGGCCAAAGGGTTTCGTGTGTCCGCGCTGCGCATCTGGGAAGGCTTGGCCGGTCCGGGATCGGTGGGAGTGTGGCGGTTGTGGTTGCCAGACGTCAGTGACGGCCGGGACCATTTTTCAGGACACGCGGACGTCGTTGGTGACGTGGTTTCGCGCTATGTGGTGGGTGACGACCCAGAAGAACGGCGCCAGCGCCTTGGGTTTGCAACGCG
>Ga0210402_10003384_pt1 | contig 15001 bp, 18 predicted proteins | sample IncBWC7MmetaG_FD_161055 | JGI IMG/M metagenome (GOLD analysis project Ga0210402, IMG submission 161055) | Forest soil microbial communities from Barre Woods Harvard Forest LTER site, Petersham, Massachusetts, United States - Inc-BW-C-7-M | ecosystem: Environmental > Terrestrial > Soil >...
GAGAAGGTTTTCGCAGCGGTCAGACGAGACAAATGGCGAACCTCGGGCAGGATATTATGTTCGTCTTTCCGGGTCGCATCCCGGCAGTCGAAGGCAGCTACCAGTCGGGGCAGACGTATCACTTCAGCTATGAGGACTATCTCGCCATTCGCAGCGAAGCCAAGTTGCTACGAGCGGTTTCGCCGGTGCTTGAACGCGATGACATTCGCGCCGTGAGCGATTACGGCACTACCAACGGGCAGGTGTTCGGGGTCGCACCCGAGTACAACCAGATTCGAACCATCCCTACCGATCCCGGGCGCTGGTTGAACGACGACGACAACCTCCAGCACCGCCGCGTCGCCGTGGTTGGATACGAGATGCTGAAGAACATGTTTCCCGGACAGCCTGCCGTGGGCAGCACGATTCTGCTCAATAGCATGGACTTCAAGATTATCGGCGTCATTCCGAAGATTGGAAAAGAAGGCGAGAACGGTACCAATGCGCGAATTTTCGTCCCCCTGGAAACCATGCGCACGCTGTTTCCAATCACTACGCAGAATTCTGAGAATACGATCTCGTTTATCAACTACCGGCCGCTGAAAAAAGAGATGCACCTCGAAGCGCAGAAAGAAGTACACACAGTCATCGCCCGCCGCCATGGGTTCGATCCCAGGATCGACGACGCCTTCATGGACTGGGACACGATCGACGGAGCCATTCGCGTAGGCAAGATCTTCGATGCGATGGATTGGTTCCTGGGCGTGGTAGGGCTGGTGACTCTGGGCCTGGGAGCAATTGGAATCATTAACATCATGCTGGTTTCGGTGACGGAACGCACCAGGGAGATCGGGCTGCGCAAGGCGCTGGGCGCGACCCATCGCAATATCCTGACGCAGTTTTTCGTGGAAGGCGCTTTCCTCACCGCGCTGAGTGGCGGAATCGGCCTGGCGATTTCCGGTGGTTTTGTGGCATTGCTTGCGCAGCTACCTTCTCCCGAAGGATTTGACACACCACGCATTGTGCCAGCCTCGGCGGTCATCGCAATTTTGTCGCTCTCGATCGCCGGTATCATCGCCGGATTGTATCCGGCACGCAAGGCAGCATTGCTTCCTCCGGTGGAAGCGCTACGACAGGAGTAATGATGTTTGGCGATCTGGGAACTCAAGCTTACAACGCGCTGAAACACAATCGCCGCCGCTCGCTGCTTACCATGCTGGGCATGGCTTGGGGCATCGCCACGGTGGTGCTGCTGCTGGCTTACGGCTCGGGTTTCGAGAACGCTCTGATGATTGCCTTCCGGACCTTTGGGGGCAACTTGATCGGCGTGTTTCCCGGGCGCACTTCGTTGCAGGCTGGTGGCAGCAAGGCTGGTACACAAGTGCGCTTGACGCGCGACGATCTCGACTATCTGCGAGCTGAAGTTCCGATGCTCACCCGAATTTCTCCCGAGGTGGATAAGCAAAGTCAAGTCGCGTACGGCACGCGGAGCGGAAGCTACGGCATTCACGGAATCTTTTCCGGCTACCAGAGGATTCGTGACTTGGAAGTTGGTGAGGGCGCATTTTTTGGAGAGCAAGAGGATTTTACTCACAGCCGAGTAGCTGTCATTGGCTCGACCGTGAAAAAGAAATTGTTCTCCGGACAGAATGCCCTGGGAGAAAGTGTCCGGATCGACGGAATCTCGTATAAAGTCGTCGGTGTGCTCAAGCACACGATTTCGAATGGCGACGAAGACATGAATTCGCTGGTTTACCTCCCCTATAGTGCAATGGGAGACATCAAGAATACTTATTACCTTGATGGCATCTTCCTGGACTACGAAGGAGACCACGAGAAAGTAGTGCGGGCCGTGCGCAGTTCGATGGCCTTTCACCACAGCTTCGATCCGAAAGACGAGCGCGCGGTTTTCGTATTTGACGCGAACAAAGACTTAGCCGACCTCACCGTCATTACCGTCGGAATCAAGATTCTGCTGGGCTTCATCGGCATGCTGACGCTGGGCATCGGCGGGGTGGGATTAATGAACATCATGCTGGTTTCGGTGACCCAGCGCACGCGCGAGATTGGCGTAGAGAAGGCTCTGGGCGCGCATCGATGGCACATTCTGTTTCAGTTCCTGGCCGAGGCACTCGTCATCACCATGTTGGGCGGTTTGCTGGGGGTGGCATTAGCCTACTTGGTCTCCTGGTCTGTGGGTTCGCTTACGCTGTGGAGCGCGTTCATCGATGACGCCAGCGAGGGAGACATCCATCTGATCATCGATACGGGCACGCTGGTCTGGTCCACAGTGATTTTGAGCTTCGTGGGAATTGTGAGCGGGATGCTACCCGCGATTAAAGCCGCGAGACTGGATCCAATCGAAGCGTTGCGGTACGAGTGATGAACGTCAATAGTGATATCGAGCCTGGAGAAAATCGATCCTGCCCTCGGGCACGCGATATACCAGACGATGTTCCTGAGTAATTCTGCGCGACCAGCAACCCGCCAATACGTACTTGAGCGGTTCCGGTTTGCCGATGCCGGTGAAAGGCTCTCGCAGTACTGCTTCGATTAATTCGAAGACCCGGATGGCTACCTTGCGATCTGTGTTTATCCAGTAACGCAGATCCTGGCGAAGCTCGGTGTGGAATATCGCCTCGCGCTCACCGGTTCGGGCCAAGTCCCATCTCCCGGCGCAGCTTCTCGAGCGGCTCCGGCTTGCCTTTTCGCCCCACAGCTCGTCGAAGCGCCGTAAGCAATCGCTGCGCGTTCTTGGGCGATCGCAGTAGGTGAGCGGTTTCCATCAAGCCCATGAGTTCGTCTGCTGGAACCATGGCCACCGTCTTTTCGCCCCTCCGCCGAACAATTACGACCTCACGATCGTTCGCCACACGGTCCAAGACGGAGGCGAGACTCTGGCGCAAAGCGGTATAAGTTGTCTCTGTCAAGTCGACCTCGTTCTATATTGTACAGGTTCCCTGTACGCCTGCAATAATTACTTTAGAATCGATTTTGGTTTCTATGTCCCCTAATCAACGCCTGGATCGCGTTCTCGCTCAACTGCGTCTCTACGAGCACCCACTGCTCGATTTCGATGCTCGCGCGAAAGGTGATAGCGTTGAACTGATCATCCAGTTCAAGAATCCACGCGTGCCGGTGCACACCTACTACTTCGATCTCCACCCACGCGATCTGGACCACACCCGGTTCGAATGGACCTTCCAGCGCCAACTCTACGACTGCCTGCACGATTACCTGGTCGAAATGTTCATCCGCACGCCGCAAGACCGCATCGAGCGCCAACGGGAAGGCTTGTGACCCTGCGCCAGAAAATTGAACAGGAAATCCGCGAGCGTGGGCCGATTCCATTTTCGCGTTATATGGAACTGTGTCTGTACGACCCCGACCTGGGCTATTACTCGCGCAATGCCGAGCAATTCGGCAAGGCTGGCGATTTTTACACGTCGAGCGACGTGCACGCGGTATTCGGACGCCTCCTGGCGCGGCAGTTCGAGGAGATGTGGCGTGCGTTAGGATCGCCGGCGCAGATCGAGATCCTGGAGCTTGGTCCTGGCCGCGGACTATTCGCCAAGGATGTGCTGGACTGGTCGGAGAAAAAGTTTCCCGACTTCTTTCGCGCCCTGCATTACAGGCTGGTGGAGACGTCGCCCGTTTTGCGAAATCGATTGCAAGCGACTTTGGAACGTCACTTCGCAGCAGGGAAGACGTCGCTTTGTTCGGCGAGTTCGACCCTGGGGACTTTTGTCGTGCCGAATAAGGCCACTCAGGCGAGGGCTTTAGCCCCTGAAGTCCCCGTCATCGTTTTTGCTAATGAATTCGTCGACGCGCTGCCGGTTGCGGTCCTGAGCCCGCAAGGCGAGTTGTGTATCTCGGAAGAAGACGGAAGATTGGTTGAAACCTGGAACGCGGCATCTCCCGAGGGATTGGAGTTCCTCGACCGCTACAGCGTTCATCCCGAAGCCGGAGAGAGAAGCGAAGCTCCCCTGATCGCGCAACGCTATATGTCGCTAATCGCGGCCACGGTGAAGCGCGGATTCATGATCGCCATCGACTACGGATACACTCGGCAGGAGCAACTCGCGGGCCGGCATCGCGGCACGATCGCTGCGTATCGCCAGCACTCTGAGAGTGCGAATCCTTACGAAGCGCCGGGAGAACAGGACATCACCGCGCATGTGAATTTCACCGCCTTGACGGCGGCAGCCGAGCAAGGCGGAATGCAAGTTCAGCCCCTGATTACGCAATCTCAATTTCTGTTGGGAATCGGCGAGCACAATCAATTTGCCGATGCCTTCGAAGAATGCCGATTGCCGCAGGAACGAGCCAAGGTTGCACTTCAGCTCAAGCACCTCATCACGCCCACCGGAATGGGAGAAAGCTTCCATGTGCTGATTGCATCGAAAGACATCGACACCGAACGGGTGTCAAGGTTAAGCGGACTCATGTTCGGAAAAACGGCCCGCCCATAAGAGAGACGCCTTGGAGTCCATCAAAAACTTTTATGACCGAAGCATGGTTCCTCGGAAGTCACTGAACCATCCATAACCGAGTTCTGGTCTGATTGCCGGTAGGGGAGATCGCATTGGAAACTGCCACGCGTCCACCTTCGTGGAAGATCCTCCTGGCATTCGCCATTATTTATTTTGTTTGGGGATCGACGTTCCTGGCAATTCGCGAAGATAGGACCGCCCGTGAGGAAGAACGAAAAGTGCGGCAGTTCTACTCCCAAGGATTGGTATTCAAGAATCAGGTCAAAGTTCAGAAGGGCAAGATTGTAGACATCCAGAATCACATGACAAGCCTCAAGAATCGGTTTGCCTCTTGGAGCGTAAGGTACGCACAGGATTCTGAAGCGCAAGCGTGCTGGACCTCCGCCTATTACACAACGTACTACAGAGACTGGTGCGACAGAGGGCGGAACTTGAAAGCACAATACGAACAATTGCAACGTCAACTCGCCCAGGAAAGGCCAAGCTCGAACAAGTGCAGGAGAAAATCCGCCGCGCAGGCTATGGCAACGGCGTCTATGACCCAGATTAGTTAGGGACTACCGCAATTCAAGGTCGCGTCATCTTCTCCGGTTTCATCAACTCGTCGAATTCTTCGCCGGTTAGGTGTCCGAGTTTCAACGTCGCCTCGCGCAGGCTGGTCTTGTCAACGTGCGCGGTATGGGCGATCTTTGCAGCTTTGTCGTATCCAACCTTTGGGGCCAGCGCGGTCACCAGCATTAGCGAATTCTTCACGTACCAATCAACCCTTTCGCGATCAACCGTTATGCCCTTGATCATGTAGTCGACATACCCGCGGCAAGCGTCAGTGATCAAGGTCACCGAATGCAGGAAGTTGTAAATGATTACAGGCTTGTACACATTGAGTTCGAAGTTGCCTTGCGATCCGGCGAATCCGACTGCAGCGGTCGCGCCGTGAACTTGCACGCACACCATGGACATAGCCTCGGCCTGCGTAGGGTTTACTTTGCCCGGCATGATCGAAGATCCAGGCTCGTTTTCCGGAATAGATAATTCACCAAGGCCGCAACGCGGACCCGACGCCAGCCAGCGGATATCGTTTGAAATCTTCATCAGCGATGCAGCCAGCGTTTCCAACGCGCCTTGCGCAAACACGATCTCATCGTGCGCCGAAAGCGCAGCGAACTTGTTGCCGTGTGAACGGAAGGGAAGTCCCGTGAGTTCAGCGATCTTCTTGGCCGCTCTTTCCGCGAACTCAGGATGAGCGTTCAGCCCAGTCCCCACTGCGGTTCCGCCGATGGCAAGGTCGTAAAGACCGCCCAGCACCTGCTCCAGTCGCTTGATGTCTCGTTCCAGCAGACTGGCCCAGCCGCCGAATTCCTGTCCGAAGGTGAGAGGCACGGCGTCCTGCAGATGCGTGCGTCCGATCTTTACCACGTCGTTGAATTCTTTCGCTTTGGCGGTAATCGCGTCATGAACGTTCTTGATGGCAGGAATCAACGCGTTCTTCACCCGCTCCGCTGCCGCGATGTGCATCGCCGCTGGAAAGGTGTCGTTGGACGACTGCGACATGTTTACATCGTCGTTCGGGTGGATTGGCTTTTTCGATCCCATTTCACCACCCGCGAGCTCGATGGCGCGGTTGGAGATGACCTCATTGACGTTCATGTTGGTCTGCGTGCCGCTGCCCGTCTGCCAGATGCGCAAGGGAAACTGATCGTTGAGCTTGCCCGAGATCACTTCGTCCGCAGCCTGCACGATGAGCCTGGCTTTGTCGGCGGGAAGCTTGCCCAGATCCTGGTTCACCAGCGCGCATGCCTTCTTGAGAATGCCGAACGCGCGGATCATCTCCGGCGGCATCACGTCGCGGCCGATGTTGAAGTGGAGCAGGGAGCGCTGCGTCTGAGCACCCCAGTAAACGTTGCCCGGGACTTCGATCTGTCCCATGCTGTCGGATTCAATGCGGGTGCGAGTTGTGGGTTCGGGGGACGTTGCCATTAGGTATTCCTGACTGGTGCCCAAAAGGATGAGAGCAACGGAAAATTATACCGCTCGCAAGCGGAGGTTGTGCGTCGACACCGGACGGTGTGGCCGCATTACCCGCTTGGAACTCGACGCGTGCTAGAATCTTTATCTTCAAAGAGTCACGGTTTCCTTTCTTGCGTGCTCTGTGCGGTCGATTCCAAGGATAGATGCTAACGAAACAGATGGCCGAGACGGCGCTGCAGGTTCCCGACACGCTCCCGCGTGCCCAATCGCAGTCGCGCTCCAACACTCGGGTCGACGTGCTCGTCATCGGCGCTGGGCCGACTGGTCTCGCTTGTGCGATCGAAGCCCAAAGAGCCGGGTTCAAAGTCATCGCGATTGACAAGGGTTGCGTAGTCAATTCCATCTTCAACTATCCCGCCAATATGACTTTCTTTACCACGCCGGAGCTGCTTGAGATTGGCGACATCCCGTTCAGCACGGCCAACCAGAAGCCCACGCGTCAGGAAGCGCTCGAGTATTACCGCAAGGTCGCGGAGCACTATCGTTTGCCCATCGCGCAATATCAGTGGGTCAAGACGGTCAACGGCAAGGACGGTGATTTCCAGGTCACAACCACCGATCGGCTGGGAAGAATTTACGATTACCACACCCGTAAACTGATCGTCGCGACCGGATATTACGATCTTGCAAACCTACTGAATATTCCCGGGGAAGACTTGCCGAAAGTGTTTCACTACTACCGCGAGCCGCATCCCTACTTTGACAACGATGTTCTGATCATCGGAGGCAAGAATTCCGCGGCAATCTCGGCGCTCGACCTTTGGCGGCACGGAGCGCGCGTCACCCTGGTGCATCGCGGGGCGAAATTGCACCACCACATCAAGTACTGGATCTTGCCTGACATCGAGAATCGCATCAAGAACGGCGAAATCAAGGCCTACTTCAGTAGCTCAGTGGGAGAGATCGCGGCCGATCAAGTAGTGATTTACACGCCTGAGGGCGTGGTGCGCCTGAAAAACGATTTCGTTTTTGCCCTGACTGGATACCATCCCGACTACGATTTCTTGCGCTCGATGGGTATCGAACTTTCGTCCGAGCAATGCCGTCCGGTTTGCGATCCCCAGACGCTCGAAAGCAATGTCCCGGGAATTTATGTAGCTGGCGTGATTGTCGCCGGTTCCAGGACCAACGAAATCTTCATCGAAAACGGCCGCTTCCATGGCCAGCAGATCGCTACGCATTTGAAGCAGAAGATGGGAGCGGGCGCCTAGTATTAGTTCAACTAAGCGAGCGTGACTGTTTCCTCGCCCAACTGCTGATTGATCAAGCGGGACACCAAGGGCTTCAAGTCTTCTCCGGTCTTCTGCAGCACGAAATCCTGATTCGCGTCCGACCAGTCCAATTTGAAGCTCGTGGCCAGCGCCGAGATCCAGATTTGCCGAACTGGTGCGTTTGGCGAAATTACGAAGCGCGAACCATCGTCGAAAGAGATGTGCAGCGCTCCCGATTGGTCCTCGACTTCGAGGTCAGCGGATTCTTCGGCTGCAATCAAGCTCTGTTTCAGGGATTCCAGGGCAGCGTCCGCCCGTTTGCGAAAATCGTTCTCGTCGAGCATGAAGAGATTATAAGAGCTCTCAGCATTCAACTGTCAGACTTCAGCTAAGCCATCAATTTTGGCGGCCATGATGAAATCGCTTTCGGTCAGGCCGTCGATCTTGTGCGTCCACAAAGTGATTTCGGCTTTGCCCCAGGCGAGCAGAATGTCGGGGTGATGTCCTTGCGCCTCCGCAACTGCGCCTACGCGATTTACAAAATCGAGTGCTTGCTTGAAATCAGGAAAAGTGAAAGCGCGGGTAATGTGGTGCTCGTTGATCACCTTCCATTGCGGCACTTGTTGATGTAGTGATTCCAGTTCTTTTCCTTTAAGCGGAGGCACGCCGCCGCGGCAGGGAATGCACGTCTTCGTGGCGAGAGAGGACATAGGCAATCTCCGAAAGCATTGTAGCGGTTTGCGGCGAGGTGAGTTTGGTAACTAAGAGAACCGGCGCGAAGATGATAAAATTATTATCTTGCGTCTGAATTACCTGAATGGATCTAAGTCATTGATAAATAAGATCTGTCTGATACTGGCTTTCACTGCCGCGCTCCCGGCGTCGGGAGCGAAACTCAACCCATCCGCCGCCACTGAATATCGCCTTCGGTTTTATCACACCCATACCAATGAGCGGCTCGACATCGTGTACCGTCGTGGCGACGCGTATCTGCCGGAGGCGCTCGACCGCCTCGACCAGTACCTGCGCGATTATCGCACCGGTGATGTGCACCACTACGATCCGCGCGTGTTTGACCTGCTGCACGACCTGACCGCTTCCCTCGGTCGTCCCTCGGCAGAGATCGATGTCATCTGCGGATATCGAACGCCACGCACGAATGAGTTTCTGCGTACGCGCAGCCCTCACACCGGTGTCGCCGAGCACAGTCTGCACATGCAGGCGGAAGCGATTGATATCCGGCTTCCGGGCGTGTCCACTGCCCAGTTGCGCGATGCCGCCTTGGAACTACATCGGGGCGGGGTTGGCTACTACCGCGCTTCTGATTTTGTCCACGTCGACGTTGGCCGAGTCCGGCGCTGGTAGAGATTTCGAGGTATACCCCCTCCCCCCTGATCTTTTGGAATGATGGGGTTACAGCCAGACTACCCCCAAAATCTTTGAGGAATAAGGACTTACGCGTAAAATATTCCGGAATAAGGAGTTAGGGGTTCCTTTTCCCAAATCGGGCCGATTGTCAAGAAGCTAACATCTATCGCGATATAATATCTTAATGGGAGAGCTAAGTCAAGCCAAGAAACCGACGGCGCAACTAGATTCTTTCGCCCCAGCCGGGGCTTGCGTGAATGGGACACCTACCCATGGCTTGCGCCGTGGGCTGCATTCTTGCGCCGCTCCGCCGCTGTTGCTCGGCGCCATTCCAACTCGGCGACGATCAGAAGGGAATATCTTCGTCGCTGATCGGGGTTGAGGCGGCTGCGTGTTGTGGTTCTGGAGTGCTTTGGTCGAAATTGTTTCCGGCTGCGGAGGCGCCGCGGGAGCGTCCTCCGGAATCATCTGCGGCGCCTTCGCCGCGTCCGCTTAGCAGGACCAGGTCATTGGCGATGATTTCGGTTTTGTACTTCTTCTGGCCGGTTTCTTTGTCGTCCCAGGAACTGGTGCGCAGGCTGCCCTCGATGTAGCACTTGCCGCCTTTTTTCAGATACTCGCCCACGATCTCGGCCAGGCGCTGGAAGGCCGTGATGTTGTGCCACTCGGTGCGATCCTGCCACTGACCCTCTTTGTCCTTGAAGCGATCGTTGGTGGCCAAGGTGAACTTGGCGACTGGCATGCCGCCCTGGGTGTATTTCACCTCGGGGTCCTTGCCCAGATTACCGATAAGAATGACTTTGTTAACGCTCTTCATGAGTGCTGCTCCTTCCGCCCGCGGCGAAACGCTTGGAATCGACACGAAATTACGGCTGGAAGGCCAATATATCAGAAATGGCTGAGGCTTTGGCCGCGAAGGATGGAAGAACTTGGCGAAGTAATCGAGTGGACGCCAAAATGAAACCGCTTTCTGATGGTCACGAGTTTCAAATACTCCGCGCGAGATCCCCCTCGGCTTCGCTTCGGGGCAGGCTCTCGACCGGCTGAAGTACGCCTTCGGGATGACGGCTTCGAATGAGTCCGATCGCGTGGGTTTCGAGGTGGATGAAAATCTCAATCCTTACGGTATAATCGGTGCCATGCCCGCTGAAGCAGACTCCTTAAAGCCCGCCGGGATGGTGCCCGACGAGTTCAAATTTGAACCCAAATCCAAGGGACTCTTGACTCCCCGAAAGAAGAAACCAAAGGAGTTGGCGGTGATCACCGAGTGCTGCACCGGATGCGCGGGGTCTCCGGCGTGCGTGGAGTACTGCCCAGTGGAAGATTGCATGTTCTGGGTGCCCGACGAGGATCATCCGCCGTTCGGTCGGATTCAGGTCGACCCGATTCTTTGTATCGGTTGTAAGAAGTGCCTCAGCAAGGGTCCGGATGGATGTTTCCTCGACGGCTGCCCGTGGGACGCGATCGTGATGGTGGACACGGTCGAGGTGGAAAAAGAAGTCGGCGTGATGCCGATTTGAAAGGCTATTAGCGCGTAACTTTCGGCCTTAGTTCACCCCTTCGCAGGAGTTGCCTAGATGAAGGTCAGTCATTTCTCCCTCGGCAAGCCTCGGCCAAAGATAATCTGCACTGCAATTCTGCTGCTTCTCGCGAGCATTCTGGCTGCTGCCCAGGAGACGGTGCTCTATCGCTTTCAGTCTGGCAACGATGGCTCTGAACCCAGAGCCGGTCTGATCGCGGACGCGGCCGGCAACTTATATGGCACCACGTTCTATGGCGGCAGCCAGGCGAGTGTAGGCACGATCTTCAGACTTACCCCGCCTCGTCGGCTGGGCGCGGCTTGGTCGGAAACAATTCTCCACACTTTTTCGGATCTCCTCGGGGGATGGGATCCTTGGGCCGGACTGATTTTTGACAGGGCCGGGAATCTCTATGGCACGACGTGGCTCGGCGGTACTTCTGGCGATTGCGGCGTCGTGTTTGAGCTTTCTCCTTCCGGTAGCTCCTGGACTTACACCGTAATCCACAACTTTGCCTGCGGTGGCGTCAGCGATGGCGGGGAATCGCGAGCTGACCTGGTGATGGATCAGTCTGGAAATTTGTTCGGTACTACCTCCGTCGGCGGCAGTGGGAGCTGTGTCGGCGGATGCGGCGTCGTCTTTGAACTCTCTCCCTCAAACGGCGGGTGGACCGAGACCGTGCTCTATAACTTCCAGGGAGCTTCCGAGCAAGTGGGCGGTACCGGCGGCGGGGTTGTGCTGGATAAGCAGGGTAATCTCTATGGCACCAACTACCGGGGCAACGTGCGCAATGCCGCTGGCGCCGTGTTTGAATTGAAGCGTCCGCCCAAAAACGGAGGCCCGTGGCGGTACAAAGTAATTCATAATTTCACGGATCCTACGGACGGGGCGTTTCCTAGTGCGGGCGTTGTTTTCGATGCGCACGGCAATCTTTACGGTACCACTGAGTTCGGAGCTGGGTCCGGGTGTGGTGGATCTGGATGTGGAGTTGTTTTCGAGCTAAACCCGAGCTCGACGGGCACTTGGGCCTATGCGGTGTTGTACCGGTTCGCGGGAAACGGTGATGGGGGATTACCTCAGGCGAGCTTGACGCCCGGCGCCGCTGGCGACCTGTACGGGACAACTCAAGAGGGGGGTACCGGTCTCGGATGTAGTGGGCTGGGTTGCGGGGTTGCGTTCCGGTTGCGTCCACCGCATGGTCCGAGTGGTGCTTGGACGGAAACCGTTCTGCACACGTTTCGTGGAGGAAGAGATGGATACGTGCCGTGGGGGCAACCGGTGTTCGGCAAGGGTGGACGGTTGTATGGCACTACCCAATTTGGCGGAATACCTACTTGTGAAATCGACAATTTTGGCTGCGGCACCGTGTTTGAGATCATTCCTTAGCTGACGGGACAGGCTTGATGGGACGGCGCTTCCGGCGTTGCTCTCCCACGCAACCTGCTTACGAGTCGCCAGACCTTTATCTTTCCCTTTGCCGTATCGCTTTTTCTGTTTCCATAGCTTGCTTGCGCACGTCGTTGGATATGTCAGGCAATTCTCGTTCGTAGGGTGACACCGCTGCAATGTCCTCGGGCTGGCCAATCAAGTACAGCGCACGCAGTGCTTCCCAGACCTGTTCCGTGCCTGGATCGATGGTTGCGATCTCGGCCCCAGCCGCTACTGTCTGTCCGGTTTGAGCAGACAGCGTTCGCAGACGGCCCGTGATTGGCGAGCGAATTTCTATGGTTTGATCGCCTGCCTGCAATTTCGCGACGATTCCTGCTTGATGAATGGTCGTGCCCACCGCGCTGGTATCGATCACTTTTCCTGGCTGCGTGGCGGTGACTCTAGCTGGCTGCAAGAGTTCGAGAATCTGGGGCCTGCCCGACGCGTCTCCGAAGCGAACCAGGGAAAGCGCGGCGTTGCCTCGCACCATGAGCGAAGGATCGGCGAGCATCTTAAGCAGAGCTTCATGGAATCCCGCGCCGGATGTGTCTTGCCCCATGACCCACGCGTCGGTGTTGCGGACCTCCTCTACTGGATCAGAGGCCAGGCGCACCACCTCGGGATACCACTGGGTCACACTCGGATCATGTCGAGTGATGTGTTCGCCGATCTGCACCAGCGCGTGCTGAATGTGCCGGGGGTGCTTTTGGTCTTGCAGGTATTCAGCTAACTGTTTTTCAGAGAGCTGGCGGCCGAACCAGGTATTCCACCAAAACAGAAACGGCATGAGAACGATAAGCCACCCGGTCACGAAGAAAAGCAGCCGGTTGCGCGTCGACATGCGCGGCTTGGGGGACTTGCTTGCGTCGGGTGCAGCCTGTGGAGTTGCGTTAGGAACTGCAGACATGGGATGACGGTTCTCCGTGCGCTTTGAGACTTGAGTTACTCCACCACATCGGCATCGAGCACCCGGTCTTGCTCCAGATAATGCGATACTGCGTATTGAGCCAGAAGCGGCGTCTGCAGCCGGATTTCAGCACCGATCCATTCTCCTTTGTTGTGGGGAGCGTTGAGCGGATGGTTGCAACGTCCGCCACTACCGAATTGGGGGCCGAAATCCGCGCTCTGAATCTGGTCGAACTGTTTGATTCCACGCCAGGCTTCGTCGCCCACCGTGCCGGAAACATCGATCTTTAGTCTGACGACTGACATACGAAAACCATTTTCACCACAGAGTCACAGAAGGGAGAGCTTCCGTCCCCATTGCTGTTGCCGCTGCCGCGAAAGCTATACAGGACGGTCTCCAACCATTTGCCGCCCGAAACAGGCGTCAGCTTGAAAACTACGCCACAGCCGCCATTGCAAGAACTATCATTGAAGTACCCGCCGTAGGTAGTCGTGCCATAAAGACTACCTGCCGAATCCAAGATCAGCCCACCGGTTGGGTAACCTCCATCGGTGCTGCCGAGGAAACTATAAAGGACTCTCTCGGTCCACATACCGTCCGTCCCTTGTGACAACGCAAAGACCCCCCAAATCCGTGTTCGCCCCCATTGTAGGTTGTGCCGTACAGGTTGCCTGCGGACACAGCAATCACGTTCGCTTGGGGATTCGCCCCGTGCAAGAGATTGACGAAGTTGTGTAATATTTTTTCGCGGGCGGCCCAAGCCGAAGTCGCGCAGACCAAAGTTACACCTAGAGCAGCAATGAAATACTTCTTCGCCCTTAAACAAGGCTTTTCTGGTCTCATCTGGCTTCACCTCCCATTAGAACCCTGGGGAACAGCGAGGTGAAAACATCTTTGACGGAGATGAAGTATAGCACTGAACCGCCTCCCCAGGGTGCAATAGCTGAGCGAACGTGGGAAGAGCATTAAATACCCCCTTTCTCCCGAATTCTCTGGGATTTTGGGCCAGCGTCCTGCTCACTCAGGGATCGCAGCGGAGCGGAGTGAGGAACTAACTCACTTCCTCTCTCTTACCTCTGATCCGCGTTGACACTCACGCCGTACGCCCCTAGACTGAAAGTGCTCCGGCGGCAACTGCGAAGCTGTAACCGGAAGACCCGAGGACGCTCAATGGCCTGGCTGCAAAACAAGTTCGAAAAGAATTTCCTGATCACCACGGTGGACTACGTCTTCAACTGGGCGCGCAAATCGGCCGTCTGGCCGATGACATTTGGGCTGGCTTGCTGCGCGATCGAAATGATTGCGTCTTCGACGGCTCGCTTTGATATTGCGCGCTTTGGCTCGGAGGTATTCCGTCCCAGCCCGCGGCAGAGCGATTTGATGATCGTAGCGGGGACAGTAACGCTGAAGATGGCGCCAGTGGTGAAACGCATCTATGACCAGATGCCTGATCCCAAATGGGTGATCTCGATGGGCGCGTGTTCGTCCGTCGGCGGACCGTTTAATACCTACGCCGTGTTGCAAGGCGTGGACAAAATCGTCCCCACGGATGTGTATGTGATCGGATGCCCGCCGCGTCCGGAGAATCTCTTTTACGCACTGCTCAAGCTGCAGGACAAGATCGACCAAATGACCCTCGCCAGGAAGCCCACGGAAGTGCGGCTGGATCAGAATATGGTGGAAAATTTCAAGCGGCAGGTCATGATTGCGCAGACCCTGCAGCCGAAGTAGCTGTCAGCTTTCAGCCGTCAGCACTCAGCAAACCCATCCGGCTGAGTGCTGAATGCTCACCAAGCTCACCACCCAATCTGAACTTCCTGCCGAAGGTGAAGCCATGGAATTTCCTTGTGGCGACAAAGTGATTTGCGTCGCCAATGTGAATGGGACGATTTCCGCCATGGATAACGTTTGCCTGCACCGCGGCGGTCCGCTGGGACAGGACGTCATTGAAGGTGACAAAGTGGTTTGTCCGTGGCATGGATGGCAGTGGGATCCGAGGACGGGCGAGGCGGTACATAATCCGGGCGCGAAGGTTGCGGTGTATCCGATCAAGGTGGAAGGCGTCGA